>Ga0247840_10000844_pt1 | contig 62146 bp, 51 predicted proteins | sample LaCruzMarch2015__FD_192404 | JGI IMG/M metagenome (GOLD analysis project Ga0247840, IMG submission 192404) | Freshwater microbial communities from meromictic Lake La Cruz, Castile-La Mancha, Spain - LaCruzMarch2015_17m | ecosystem: Environmental > Aquatic > Freshwater > Lake | place: Spain... | reverse complement strand
TTTTGGGCGAATTTAAAGAGATTTGTTGCGCGAATAATGGTGAATTTCGAAAAATTGAGCGAGGCTGTGGACTGCGCTTTCCGCTCGCTATCCCAACTGGCATGACTATAAAGCCTTAGTAGAAAATGCAAAAAATCTAGATACAGCGAAGATTGGTGAATTAAAGCGGTCTCACCTTAGTACCGCATCGCTCGACTATTACGTCATATTGGCCAAAAATGCAATGTATCTAGATGTAGAGAAAATTCACGCATTCAGTTATGTTTTTTCCAGTTCCCTTCCTATAGAATATTATAAGGTATTGGTTGAAAAGGCGCCACATCTAGATGTAGAGAAAATTCAAGTATTAAATTCTGCTCCTTCCAATTCCCTCCCTATAGAATATTATAAGGCATTGCTTGAAAAGGTGGGTGAGTTAGATGAAAAGAGTATTCTATGTTTGCTCAGTTATGGCCAACAGGGATCTCTTGAATCTTACAAAGAGTTGATCCAAAAAGAACTCTCAAAGTTCGAAATCAAAAAGAAAGATTCGCTAGACGTGCAGGGGTCGCAACTATTTCAGGATAAGATTCCAAAGGGAGGAATGCAGCACAAAGAATTGTCTCAACCCCTAACGTTTCAAGAGCGTTTTGGGGCACAGTTCCAAGAAGATTCGGGGCAAAAAAATCATGTAATTTGATATAGGGGGTTCCTGCGTAATGATGGGGTGTAGCTAAGTTATGATTATACCAGTTGATGCAATGAGCGAAAAGCATAAATCTAAATCGCCTCTCTTGGTGGTGGCAATCTCATCCTATCGTGCACGCTCTTTCCATAACCGCAACACCAATTCAGTTAGGGCAGTATTGCAATTTTGGATTATTACATCTAAAGCTGATTCCATCAACTGCCATGGCAACACAAATCTGGTAAGCTAATATCGCTTATACTTACTTTTTCCCTTGAGCACAAGATCGAAGGTGTATTCAGATGCTGTAATGCCTGGCGATAACTCTATGGTATCTGCCGTTTTTTTTGGCAATAATAGACGTTGCTGCAAGGGACTCATGTCTTTGGTAAGGCTGTTAACTTCGTTTGAGAAGAACATTTTTGTTTCAAGATCCCGAAAATCTTGATGATGCACATAAAAATTAATATGTGGAGGGAGTCCGTCTTTACCTTTGCCAGGTACTACTGTGTAGAAGGTGTAGTATCCCAGGTTATCAGTTGTGACAGAGCCGGATCCAACAAAATTTGGGTCTGCTCCTATGGGGTCTGCATTTGGATATACTAACTCATTTTCATAGACGTTGATATCTTTTCCGTAGCTGTCACATTGCCAAATTTCTATGACGGCAGAATTGACGGGGACGCAATTGCTATCTATTGCCCTTCCAGTGATTTTGATAAATATTCCCTCTGCAAATTCTGCTGATCCAGCTTGGCGCCACAAATTGTTTCCCATGTATATTTGTGGTTTTGGAAATGCGTCCCAGATTATTGGTGTTGGTGGACAGTTTAAAACTAATACATCGTCTTTTGGTACGGACGGTTGGATTGATAGTTTCTGATGTGGTTGGGTTTTGAGGATAAATTTCTTTTGTGGGGGGCGTGCATTTTTTTTCGCCTGGTTTGCATAAGGGTCGTTGCCGGCTATTTTTTTATTGGAGAGTACGTCTTTTTTGTTATTTCTTTGTTTTTTATAAGATTTTTTGATCGGAGTCTGTTGTTTATTAGGATTGGTTACCTGAGGGGGTCTTTGTAGTTCCGCGGCTTCAATTTTTACTGGCATCTGGGATGGTAGTGGGCAGATGAACGAGATAAGTACGAATATGAATATGAGGTTCCGCTTCATTTTGCTGATCGTACGAATAATAAAATTTCATCAACTAGCTTAAATATACCTGCTGCTGCAGTAGATAGTGAGGTGTTATCAATCATGAAAGCTGGGCAGCTTACAATCTTATTTTTCTTATCAACGACAATTTCATCTGCGGTTGAAATTTCTTGTGTCACCTCCAGGATATCTAGTAGGTTGTTGTGTTTTCCAAGGGTCAGCTTTAAGTCTAACGCAAATGGTCTTAGTATCTTGGCGATGAGTGCTGGAGCTATGCAGATGGCTCCGATGGGTTTTTTCTGACGAAAGAAATCGATAATTTTTGCCTGTACGCTCGGTAATACAGTTGACTTCATGACGTCCTCTGTAACGCTTGATAAGGTTGTTACAACTCCTGTCCCGCCTGGTATTATCAGTGCATCATATTGATTAGGATCTAAGTCCAGTATATCAGATATCTTTCCACGAGCTATTCGGGCGGCTTCTGTAAGAGCATTACGTTTCTCTTGTGAACTTTTGCCAGTGATATGATCAATGACGTTTTGTTGATCAACATTTGGGGCGAACAGCTCATAAGATGCTCCAGCTTTGTTAATGGCCAATAAAGCGATCACCGCTTCATTGACTTCCGTTCCGTCTTTGTATCCGCATCCAGACAAGATTACGGCAAACCTAGGTACATTCATCATTTTGTCGAGTTGAGATCGCGTCGTTTCTATAGGCATACAGTACAATATACAAAAGGTCCAGGACTTCGCAACTATATAGTAATGTCTTTCTGTGGTGAGCTAACTCTATCAACGATTTTTGTATGGCCTTGTCTTGGGAGATCATTTTACGTTGGTTGGCATTCTTATTCCTTGGCGATCCATCCACCACCTAAAACCCTTGAGTCGTCATATATTACACAAGCTTGTCCTGGAGTCACGCCTAAATATTCTTCCTCAATGTGGATGGATAATTTTCCGTTTTGTAATGGAGTCACGATTCCCACGCTTCCTTTATGAGTCGAGCGAAGCTTAACGTGTGCTTGAAATTTTATGTTTTCGGCAGGGGGGTTAGCGGTAAGCCAATTTATTCCAGTCACCATTACAGATCTGGCTTTTAGATCGGATTGTATGCCGACGGTAACTTCGTTTTTAATCGAATCAATCTTTGTCACATAGAGTGGTTGGTTATATGCAATTCCGATACCTCGTCTTTGTCCGATGGTATAGTTGGAAATGCCGCGATGCTTTCCGATGATAGTTCCATCTGAGAGCACAAAATTTCCATCACAAAAACTCTGAGGGATGTGTTTTTGAATAAGGGTCTTGTAGTCATTGTTCGGAACAAAGCAGATGTCTTGGCTTTCCTTCTTATCCGCCACATGTAATCCGTATTCTATGGCCAAAGCCCTTGTTCTTGTTTTTTTTATCGATCCAAGTGGGAAGGTTACGTATTTTAGTTGTTCTGGTGTGATCGAGAATAAGAAATAACTTTGGTCTTTGCTTAAGTCTATTGCGGTGTGTAATTGATTTTCACCGTCTTTGATAATTTTTCGTGCGTAATGGCCAGTTGCTATTGAGGTTGCTCCGATGCTTTTCGCGAATTCTAGCAACGTAGCTAGTTTGATATCTCTATTACATACGGCGCAGGGTAGTGGGGTTTCTCCGTTGATATATTTGTTGATAAAGTAATCTATCACCTTTCTCTGAAAAGAGGCCTCGCAATTGATGGTGTGGTGAGGTATTTGGATATAGGCGGCTATAGATTGGGCATCAATAACATTTTGAGAAATCTGATTCGGTTGTTGATTACATAACACCAGCGTGACACCAACAACATCGTGTCCCTCTGATTTTAAAATCGCTGCTGTAGTAGAGCTATCAACCCCGCCTGACATTGCGACGACTATTTTTGCCATTATATCATCTTATAATTTTAAGACCGGCGCTGTAGAGTTTCCATCCAATAAACATGAAAGCCGCCGTACCTAGAGCGGTTGTAATGTTTTCTGGGAGATGTGGTGATATGGCGTTAAAATCAAATCCTTGAGCAAGTGGGATTGCAATGAGCACCCCTATCAGCGCATTTCCGGCAATGACGCCGGACGCAAATAACATGCTGTTTGTTTCTCCTTTTTGCAAGGCCGGCATTTTTCGAGCTGTATAGTGAGAGATTACTCCGCCAATAATAAAGGGAATAACGTAAGCTAATGGCAGATACATACCAGAAGCGACAATTTGTATTGGGATGTGCAGGAATCCTTTATTGTATTTTTTCGTGAAATGGTTTGATATCAAGAATAACAAGCCGAGGCCTATCCCTATTGACAGCATATGATATTCTATTGTTCCGGCAAAAATACCCTCCGCCAAAACAGCGCAAAAGGCTGCGCTTTGAGCGGGGAAAGTTGCAGCTTTATCCATATTTGGATGAGGAGTGCTTCCGGCAAAGCCATAAGCCTCATATAGCAATTGCAGAATTGGTGCGATGACAATGCTTGCAATAGCTACTCCAGCACACAGCATTACTTGTTGCCTCCAGGGTGTGGCTCCGAGAATAGCTCCGGCTTTGAGGTCCTGCATGTTATCACTACTTAAGCATGAAGTTAGTGCAACAAGAGTTGCGAAGACAATCGTTATGCCAGCTCCGGAGAAGGTCTGTTCTGCACTAGGGATGTTGCCGAAATGTATGTTGAGGGAAAAGAGTTTGTTAATCAATATTAGTATGGAGGCGAATATCAAGACGCTACTAATCAAAATGCCGCTTACTGGGGTGTTCGTAGATCCTAAAGTGCCGGTTAAATACCCAGCATTAGCCGCCCCAATAAATGCGACTAACAGCGTTAAGCCCGTTGCAAGCATTACTAGGGTGTAATGTAGATATGGTGATAGATGTGCTTCAGACAGAAAATGGGAATATATGAGATATGTTGCTATTCCAAGCCCCAGAACCGCTAATAAAACGTATTTCAAGGGTATGTCTGAGGCGTTCTTTTCGTACTTCATTTTACCATCTTCGATCGAATGTATTGCCGATTTAAGAGATACCCTTAATGATGGCAGTACTATCGAAACTGCATGAATGCCACCCACAAACATAGCCCCTATCCCGATATATCGAATATGGTCTTTCCAAAGCGTTACTACAGCGGCAGCTATATCGGCGCTCTTTTCAAGGCCCATGAAGGGGTTATATAGGCATGAATATATTGGAACAATTACACCCCAAGTTAAAAGTACTCCAAAAAGTGTCTGTAGAGCAATCCGTATGCCAACTAAATAGCCAGCTCCCAGCAATACTGGTGAAAATTCACATCCAAAACCAAAGGCTGCTTTTTGTATTCGAAACCAATACTGCACTCCGCCACTCAATATATGGAAGGCTTCTTGCAAGGCCACAGTGATGGCAGAGATTATGCTGCCGTAAATCAGCATTTTTCCACCTTCTTTCACTGATTTCGTTTGCATTATCTGTGCAACCGCCACTCCTTCGGGGTATGGAAGAGCATGCTCTATTAATAACACGCGTCTTAGAGGGATGGAAAATGCCACTCCTAGAAGCCCGCCAACTAATGCTATTAGTGTTGTTTCCCAGTAAGAGAAGCTTTGCCAATAACCTATGATAACCATAGCTGGTATGGTAAAAATCATTCCTGCACTCACAACTTCCCCGGCTGATGCAGTTGTTTGAACTATATTATGTTCAAATATGTTTGTCCTACCAAAGCATCTAAGAAGCATGATCGATAAAATCGCGGCTGGAATAGAGCCCGATATAGTTCGGCCAACCTTAAGGCCAACGTATGTTGTTGAAGCTGCTAGTACAATTGCCAAAACAAGACCTAGCAAAATAGATTTTAGTGTTATGCCCTGAGCTCTCATTCGAATCCAGAAATCTCATTCGTTTACGACAGTAACTAACTAACACAAAAATCACTAATGTCACAGAATATTTTATGGGATGTCCATTTCGTATATTTCTCGGCAATCTCACTCTTATTTGTGTGGGTGGCCAACGTATTTTCTAAGCTATTACGCGGATTTACCTGGTAGATAGGGGCCTTCCCTATTGCTTGGGTATTCGGCGAGGGTCGTTCTTCAACACGACGTAATTTACCACTCTCTTCACCCCGGTAACAGAGCTTGCCAAATCTAATGCTTTTTCTAATTCTTGTTCGGAGTTAGCTACGCCAAGCAAGAAGACGACTTCATGGTCAACTTCAATGGTATAATTCGCCGAATACAATTGTTTTTCTAACATAAACTTACCCCTAATTTGACTGTTAATCCAGGCATCGCTTACATGATCCCCACCTTGTTCGTCACTAATAATAAGTTCATTCATGACCTTTGCAACCCCAGGAACTGTCCACGCTATACGCGCAGCTTGTTCAGCGCGTTCTTCGTCAATGACTGGGCCGGTCAACAGAACCCTGCCTTCAACCGAATTTACACTGACGTTTGTTAATAAATGTTTGGCGTCTTGTGCTAAGAATGCACTTTTTATTTTCGCCACTATCACGTGATCGTCTATGACGCGCCCTATAGAGCGTTCTTCTGCGATTAGGATTCCAGTCCCAATAACGCCGGCCGGTATTGCCACTGCGCATCCGCTGCATATGAACGGAAGGGAGAGTAATAAGAGGGATGTAAATGTGTCGCCAGTTAATTTCATCTGTCAGATCTCGTTTATAATGGTTTTAATAAATTGTGTTAAAATTTTAACAAAAAAGCCCTAATTTGTGCTCGATCTCTAATATATATGGACTTTGTTATATAATCAATCTATTGATTGCGGCTAATATTGTTATTTATCATCACCATTGTAAAGTGTGCCGTACAGACTGTTCTGTGAAGCAGATAGTATATCTATAATCTTTATTTGCCCAATCAAATCCTTCCTCGTTTCCAGGTCTTGAATGTCGACAACAACTACTTGCATATAAGGGGACTTACCTATTATTTGGCCACTTTTTTTCCCCGGTTTCTCTATCAAGATAGGTAGTTTTTGTCCTACCTTACTTTCATTGAATGATAGCTGTTTCTCTTTCAATAATTCCTGCAATGCGGTTAAGCGAGCGCGTTTTACATCCTCTTCCACTTGATTTGGTAGAGCTGCCGCTGGGGTTCCTGGACGTGAGCTATATTTAAACGAGTAAGTTTGAGCGTAGTCCAAGCTGCGAACCAAAGTCATTGTATCCTGGAAATCTTCATCAGTTTCCCCTGGATATCCAACTATGAAGTCTGATGAAAACGCTATATCCTGACGGTATTTTCGGAATTTTTGCAATATATCCACATACATTTCTGCTGTGTACTTTCTGTTCATTAACCTAAGAATTTTATTAGAGCCACTTTGGATCGGTAGATGAATATACGGCATGAGCTTTGCTTCTTCTGCATGAGCTTCGAATAACTCTTCGTCATCCATGTCATTTGGATGTGAGGTTATGTATCGTATACGTTTAAGATTGTCAATTTGGGCTATCTCTTTTATCAACCTTCCTAATCGCCAATCTATGTTATCAAATCCTTTGGCTCGATATGCGCTAACATTCTGGCCCAATAAAGTTACTTCTTTTACGCCAGATTTACATAGCTTAAGCGCTTCTTTATAGATAGCTTCTGGTGGACGGGAGTACTCCTTGCCCCTTGTATACGGGACAACGCAAAATGAACAGAATTTGTCGCAACCTTCTTGGATAGAGATAAGTGCCGAAGTTAAAGAGTTAGCTACATCCAAATTTTCTATTATATCAAATTTTTCGTTTTTGCCGAAATTTAACTCTATGATCCATTTGTTTTCGCGCTTTACCCTTTCGATAAGAATAGGTAATTTATGGTAAGATTGCGGGCCAACAACTATGTCAACGCAGGGGGCGCGTTTAATGATCTCGGCCCCTTCTGCCTGTGCGACACATCCAGCGACGACTATAAAAATTTCGCCGGCTTGTCTTTTTTTCTTAATTTGGGCGAGACGGCCCAGTTCTGAATACATTTTTTCAGATGCTTTTTCCCTGATATGGCATGTATTTAATACAATGAGATCCGCATCCTCAGGACGATCAGAGCTGGTAAATCCATGTGGGGCCAATAAGCTCATTATCTTTTCTGAATCATAGGAATTCATTTGGCATCCATATGTTTTGACGTATAGATGTTTCATGTGGTTTTACCAAAGTCGATTCCGAAGATATGACGCACTATCGTTTCTCATGATTTGCATAAATAAACTCTTCAAGCAATCTAACTCCAAAACCAGTAGCTCCTTTAGGAGAGTGACTGAGAAATTTTGCGTGATCAACTGCAGCAATATCGATATGCGCCCATTTTGAATCTTTGACAAATCGTTGTAAGAATTGAGCGGCCGTTATGCTTCCGCCCCCACGGCCAGCTTGCCCCGTGTTCTTAACATCGGCGATATCAGAGTTAATTTGTTTGTCATAGTGGTCTCCCATTGGCATGCGCCAAAGCAAGTTTCCAGTTTTCTTTCCGGCTTCTATTAACCGGCCTGCTAGAGTATCGTCATTAGAAAATAAGCCAGCGTAACCATCTCCCAGGGCAATCACAATGGCTCCGGTGAGTGTTGCTATGTCTATGACGTACTGTGGGCTGTATTTCTCAATTGTATACCAGAGTGCATCAGCCAAAACGAGTCTTCCTTCGGCATCCGTATTGTCGACCTCTATGGTTTGCTTAGATAGAGATACAACAACATCGCTAGGTCGTTGTGCTGAGCCAGAAGGCATATTTTCAACTAAACCTAGGACTGATAACGCGTTAACTTTGGCCTTTCTTTTTGCAAGTGCGGTAATGACGCCAAAAACAACGGCAGCACCAGCCATATCGTGCTTCATTTCTGCAATTCCTGTGCTTGGTTTGAGGTTGATGCCACCGGTATCAAAAGTGACGCCCTTTCCAACAAGTGCGATCTTTGATGTATCTGTGGGATCTCCGTTCCACTCCAAGATGACCATGCGCGGCTCATTAATGCTTCCTTGAGCTACACCGAGTAGGGCGTTCATTCCCAATGTTTTCATTTCGGCCCCTGTGAGCACAGTGACCTTAATGCCAAATTCTTGGGAGGATAAGCATTTTTCAGCAAACGAGACTGGGGATAGAACATTGGCCGGTTCATTAATTAAATCTCGCACCATATTGGTTGCATCTGCTACTATGCCGAATCTGGTAAAGAGTGCAGAAGTTTTTTCTGGTGAATCGACTACCATATTGATGGTATTTAGGCTAATAGAGTGTTCCTCAATTTTAGTCGTATAATACTTTGTAAAGGCATAATTACGTAATTTTACCCCAAAAGCAATGGAAGAGGCGCATAGATCAGATCCAAGTTCTTGTGACGCTATCTCGTCTACATATATGTTGGCAGAGGCTATTTTATGTGAATTAAGCTTCGAAGCTACGCATTCTCCAACGGACCGCATTCCATTTTCTGTATATTTTTTACCAATACCCACAATAAGGAATAGCCTGTCTTCTGTAGGTAATGGGATTAGACAAATTTGTCCGAATTTTCCTGTGAAACCCTTATCAAGAGATATTGCTTTTGTTATAAAGCTAGCTTTGTCTAGATCCTTTAAGGCCTTTGAAAGCTCCAAGCCTTCATTTACTAAGAATACGGTGACGCCAAAAAAATCTCTGGAAGAAGAGAAGGTAATTTCCATAAAAGTTGCGTTGTCAATTCAAGTTGTAACACATTGTATGTGATATATCTACAGCCCTATCATAGAGAAATAAAGCAAAATGTTTCTGGTGCCGTTGGTGAGAATCGGACTCACGACCTCTTCATTACCAATGAAGTGCACTACCACTGTGCTACAACGGCAAGGCTTATTCGGCCAGAGAATAAACACAAAGATGCTTTTGGTGTACTTACTCCCTTGATCCTATATAGCCCACAAAATATTGAGAGACAATGGTTTTTTGGGGTAATTTCCTGATCGATTTCGTATGCTGTGATTAGGCTTGTTTTTATTACACATCTAGGTACCCAACCTTTAACGCATTTCGTTGTATGAAATCTCTGCGGGGCTCAACCACATCTCCCATTAAAAGCGAGAACACTTCTTCTGCGGTGTCTACATCGGTGACCGAGAGTTGGTGTAGCGTCCGTTTGTTGGGGTCTAAGGTTGTACTCCATAATTGATCCGGATTCATTTCTCCTAAGCCCTTAAAACGCTGTACATAGATATTTTTCTTCGCATAATCGAAGATTGTGTTAATGACCTGCTGGGGGGTGTGGCACGTTATTTGTGTATCTTTGATTTTTAAGATCACTTGGCTTCTGATGAAAAGGCTATAAAACTCGTTAATAAGTGGTTTGATTTTGGTGATTTTAGCTATTATCTCACCCAATTTAATTGAAGACGTATTGACAACGCTCTTATGATTTTTTGTCACGATAATCTCATTTTCGGGGGAGCAATGTACTTCAAATTTGACTTCGTCAGAAATGAGGTTGGCATTGTGTATTGTGCTGAGTTTCTCACTAATTGTTTGCGAGATGTCTATATCCTCATTGTCTCTTGCTACTATGACAAGAGAGACAATCTCGAATAAGTCTTGAGCATGATATAGTTGCTTTTGTACTAATTGGTAAAAGGGACGTATTCTATCAATTAGCGCTAATAATTCTGCATGGGTATATTCCTTGTTTGGCGTGACTAACACCATCTCATCTAACATGCCTTCAATTAGGTATTTTTCTAAGGCATCTTCGTCATGCAGATATACATCAGCTTGCCCGCGTCTAGCCTTGTATAAGGGGGGTTGTGCTATGTAGATATGTCCAGCATTGATTAACTCGGGCATATATCTATAGAAAAAGGTTAACAGCAAAGTCCTTATATGGGCCCCATCAACGTCAGCATCCGTCATGAGGATAACTTTATGGTAGCGCAATTTCTTGATATCAAATTCGTCTTCTCCTATACCAGTTCCTAATGCATTGATAAGAGTGCCAATCTCTGCGGAGGACAGAACTTTGTCGAATCGGGATTTCTCAACATTAAGAATTTTTCCGCGCATAGGTAAAACAGCTTGGATTTTTCTGTCTCGTCCCTGTTTTGTGGTGCCGCCAGCAGATTCTCCCTCAACAAGTAGTATCTCACATTTTGCCGGATTTCTTTCTTGGCAATTGGCTAATTTACCAGGTAGCGTTGCGATGTCTGGTCCGCTTTTTTTGCGACTTAGTTCACGAGCTCTGCGGGCGGCTTCTCTAGCTATCGATGCTTCGACAATCTTTTCGATAACAGCTTTTGCACTGTGTGGATTTTCCTCGAGCCACTTTGCGAACGCGGAAGAAACGACGACCTCTACCGCATTGCGAACTTCGCTACTAATCAATTTTTCTTTTGTTTGGGATGAAAATTTTGGATCTGGAACTTTAACAGAAAGGACCGCCGTGAGTCCCTCCCTTATATCTTCTGGTTCTATATTGACTTTTTGTTTTCTGTTTTGCGCGGTTACATAGTTTGTAATACTTCTCGTTGTAGCCGCTCTAAATCCAGCAAGGTGCGTTCCGCCGTCACGTTGACGTATGTTATTTGTAAAGCATAAGATATTTTCATGATATCCGTCGTTCCAATTCATGGCCACATCGACAACTATGTCGTTGTTGGTGTCGCTGATGTAAAGAGTGTCGTGGAGTTTGCGTTTTGTCTTATCCAAATATTGGGTGAATTCAATAATTCCACCGGCATAACAAAATTCCCTTACTGTTTCACCACCACCTTCATCACCACGCAAATCGGAAAGCTTAAGTTTAATGTTGGCATTTAAGAATGCTAACTCCCTTATTCGATGTTCTATGAAGTCAAAATCGAACTCTGTTGTTGCAAAGACTTCGTCAGAGGGCATAAAGGTAATCTCGGTTCCACGTTTGCCATCAGAGTTCCCAATTCGCCCCAGGTCTCTCACTTTGTTACCATCCTCAAATCGCATCGAATATTCTCCTTCCTGCCGCCAAATACGGACTTCAAGCCATGATGATAATGCGTTTACCACAGATACCCCAACCCCATGCAATCCACCGGAGACTTTGTAAGAATTGTGGTCAAATTTTCCACCGGCATGAAGTTGAGTCATGATCACCTCGACGGCCGGCATTTTCTCCTCTGCATGCATTTCGACTGGGATTCCGCGGCCATTATCCAGTATAGTTAACGAGCCATCCTTATTAATCGTGATGACAATCTCGGTGCATGCTCCTTGGAGGGCTTCGTCCATCGAATTGTCGATTACTTCATTGGCCATATTCATTAAGCCCTGCATGGTGCTGGTGTCGCCTATATACATACCGGGTCTTTTTCGAACTGCGGTGAGTCCCTTTAATACCTGAATGCTTTCCGCTCCGTAATTTTTTTGCTCTATTCCTTTGTCCATGATATTCTTACAGATTGTTATATTGTTTCTTCTTTTTGATTTTCAGGATGCGCCATTAGATTCCAGAGACTTTAGACATAGTTGTTGATACAACTAAATCGACGTTCTTTCAAGTAGAAGTGTTGACGATTGGCAATTTTATGATCTTCGTCTAAGGAGGTTTTCTTCAGTATTGATTTAACAAAATTTTATGTGTAGACTGGGCGAAGAGTTTTGTACCTAATTTAAATTGGGGTGTGTTTTCGATAAAAATTTCTATGTGATGAGGGTTCTGTGATCTATCTAAGTCTTGGTTCCAATCTTGGAAATCGAATCCAATATTTGAGAAGAGCGGTGGATCTCATTAAAGGACGTCGTTATTTAAAGAATGTTAAGCATTCTATCGTACTGGAGACAAATTGTATTCTACCAGTTGGGGCGCCATCATCTTGGAATAAACCGTTTTTAAATATTGTGCTTGCTGGGGAGGCGGACATCCATCCTGAGGAGTTGCTTGTAAAATTGAAGGCGCTCGAGCATGAGTTGGGGCGGCCCAAAGAATATGAGAAATGGGCTCCTCGGGTTATTGATCTAGACATCTTGTTATGGGCTAATACCAGAATAAATGGAGAGCGACTAAAGATTCCTCATCCTGAGTTGGAAAATAGACCTTTTTTATTGCATCTTCTCTCCTTAATGGGCGCCGATCTTACAAAGAGGGATTCTGGCGCGCTTCCATCCTTTACTAAAGCTTTGTCTTTATATCCACAACTTGTGGGCATTGTAAATGTTACAGAAGACTCATTTTCTGACGGTGGGGAATATGACGCGCCAGATAAAGCTTCGGTACATACTGCTAGGTTAGTTGCTGACGGAGCAAGTGTGATTGATATTGGGGCTCAATCTACAAGACCCGGAGCTAGGATGATTTCTCCTGAGGAAGAATACGCAAAATTAGAACTAGCTTTGGATGCCATTAAGTCTTTCGTAGAGAAGGACGGAATATTGATTAGTATCGATACATTTCGACCTTTGGTAATTCAAAATGCTTTAGAGAATTATTCGATTTCCTGGATAAACGATGTTACGGGCGATCTTGACGACAATACACTAAGGTTTATTGCTGAGCAGGGATGTAAATTATGTATCATGCATTCTTTGGGCATCCCCCCGATGAAGGATCGTATTATACCGATTGATCAGAGGCCTATGGAGACCCTTATTGATTGGGCAAGAAACAAGATCGATAAATTAATAAAGATTGGATTTAGGGAGGAAAATATCATCATTGATCCAGGTATTGGTTTTGGTAAAAATCCTTACCAATCCCTGGAGATTCTAAGAGATATTGAGGAATTCAAAACATTGGGGGTTTCTACCTTGGTTGGGCATTCTAGAAAATCATTCATGAGAGCTTTTTCAACGGGGGCCCCTCATGATAGAGATATAGAAACAATTGCTGTATCTGGCGCATTGGTAGGCAAAGTAGATTTCTTGCGCGTGCATAACGTGGAGGATCATATGCGATTCTTAACGGCTCGTGGGATTTTAGAAAAATGAATAACGTACCCAAGATTGTCGGCGTAATGGCCGCAACTGCTTCTGGTGTGATTGGCAAAGATAACGATTTGCCCTGGTGTTATCCGGAGGAGTTTAAGCATTTTCAAACTTTAACGGATGGACATGTTATGATTATGGGGCGCAAGACGTTTGAATCAACTCCGAAGAATCTTTTTCGTAATAGGGCTTCAATTGTATTCTCCAGAAATATTATGTTCGAGAATGGATATGGAGAGGTCGTTAGCTCGTTAGGCGGACTCTCAAGATGTATCCAAAGATTTTATAAAGACAAAAAGATTTTCATGATTGGAGGAGCAGAAATCGCACATCTATTTTTGGAAGCTGGTCGTATATCAGCTTTTTATTTGACGAAAATCCATCATTCTTATCCTGGAAATATTTACCTCAATCTAAAATATTTCGACAATTGGAATGAAAAGATTATTGAATCAAACTCGAAATACACAATTGTTGAGCTCAAAAGTCTAGCCACGGTATGAATTATTAACATTAAACCCTTGAGGAGATCTTATGACATTTCTCAACACTCTCGACTCTGCACTTGATCCTCTACACTTACTAAACCATCCATTCTATTAATTGTGGAGTGATGGTAAATTAAGCATCCGGGCCCTTAGATTATATGCCAAAGAGTACTATCATCATGTGGCGGCTTTCCCGCGTTACATAAGTTATATACATGCGGCATGCTCGGAGATCGGCGATAGGCAAATCTTATTAGCAAACCTGTTTGACGAAGAGCATGGAGAAGAGAATCATCCGGAATTGTGGTTACGTTTTGCTGAGGGGTTAGGCGTTTCGAGAGAAGAAAGTCGGCGACCGGCTGCGCTATTGGCGACGACCAATCTTGTTGAGGGATATTTTGACCTTGTTAAGCCTGACTACGCTGTAGGTCTTGGTGCTCTTTATGCTTACGAGAGACAAACGCCAGAGGTTTCTCAGTCTAAGATTGAGGGGTTGAAGAAGCATTATTGTATCGAGGATTTCAGTGCCCTACAATTCTTTGTTGTGCACAAAGAAGCAGATGAATGGCATACCGCGGAAATTGTAGGATTGATAAAAAGGTTAGATCAATATCAGCAAAAAGCGGTAATAAATGGAGCCACAAAGGGGCCCCAATTGCTGTGGTCTTTTCTTGATGGCATGATGAGTATTTGTGGGTACATTTAGTTATTTTGTAGGGCTATTATTTGCATGTACCAATCGTATTGGGGTAGGTAAAGAGGAGGGCGTGGAGTAGATTTATTCCGACGTGAACGATCATCGGGCATATTATTTGGCGGGTTTTATAATATGTGTATCCGTAAAAAATCCCACAGATTGATGCTAATAATGCATAAATCATGCCGCCCCTTATATGGCCCAGTAAACCAAATACAAGCCCAACGATGAATATAGTGATATATGCGAACTTATTAGATTTAGGCATCATATCAAGTAGAGTTTGTTGCAAAAAGCCACGAAAGATAACTTCTTCAGCGAAGCAGGTGCAGAAAAAATTATTTATCATCCAGATGACAGATGCATACGAAAATTTTGGATCAAATTGGATTTGCTCCGTCAGAAGCGTAATGGGTAAAACACATAAAATGCAACGTAGTAGCAAATAAATTGCTTGTTTTATAGCCCTCCAAGTTATTACCTCTCTTGCTTGGTAAAATGTGCTCACATAGTACAAGATTAAGCTTACCATCGTTTTGTCGAAAGGAGTGTATACTGAAAATGGGCAAGATAGCTTCGATAAAGTTACGTTATTTAAAAGAAGTATCTTGCTAAAGCCGCTGATTTTATGGGACAGGAATCCAAATATCATGGATGCTGTGAGGATGAAAGAGAGCGTTTTTATGAGTTTGTTATCTTTAGGTGGGGCAAAGTAAAATGCGGTAGATAGGGAAAATGCTCCCAAATAGACGGTTCCTTCAATGCTTACTATATCTTGATATAACGCCAAGCAAGTAGTGATTAAAATGCCCGATATGAGGAGTCGTTGACCTCTATGGAAGAGCGCAATAGAGATTGTGAGGAGTAGCGCAAAATATGTTGGATTCATTGGTGTCGGCTATAGTGTTAGGTGGCCAACTGTATATGGGCAAAGTGACCCCATGTCACCAATTACTTTTGGAGCGCCAGGGTTACTGCTTGACGAAAAGGATGTTTATGTGGAGAATCGGAGTTATGAGGGTGTATTCACCAATAAATCAATGGGGGTAGGAAAATGCAACAACAGCCGATACAAGCCCAACAACCCTACCAGACGAAGACCCTGGTTTTGCTGGGGAGTGATCTGGATGAAAATCCTATAAACAAGATCGCGGGATTCAATGTAGTTGTTGATCCACAAAGAGGGAATTTAGAAGAGATTTTTCTTCAATTTTTCAAAAATACCAATGCAAGATCGTTCCCGACAATATGCGTATATGCTCATGGGAGTGCTGGGGATAAAGGGTTTCCAACAATCGGTGATCCTTATGGGAAATTAAATTTGGGACCGAAATTTACCTTTGGTAACGGCCGCTCAATTCTAGTTAAGGAGTTATTTCACATTATGCAGCTCGCTAGAGCGCGGTCTAATAAGCTAGATATTCCGTGTATAATACGCCTTGCCTCATGCCACATGGGTCTAGCCAATCAATATATTACGGAAGCTGGGCCGCGGGTCGCATTGATGACGTATGCAGGGAGTAAACATGCAGCTCGGAAGGATTTTGTCGATCTTGGTCAGATAGGATACACAAAAGATGAGGCTATAAAGGGGGATCCTGTTGAATTTATCCGGAGAGTTGTTGAAAACGGTATAAATCTAGGTGTCGCTATCACTGAGGTTAATGGCAAGCAGGTCTTGTTTCAAAGTGGGGTTAAAGGCGTTAAAAAGATCCCTAACCATATAAAGTGTGGCTTTAGGTTACGTTGGCTTGTCGATATTGTACAAAACCACGATTTGGAAAAGCTCACTTTAAAAGAGAAGGCGGTCCTTTTATCTCAGGTGATAAAGAGGGAATTTGATAGAATCGTAGAAGAGCTTCCAGATTGGTGGTTAGAGCAATTTGACCATAACAAACAGGAGGTGAAGGATTCGTTTCAGCCTGTATTTACCCCAGAAGGGGCAAGGAAATATCTATTAAATGCCATATCCGGTCTTTTGGTGATGGAAGATACTGGCGGCAAAGATGCAAACACATTAAAAAATCCAACAACAAATATGAAGAAAGTTGTTGAATATGTAAGGGAGCTTGCAGGTATACCTAGCAATGTTGATATTATAAAGATGCTACACGGCCATTCCTATGCATTTCCACAAGAGTATTACGGAGTAGTGCTGTCAGTAATGGCGGATCTTATGCCAGAGAGAATCTCTTGGCTTTGGTCTGCTGCAAGTAGCCTTAGGAGTAGGGCTAGCAGTATTCATATGCCTTTAGAAGATCAGATAAGTTGGTTTGGTGAGATGTCAAAAGTAGCCAAAGATTTTATGCGACACGAAGTCATTTGGTTATCAAAGATAGCTCTTAGCCCAGAAGCAAAGCATGAGTTATCAGAGAGCTGCAATCACGATCCAGTAATGATCAAAGCTCTGAGCTCTCTCGGGGCTTGCGCTGCACGCGAAGGTGGCGCGACTCCCCAGGAGTTGTTAGAGCTCTATAAGAGAAGTCAGATTGAGGATCTAACGGCACTTGCCGACCTAACATCTAAGGGGGCTATTAAGGCGTATAGGCTTGGTATTAAGTTTAAAGATTTAGTCGCGATACGGGGTTACTCCAAAGAGATCTTTGCTGATCTAACATCTCCCCCCGCTATTGAGTCATATAGAGTTGGTGTTTGCATTAGTGAGTTATATGCCGTACATCAGGACTCTAAAGAGAAATTTACCGATCTAACATCTCCCACAGCTCTCGACGCATATAAGTGCGGTGTTACACTATCGAATTTATATCTTATACGGAATGCTTCTAAAGAGAAATTGACCGCTCTAACATCTCCGGCCGCTACTGCAATGTATCGAGATCAAGTTAAGTTTCTTGCATTAGCTTCGGAATATGATCTTCAGCCAGCTCTAATTAAGAAACTCACATCCCCCCTTGCGTGGATTCTATACAAGTCTGGATTAAAACCCGCGAAGGCTCTGAACAACTGGGAGAAGACTCAGAAATGTATCGACGATCTATCTGAAACATTTGGGGGGCTTAAGTTGGGTGGCAATGGAGTTGTGGGGGAGTTTATAAAAAAAAGTATGACTCATATCCGGCAAGTTCTTACGGATGAGAGGTGCCTAACATACTTTCCGAACATTGTGGAGGCTGTATTTCAAGGAATTGTTCAACAGAGAGACAATCTGTTTTATCCGGCAAAAACCCAAGAACAAGTACGGAAGCTGGTTGAAAAGTTTCGTGCAGATATCATAAGGGTTCAGGCAGAAAATGCTAAACAATCTCGGCTATCTAGGCTATTTAATCCCGTAAAGAAAGTAGAGTCATATAGGGAACATAAGGCGGCTTTGGAAAGAGAAGAGGGCCCCCTAAATCTCCCAATGTGGGTAGACCTAAGTCTAAAGATCGCGTTTGACGCTTTAGCGATTATTGAGCCGCAAAGAGGACTTGGGTGCGCGTAACCTTGGGGCCCCATCTTCCGGAACAAAGAGTTGCTACGGATTGGGGTGCGGTCCGTCATGAATATCGAAAAATTGGACTGGTGAACTCTTATTTTTCCTGGATTCCCGAGACAGATAGTTATAGCAATCTTCAAGACCTATTTCCTTCATTTCGAGGCTATGTGACCTTATCCATCTCTCCTAGGGATTTACCGATTTTTAAGTCGACTTCCAAAGGAATGCTTAAGGCTGCGGCTGAAGACATGGTGCGTTTGATAATCTTGCTGAATTTAGCGACCTTATTCTCGGGGATATCGAAAATCAGCTCATCATGAATCTGCATACACAAGTATTGTGCAGCTTCTGCTGGCAATGTGACCATGGCTTTTCTTATTATATCTGCCGCTGTTCCTTGTATAGGGGCATTGATCGCGGCTCTTTCTCCGAATTTACGGAGGACTCCATTATTTGAGATAATGTTTGGGACGGAGCACCTTCTGTTAAATAGCGTTTTTACATAGCCATTATCTCTAGCGCTCAAAATAATATTGTCCATGTATTCTTTGATGCCAGAGTATTGGAGGAAATAGCGCTTAATATAGTCTTTTGCAACATAGCTTGGGATTCGCAAGTTGCGTGCAAGCCCAAATGAACTGATTCCGTACATTATGCCAAAATTAATTGCTTTTGCGTGTTGCCTCTGTCCATCTGTCACTGATTCGACTGGCACGCCAAAAACTTGGCTCGCCGTCAAAACGTGTATATCCTGACCGTTTCTTAGTGCATGCTGCAGAGAGTCGATTTTGGCAATATGTGCCAATATTCTTATTTCAATTTGCGAATAGTCAGCACTAAGCAATAGATTTCCTGGAGATGCAATGAATGCTCTTCGTAGCTTCATCCCTTCTCCGGTCCGTATTGGTATGTTTTGTAGATTGGGTGAATTTGATGACAATCGCCCAGTGCTTGTTAGGGTTGAGTTAAAATTAGTGTGTATTCGGTGATTTTGCATGCAGCCGAGTAAGCCATTTACGTAGGTTGTGTTTAGTTTAAAGATCTGTCTCCATTTCAAGATGTCGTCAGCTACTGAATACCCCTCTGAAGATAATTTTTCCAATGCCTCGCTATCTGTACTGTATTGAACTTTGTCTTTCTTTAGTCGGCTGTATGATGGTAGTTTTAATTTTTCAAACAGGATGTATGAGAGTTGTTTTGGGGAGGCCAAATTGAAGGTTTCGCCTGCTATATCGTAGACTTCTTTTTCGATGGATCTTAACTTCTCAACATATTCTGCTTGGAGAGATTGTAAAATTTCTGGCGCAATTAACATCCCCAGACGTTCCATTTTAGCTAAGATCTGATTTAGCGGCATGTCTATGCTATAGTATAGGCTTATTTGTTGCTGGTTATGTAAACGAGAGATGAGCCCATCCAATGCATTACGCATGCGTATCAACGTATTACAAGAGTTATCTTCCCCCAGTTCTCCCTCATCTTTCCAAGGATTTGGAGATAATGTTTGGGCAGAGTAGCGCATTATATCGAGGTCGTCGAAAGCATTGAGTTCAACATTATATTGTTTGAATATGTGTAAGAGCTGTTTGCTGTCTATGCAGTATTTTTTTATGGCAAATGACGACAATATTTTGCTTACATATTCGTGTATAGGGGAGGCGGGGTTTACCATCAAATCGTCGGCATCAGTTATTTTTAAAAACGCGCTATTGAACAAAAAATTGATGCTGTGTAATTTTTTTTCGAAACAAGGTATGGTATCGTCGGTAACGGTAATTTCCATAAATACGTGGCCAACGTGCTGAATATTGTGCCACAAGGATTCTAGCTCTTGGGGTGTGAGATGTAGTTCGTTTGAATAATGGTACGTTGTCTTGATGGCGTCTTTTATTACGTTACTGCATTTATTTATTATCTGTTGCCCCACAAAAAGTTTTTCATATCTACTGGCAATTCTTTTTAGTTCGTATTTGTTTAGAAATGCATGGATGTTATTTCCATTAATAACAAAACCCTGCCAAGCCAGCTCTTCCAGATTGTAAGTTGCTGGAATGTCGTACAACAAAGTGATGAGGTCTTTAGAAAGTAAAGCCGCTTCTCGATTTTCTTTTAACAACGCCTTTACTCTTTCGGATTTTATATTGCCGAGATTTTGATAAATATTTTCAATTGTATTGAATTCTTGCAGAAGATTGGATGCGGTTTTCTGTCCTATACCCTTCACACCAGGAACGTTGTCTGATACATCTCCGACGAGACCCAGGAAATCCGCTATTTGCCCTGGGTGAATACCAAATTTGTGCACAACATCCTCTCTATTGATGTAGTGATCTTTGGCTGGATCAAAAATGGAAACATTTTCAGATATATTGAGAAGTTGGAGCAAATCCTTATCTGAGCTGACTATTGTGACTTGATATCCGTTTTCTATCCCAAATTTTGTGTAGGACGCGATTATATCGTCCGCTTCAGTACCTTCTTGCTCAACATATTTGATGCCAAAAGCATCCAGTGCCTCTCGCATTATGGTAAATTGAGTTACTAATTCTGGAGGAGGAGATTTTCTTGTGCCCTTGTATTTTTCGTAGATACCGCATCTATGAGAAGATTTTCCGGAGTCGAGTGCGACGGCGATTCTTTTTATGTTGTGTGCTTCTAGTAACTTGAATATCATCTGAACAAAGGCGTTGATCGCGCCTATTGGAGTGTTTTCTGAGGTTGTCAGATTGGGTGAGGCGTAAAAGGCGCGAAATATGAATCCATGGCCATCTACTAGAAATAACTTACTCATATCTACCTGGGTAAAGTGCTAGAAATTTCTAAGCTAATCGTACCATATACTATAGAATTGAGAACTTGTCCCCACACAAAGCTGAATTTATCTCGGATATGGGGTTGTAAGCGCGTATAATGCGATAGCAGCGGCATTAGAAACATTAATACTTTTGGCTTGCTCTAAAATTGGAATTTTATATAGCGCATTTGCTCGTTTTGAGACGAGGGAGCGAATACCACTGCCTTCAGATCCCAATATTATTGCGATGTTTTGGTTGGCGGCAAGGTCTATCTGATCAAGGTTGGTTGGGGCATCTTCAGCCAATCCTGCGACGAAGTAACCGTGTTCCTGAAGTTTACTTATTGTACATGCTATGTTGGATACTTGTATGTATGGTACCATCTCAAAGCCGCCACAAGCTATTTTGATCATTGTTGCGTTTTCAGAGGGCGCGTGGTGTTTGGATGTTATCACTCCTGTGGCCCCAAAAGCTGCCGCAGAACGCATGATTGCACCGATGTTGTGCGGGTCTTGGACTTGATCTAAGATAATCACGATGTTCCTATTCGTGGATAGGGGGTGGGCCCGAATGTTTTCGTCAATATCTTTCTTATGTGGCATTTGTAAAAAGTCTTCGAGATTTGGTTGTATGAGGCGCGTAACTTGAGCGGCTATTCCTTGTGACGAACTGTCTTTATCAGGAGTGATACGCTTCACAAGTTCCAGATGTTTTCCTTTGAGATGCGGTAGTATGTTATTCGGAATTTGTTTTTTGCAATTTTCGGTGAGAAGAATTCCGTGAATAACACGCCTTGGATTGGCGAGCGCAGAGAAAACAGAGTGCTTGCCGTAAATCCAGTATTTGGATGATGTAGTCGGCCCAGGGTATTTCCCCCCCGTCTTCTTTCGTTTTTTTTGATGGGTTTGCGACACATTAAGTCTTATCACTGAATTTATTCTGGTCATAGCTTGAAGTTGATCTAGCCCATAACGTTCTAATCTTTGCGGTAATCGCCAGATTGTATTGGATATCGCTTACCCCCCGGGAGTATAGGCTCCAAAAACTGTTTACGCAACAGACTTACAATTTTACACGTGAGCTTTAATAGAGGATGGAAGCAATGTTAAACTTTTAGTTGCGGTTATGTCATTCGAAATGCTACAAATGTTAAGATGATGTTAATTTCTATCGGAAAAAATATTCATGCCAGGTCAGGTTAGGTCAGATGCCTTGTTTGTAGGTCTTACAAGGCCCCCAATGTTGTTTGGTGTGAGCTACTTGTTCGCGGTTTTGAATTGCGTTATTTGTATGATGTTATACGTGTTGATGACAGAGTTCAAATACTTAGCTGCCATGTTTCCAATACACTTCGTTGGATATTTAATATGTTCGAAAGAACCTCTTTTTATCGATTTATTTAAGATAAAAATGGAGAAGTGTTCGCATTGTCAGAATCGGATGGTGTATGGAGCTAACTCATATGATCCATATTAAAATCATATGAGAGGTTTGAATATTTTTCCTGCGCGATTACCAAGAGAGGGCATTGCAAACTCTGAGTATGAGGCTAGTAAGTTTTTTAAGTATTTGAGACATTGGAACGACAATACGATTCTTACATCAGATCATTGCCTCATACAGGTGGTGAAAGTTGTTGGATTTTCTTTTGAAACAGCCGACGATGAAGATTTGGATATTAAGAAGGCTTTACGCAACACTCTTTTTAAGGGGATGAATGCTCCGAACATTGGGTTATATTTTCACATAATTCGGAAAAAGCAGCAATCGTATCCAGAGGGATATGTTAACATAGATATGCCCAAGGGTTTCCCGTCATTCCTAGATCAGGCGTGGGTACATAGGTTTGAGGGTAAAGAAGAGTATGTGAATCAACTATATGTATCGATTATTCTAAATTCTCAAACAATAGATAGTGTTTTCCATGCAATATTGAATAAGTTTGGTGGAGAGAAGAATACTGGTTTAAAAACTTTACAAGATGCCTATGATCAGCTGGAGGAAGCAACTGGGAGGGTCGTGAATACATTGCAAGAGTATGGTCCATCTGTATTAGGGATAGAGCGTACAAAGACCGCATGCTATTCAGAAATTTTGGAATTCTTTGCCATGATACCCAACTTGTTGCAAAGTGGTAGAGTCATGTATACGCCGGACGATCTGAGTAGGTATGTATCGAATTCCAGATTATATTTTGGGTCAAAAAGTATAGAGTCTAAAAATCTGGATGGTAGCAGCAGATTTGCTGGGATAGTAAGTATAAAAGAATATGGTCAGAAAACTTGGCCGGGGATTCTAGACACATTTTTACAGTCCCCTTTTGAATTCATTATTACGCAAAGTTACAGATTTGCTAATAGGCAAACTGCAATTGCAAAAATGCAGCTACAGCAAAATAGGATGGTTCAATCCGGAGATAAAGCGGTCTCGCAAATTGTAGAAATCAACGAGGCCTTAGATCAATCGATGAGTGGCGTGATAGGTTTCGGCCAACATCACCTAACGGTAATGTGTATCTCGCGTGATTTGAAGCGATTAGAGAATTATTTATCCATTGCGTCCGTTGAGCTAACTAACACGGGTGGTATTGGGGTGAGAGAGCGTGTCAATATGGAGCCGGCTTTTTGGGGGCAAATGCCAGGTAATTTCGATTACATAGTTCGTAGCTCCACTGTTAATACCTTAAATTTAGCTTCATTTTGCTCTTTCCATAACTATCCTCTTGGGAAGGCGAAAAATAATTATTGGGGTGATGCTGTAACGGTTCTTGAGACCACCTCGGGCACCCCGTATTATTTTAATTTTCATCTAAGAGATGTTGGTCATACGACGATAATAGGTCCAACGGGGGCGGGCAAAACAGTATTAATGACCTTCTTATGCGCTCAAGCGCAAAAATTTCGATGCAGATTATTTTTCTTTGATAAGGATCACGGTGCGGAAATTTTTTTGCGGGCCTTGAATGGAAATTACACTGCCATTGATCCTGGGCAACCGTGTGGATTTAATCCGTTGAAATTGCCCGATACATCCGAGAATAGGTCCTTCTTGTTGGATTGGATGAAGTCTTTGGTTTCTGTGAACGGAGAGGTGGTGACGGCAGAGGAGGTGAGTTTGTTGGCGAAGGCTATAATCGGAAATTACAATCTCGATCCCAAAGATAGGAAGTTATCCAATATCGCTCCATTTTTGGGGTTAGAAGGGCCTGGTAGTCTTGCTGGAAGGCTGGCTATGTGGCATAGCGAGGGCTCTCATTCTACTGTCTTTGACAATGATGAAGATACCATCGATTTCACTAAGGCGGTCGTTTTTGGGTTCGAGATGGGTGAGTTACTGAAAGACAAGGTGAGTCTCAGCCCTGTTTTGCTTTACTTATTTCAGCGAATCAACATGTCGCTTGACGGGACTCCATCTATGTTGGTTTTAGATGAAGCGTGGGCCCTTATTGACAATCCGGTTTTTGCCCCAAAATTAAAAGATTGGTTGAAGGTTTTGCGTAAGCTAAATGCATTTGTTGTTTTTGCAACCCAAAGCGTTGAGGATGCCAGTAAGAGCACTATCAGCGATACCTTGATACAACAAACTGCTACACAGATATTCTTACCCAATCTACGGGCAACCGAAGCCTATCGCACTGTTTTTATGTTGAGCGAGAGAGAGTATGCGTTAATCAAGACCACCGATCCTGGTAGTAGATACTTTTTGATCAAACAAGGACATGATGCCGTGATTGCTCGCGTGGATTTATCGGGTATGGGGGATATTGTGAGTATACTATCTGGGCGGGCTGAAACCGTTGTAATATTAGATGAGGTACGGAAACAATATGGAGAAGATCCGGCGATATGGCTACCTAAATTCGGGGCGCGTGTTAGGGAGATGAGTGACAAAGGATAGGTACGGATTATTTTATCTGCGTAAGTTAAGTTAAAAATATAGTGGATTTTGGACGTGTAACGTTTGTTGACAAAAAGCGGCAATAATGAAAAAAACGGAGATTTTAGGATTTTTTAAGGCTTTCTTGATGCTTGCCATGGCATTTTGTTTCTTTTTTATAATGCCACAAAATTCAGCTTATGCTCAACACGATAGTTTGCTAGAATTTACTAATGGGTCTGATGGTACTGATTGGACGAAGGTTAGTGGTATCGTGGATGGGATAAAACTCGCCATAAAAACGATAATAAACTGCTATTGGACATCCGCAATGTTTTCGAGGTCAGATTTTAAAAATACATGTATACCAGCGGTAATTGGGGATAATATACCCCCATGTAAGTTGCCGGACACAGATCCAAAATACAGCTCCGAAAGTATGCTCGACGTCATAGCTAAATATATTATTATTTTGACTGCGTGCATGGCGATTCCTTTTCTTGGAGAGATAATATTTTATATATTCGTTCGAGTAGAGCTGATAATGATGCTCGAAGCATGTTTCGCTATGTATGCCGTGACTCCAGCTGAATATGTCAATATGAACGGATCTAATGGTAAGTTGGCATGTATCCAAACTGGTGACGGGTATATCTATGATGATTCAAAAACGCCACCAAGTAAGCAGAAATTTGTTTATACAGAGGACGTTCCATACTTCTATACCTGTACACCACCAGATGGCCAATCTAGTGATAACGTCTCTACTGGCTACGTCGGAAGTGATTCTGATATGTGTATTCCTGGGGGTACTGCGGAATATGCTGTTGAGAATTTGAAGACCCCTATGCCTGATGGGCAAAAAACCCTCGTCGGCACTATCATAATTAATCGCGCTAATTTGTGGCATCGTTTTGTTGGGGATTACAGTAATCAGAAAAGTGTTTGTGATGCAACCAATGGCTCTGGTGCTACGGTAAGTCTCGCGTTGCATGGCGGGCAAGCCGGGATTATTGCGAAGAATGGCACCATGACGTCTAAGATGAAATTACAGGCATTTTATAGGTTCCATGTTGGTAGAATCCAGCTGTGTGCGGCTTCTGTGCAGTCAATAATTCCGGTTGTTGTGGGGTGTACGTATGTGCCCCCACCACAGGATTTATATGACATCGATCAAAGTTTAAAGGACTGGATGGAAAAGGTCGGTTGCAGTTATTTCCTACCAAGCAGTAATGGAAGGGAGGACTTAAAGGCTGTAGCAAAGATGCTCAATAGCGAATCCTCAGGAAAAAAAAGTTCGGTTTACTTCTTTTTAATGAGTGATATGCATTTTACTAGTGATATCATAGGGTGTATCGAGTCCCTCTTAATCTTTACATTTGTAACCCCTGGTCAATTTGGAGATCAGTCGACGGACTCCTTTATGCGGGTCATTCAAAACAGGATGAGTAGCGTTGTTTATGCGATTTTGCTACTATATATAACCCTATTGGGGATCCAGATTGGCGCATCGAAAGAAGTTCCGCCGAAATCTCAGTGGATTATGTATCTAGTAAAGGTGGTTTTGGTTGTCTATTTCGCTACCAGTAATGTTTGGAGTGGGAGCAATGGTAGGGATGGGTTATATAGCGTTATACTAGATACAACGCAAGTTGTATCAGATTTGTTTATCCAAGTTGTGGAGAGTTCGGATCCGATCGGGATGTGTACGCAATATTTCCAACAGGGTGATCAGATGGTCAATATCCTGAGTCAGCGCGAGGTTGTTGTTGATGGTTATGCAAAGGGACCGGTGCAGATGCGGGTGTGGGATTATCTTGATTGCACATTAATTAATTATTTAAATTTTGGCACATGCAAATATTCTATTGGAGGATTTTTGTCGTTTTGGTTCGTTCCTGCGGCGCTACTTTCTGGTGGAAGCGGTATATTGTTGGCGATTATAGTACTCGTATATGCCATAATGATTTCACTGATTTTGTTTAGATTCGCTCACATTACTATTTTAGCGATGTTTATTCTTACAATATTGGTATTAATTGCACCTTTGATGGTTTGTGCATTCCTATTTGAATATACAAAGGGTATGGGCGAATCTTGGGCCAAAAATATACTTGGGTATACTTTGTATCCTGGAATGTTATTTGCATTTTTTACCTTGATGTTGACGACATTTAACATGATTTTTTATGGAAAGTTTGATGCTGGCACTATCGAAGAAATTCATGCGTGTCGTATGCAAGCAGATCAGTCCCAGTGTCAAATTAAGGTGATGGAGCTTTGTGGGGATGGTGGTGGTGACACCGATAATTCGGGTAGTTTATATTGTACAATAATGAAGGCGATAGGCAATGCAGAAGATTTTTCGAATTGTAGTATAAGCTTAGGTCATATTTCCAATGCCTTGACAAAAACAGTTTCTTGGCCCGTTCTTGGTACCTTTACCATACTCCAAGATCCTCGTATTATGGTAATGCCGGTATTAAAATTGGCACTTTTTGGGCTATTGTTCTACTTTTTTATGTCTGCTATGGAAAGTCTTGTGGCATCTACGGTTGGGGTTGGTGGATTGGGTAATATGGCAGGAGCTGGTACTGCGCTTGGACAAGCCGTATCCGGAGCTAGTCAGGCGCCATATCAGGTGAATAAGGCTATTGGGAAGGCTGCTTTAAAAATAGCTTCCTTAATGAAGGGGGGTGGTGGCGGCTCTTCTTCGAAGACGAAGTAAATCAGTTAGTTATTTATTGTCATGAAGGTTGCTATTTCGGGATACATTAGATGGAGTTTATTAAGGGTAAGGCTATGGTGTCGTTCTGTCATTTTTAGTAAATGTCTATTCATATGTACGATTTTTATAGCTTATAATCTTATTTGCGCCAATTACGCTGTAGCGCGCTCTTGGCTTAAGGTTCCCAGTCTTTACGAGGGATGTACTCCTGGTTCCATTACAAATCTTATTGAGTTTCCAGAATTCCTCCTTGTGAGAACTATAGGCCCCTCAAATTATGCCTTTTGTCAGCAAGAGTGCGGTCTATACTTTGGCTTAATCGTTAATGATAATGGGGATGTTCAGAGTCAACAGACGAACATTCAAAATAATTTGAGCGTTAATCGGGATCAGGTAGAGCGTTGCTTACAGATATGCAATAGCGATAGTACACAAACCGGATCTTCTAGCGTTACGGTTCGTCAATACGACGCCTCAAGTAATTCTCTGGTGACCCCATATAGTAATCCTATGCCTATGCCTGTTGATCGAGTCGCTTCAGCAAGCGGTGATTCGCAGCATGTGTATTTCTCAAACACCATAGTGAGACAGGGGGACGTTGTTAACGTCTCTACAATATCATCCGGTACTGGGGGATTTTCTCAGGATGAAGTGGGAGGTATTTTGGGTGGTGAAGAAAATGCAATATATCTCTGTGGTTATAAAACCGTATACTATTATCCATATCCATATTCTACAAAGTCTTCAACGTGGAATTCAACTTGGAGCGCCTATAACACTAGTGGTACTTACGATCAAGCACAGATAGACATTCCCTTCACGGATAATGGGCTTGTCACAGATTGGTTTGTGAGAAAAGCGCATCCGACATGTTCTGGTATTTTTGCTAAGGACGGAGATTATCTGACTATTCAGTATGCCGGAAGGATATATTCCTCCCAAGTGTCTAGTCAGCTGGATGGCAAGTTGTTCATGGCGACTAATTCGTATGATGATAGTAGCCTTAGTAGCGGGTATTATGGTAAGAGTGGGGTGATTGGTGGGTGTACACATGATCCACGATCTGACTGCGATCCAAGTAAAAAGTGTTCTAATTGTTGGAATAATGATACGGAATACGAGCAGAGTTGTGATCAGCCTCAATTTTTTGATACAACATCTTTTAATCCAGTTGCACTTACGCAAAGCGTCCCAGCAGTCTTTTTGCCGAACACAGACTATGAGAATTCTTTGTCAGATAAATGCAATTTTAATTCTAGATCTTTTTATGGGCAATATGTTTCGGGCGTTCTAAGCGGCTTTTCTTCAGATGAAGTTGCTCCAATTTGTATTGCGCATCCATTTAGCTTGGCTGCCAATGGCACTATTCCCACGGATGTAGTGGGTGGGTATAATGTTGTGGTTTCATGGAAGGGGTGTCGGTACGCTAATGGGGAGCGTCTCCAATATGCCTTGGTTCCAATGAATATCATCGGTTCATCTGATTCTCTGTCAGACAGCGTAAAAAATTATCTTGATAATAGTTCTAATTGGTATGATCTAAATATAACCGATTCATCTCCTGGGGTCATTGAAGTAAATAACCCTCCTTCTAGCGCAGAATCTTCTGTTGATGCATGGAGATTAGCTTTCAAGATAAAACTATTGTCAGCAGCTCCGGGGTTTAATGCCGGCATGATTCAACGCATAACCCACAATCCGTCGTATGCCACGGATCTTAACACTCAGTATGAGTCTGCAATAGGCTCTCCTGCGAACATTCACAGATATAACACTGATGGCCAGTACATCTTGAGTATCTTAAAATTTCCCGGCTCCGAGTCTGGTAGTTCGTGTAGTGACTTTGCAAAAGTAATTCTCACAACTTGTTCAATGATGAATGGAAGAGACGCTTGTTATCCTGGTGGTAGTGACAGTAAGGTCTATAACGGGTTGCAGGAAAAGGGTGTGACACAGATTATCTATGAAAGAATTATTAAGGTTGGGGATTTTATTTCTGCTATTCGTGTCCTTCTCATCTTATACATCGTATGGACCGGTTTAAGTTTTATGATCGGTCTCGCCCAGATTACCCAGCATGAAGGCATCATAAGATGCGTCAAGATTGGAATAGTGACGATAATTTGTAGTGAAACCAGTTGGCAATTTTTTAACACCTATCTTTTGAGTCTGTTCGTTAGCGGGATGGAGGATCTGATATACGTCTTTAGCACGGATCCAACGCTACAGAATACAGATTGTATTAAGTGGATGCCTGTATTGTCCAAATTTATAGATGTTTGTAAACAGGCTTGGTCACAAGTGGTTTGGATTAGAATCTATGCTCTTGTATTGAATGGATTAATAGGTTTCGGTCTTGCCATCGCTTTGATCGTTGGCGTTATAGTGTTTTCTTTGTGCATTCTAAGGGCTCTCTTGATCTATCTTATCTCCGTAATTGTCGTCGGAGTATTGATAGTGCTAGCTCCTTTATTTCTTTCTTTCATTTTATTTGATTTTACAAAATCGATGTTTGATGCATGGATAAAACAACTTATAGTGGCTGTGCTGCAGCCAGTGGCCGTGTTGGCGTCGATAAATTTATTTTCTCAAATGATTCTAATTTTGATGCAAGCGTCACTCAGTTTTACTGTATGCTATTCCTGTTTCTTAAAGCTGTATGTTACTGGGATTCTTGATTACTGTCTTATTCCCAGTTGGGTTCCAATAAACTTAGTTCATTCTCCGAGTTTGTTAAGCGCTCCTGTCTCTCTTATTGGTGGAACATGTTGTTTTATAATACTGGTGCAAGCTATGTATGCATTCATTGACTTTGTTTCCGAGAAGATCAATGAGATGATTAATTATGGTGCAGTTAGTATGACTGGAATTGCTAGCGCTCAAAAGATGGCTGGCAAAGCTGGGGATATTATGTCTGCCCCTGTGACCGTGGTTAGTAATGTGCTGGGCTTGGATAAAAAAACCCAAGAAAAAAGGCAGAAGTTTGAAGAAAAGGAAGAGAAGGGAAAGAAGTTGCAAGATGATAAAAAAACATGAAGAAAAGTAGAGTTACTGATGATAATGAAATGGTGGAAGATTGGCTTAGGATGAATCTGGCATTTCTTTCTAAAATGGTCAGGGTGGTGTGTAGCTTTTTATCTTTGCTGATTTTTTTGCCACACTACATATATGTTGGTTCCGGTTTTATTCTTCGAGCTATGTCTAAGCATGAGTCAGAAGTCTACGTCCAACGAAAATCTAGCAAGATAAGAGCCTTTCTTCAAATTTGGCAGAAATTATTGAATACGAAGAATACGAATGATATGGGTTGTCATGTTTTCAGAGGGCTTCTTTTCATACTGTTTTCAAGCCTCACTTATTTAACCGGTATGGTAGCGAATGCTGACGATACTTCATGTTATGATGCAAGTGATATAGGTCTAAATTACAGCATTATTATACCAGCGCAACCACCAGATTTATTCCCATCGCCCTCAAGGGATCACCAAGTTGCTAGGTGGGTAGATAGCGGCCAGGGCTTCTATGCTATCGGGACTAATATCACTGCAACGGTTACCGATTCTTGGGGACCATGGGGAGGATCGTCAACTACACAGGAATGCCAGATGAAAAAATGTACCTCTAACGAACAAAATTGCTATGGAACTGGTGATGGGCTAGGAAAGGATGGTGAAGAAATAGCTGGGGTTTTGGGGGTCCCGTGTCGCCTGACGAATGGTGAGGGGGTCTACATATTAATTATTCCATCTGGGGGTGAAGCTATTGATCCAAACCAGAGCATGGCTCTTGCTGCGAATCCTCCAGCGAATTGGAGGACGATACATCTCGGACCATATTGCGTGAATGGTATATGCGAGATAGATACTACGTACAGCTGTCCAGATAGTAGTAATCAGAAGAGGTCATGTACATCTGATGGTGGCGTTATAAGTGGACGATTATTCGTCAAGATACTTGACTCATATTATCTCGATAACGAAGGGCAGGTGACGGTAAAATTTACTGGTGGTGTTGTTAAGCTGGGGTTTATTTCTTTGACCCTCAATATTTTCAGTGATGTATTGAGTAATGCTTCAGGTGATATGTTACAGACATTCCTTGGAGATACAAGATTTACGTTAATTGTAAGGGTGTTATTAGTTCTTTACATAGCTTTGACCGGGTTTGTTTTTTCCATGGGAATGGTGCAATACACTTCTACGGAGCTGATCGTGCGTATCATGAAGGTTGCGTTGGTAGGCATGTTATGTAGTTCAGACGTTGCTAGTACCTATAACTTTTTTACTAGCTATCTGATGGATTTATTTCAGATGGTTGGGGAGAGCTTTTCTACGGTTATAGCTACTGCTATAATGGAGGGTACAGAGGCATCTTCCATGTCTATTAATGCGCATATAATGCCTGGTGCTGGCTACCTTGTCATGTATGATCAGATGTTCGATATGCTTACTTCGCACGCTATAAATGCTAAAATTCTGGGCTTACTATTTAGCTCGCACTTTTATTATGTGATTTTGCTTTATTTCCTTGTTGTCTTATTATTGTTAGCAATATTGAAGGCTCTAATGTTGTACTGCAGCTCTTATTTCCAATTTGCGATGCTGGTTGTCATATTTCCAGTTTTGTTTACTATGATCTTGTTTAAGCTGACGGGGTCTTTCTTTCAAAGTTGGTTAAAGTATATGAGCAGTACAGCGTTGACCATTATTATTACTACTGCAGTTAGTGGGGTTATGTTCTTAATTCTTCAGGAGCAATTTGGAGAGCTCTTTGGGTATTCAGTATGTTGGCATTGTTTTTGGTGTATTAAGGTATTTGGCTGGCAATTATTAGCGTTTTGGGAAGCTGGTCCCGAAGCTTCATCGGTTTTACGTTTTAGCGTATATCTCCAAACAGTTTTATATGCGCTGCTTTTTTCCGTAATATTCGACAAGATTCCAAATTTTGCAGATTCTTTAGGGGCGGTTGGGAAAGGATTTTCTGGCGATATTTTTGCTGGAGCTATGAAGAGGTGGGGAAACTCGACAAATAGCGTTATTAATTATCTGGATCGCAAAGCGGATGTCCTCAGAAAAATTAATGCAGAGAGAGGTATGGGTAGATTGCTGGATAAAAAGACGTCTCCTGGGCTACTAAAAGACGTATATGGCGTTCTTTCTTATGCGGCCCAGGTAAAACATCGGGTCTCTAAGTATGTGCGTGAGACAAAGGTTGCCGATAAGTTCGAATCATATCTGAGTGGTGAGAACGCTGGGTTAAATTTTATAGGCGATAAGACGAGCGAACTTGAGAAAGCTCACAAAGAATGGAAAAAAGCATTACGTAAGCGTTTACAAAAAGTAGTAGAAAAGGAGAAGGAAAGAACTGCATCTAAGGAGAAGCACAAAGATAACAACGACCCTAACAAAAGATAATCATGAGGCAATCATGGCATTTAGGTCGGTATAGAGAGTTGGCAATCGCCCATGCCTGAAAAGCCCACTCATGTCGAGCGTACTGAGACAGTGATGCTGCCATCATAAAATTCTAACGTTAATTCGTCGCCAACCTTTACCATATGTTTTCTCGGAATCAGTTTAGTGTTATTGTGTGTACGTGCTAAAGAAAATCCGCGTTTTAAGGTTTCTTTGTATCCATAACTCGCCAATAACTGGCTTAGATGAGACAACGATTCTTGCTTCTTGTACCAGTATTGTTTAAAGATTTGCGCCAGGACAATTCCTTGATGAGTGAGTGATGCTTCTTTTTTTTGAAGTATTCCAAGCAGCATATATTCTTTATTTCTTTCCATGGAGGTTCGTAATTGGCCCGTTTTAGCTACGGATAAACTCTTCATGGCATTTTTTAAATGTAGTGATATGGTGTCGATTAAAAGGATTTGATCGCTAATTTGTTTCGTTGTTTTGAGGAACTGTATTTCGAGCATCGCAATGGACATGCTCTTTTGTTCTAGAATTCTTCTTATTGTTAAATTGCAACTTTGCTTTAAAGTTAATAAGGATTGAGCTATATTTTCAATAGAGGGGATGACGTCTTCAGCTGCCGCGGTTGGTGTGGGTGCTCGTTTATCCGCTACCAGATCAAGTAAGGTATTGTCTGTTTCGTGTCCAATCGCGCTAATTATTGGTATCTTTGAATCCGCAACTGCGAAGAGCAGATTTTCGTCGTTAAATGCCCACAGGTCTTCAATAGATCCTCCGCCACGCGCTATTATTATGACGTCTGGCTTAGGTAGGGGCGAATCATCAGAGTTAAAGCCCTTGACCGCAGCCGTTATTTGCGCCGCTGCTTCCAGGCCCTGTACGGGGACATTCCATATAATGATGTGCGCTGGAACTCGTTCTTGCATCCTGTGTAGGATATCCCGTATGACAGCTCCCTGTAAGGACGTAACGATCCCTATAGTGTTTGGTAAGACTGGAAGCTTCTTTTTTCGATCAGCATCAAACAATCCCCTTGCTGCTAGCTCTTTTTTTCTTTTTTCAAGAATGGCGAGAAGCGCTCCATCTCCTTTGATTTCTATCCGACGAACGATAATCTGGTAAGTAGAGCGTTCCGCATAAGCTGTGATTGCCCCTGTGCATACAACCTCAAGACCATCTTCTAACGCCAATTTCATTGGAGTACCTCTCCACAATATAGCATGCAGTATGGCATGAGAATCTTTTAGTGTGAAATATGTATGTCCCGATGAAGCTATCTTTAATCCACTGATTTCACCCTTTACCGAGACATTGCCGAGACCATGTTCAATCTTGTTTTTGATGATTTGGGTGATTTGACTGACTGCATAAATCTCCTGATGGGTGGGTTTTATAACTGATTCAGTATTGTCAATTTCTTGTGCTTGAATCATTATTAGTTTGTTGGAAAATGAGCTGTAATCGAATTGTTTAATTGTCGTCGTATTTCTTTTAAAGTTGCGGGCTTGACAAAATTCACCTTATAAAAATTTAGGCAGATGGGCTCGCAAAGTAATTTGATCCTTCTTGAAAGATTTTTAAGAGTTGGGTTAGTGTGATCATATTTCATCAAGAGGTCATTCCCAAGCCCTCCATATAAGCTTGCAATAACATCTCTTCTTTTTCTAGCTCATCTTGTCTTTTCTTCTTCATCTTCAAGATCTGGCGCATGATTTTAGGTTCAAATCCAGCAGATTTAGCCTCTGCATAAATTTCTCTTATGCATGCAGTTGTCTCGCTTTTTTCATTTTCCAAGCGCTCTATTCGCTCTATGTATTGCTTTAGTTGTTTATTTTCAGCCATTGATAAATCCCAAATATTTATTTGTGTTCATTGGACGTTTCGTATTTATTGGTGAATATCTTTGTAAGAGTTACTATAAAGACTGTCAAGGGTAATGCTAAGAACATACCAATTGGCCCCAATAAGCTGATACCAACGAAGAGCCCTATTACGGTCAAGAGTGGGTGTAATCCTAGCTTAGATCCCATGAAGACTGGGTTTAGTATCAGCATTTCTATTAATAGTCCGATAGAACAAAATGCAATTATGACAGTGCTTTCTGACCACGTTCCAAATTGCAGAAATGACAAAAGTATAAGCAGCAGAGCCCTAACAAGGCAGCCTAAGTAGGGAATAAAGCTCAGGAATCCAGATATTAGCCCTAATGTGATTGGCGAATCCAGTTTACAGAACAAAATGCATGCTGTGTAGAATACACTGAGCACTATAGAGATATAGAACTGCGCTTCGAGAAATTTTAAAAATAAATCACTGATGTTATGTAGGCACCATCTTATGCTTGACCTGTATGTTTGTGGGACCACGCCCCATAAGGCTCTTGAGATGTTTTCTTGATCGCGTAATAGATAAAATGTCGTGAATGGTGCAAAAACCAGGATTATAATGATGTGGACAATTGTCAAAGTGGATTGAAATATGGGTTTTATAATATTAGACAGCAGTCCCGATACATTACCTGGCAGGGTAAGTAAGGTGTCTTCAATAAAACGACGAACATATGTCGGGAAAGATGTTAATAATGGCCATCTATGAATCCAATGATGAAAATCTTCGGTGTTAAGTTTCGTTGATTTTTCGTATAGCAACAGCAATTGTGCATACATTAAGGGAAACAGAATGATGGCTAGATAAAAGAGGAGTCCAGTAACAACCGTTACCATTAGTAGTGAGGAAAGGGTTGTGTTGCCAAGCCCCCTGTTTATATAGTTTGTTGTGGGTTGTAAGAAATACGAAAAGACCCATCCTATAAGGAATGGGGTCAAGACTTCGCGCGTGCAGTATACAATCGTCAACCCGAAGGTCAGGAGGACTAAAAAAAAGAGGCCGCCGCTCAATTTGAAGTTGAACGGGTTTTGCTTGGATTGGCGCATCGCTACCTACCTAGAGTTGCATTAAGGATCACAGATACTCCTAAGAATAATACATGGATCAATCCCTATAGGCAAATACAAAAATGATAGGAAGTTTTTATAATGGACTCTTTACTCTGAAGATATCTAATGTTGTTCTGGGGAGAAAGTAGCATCGGGTTCTTAGATGGTCGCGCCAATTGACATAGAGACCTTATCGCGATGTTTGAGAGTTATCGTGCAAACATATATAGAGCGCTCTCATTCTTTGCATCAACTAGTGATGACTATAAAATTTATATATGGTAGATGGTGATGTTCAGATCGTCTTTGAAGTTTTTGAATTTCTCTAAATTCGATTATTGGGTTTCATCAGTCCTACTACCGCCTCTATCATATCGACCTTGGAAACCAGATTCTGCTCCCCACTTCTCAAATCCCGTATAATAACTGAGTCAGCATCAAATTCCACTTGATCAGCGATAATGGCAACTGTAAACCCCTTTTTCCCGGCATATTTCATCTGTGCGCCTAGCGGTTTATTTTCCAGATATAGCTCGGTATTTAATCCAGCTTTCCTGAAAAGGCTTGCCAATTCTGCATATTGATTCATGAACCTAGCATTTTGAGTTGTGATTATGATTTGTGCCGTGCTTTCTTCTTCGGCTTTGATGGCACCGCTCTCGAGGAGTTTTGGAAAAAGCCTTGAAATACCAATCGACATGCCAACTCCTGGAAATTTCTTATTGAGAGAAAGTCCAACCAGGTCTGCGTAGCGTCCCCCACCACAAATACTTCCAAGTTCTGGATAATCCAGAAGCTCGACCTCGAATATTGTTCCTGTGTAATAGTTCAATCCGCGAGCTAGTGTAGGATCTATTCGTATGGATTGTTGATCTATGCCAAAAGTAGACCCAAACCTTAATACCTCTTCAAGTTCATTGAATCCCAAAACATATTCTTTTTCTGAGCATAAATCGTTCAAATATGTTAACAACTCTTTACCAGATTTACTTGCCTCCTTTAGCTCTAGAATCAAAGAGATATTATGTTCACTCAATCCATTGGATCGGAGGTGATTTTGAAAGTCCGATCTAGTAATTTTATCCATTTTGTCAATAACTCGTATAACATCGAGCATTACCTCGTCTTTGACATCTAAAAACCTAAGTAAGCCGGTGAGAATCGAGCGATTATTCAGCTTTATAACAAAACGTTCCAGGCCAATTGCTTTAAACACGTCTTGTATTATGAACAGCAGCTCGGCGTCATATGAATGAGACAGATTTCCGTCCCCGACTATATCTATGTCGCATTGATAAAATTGCCTATACCGACCGGCCTGAGCCCTTTCTCCACGCCAAACCGGGGCTATGTGATATCGCCTATACGGGAATGTTAATTGACCATAATGTTGCCCGACATATCGCGCTAATGGGACTGTAAGATCGAACCGCAATCCTAAATCTCTTTTCATAGAATCCCCCTCCGAAGCAAGACGATGGATTCCGTATATTTCATTGTCGTTGCCCTTAGAGAGGAGGGTATCAACCTTTTCTACCGCCGCAGTATCAAGCGGAGAAAACCCATATAATTCAAATCGTTTTCGGATTAAATCAACGATCCGATTAAAAGCAATTTGTTCTTTTGGTAAAAATTCTGGAAAGCCGGAAATATTAGTTATCATATGTAAATACCCTTTCTTTATGGTGCTAGATTTCACCAAACTCCGCAGCTAAAGATACTGGAGTTAGATGCTTTTTGTTATCTCCAGAAAATTCCTTAATAAAGTTACCATCTTTCAGCAATAATGTTCTATCGCCATATTCGATAGCATGGGACATGTTGTGGGTGATCATTATGCAGGTCGCTTTCTCATCACGTATGATCTTATTTGTTAACTTGATTACTTGGTCTGCGGCCTTAGGATCTAAAGCTGCTGTTATTTCATCTAATAAGAAGATTTTCGCTCCTGCAAGAGTTGACATAACTAAGCTAAGCGCTTGTCGTTGTCCACCAGATAAATTGGAGACTATGTCATCAATCCTGTTCTCAAGCCCCATATCCAAAAGACGTAATTTTTCTTGAAACAGACTTTTACGATTTTCTGTTGCGAATGGTATCAAAAACCTTGATGCGCCACGCTTTAAAGAAAACGCCATATTTTCATATATAGTCATATTTTCCATGGTCCCCCGCTTGGGATCTTGCGTAACCTTTGCTATAACGCTGCACATCAAAGATTTAGGTAAATTTGCAATATTTTGATTCTCTATAAGGGCTTCTCCGCAGTCTGGTTTTGTGAGCCCAGATATAACGTTCAACATCGTCGATTTGCCAGCTCCGTTACTCCCAATAACAACAATAAATTCACCGGATGACACATTTAGATTTAAATCTTGCAAAATATGCCACTCCGATTTTGTTCCTTTTGCAATTGTCACGTCAATATTTTGTAATTTTAGCATATCTTTCTTTTTCGAAGATTCATTATTCCAATGACCATTAATCCGGTGACCAAGTTTAGGTCTTGGGTCTCAAGGCCAAAAATTTCACCATGCAAAGCGAAACTTATTACCAATCGATAAATGACTGACCCTATAATACATCCGAAGATTGTAATGAATGGAGATCTGAAGACAAAAACCTTTTCTCCAATCATAACGGCTGCTAATGCAATAATGATAGTCCCCGCTCCAGCCCCTATATCGGCGAACCCCTGATATTGACTAAAAAGTCCTCCCGAGAGACCTATAAGCGCGTTGCTGATTATAAGTCCAATTATAGTCATATTTTGCACAGAAATTCCATTCATAATTGCGAGCCATCTATTCTGGCCAATACTACGAAGCGCCAACCCCCAATCGGTAACCAAGATGTAACTTGTTACTCCCCATACTACAGCGCATATTAATGCAAGCAACGCTACCGTATTACTTCCGGAAAACAATGTTTTTTCCGTGATGATAGCAATATTAGGAAGGCCGCCCATAACCTTTAAATTAATCGAATACAGCATAAAGGCGACCAATATCCCTGAAAGCAATTCGGTGACTTTAAAGTATACGTTTAAAATCCCCGTGACACATCCAGATAAACCTCCGGCGATAGTAGCGATAAATAAAGAGATAGCTGGGCTGACTCCTCCTTTGATTAATACGCTGGAGACAGCCATTCCCAACACAAAGCTTCCATCACAAGTTAGGTCTGGAAAATCAATGATGCGAAATGTGTAATATATCCCGATCGCCACAATTCCATATATGAGACCTATTTCCAGGCTCATTAAAAGTTCATTGAAATTCATGAGCCACTACTTTTTTCTATGATTTTTGTAGCTTCTTTTCTAATGTTTTCAGGTATACTAACATTCGCAATTGCCGCTGCCTCAAGATTAATGTAGAGGTCGGTTTTATCTGGAAATTCTACCGGCATCTTTCCCAGATCTTCCCCCTTAAAACTACGCAATATTATTTTGCCAGTTTGTAATCCGAGCTGATATTGATTCGGTCCAAGTGCAGCTAACGCTCCAAGTTCTACGGCATCTGTATCGCTTACATAAACCGGTACAGCGACGTTATTCGCGGCACGTATAATGCTCTGTAGTGCGCTTAAAGCTGTATTATCATTACTTATGAAAATAGCATCACTTTGATTGACGAGCTTTGTCGCTGCTTGAGGTACATCAGCAGTTTTCGTGGCAATTTGTTTCACGAGATTTAGGTTGAATTGTCCGCATAACTTTTCTAATTTTCGGACAATGCTAACAGAATTGATTTCACCCGGGTTATATAAAATCCCTAAGCGCTTTAATTTTGGCTGTAATCTTTTGAACAACTTGATTTGTGGTTCTAGATCAACAAAGTTTGAAACGCCAGAGGTATTATTGCCCGGTTTATCTAGATTTTGGACAAGATTCGCTGCCAGTGGGTCTGTGATTGAACTAAAAACCAACTTCACCTTTCTGTCTGCGGCATATTTTACAAAACTTTGCGCAGAAATTGTTCCAACTCCAACGACAACGTCCGGATTTTGGCTCACAAACTTACTTGCTATTTGCGATGCAAGAGCAGGGCTACCTTGAGCTGATTCAATTCGTATATCTATGTTGACATCGCGCTTAAATCCAGCGTTTTCGAGGGCATCGATAATTCCTTTTGTTGTGCTATCTAGAGCTTTGTGCTCTATAACTTGACTTATCAAGACTTTTTTGTTGTGTGTGTCTCCAGAAATTTTTTGCTCTATCGAACCCGCCAATGCTTGTTGTATAGAAAGCAGATTCAATAAGATTAGAGTTGGTAATATAAAATTGTTACATCTATTTCTTGCAAATAAAATCGCTTTATTGATTATGTTTCTAATCATATATCTATACCCTTTTATGTTTGTATCTTATTTAAAATAGCTCTGTATCCGTTATAGGGCTCGTTCTTTAAGAACCTCGCAACACGACCTATTGTTGTTAGGCTGGCTCCTGTGATCCGATGAATCTCTCTATAAGACAAGTTGCCTTGATTTAGTATTTGGCATACATGCCATCTTTCCGCCAAAGTTTTCAACTCTTGAGGTGTGCATAAATCTTTAAGGAAATTATATGCTTCTTCACGACTCTCTAGCGCCAACAAAGCATCACAGAGGGGATTAAGTTTTTTCGGTTCAACATTCACAATATATATGTAGCCAATATCAGTATTAGTATATTAACACGTTAATACACTAATATAACAATGTCAATACCCTTCCAAACCTTAGCTTGGCTTTTGTACGTTCACCTTCCTGAAGATTATTTATCTAATGACTTGATGACGGAATGTGAGTAAGCTTCGTCATATAACATGGATGGATTAGTAAGCTGGTATTGCGTATAAGGAAGAAGATTGTAGCGATAGTGGCGGGTGGTACTGGTGGGCACGTTTTTCCAGCCCACGCTATATCGGAATCATTGTCGCGGTCGCATCGCGTGATTTTTTACACCGACCTGAGAGGAAAGATTTTCCTTGATGGATTACTGGGAGGCATCAGCCCCACTTACGAGATTTGCGTCTTATCGATCTATCCCTTCGGCAGCAACATAAGAAAGAAGCTTAAGACGCTTTTCGCTCTTGCTATTAGCATATTGGTTATGTGTACTCGCTTTGTAATGTTGCGCCCCGCTCTCGTTTTAGGTTTTGGGGGGTATACAACCTTTCCAGTCTTATTTGCTGCAGTGTGCACAGGGGTCAAAATAATCTTGCATGAGCAAAATGCTGTATTGGGAACTGTGAATAAGATTTTTGCACGATGTGCGGAGTTTATAATCACCTCCTTTGCCAATATTAGGGGGTTGCAAAATAGATATACAAACAAGGTATTAAGACTTGGGACCCCAATTCGCAAAGAATTTTTTGAATATGACCCCTACCGTTATAGGAAAACAGATCAAAAATTAAAAATTTTGATCCTTGGTGGGAGCCAGGGTTCCAGCTTTATCAGTACAGTTGCCACAAGGGCTCTAGTCTTGTTACCAAAAAGCATTCAAAGGCAGCTAAGCATACACCAACAAATTAGCAAAGACTTGGAATCAAGTACTCAAGCTATATATGACAAATCATCCATATATAAATACACAATTTCTAGCTTTTTTCATAATGTTGCAGAGTTGTTATATGATGCAGATCTTGTAATTGCACGCTCCGGGGCTTCCACAATATCGGAAATAGAATATTGCAAAAAGCCCGCTATTCTTATCCCATTTGCAGCAGCAAAGCATAACCATCAGTATTATAATGCGAGACACCTAGAAGAGATGGGGTCGGCAATCATATGTTTAGAGAGAGAGTCAACGCCGGAAAATTTTTCTACAATTCTCTCAGAGGTCTTAACGACCGGCAAGTTAAGCGTCATGAAAAACAACGCTTTAAGAAAAAACAACGATAGTATAGTCGCTATAGCGGAAAAAATCGATCAATTATTGGGATGAGGCTTAGTTCTTGGGTTGGGTCTGATAAAATATTTGTATTAAAATTTCTATTGACTACTCAGATCACTCAGATGTCTACTTAGTATATGGAGGGGGTTACATCGTATATTCGTGATTGAATAATTTTTATGCATGACATTGTTGTAGTCTCGGCTTTACGCACAGCTACTGGTTTATTCAACGGAAGCTTATCAGGATTTAAAGCTCCTCAACTAGGGGGCGTCATTATCGAGCGAACGCTTCAAGATACAAAAATTCCCCCAGAAGAGATTACTGAGGTAATCCTTGGGCAAGTTCTTACGGCCGGATGCGGACAAAATCCAGCCCGTCAAGCGGCAATATCTGGGGGATTACCGAACTCCGTTCCAGCTTTCACCCTCAATCAGGTTTGTGGATCTGGAATGAAATCGATCACTCTTGGATGCCAAAATATATTGAGTAAGATACTAGTAGAAAATAACGATCGTGCCATTGTCATAGCTGGTGGACAAGAAAGCATGACGAACAGTTTGCACGGGGCTTCTTTACATAAAGCCACCAAGATACAAGACCTTACGATGGAAGATCTGGCATTGCACGATGGTTTGACCGACGCCTTCTTAAATATTCACATGGGCGTAACAGCAGAAAATATAGCGCAAAGGTATAACCTCTCCAGAAAAGAGCAAGATCTTTTCTCTGTAAATTCTCAGCGTAAAGCTGTGATTGCGAGGGACGGCAGTTATTTCCAACAAGAAATCGTCAGTGTAAATGTTAAACATCCAAAAGAAGCTGATCTAATCTTTAAACAAGACGAATGTATAAGAGAGGGTATGACTGAAGAGGCCTTAAGTCGTCTTAAAGCCTCTTTTTTGTCGACTGGAACAGTTACTCCCGGCAATTCTTCTGGTATCAATGATGGAGCATCAATTGTATTGCTGATGACCCGCAAAGAAGCGGAAAGGAGAGGTCTGGAACCTATGGCAACAATACGGTCTTATGCAGATGTTGGAGTTGATCCCGCGTTTATGGGTCTTGGTCCAGTTCCGGCATCTAAAGCTGCGTTAACCAAGGCGAAATGGGAGATAAAAGATCTGGAATTGATAGAAGCAAATGAGGCATTCGCGGCACAAGCCATGGGGGTCAACAAAGAGATGGGTTGGAACACAGACATTGTGAACGTGAACGGCGGAGGAATAGCTCTCGGGCATCCGATTGGCGCTTCCGGAGCTAGAATCGTCGTAACGATATTACACGAAATGAAGCGACGAAATGCCAAAAAGGGGCTCGCTACCCTATGTATAGGTGGGGGCATGGGAATAGCAATGTGCTTGGAACGGGGGTGATGGCTTTACAGCTACGTTGGACACTTTCTCTGATTGGAAGGTAAACAAAATCCAAAGTATAAATTACGTCATTTATGGCGCTGTTCACAAAATAGATAAAAAGACTTCCTGAGCCATAATGCCATGAATGAGTTCAAACACACATCTAACTTATCAAACCTTGTTGCGACGAGCTTATTCTTTCTCTCCATGGAATTTCTTGTACATGATATGCGTACAATGTCGGCGAAAGAATGTATGACGATCTGTTTTCGTGAGCTTGCCTATTCTTTGTTAACTTTTGTTAACGGAACCATATAGGAATCGTGAATGCTTATCTATGTTCTGAATCCACTTGTTAGTCGGGTATGTGAGAAAAGACTTCATCTCAGGGTCGTCGTATTCTTTTTGGTTGATTTTCATCTCCGTATTCTGTATATCTTTGTCTGCATCCTTTAAATGTGCAAAATGTGAAATGGTAGATATTACTCATGAGTAATTGGGCGCGTTCTTGCAATGTCTGGGGTTAGTGTTGAGATAGCGATAAATTCAATATGTGGTAGAGGTTTTTATCTGTATGAAAGAAGTTTTCCGGTGGAGTTGCTTAGTCCGCGTTTCTTCGTTGCTGGCCCCGCTATTGTGCACGAGTTTGTCATTTAGTCCTGCATTTGCTACTGAAGATAAAGATTATTATGTTAAAATAGAGGGGGGATATGCTACGTCAAATGTTCAATTTGATGGGATTGGGCCGGCAGTCAAAGATACCGTTACAGGAAATCTGGTCGCTCCAATCGTGAAAGATTCTTTTTCGGGGGTTTCTGGAATTGTTGGCGGTATTGGGGTTGGTTACTACATCAGTGACGAAGTGAGGTTGGATGGAATGCTTTACTTCAATCCAAGAAAAAAGAAGATCTCGACCCCATCTACCGTTGGGGATGTTAAGTATCATAGTGTTGGAGATCTTTCTTGCGGCAGCTATTCTTTGATGGTAGGGGGTTATTATGATATATTAGGGGCTGCGCGGATAGTTCCTTATCTATCTTTGGCCGCTGGGGTTAGTGCCTCTCAAACCAGTTTCAAGGGGATTGTCAAGGATACGCAGGGTAACCCGATGAAGGAATACAATGGGAGCATTATTCCGTCGAGTATTAGCTCTAATACCTCAATAAATTTTGCCTATACGGTTGGTGCCGGAGTTTATTTTCCAGTGACGAAAAACTTCTTTCTGGATTTAAATTACAGAATTGGTAATAATGGGGGTTCTACGTTTAAACAAGTGCCGTTGAGTCAAGTAACATCAACCCCAAATACCAGTGGAACAACCCCGGTGACGACACCCACTACAACTTATAACTATTTGACCTCCAAATCAAATATAAGGCAGGCTCTGAATGTTGGGATTAGGTTCAATTTCTAGCGTCCGCAATTATTATTGAGCGCCCCCATTCTTTGCGTCAACTGGTGTGGCCGTAACATTGGGACAGCAGTTTTAATATAGACGTATGTTCTTCAACTCCTCTCCTATGGCTGGTAAGATATCGTAGATCAGAAAGTTGTCCGGTAAGGGTGACTCGTGTTTGATGCTGTTTGTTGTTGTGATTTGGGTTATGTGAGATCGTCTTAAAAGACGTTTTGCGCCCCTTGAGAGAACTGCATGGGTGACAATTGCCCGAATTGAAAGTGCTCCCGCCACCTTAAGGGCTGTTGCCGCGTTACACAGCGTATTTCCTGTATCTACAATATCGTCGACTATGATGCAGTGCCTATTGGCGACTTCACCGATCACTTTTATTGTTTGACAAGTGCTGTGCTCCATTCTTTGTTTGTAAACGATGGCCACATTCGCCCCCACGAGTTGAGCAAGTGTTTCGGCTCGATCCCGACTGCCTGCATCTGGAGAAACAATTGTAAATTTGTCATCAGAAGATTTTTGCCGAGATTTTATTAATGAAGCCCATAATGGTGCTGGATTTATATTGCTGATTCCAATATTGAAGAATTTTTCAGATTCCCGAGAGTGCAGATCCAGAGTAATCAAATAATCAACGCCAGAAACCTCTAGCATGGTTGCAATAAATTTTACGGATATCGGCCCAAATTCATAGGAAGCTTTGTTTTGCCTGCTATACCCGAAATATGGTGCGACAGCAATAATTCGACGAGCTCCGGCCATTTTTGCGGCGTCTGCCAATAACAACAGTTCCATCAGACGATCATTGACCGGCCTGCATGTTGATTGGACAATGATGGCGGTTTCGTTCTGTAAAGCCACATGAACCCGTACATGCCATTCCCCATCCGCGAACCGTTTGGAACTAGATTCGATGAACTCTATACCCGAAATTTGGCTGAGCGCGCGGCCAAAGCCCTGGAAACTCTCGCCCGATATAATCTTAGCCATAATGCGCCATCAATGGGTTGTGATATTGCAAATCAACGATTTTGGCTTTATTCATCCACGTTCTCTTTCTATATTTCTTTTGTATACAAAGATTTCTGCATAACGTTGATTTTTGTTAGGCTTATTTGACGGATGAGGCACGTTTTTTGCAGCCGTATATAAAAGCCTTCGAGGATTGAGAGTATCTGTATGTTTGTTAGGATTTTTTGCAGATATTCCGATTTTTTGCCAGACCCTCATGACTTTATTCAAATATTCTTTTCCAATAGATGGGGTTCTGGAGTGATAATAGGCCACAGCTTGTTTCCAATTATTTGTTTCGGCATAATTTTCTGCGACATATTTTGCTGCATAGCTTACGTTTTTGATAGGATCTAGCATTTCTTCAAGGTTTTTGAATTTATGTCCGTGATGTTTGACACTAACCTGTAGGCATCCAACGTCAACATTCTTTAGGCCATTTTTTACTATGTTGAGCAGAAATTTTGTTGCGAGCATCTTATTGTCGAAGAAGTGCGTTTCTCCATCCACATTCAATACCCACGGCCATGGTAGTATTTTGGAATATTTTTTACTCCATTTACCGGATTCAATAATGGAGAGTGAGAATAATAAGTGTTCGGGCAATTTGTATCGCTGCTCTAAAAGCTGAATTGCGACTAGGCATTGTTGATGATTGTCTTCATTGTCTGGTTGAAAAGTTTCGATATTGGAATTTATTCCTATATCTGATTTTGCATATGATCTTAAAAACGTTCTTGGCAAAGCATCTTTTTCCAAATTTTTTACTATTATTTCTGTCTCCGTTGGTCCAGCGGCCGCGCTAGAAAGAAGTAACGTTTGCAACACACTATACAATAAAAAGATGTATAAACCTTTAGTGATGTTTGCGGTTGAAATATTCATATCTGCACTTTTACGTATTGGCCTGGTGCGTCCATTAGACTCGGATCTAGTTGACGTGGCAGGACCTCTTTCCCACCTAATTTATTTTGGTCAAACCAGTTATACCAATCTACCCACCAAGATCCAGCTTTTTCGGTAGCTTTCTCTTTCCATTCTTTTGGATCTAATATCATTGATTCATTCGTGAAATATCGTCCCTTATCGCTGTTCGGATGGTTAACGACGCCAGCGACATGTCCTGCATCAGTAAGACAAAATCTTTTGTTTAGAGCCTTTTCGTAAATTTGCATTGCTTTGAAGACCGATTCCCAAGGCGCTATATGATCTCTGCCCGCAGCAAGTACATAGATCGGTAAATCTATCTTCTGTAATTCAATTGGCACACCAAGCATTTGAATTTTTCCGGGTTGTACGAGCAAGTTACGTTGATAGAATTTGCGTAAGTAGTATAGATGCATTTCGCCCGGTAGATTGGCAGAATCATTATTCCAATATAGCAAATCTAAACTAACGGGGCTCCTTCCAAGAAGATAATTATTGACCCAATACGACCAAATCATGTCGTTTGCGCGCAAGAAGCTAAATGTATTAAACAGAAGCTTACCGCTCATTAGTCCGTTGTTCTTCTCTATATGTTTACTAAGGGCCTCAATTTGGACGTCATCAATGAACACAGAGACTTCGCCGCACTGTGTAAAGTCTATTAATGCTGTAAAAAAGGTTGATGAGTTGATGTATTGTAAGCCTTTTGTCTGCAAATAACTTATCGCAATTGCCAACAAAGTTCCACCCAAACAATATCCGATACAATTCACTTTTGGTTGGTCTGTAATTTTCATAACCTCAGATAACGCGACTAAAAATCCACGCTCCAGATATGCGGAAAACGGTGTGTTGGCATAATCAGCGGTTTTTGGGTTGACCCAGGATATCATAAACACTGTATGCCCCTTCTGGACCAACCACTCTACAAAGGAGTTTTTTTGACTTAGATCCAATATGTAATATTTATTTATCCAGGCGGTTGTGATTAATATCGGAATTTCTTTTACGGTTTTTGTAGTGGCCGTATATTGAATCAGTTCAAACATTTCATTTTTATAAACAACCTTGCCTGGAGTGATGGCCAAATTTTTTCCCAGTTCAAAATTCTCGACATTAACGCTAAGGACGCGCCTATATTTTGCGCAATCGTCATAAAAGCGATCTGCTCCTTTAAGTAAGTTTTCTCCATTTGAATCCAAGGTCTTATGTAGTATTGTAGGATTTAAGGTTGCGAAGTTAGAAGGGGAAAGGGCGTACAGGCACTGGTTGATAAAGAATCGTGCTTTTGCGATTGTGTGTTCGTCCAAGATTTCTCCATTTATCGCATATGTAAATGTGTCATTAATACTTTGGGAGAGTAAGCTATAGAAATTTACCAAAATATTCGATGGAATGGTTTCATGCCAAATTGGCAAAAATCTTCTGTCGTGCTCATCCAAAACTGGGAGTTTTAGACTGTCTTTATTCTTTGCGCGAAAATAACTTTGATATTCAGATTGGAGTTGTGTGCTGAGGGCTGTGTAGCGTAATTGAAAGAATTGTAAATTTTCTAGGTTGCTCCAAAATTTGACGACAGATGTCAGGAGTTCAGAATTTATTGCTGTGTATAGCTCCATATCCTTTGCAAAATCAGGATCAGATGAAAGGGCGATTATTGCTTGTTGATACCTCATCACACTTTGCATCACGTTGCCGCATAAGAGTCCTTGATTGCATTTTGTGAGCAGTTCCAGTATTTGGTGATCAAAATTCATGTCGTTCACGCCAATTCACCTCATAAGACAATTGATTATAGTTTGTTTCGTGTGGGTGTACTTTGGCGCAAGATTTAAGCTCGGCCATTTCCGATATTGTTAAAGTTATATTAGGATCGCATTAATTGCAAATGGTAGTGCGTTTGAGTGGGGCTAAAGTGATTGTGTAAATCAGGAAATTCTGGATGCCAAAATCCTAATATCAAGATTAAGACGGTGGTGTTTTTTGCTTGTCTATGGGTTTGGGGCTGGTTTCATCGAATACTTTGTATAACAGCAACAACATTACTATTTCGTATAAACTGATGTGCATTTTAACATGATGGAACGAACATATAGAATATGTGGCAAGATATCCGATTGCCAAACCAAAGCAATATAGAATGGGCCGCCCTTGCAACTTATAGTGGTTCAGGGTCTTATGATATTTGAAGGTAGCGGTGTATATGAGTAAGTATTGCAATGTCGATACTCCTATCAACTCACCAGATACAGAGTCTATTATGACACTAAGTAACAATACCTCAATTTTAGAGAGATATACGCTGGATATGATGGAAAAAATTATAAAACCATGGGTAATAATTTCTAGCATTTGAGAGATGACATTTGGTAAAAACGCCGTATGAGCGAGGATAACCGCGAATGTGGTTATCCAGAAAACCTTGCGTTCTTTATAGAAAGATCTGCAGTTGGTCTGAAAATTTTTAGCAATCACAAATATGCCTAGATAAGCTGAAAACTTATATATTGTCTTGTCGAGGAGTTTTGATGTAGAAGTATATTCACTCAAGCGTATCTGTTCAAGATGTTTTCTATCAATAGCTGTATATGGAACGGGTTCTGAAAAAGTTCACTTACATGTTTGAGGAGGAGTTGCTCGAAATAAGCCACTTAATTGAGCGCTCCATTGATTCTGATATTTCTGTGCGTATGGCGTCTTCTAGAATCATCAAGGCTGGCGGGAAGCGGCTTCGCCCAATCTTGATCTTGGCTTATGCAACGTTATTAGGATCTCCTATGGCATCAAGAAAGAGCGAAAAAGCTATATTGCTGGCATCGGCTGTAGAGCTAATTCATACAGCGACACTTTTGCATGATGATGTTATCGATGAGTGCTGTGTCCGTAGGGGAGTTGCAACAGCAAATATCTTGTGGGGCAATAAGTACAGTATTTTAGTGGGAGACTACTTGTTCAGTCAGTCATTCAAATTAATGGTAAGCGCAAGGTCTTTAAGTTCTTTGCGGATTCTTGCACACACCTCTTCTGTCATCTCCAAAGCAGAGCTAGAACAGCTCGAGATGATCAGAAACAAAGAAATTCCTCTTATGTCGCGCTACCTAAAAACTGCAAAAGAGAAAACAGCCGAACTTTTTGCCGCCGCCTGTTCTGTTGGGGCAATTCTTGGCGCCAAGGGATCTGGTCTTGGTAGAGAAGAAACAAAAATTGCTCTATCTGCCGCTAGATGTTTTGGATTAAATTTTGGTAAGATATTTCAGATCGTAGATGATTTTTTGGATTATTTTGGTGATGAGAGTCTTTTGGGTAAGGATATTCGACAGGATTTAAAATCTAGAAAAGTTACGTTTCCCTTAGTATTAGCCTATAGGTATGCTGATAAATTCGAAAAAATGGGGTTGATGGAGTCCTTTTTTGGAGAAGATGATGTAGATAGTTTAACAGAAATCGTACATTCTCTCTTGGCAAAATATCAGGTAAAAGATATGGCCATGAAATATGTGGAGCGATATGCAAGCAGGGGGATTGAGAGTTTGGAAAAGATTTTGTCTGTTGTGTTTGCTTCTGATCCAGGGCGTCAAAGATCTCAGAAATTTCTCCAGGTATATCAGCTACTTTCTGACCTCGTGCAGACATCTTGGATTAGAGCTCGGTAACTAAAGATGAATTTAGCTGATTCACTAAGACGCTCTTGCCATACCGAAAACACATTGCTAGACTGAAAGTCCGACTAACAATTTTAAGGTGAAAAATATGGCTATTCAAATTAAGGGGGGGGGTAACGTTACCACCAAGCAGCAAAATGACGTTGCTGCTTTTCATCTGGATTTTATCGCCTTTCTAAACTCTTATTCAAACCAGTCGCTTAACCAATCCAATCTAGATGCACATAGCTTACTAGAGAAATATAGTCCACTGGTTATTCAAAATGATATGAAGTTGTCTCCCGGTGATCAGGGCGCTGTATTTAAACTGGATCCGCGGATTGCATGTCAGTTTGGACCTTATCTAAAAGAAGGTACCTTGAGTGGGATCTTGATAAAGAATGTGTGCGCCAATTATAATTATAAAGATGGGTTCCCTATTCAACAAAATAATACTATTGATAAAGATTTGATTAATCAGTGCGCATCAAAATTGAATGGCCTGAATTTTGGGGGGCTTTCTAACTCAGAGCAAATAATGAAGGTGGAACAATTAAAACAGGAGTGTTCGCCTAAGGTATTTGGAGCCACTTTGGAAACAGATATCGGGCAGAACACCCTCCTCAATGGCCCCCATGGAATCGCCTGCGCCTTACTTATGCAGTATCCAACTCAGTCAGCTGGAACACAGATCTTGAAAGGATCATGTATTGAGCACCTACAAAATAATGCATCATTCTCCGATCTAGTCTCGTTATTTGAGGGCCATATAGCTAACGGTATTCATGTTTAAAGGCCGTTAATAGATGGACTCATCTTTATTTACAAAGGATGACAACAACAAGGGTGGACGAGAATTTGATGTTTTTGCAGAAACTTGGTGGGACGAAAGTGGTCCCGCTAAGGTCCTTCATGCTATGAATCGAACTCGTCTTGAATACATCACCCAAGCTATTTCAAACGCATTTCCCGATGCATCCTACAAACAGAGCCCCAAGAAATTGCGGATCTTAGATGTTGGATGCGGAGGTGGGCTTTTGAGCATTCCGCTTGCAAAAATTGGGTTCGACGTAACGGCTATTGATCAAGGAGCTACAAATATAGGGGCTGCAGAAAAATATGCCAAAAAGCTCGAGTTACAAGATCTTCATTTCAAAGTTACATCATTGGAAAATTTTGCAAGCGGAAGCACTAAACAAGATCTCTATGACATTATAATTTGTTGCGAGGTTATAGAGCATGTTACAAATCCTAGCGCCTTTCTTCAAAATATTGTCACTTTGATAAAAGGTGGGGGCATCTTAATTTTTTCAACAATCAATAAAACTATTCGGTCATTTATTAATGCAATAATTTTGGCAGAATATGTGTTAAAAATGGTACCAAGAGGTTTACATAGGTGGTCACAATTCTTGTCGCCGGCGGATCTTATAAAACTTATGTCGGCCCCACAAATAAGCCTACTTGATCTTTCTGGCATTACATATCAACCAATGAAGAAGAAATGGGTCATCGATTCAAGTCAAATTCATACAAATTATATTATGAGCTTGAAATACGCTTTAAAAGCTTTTTAGAAGATAAAGCGCTTGTTTCTTCGTCCAATTTAGGATACGCTACCTTGTATCCTGATTTATAATATTGATGGAGTTCTATGAATCTTAGTTTTATTTTTCTGAAGGGCCTCCAGATTTCGGCTTTTCCATTTATTCAATGTTTTGGGTATCCAGGGGTGGGGAAATTTGATGTTTCTGCAAAAGCAGTGTGTTTCGGTAAAGGCGTCTTATTACAATTTGCTTTGGCTATCTGGAACGAAGGTCTGAACAGAATTAATGGCCTTGTTCAAGACGCGGTCCCGATATCAGTATACCCAACTAGTAACCAAGTACTATCTTCTACAGTTATATTGCTCGGTTATGGGCCAATATATACTGGAAATATTATGCTAGAGCTAGCTATTAACGAGAAGTTGAGTGGAAAAATTCTACCACACCTAATCGTCGGGTTGTCAGAGGGGGCTAACTTCTGGGCAAGTTTGACCCTATTTGATGAAGGGTATCATCTAGGATCGATGATACAAGATACTATACGTCATGGTGTAAAATCTTATTTGATGAGCGTAGCTTTCTCTGGTTATCCTGCTCCTTCGCTGCCCGTCAAGATCCTGGCTACAACCATATTTTCTATGATCTCTGCTGCAGCTGGAGTGACTACAAAGTATGCTCTAAATTTAAATTTGAACAAAGAAGAAAGTTTTTCGTATAAAATATGCGAAAGAACGATCTATACACCGATAAATAAAAATCTTTATACCCTTTCCCCTGTTTTTGGAGTAGATAAGATGGGGGATATATTTTTCGGGAACAAAGATGATTTTTGGAATTTATTAACTGAAATTGTTATCGTAGAAAGCTTCCACGCAGCGATTTTTGAGGGAAGGACGATGGCATGGTGTCAAAAATTGCATCAAAACGAGACCCTCACCCTTAATAATACTGATGACACGGATCTATAATTTTTTGCTATAAAGAATTGATTCTGGGGCCTATTGCAAAAATACGATTTTTATAGTACCATTACCGCAGTGATTTTAGCACCATTTTATTGTTTTAGTTGACGCGGTTCGTTTCTATCGTAGAGGTCTTTTGAGTCCCTACCTTCCGCTGCCGGGTTTCGTATACCGGTATCGGGTTTTTTGTATGTAAGTAGAGAGAATGATATCAAAAATACGCTTAATAAAAATCTTGACCTACTTCGCCTTTGCCACCTTCTTGTTATCACCAGCACATTGTCGAGCTGTAGATCAACCCGAATTTCCCATCCGCACAGAGTTAACCAAACATAGCGAATGTGAAATAAATGCGATTTGCGCGGATCTCAACATTGATATTCAGAGTGGGAATTTCGTATATGCCAACACAGCAACCGAGGTTGGATTGCCAATGCAGGTCCGGTTGAATAAAGCTCAAAGTAACAATGTTCGGAGGATTAGGGTAGAATATCCAACCCCGACAATCAAAATTGAATCTTTGGGAGAGAAAAAATTGCGAATTCCAGTATATTATAATCAAGCGAAGATCTTGTTAGTGATCTATCCTATTAGCCCCGAATTAAACGCAGATCTCGCCCTTGATTTCGAAGCTGGTATATGTGGTGACGGGTGCCGTATGTTGCAAACCACACTCCCTCCCATGAAAATTTCTGCAGCGCGAGATGTTCAGCGGGATTTGCTCTCGGATTCTTTTTTAGTCATAATTCTTGCGGCTATCTTGGGTGGGTTCATTTTGAACTTTATGCCATGTGTATTGCCTGTCTTATCGCTAAAAATTTTAGGCTTTGTTAAATATTCTGGAATGTCTAGGATCCAGATAGTACTAAATTTACTGTTTGTTGCTAGTGGTATATTCTTTGTTTTCACTGTACTCGCTGGATTTACGGCTGGTTTTAAGATAGCCGGTCACACTTTGGGGTGGGGAGTACATTTCCAAAACCCATTCTTTCTGAGCTTCCTCATAATGATTATGGTGTTGCTCATTCTGAATCATATGGGGTGTTATGAGATTCGGTTGCCTAGTAATGTTAATACCAAGCTCAATGACATGAATTTCCGCTCTGAATATCTAAATAGCTTTGCTTCTGGTGTGTTGATGACGGTGTTAGCTACTCCATGCACGGCGCCGTTTTTGACGACTGCGGTTACATTCGCGCTTAGCCAGCACAGCATCCTATTTATATTTTTTATATATTTTGCTGTAGCCCTTGGCATGAGCATTCCATATCTAGCAAGCGCCGCTGCACCCTCTATGTTTCTCCTCTTGCCCAAACCGGGAAAGTGGATGGTTACTATGAAAAAATGCCTAGTTATACCCATGATCACTACTGTCATGTGGCTGTTATACCTTCTGTACCGACAAATACATCTCACGCTCTTTGTCATAAGTGGACTTGGCATTCTCATATCTTTGTGGATCATCATAAACTTTATTTCGGGAAGATCTTTGCTAGATATGAAGAAATTTCTATGGCCACATACATTGATGAAAAAGTGGGTGCAAAGATTGGGGCAGGCGCAATCAGTCTTTTTGTCTGTAGGCATTGTTGTGTCGGTGTTGATCTGTGGTTGGGCGACGTTCTCTTTTGCGAAATTTAATGGTACACGACAATACTCCAAGGAGCATAAACATGCCATATGGATAGATTTCGATCCATATGTGATTCAGGGTTATGTAAGGGATAAAAGGATAGTTTTCGTCAACGTTACCGCGGATTGGTGTGTTACATGTAAAATAAATGAAACTTTAGTGCTGGAAAATGAAGAAATGTTGAAAAAATTGGAAAAATTTGATGTTGTTCTGATGCGCGCAGATTATACCGATAAAAATGACAACATAGAGAACTACATGAAAGAGGGCAAACATTATGCCGTACCCCTGAACGTTGTTTATGGGCCGGGTATTGAGGATGGACTGGTGTTACCAGAGGTGTTAACCCAAGAAAAATTGATCAAGGCAATACAGCTGGCGTCACTAGTCGAGCGGTAATCCTTAGTTGCTTTGTAACATGAGAGGTGTGCCGTGAAGCAAAAGCCGCGTAATTATAGCGGAGCTTTGGTCATAGCGAAACCCCAAACGCATACTCGTTTATTGTGAGAGCGACATATAAATGTGTGGCAAATTTGAGTCACCCACAAAGAAAGTATTGATCAATCAAAACAATGATTGTAAACATAATTCGCCTACTTTATACTTTTTTAAGTAGCGTTTAGTACGCTGATCTAACTAATGTTATTGGTATAATTTAATATGACATATAAGCATCTTTTAGCCAAAGCTTGTGTCGCAGCATTGTTGTGCGGGTGTTCTTGTGGACACAAGATTGACGGTCCGTCTGTTTTAGCTGGTAGCACAGCAGATTCTGCTGCCGTTCAGGAGTTAAAATCAATTGGGAATAAAGTCTACTTCGACTATAATAGTGCCGCACTCAGTAACCAAAGTCAGGCAACTTTGACTCAGCAAGCCGCCTTTATGCAAAGAAAGTCCGATCTCAGATTTTCGATCGAAGGTTATTGCGATGAAAGAGGTACGGCAGAATATAACTTAGCTTTGGGAGAGCGTCGTGCTAATTCCGCGGTTAAGTATTTAGAAAAATCGGGCGGATTTGATCCTTCTAGATTCACCGTGACCAGTTACGGAAAAGAAAATCCAGAAGCTTTGGGGCATGATGAGTCTGCGTGGAAGCAAAATAGAAGAGTGGTGACTAATATTACTAACTAATATTGCCCAAAAACTCTAAAAAACAGGGCATCTAGTTAGGGTGTTCTGTTCTATGCCAGTGACGTTGGTTATCCCACACTACGTAGGGGAGGGGTTAGAAGTTCCGGTATAGGGTTTACAAAACCTTGTCCACAGGGATTCTTGATCATATAAAAGGATTTTTGGTCGTTAAGTGGCCTTCGTTAAGCTCCATTCTGGATTTTGTGTATCTGAAAAATTCTTAACTGGGCTTACCACCTTTGTGTGGTTGCTGTCATTGCATAATATCCGATCCTAGAGTTATATATAATTCAATGTCCTTTGATTGATGTTAACTTTTTTCAAGATACCAGCCGTCAATGCAATTACCACAAGATGTTCAAAGCATTAAGGCACAAATAGAGGCGTCAGTTCAACTTTTGAAGGAGTGCTTACATTGGGATGAAATGTTGGCTGAAGCTGAGGCGCTAAGAATACAGTGTGAGAATCCATCTTTGTGGGATAATCAGCGCAATGCGCAAAAACTTCTTCAAACAAAGTCCCAACTCGAGCAAAAAATTAATCTCATTAGCGCAACCGAAGAAGAATTAGCGGTTACCATTGAATTTTTTCAAATGGCCCTCAAAAATGGTGATACTGACTTTTTGCAAGAAATGATGACGGTATTGCAACGTCTACTCGTTACCGCAAAAGAGCACGAAATCATGTGCCTGTTTTCCGGGGAAGCTGATAGAAATGGGGCCTTCCTTGAAATCCAATCTGGTGCTGGTGGGACAGAAAGTGATGATTGGGCCTCGATGCTCCTTCGTATGTATCTAAGATTTACCGAAAATCATGCATTTAAGGTGCGAATAATGGATAATATGGATGGGGAAGAAGCTGGAATCAAGAGCTGCACCTTAAAAATAGAAGGGCTTAATGCATATGGGTGGTTAAAAACAGAAAGCGGTATTCACAGATTGGTTCGAATTTCTCCATTCAATGCAGCTGGAAAAAGGCATACGAGTTTTGCCAGCGTTTGGGTTTCTCCTATTGTTGATGACTCGATCACCGTCGAGTTAGAAAAAAACGATTTGCGAATTGATACGTATCGATCTTCTGGAGCTGGTGGACAGCACGTTAATACTACAGACAGCGCAGTCCGCATCACCCACATACCAAGCGGCATTGTTGTTCAATCGCAAAATGATAGATCTCAACATAAAAATAAAGATGAGTGTTTAAAGATTCTGCGATCTAAACTTTATGAATTGGAATTACAGAAAAAAAGAGAACAATTAAAAGAAGCTAATGCGAATAAAACCGATATTGGTTGGGGGCATCAAATACGCTCATATGTGTTGCATCCTTATCAAATGGTCAAAGATTTGCGTACCCAGCAAGAGAGCTATGATACGGGGGCTGTTCTGGATGGGCGATTAGAAGAGTTTATTCTATCGAATCTTAAATTAAACGCAATCAAATCCGCCGGTTATAAAGGGTAGGGTGTTTGAGATGTATTTTGTGGGACGCCTTTGACCACAGTGGATTGAAGGTTTTTTGGCGGATTAGCAACACTTCTTTAATGCTAAATTAGACATCTCAAAGCAGGACCATACCTGACCTTTCACTCTCTCCATATAGTCATATTAGTTGACGCAATAAGCGGAAAGCATGGTCTACATACCTCACTTGGATTTAGTTCTGGCGCTGGTGAATATGAATCTACAGATGCTGGATGGGGCGTTGAGGAGGTGAGTGCGTTTTTTGATATTAGTGAGAGCGTCGTGTACGCATGGCGAAAGCAACTGAGAGAGACTGGGGATGTTTCTCCGAGAAAGCGGGAGAACAAGCCGAGAAAGGCGAATTATGAGGAATTATTGAGGATTGTAAGAGAAAATCCGAGTTTATTACAGGTGGAGATAGCAAAGATGATTAATACCAATCGAGAAATTTTGGGCGAATTCAAAGAGATTTGTTGCACAAATAATGGTGAATTTCGAAAAATTGAGCGAGGCTGTGGACTGCGCTTTCCGCTCGTTATCCCAGATGGCATGACTATACCACCAATGAATACATGAATTTTTATAATGGAAAAAGAATACACCAATCTCTGGGTTATTCAACTCCTGAAATGGTTTACTTGAAGAAGAAAATTTTAGTGCATTAACATATGAAAATTTTATCTCTAAATTCTTATTTTTTTGTCTTGACATTTGGGCCCACTATAGTACGAACAAATTCAATGGCAAATTTACAACTTACACAGAATATCTGATAGACTCACAATTTTTGATCATAGCTTTTTTATTAGGTGGTTGATGTGGGACAAGATAAACGGGCATTGATAGGAACTCAGCGTTACAACATAGATCTTGCTAATCTTACTTTATCCCAAGGATTTGAGATATATGGGGCTAGTGCAGGTGATCGCATAGGAGGTAAAGTCAGTAAATTAGGTGACATAAATGGCGATGGTATATCGGATATGGCTTTTGGCGATGGCATGGCCTATGTTATATATGGCCAAAATACAAACTTCTTGTTAAATATCGACCTCACGAACCTATCTTTATCTCAAGGATTTGCTATATATGGTGCAGGTTCAGTTAGCAATTTAGGTGATATAAATGGTGATGGTATACCTGACATTTTTGTTGGCTTGAATGCTCTATCGCCACTTGGTCGTACCGAAGCGGGGATAACATATGTTATATATGGTCAAAATACAAGTTTCAGTTCAAATATCAATCTTGCGAGTTTACCACTCTCTCAGGGATTTGCTATATATGGCGTTAATAACTATGATTGGAGTGGGATGGCAGTCAGTAATTTAGGCGATATAAATGGTGACGGTATACCTGACATGATTATCGGAGCAAGATATGCTGATCCATTCTCACGAGATATGGCTGGCACGGTATACGTTATATACGGTCAAAATATAAGTTTTGGTTCGAATATTGATCTTGCAAGTTTATCTCTCTCTCAGGGATTTGCTATATATGGTGCAGATACCTATAATTGGCTTGGGCAATCAGTAAATAATTTAGGGGATGTAAATGGTGACGGTATTGATGACATAATCATTGGCGCAAATGTAGCCGCTCCACCAGTCAATCGTTATGCTGCGGGCATAACATATGTTATATATGGACAAAGTACTAATTTCAGTTCAAACATCGACCTTGCAAACTTAACTCTATCTCAAGGATTTGCTATATATGGTGCAAATGTCAGTGATACTAGCGGATGGTCAGTCAGCGGCTTAGGTGATATAAATGGCGATAGCATACCTGACATGATTATTGGGGCTCCTGAGGCTGATCCCTTTGCTCGTTCTGAAGCTGGCATCGCTTACGTTATATATGGCCAAAATACAAACTTCTTATCAAATATCAATCTTGCAAACTTAACTCTATCTCAAGGATTTGCTATATACGGAGCTAATGCTAAAGATGAGGTTGGAGCATCCGTCAGCGGTTCAGATGATATAAATGGTGATGGTATACCTGACATAATTATTGGCGCATATCATGGCGATCCAGCCGGACCAGGAGCGGTATACGTTATATACGGGCAAAGTACTAATTTCAGTTCAAACATCGACCTTGCAAACTTAACCCTATCTCAAGGATTTGCTGTATATGGTGCAAATTCAACAGATATGATTGGGTATTCAGTCAGTGGTTCAGACGACATCAATGGCGATGGGACTCCAGACGTAATTATTGGTTCACAATATGCTTCGCCATTAGGCCGCGTTCAGGCTGGTATAATATCTGTGATCTATGGATTCTCTCCAATTAACTATACTATATGTGATGGCGAACAGTTGTGTATAACAAAGGGACTGCCAGTTGGCACTGTTGGCCAAGTATGTGTAGACCCCACTAATGTTTTTAATCCAACAACACAACAGGTCGTTAGGATTAACGATACTATATGTGATGGCGAACAGTTGTGTATCAGCTCTTCTTTATATGCTACCTGTACTCCACTTCTCAATAAGTCGATTGGTGAGTGCACTAAAAGTGCCAGCTCGTCATCAACTTTTAAAACATGGAGGATATTGGGGCTTGTAGGAATGATAACGACCGGTATTGAAACACTTGCTATCACTTATTTATTATACAAGTATTGCTATAAAGGATCTGGCAAGAACATGGTAAGAGTAGCCTCCGAAGTTTCTCAAGATCAGAGTATACTGAAACCAATCGGTATAACTCTAGAAGAAGGAAGGGAAATAAAATTAATTAAGCTTTCTAATTCAGATATTTATTTCAACTATGGCAACGGTCTTGTTAAGACATCGTGGATTAGCTCTGATGATGCGTTGTTAGTTTACGATCATAATCAAAACAACATGGTAGATAGTGGGTCTGAGATAGTGTTCACTACATGGTCATCTAATGCAAAAACTGACTTTCAGGCTCTCCTCAATGTATTTGATACAAACAAAGATAAAATTTTTGATAATCGTGACATAGAGTTCAGTAAGTTCTATCTCTGGCAGGATAAAAATCAAAATGGCAGAAGTGATAAGGGGGAATTGATTGGATTGAAGGATGCTGGATTAATTTCTATAGATTTTAATGCTCAACAAGAAATAGTAGATAGTGAAGATAATGCAATTCTTGGCATAGCACCTATAAATTGGGGAGATGGCAGAGTGACTGATGCTTATGATTTAGTATTTTATGGGACCGTTGAGAGATAGATTTTTGGATATCTTTGGATCATTTCAAGAGATTGATATTTTGATTGAGACGAATTGGGGAAGAAGCTCGTTACTGGGAATTTGTTAGCTATGGCGCTGTTATAGTCATGCCAGTTGACGCAAGGAATGAAAAGGCTCTATAGACCAGTTTGTACGGATAACTCAAATTCTCAAACGTCGCTACATCGTCCTTATGTCAACTGGCATGACTATAACAAAGTAGATTGAATGCCTTGATTAGCGCTAATGGGATGAATGAGGGGTCTATCAGATATTTTGTGTAAGTTGTAAATTCCCGATCACATTTATTTGCAAATCATTATCGCAAAGTATTGCGAATTGGTTTAAAGCAACAGCCCAATTTTTAATTGGCATTGTCCATTTTTTCTGTGCTTTTTGCAAGGATACATATATTATCTTTTGGATAGATTTATCATCCGGAAACACCCCTTTGTTTTTGATAATTTTCCTGATCTGCCTATTGATAGATTCAATTGCATTTGTAGTATAGATGGCCTTTCTCATCTCATCTGGAAAGCTAAAAAATGGCGCTATGCCTGACCAGTGCCTCTGCCACATATAGCCATGCCAGTTGACGCAAGGAATGAGAAAACTCTATAGACCAGTTTGTACGTATAACTCAAATTCTCAAACGTCGCCACACCGTCCTTATGTCAACTGGCATGACTATATCAGCGATAACTGGATATTTTTCTCCCCATTTCTTATCAAAAAATTTAAGCTCCATTTCCCCTTCTTCTTCACTTTTTGCTGTATAAATTTTCTTTAAATCAGAGACCACAGATTTTAAATCCTTATACGATACGTATTTCATCGAATTCCTTACCATATGCACTATGCAGAGCTGAACTATCGTTTGCGGAAATACTGCATTGATCGCCTCTGGAAACCCCTTCAATCCGTCAACACACGCAACATAAATCTTCTCAACTCCTCTGTTCTTTAACTCAGTTACAATTTGCATCCAGAATTTCGAACCTTCATTCTTTCCAATCCAAATCCCCAGAATTTCCTTCTTGCCTTCCGCATTTACCCCTATTGCCAAATAGACCGCTTTGTTTATTATTGTATGACTATCGCGCCCTTTGACGTATATACAGTCCAAATACATGATTGGGTAAACACTATCAAGAGGCCTGTTTTGCCAAGCAATAATTTCTTCTAATACACCATCGTTACCTTCGATATTATAGTCATGCCAGTTGACGCAAGGAATGAGAAGGCTCTATAGACCAGTTTGTACGCATAACTCAAATTCTCAAACGTCGCTACACCGTCCTTATGTCAATTGGATTGACTATAACTCAGCTGATACTGGAGTGGCATAAATTTCCTCCAAATGCCCCTGTATCTCTCTTATTGTCATACCTCTAGCATAAAGTGATATCACTTTATCATCAAATCCCTCAAATTGACGTACTCCTTTCGGTATCAAAATAGGCTCAAATTCCGCATCCCTATCCCTTGGAACTGCAATTTTCATGCTAGAGCCTTCTTCATCTAGGAGCGTTTTGTCATAACTACCATTCCTTCTGTTTTCAGACTCCTTTTCTTCCTTGGAATGCTTCTCATACCCAAGATGCACCTCTATCTCCTTTTCTAAAATCTTATTTACTAACTGTTTTTTCAACTCTTGGAATAATCCTTTCTTTCCAAAAATCTCAGATGGGGCTGCTTCAGATAATATAGCTTCTACAGCCTTCTGAATCCCGGTACTTACTATTTTTCCTTTCGTCATATGATGCCTCATAAGTTGTTTAAAGTTTTTTTAATATACGTATTTACTACTTTATCACAACTTACACAATCCTTAGGACAGACTCGAG
>Ga0247840_10000837_pt1 | contig 62418 bp, 70 predicted proteins | sample LaCruzMarch2015__FD_192404 | JGI IMG/M metagenome (GOLD analysis project Ga0247840, IMG submission 192404) | Freshwater microbial communities from meromictic Lake La Cruz, Castile-La Mancha, Spain - LaCruzMarch2015_17m | ecosystem: Environmental > Aquatic > Freshwater > Lake | place: Spain... | reverse complement strand
CAGGCAGCGCGGTCGCGCGGGCGCCGGCGGAAGAAGCCGCGCACGTAGCCCCAGATGAGCGCGAACCCGCCGAGCTCGTAGGTGATCGATTCGCGGTCGTAGGGCGGCAGCCCGGGGATGTCGCCAAGCGCCGAGGGAGACTCGGGCGGCCCGATGGGCTCGTCCCAGAAAGGATCGCGCCGGTAGGCATCGGCATCGCGTGACGAGGTCTTCATGCGTGGCTCCTACAGTAGCAGTTCGGTGACGCGCGCTCCCATGAAGAGCGTACGACGGAGTGAAGCTGCGGGTCGCCGCCGCCGGCTGTGGAATCGTTGACGATCGCCGAGCGCTCACCTCGTCGTGCGGACTGACGCGCTTCGAACCTCGAAGGGAGTACACTACGTGCACTGCTCCCCGTCGTCCGGGTTCGCCCGAACTGACGGGGTTTTCCTTTGGGGGTGTCCATGCTACGCGTGGCCGTGTACCTCGACTACCAGAACGTGTCGCTTGGCGCGTGGGACACCTTCTTCCCTGTCGGCTCCTCGGCGTCGGTCGGCGCCGTGGATCCGTATCGGCTCGGGCAGCTACTGGCCGGGCGTATCGCCCCAGCCGGCGCTCTCGAGAGCGTGCATGTCTATCGGGGGACATGAGGCCCCTGCGCTATCCCCAGGGATGGCCGCGCGTGAAGGCGCAGGAGAAGGGCGTGGACGTGGAGCTCGCCGTCGACTACGTCAGCATGGCTGCACGGGGCGAATACGACACGGCGGTGCTCTTTTCGGGCGGACTCCGACCTGCGGCCGGCGCTCGAGGCGGTGGTCGCGCTGCGCAAGCCGGGGCACGCCTATCCGCGCTGCGAGGTCGCCGCGTGGCGCAACCCGGCGCCAAGCGTCTTCTCGCCGCGTTTGGCGATCCGGGCCGCTGCGGTGTGGCGCCACTGGCTCAGCGTCGCCGACTTTCAGGCCGTGGCGGACCCCAGCAACTACGCGGCGTCCTCATGATGCCCCGGCCACGAAGGCCGGCGACTGCGTGATCCACCCCTCGTCTTCGTCCGTGGAGGTCGATGACGCACGCTCGACGGACGCGTTGCACGGCGCCTGTCGGCGGCCGGCGCATCGACGGGGCCGGCGTTCAACGGAGTTGTAGGCCGACGATCGCCGAGCTGGCGCATCACGAGAGCACGGAACCGCCGGGCCGCTTGCCCGGCGGCTCCGTGCGTCAGACAGCGCCCGGCCCGCGCTTGAAGACGCCGAGGCCGCGCTTCTGCGTGCCGTCGAGCTTCGGGTCTGGCGGCGGAAGTATCGACTTGGGGTGGTCGTCAGGGCTACCCGGGGACGCGGTCTTGGCCGTCGCGTCGCCGGGGCTCGCGTCTTCGGGCTTCTTCTTGGCATTCTTGCGCATGACGCCTCCTAGAGTAATAGCAGCGCGACTCGTGCTCCGATGAGCAGTGTACCCAGAAACAAGAGTAGCACCGCGAAGCCAAACAGCGAGTCGGCGCGCTGCAGCGAACGCTCGTTGCGATGGATCACGTTCACCGTGTTCCCGAGGATCTGCAGCTCGGCATCGCGCCGGCTCGAGAGGAGATAGTCGTCCGCGAGCTCCCGGAAGCGAGGCGTGGTATCCAGGCTGAACCAGATGATGCCGGCGAAGAAGAGCCCCGCGGCCGCGATGAGAGCAATGATGCCGACGAACATGAGAAGGCTCCCGTGGGCGCCGCGCGCCGCACTGGTGGATAACGTGGCCAGGATGCCGGCGAAGGCGAGCAGCGCCCCGCAACGAGTGCGCTGCTGGTCGCGCTGCGCGAACTGGTCGCGGTAAGCCGCTCGCGCGAGGCCGTAGACGAGCGCGACGCTGCCCGTGCGACTCTTCGCGCTCTGCGACCATGCCAGTTTCCTCCTTGACGATTCACGCTGCCGGAAAGCATCTTGACCTGTGCCGCGGGTCTTTGACAGGTGGACGAACGGCTTTCTGGGGAGACAATGCGTGGGGTCGGCGGTGGACATTCGGCGGCGCCGCTGCCGCACGCGCGGCACTGGGCGAGGTTGGTGGAGCGGCTGCGTCCTTGCCCGGGACGTGCTCGAACGCGCCGGCCGGGCTCGAACGCGCCGGCCGGGTGCCCCTCTGCGCCGGCTCTCCGCCAATTCTGCGCCGGCTCTCTGCCGAGGGGCATGTGCACTGTGAGGGAAGACAAGAAAAGGCGGGAGATGCACTTGGAGAGGTCCATGCACTCGAGCGTAGCGCCCGGCTCAGGCGCCTTCTACGGGTGACATGGCCTCCGCGGGGTGACGTTGACGAGGATGGGCAGTTGACAACGAAGGCGAGGGAGGAGATCACGGGGACCGTCCGCAGGGAGGAGTGGACGGACGGCCTCGCGGTTCTTCAGGTCCGTGGCCCGCGGGGAAGCATCAGCCCGACGGCCGTGCGGCGGCGGGGTGAGGCAAGAGCAGTGCGCCGTCCGGCTCGGCCGCGGCGCCCGGCCACCACGTCGCCGATGTGGTGGTGGAGGGCGGCCCGCCTGGCGACCGGCACGCTCGCGCTGTTGATTGCGCCGACGCCGCCGGTAGCCACCAGGCGAGGCCGACGCGCGTGACGCTCGATATGGGGAAGGAGGGGAGGGGGGGGATGGGCAGGCGACCTGGTAGGCGCCGGAGCAGGTACAATGGCCCGAGATGCCGACGATCGGGCGCGCCAGGTGCAGCGAGCATGGGGCGGACGGAGACGGAGATGGGGTTGACGAGGTGACGACCGTGCTCGTCACCGGCGGCGGCGGCTTCATCGGCTCGCACGTAACGGCCGAGCTGCCGCGCCGCGGCCGCGCCGTCCGCGTGCTCGACAACTTCTCCACCGGCAGCCGCGAGAACCTGGCGGCGGTCGGCGGCGACGTGGAGCTCGTCGAGGGCGACGTGCGCAGCTACGAGCGTACCCACGCCGCCACGCAGGGCATCGACTGCGTGATCCACCTGGCGGCCCTGCCGTCCGTGCCGCGCTCCATCCAGGATCCGCTGACCACCAGCGCGGTCAAGGTCACGGCACGCGGAGCGTGGTGCTCGCGGCGCGCGACGCCGGCACGCAGAGGGTGGTCTTTGCCTCGTCTTCGCCCGCGTACGGCTTCTGGCTCGCCGCGCCAGCTCAACGTCTTCGGGCGGCTACGCCGCCCGGAAGGCGCGGACGTCTACCTGCACCCCGGCGGCAGCGGCCTCCTCAGCCATGCGCACTACCTGCTCGGTGGTGGACGAGTCAAGGTATTCCTCGCCGCAGTTGGCGCAGACCATGGCCGGCACATCCTTGGCCACGAATGTGAGCTCGCCGCGCTCCAGCGTGACCGTTGTCGTGCCGGGCTGGGTCTCGCCTTGGCGGCAAATGGGGCACATCATCGTCTTCTCCTCCTGAAGCTCGCATCCCACCGGAAGCAATCCGGCTCATAGACAGTGATAACGATTGTCTCATCATCCGCAAGGTTGTGCGCCGCGACGATGTGAAGTGGCCGCGACCCAGACCAGCCCAGCACGAGACGGCTGGGGTACGGCTGGTCCTCCGGATACGCCTCGAGCTCTTCCCCGTTCTCGAGGGCGTTGCGTACGTCGTCGACAGTCACGTGTCGTTGAAACATTCGCTGCACAGCATGGACTCTGAAGACGAGCTTGGCCACTCGGCAAACCTGACCTTGCGATGGCTGATCTTGGCGTAGGGAGCATACCGTGCCACGGTCACTGCCGGGTAGGCCTCATGGGTCCGTCGAGGTTGACACTGGCTGCGGTTGAGGGAGACGTTTGTGGACGCCGGAGGGTCAGCAGGCAGGGGAGAGGGAGCGCGTGCGCCTGGCCTGCGGCCGAGTGAGAGGGTACAACGGCCCGAGATGCCGATGAAGGCGCGCCAGGTGCGGCGAGCGTGGGGTGGACGGAGACGTAGACGGGGTTGACGAACGTGACGACCGTCCTCGTCACCGGCGGCGCCGGCTTCATCGGGTCGCACGTCACGGCCGAGCTGCTACGCCGCGGCCACGCCGTCCGCGTGCTCGACAACTTCTCCACCGGCAAGCGCGAGAACCTGGCGGCGGTCGGCGGCGAGGTGGAGCTCATCGAGGGCGGCGTCCGCAGCTACGAGCGTACCCACGCAAGGCGCTGGAGCGGCAGGCCGGGGCCGGGGCCGGGCGGGCACATGCCGATCGCCCCGAATCCGTTGAACGTACGTCTGACGGGGGCCGTTGGACGTGCCTTTGCTTGAAAGCGCCAATCGCGAGCCAGTGGCCGGCCGTCGCGTCTGCGCGCGGAACGGCGAGGCCGGCGGCCAGTCGCCGCCCGGCGCCGCGGCCCGCGCCCCGCGGCGCTTCGTCAGCCCGCGACCTTCTCGGCCACAAAGGGGATGCGCCTGAGGTCGAGCGTCTGCAGGTCGAGGTACTGCGACGCCTGGTCGATGTCGATACCGACGGGGTGACCGCCTTCGTCGATGTCGATCACGATGCCGTCGCCGACCTCCCGCGTGTCGACTCCGGGGCGCTCGGCGAGATCGATGTACAGACTGTCGGTGTCTGTGAAGTACTCGATCCTCATGGCCTGAATCTCCGATCTGGGAACGCATCGTGGATGGTCCGCGAGCAGCATACGGCTCCGGGGCTGCGCGCTGAGGCCCACTCTGCGGCGGGGTTGGTGGGCCCCGGCGGTGGACGTGCTGCCCGCCGGCGGCGATCCGCGTGGACCGCCGGCTACGCCGCGCGAAAGGCTCGGACGCCCACCTGCACCCCGGACGCGGCGGCCTCCTCGGCCATGCGTAGGACCTGCGCGGTGGTGGACGCGTCGAGGTACTCCTCGCCGCAGTTAGCGCAGACCATGGCCGGGACGTCCTTGGCGACGAAGGTGAGCGCGTCGCGCTGCAGCGTTACCGTCGTCGTGCCGGGCTGGGTCTCGCCTTGACGGCAGAGGGGACACATCATCGTCTCAACGGCGCGCACGCACGTCGCTCGCGACCGCGTCGCTCGTCGGATCGCGCTGCGCCTCGGCGATCCTCGCCCTGAAGGCCTGGATCTTGGGGTCGGCGGCCGCCGTTTCGCGGATGAACTCGGCGTAGGAGGAGAACTCACTCTCCCTGGCCTTGTATGCCGCCATCAAGCGGTCTTGAGCCTGCCGTTTCATCTCTACGCAGTCAAAGGCCTTCTGCTTCATCTCCCACCTCCCTTGGGCTGAGGATGGTCATGGCGCCGTCCGCATTGGCGACGGTGGCCGCGGCGACGTGGAGCGCATCAGCGATGGCTGCTTCTCCGAGCACCCCAGCGTTGAGGTACTCGTCGGCCAGAGACCTCGCCTCATCATCGAGACCGATCAGCTCCACTGATGCTGGAGGAAGGTCGAGCCAGACGCCCTGGACGGCCTCCGGCGAGGCGGCAAGCTCTCGCTGCGTCTCGTCCGACAGCAGTACCACATACGCGCCGAGCCTGACCTGTTCGAAGAAGCTGTTGCTCGCGACGACGAGCTCGTCGTCCTGGGTTCCGCCGAACACGGATGTGTCCACGTACACTCGTATCCTGTGCACCTCGTGCCTCCATCCCTGCGATGGTGGGGGCTCCTGCCAGGGGCGAGCAGGCCTCAACCTGCGAGGTGGACCCTCTGAGGCAAACCGACCCGACTGCTCCATTGTACCCCTGCATTGTCGTGCTTCCTCATGAAGTGCTGCTCACTCGGCGTGCGGCGACAGCGTTCGTGTGAGATACGGCGACCGAGTGGCGACTGGTTGGCCTGCCATCTGTGCGAGCGTAGCGCCCGGCCCCGGCGCCGTCTACGGGTGACAGGGCCTCCGCAGGTTGACGTTACCGACGAGGGCAGTTGACAACGAACGCGGGGCGGGTGATCCCTGCGGCAGATGGACGACGTCCGGGAATCGGCTGTTCTCGAAGTGTGAGGCGCGAAGGGGCGGATGTGGTCGACCACGTCGTGGAACACGCAGCCCCCCGGCTCCGCCTCCGCGCAAAGCACGCCCACGGCCCTCACGTGCTTCCGGTTCACCGCGAACTGCTCATCGTGGATCGCGTGGGTTCTGCACGGTGCGCGAGGCTCGCAGGTACGCCTCCTGGCGCGCGGGGCGGCCGGAATCGGAGGGCGTTCGCACAGAGAGGCCTCAAGGCGAGGCACTTGAGGCGTCGCGGCACGCGCGGCGCTTCGTCAGCCCGCGACCTTCTCGGCCCCGAGCGGGAAACGCCTGAGGTCGAGCGTGCACAGGTCGAGGTGCTTGGAGGCCTGGTCGATATCGTTGCCGACCGGGTGACCTCCCGCGCCCGCCGGCGAGCCGCTGCGCTTCGCGCTCGACGATACACTGTTTCACCGCAGCGGCCGCAAGGTCTTTCCGCGCCTACCTGCACCATGACCCGCCGGCCGGCGGCGGTCCCCGCCTCGGCTTCGGCAACAGCTGGGTGGTGCTGGGGCTCATAGTGCACCTGCCGTGCCTCGCGCGGCCCCTCTGCCTGGCGCTGCTCTTCCGTCTCTATCGCCCCAGCCGCGGGGGTCAGGTGCAGCCCTCGCGTCCGCAGCTCGGCCGCGTGCTTCTCGACCTCGCGGCCGCGCGCTTCCCGCGGCGCCGCCTTGAGCTGCTCGCCGACGTCGCCTACGCGAGCCGCGCCTTCCGTGAGCTGCCTGGGAGGTCACGCTCACGATGCGCCTGCGCCGCGACGCGGCGCTCTACGCGCCGCCGCCGCCGTGCCGTCCGTCCGTGGGTCGCGCCACCGTCCTCCCCACAAGCGGGCGGGGCGGACAAGGGAAGGACTGGCGTGCTCGCCGTTTCAGTTCACCAGCCTTGGAACGTCTCTACACCGACTCTCTGCATGTCGGGGCGCTCTTCAAGGATGGCAGCCTCATACTGACATCCTTCACGCCGTTTGACACGCATGCCGACGAGGAGCGTTGTGAGTGAGGACAGCGTGGCGGGAGGCCGCCGCCACGAGTGCGCTGCGACTCGCGCTGGGCCGACTGGTCGCGGGTATGATCCGGCCATGGCGCACTCCTCGATCAGCGGCGCCGCCGCAATCACCGGCGCCGCCGGGTCCAGCGGATCCGCTCGTTGACGGCGCTCGACGGACTGCGCGTTCGGTATGTGCAGTGGCCTTTGCGTGTACGGCACGTCGTCGGGCGCGCGGCGGGCGCGCTGCCGCCGGCGTGGACCTACGGCGGCACGTTCAGGCACTGGCAGGCGCTGCTGGCCCGAGCCGCCGCCGACCCCGACTTCGGCGCACGCTGTCGCGCGCAGGCGCTCAGCAGGCTCCTGGACGTGGCCGAGTGCCGAATCGGCTACTATGGACGCCTTGCGCACGAGGGTCGCGAGCGACCTGGAGACGACCCGTTCGAGCGCCTCGCCCAGTATCCGATCCTCGGCAAAGAGGATGTGCGCCGCGCGGGCCGCGACATGCTCGCCGCCCCCGTCTCCCGGCTGGCGTCATCCTGTACCAGCGGCAGCACCGGTCGCGAGCTCACGGTGTACCACGACCCTCGCAGGGCTCTCGCGGACTGGGCCTTCGTCATGCACTTGTGGGGCAGCGTCGGATTCCGGCCCGGCATGGTCCGCGCCGGGCTCACCGGGGCGCAGCCGCCCTACAGTCAATGCAGGCCGTGGACCTACGATCCCGGCCTCCGCGAGCTGCGCCTGTCGGCGATGTACCTGACGGCGTCGGTGATGAACGGCTACCTGGCGGCGATGCGCGAGCATCGAGTGCGGGTCCTCTACGGCTATCCCTCGGCGCTCGCCATCCTCGCCGGCCACTGCTTGCGCAGCGCCAGCCAGCCGGCGGACAGCGTGATCGCTGTTTTCGCTTCTTCTGAGGAGACGCTGCCGCACGAGCAAGATGTCATCCAACGTGCGTTTCCGGCGGCCGCTGTGGTGGGGCACTACGGGCTTGCCGAGAGAGTCGCTCTGGCCGTGGAGGACCCGCGTGCCCACGGTGAGTACGAGTTCGAGCCGCTCTACGGTCACGTCGAGCTGGTCGACGAGGCCGGCGCGCCCGTGACGCACGTCGGTGAGACAGGGAGGATCGTGGGCACGGGCTACCTGAATCATGCAATGCCGCTGCTCCGCTATGACACCGACGACGTCGCCGACCTGGTCGCCGAGGCGCGCGCGGAGAACGGCCACAGGCTGCGCGTGCGCAACGTGCGCTCGTTCTGGGAGCGCCACCTCCTGGTGGGCGTGGACGGTCAGCTCGTGACCGCTACAGCCCTGTGCTGTCACCGCGATGGTCGCGTGGACGACTACCAGCTCGTTCAGGAGCGCCCCGGCCATGCGCAGCTTCTGGTGGCGCCGACGCCGGACGCTCCGCCCCTGGCCTGGCGCGACTTCGTGCGCGAGATGCGCACGCGCGCCGCGGGAGCTCTCGATCTGGAAGCGCGGGTCGTCGCCCAGGTACCGCGCGGCCCGCGCGGCAAACGCGCGGTGGTGATCCAGCGACTTGATGTGGAGGAGTACCGGGCGCAGCCGGTGCCCACCGCGCGCCTGGCGCGGTGAGAGCGCTGGGCATGCCCCCCGGCGAGAGGGTCCCTGAGGGGAGGAGAGGAACCCCGCCGAGGCATCGCGCTCGGGCTCCGCGTGGCCGTCGAGCATCCGCTCGTTGGCGCCTCCCGCTGCCTGGCAAGCGACAATCTCCTCCGCGGCGCCTGCACTGCCGGTAACCACCAGGCGAGGCCGACGCGCGTGACGCTCGACATAGGGAAGGAGGGGAGGGGGAAATGGGCCGGCGACCCGGTAGGCGCCGGAGCAGGTACAATGGCCCGACATGATGACGAAGGCGCGCGCCAGGTGCAGCGAGCGTGGGGCAGAGGGAGAAGAGGTTGACGAACGTGACGACCGTCCTCGTCACCGGCGGCGCCGGCTTCATCGGTTCGCACGTCACGGCCGAGCTGCTACGCCGCGGCCGCGCCGTCCGCGTCCTCGACAACTTCTCGACCGGCAAGCGTGAGAACCTGGCGGCGGTCGGCGGCGAGGTGGAGCTCGTCGAGGGCGACGTCCGCAGCTACGAGCGCACCCACGCGGCCACGAAAGGCGTCGACTGCGTAATCCACCTGGCGGCCCTGCCGTCGGTGCCGCGCTCCATCCAGGATCCGCTAACCACCAACGCGGTCAACGTCACCGGCACCCTCAACGTGGTGCTCGCGGCGCGCGACGCCGGCACGCGGAGGGTGGTGTTCGCCTCGTCTTCGTCCGTGTACGGCCGCGCGCAGGGGCTGCCCAAGACCGAGAGGCTCGTGCCGCAGCAGATCTCGCCCTACGGCGTCTCGAAGCTGGCAGCGGAGCAGTATTGCATGGGGCTGAACGCCGTCTACGGCATCGAGGTCGCGGCGCTGCGCTACTTCAACGTCTTCGGGCCCCGGCAGGACCCGAGCTCCCAGTACAGCGGCGTGATCCCGAGGTTCCTGACGCAGGCGCTCGCCGGCGTGCCCCTCGTGGTCTACGGCGACGGCGCTCAGTCGCGCGACATCACCTATGTCGAGCACGTCGTCGCGGCCACTCGAGGTGAAGCCCTGTGAGAGTGCTCGTTCTCGGTGGGGAAGGGATGCTGGGTCACCAGGTCTGCCGACGCCTCGGCGAGCGCTTCGAGGTCTGGGCCACCTACCGCGACGACCCGCGACCTTGGACGCAGTATGGCAACGTCGCGGCGGAACGCGCGCTTGGGGGCGTTGATGCCACCGAACTTGCCACTGTTGAGGCATGCCTCGCGCGGGTCGGGCCTGACACCGTGCTCAACTGCATCGGCATCGTCAAGCAGCGCGACGAGGCGAAGATGGCTGTGCCGAGCATCCGGGTCAACTCGCTCTTCCCGCATCTCCTGGCCGACCTCTGCGCGGTCGGCGATGCTCGCCTGATCCACGTGTCCACGGACTGCGTGTTCTCCGGTGCGCGCGGTTCGTACACCGAAGACGACATCCCCGACCCTGTCGATCTGTACGGGCGCTCCAAGCTCCTTGGGGAGGTCGACCGCGATGGCGCTCTCACGCTGCGCACCTCGATCATCGGCTGGGAGGTGATGGGCAACGCCAGCCTCCTGGAATGGTTTGCGGCTCAGCGCAATCGCACGATCAGTGGCTACCGGCGTGTCATCTACTCCGGGCTCTCGACGGCGGCTCTGGCCGACGTGATGGCATATGTGCTGGAGGCGCAGCCTCGTCTCAGCGGCCTCTATCACGTCGCGGGCCGGCCGCTGAGCAAGTACGAGCTGCTCACCCGCCTGCGAGACGCCCTCGGCTGGACCGACGTGCACGTGGAGGCGGACGACCACGAGTGCTCCGACCGCAGCCTCTCGGCTGCACGCTTCATCGCGGCGACCGGGTGGCAGCCTCCCGCGTGGGATGGGATGATTGCCGGGCTGGCTGCAGAGTGGCCGACCTACAGAGGCTGGAGGGGGCTTTCGTGAGCGACGCGGGACTTTCGTGAGCGACGCAGGCATCCTCACGGGCAAGCGGGTGCTGATCACGGGAGGCACCGGCTCGCTTGGCCAAGTACTGGTGCGCCGGCTGCTCGGCGGCGAGCTCGGCCAGCCCGCGAAGATCATCGTGTTCAGCCGCGATGAGGCCAAGCAGCACGAGATGCGCGTCGCCTACATGCACGCGCCCGAGGCCACCGACGAGATCATCTTCCGCAACTTCCGCGAGCTGCTGGAGTTCCGCATCGGTGACGTGCGTGACCTGCACAGCGTGGCGTCTGCCCTGCGCAGCGCGGACGTCGTCTTCAACGCGGCGGCTCTCAAGCAGGTGCCGACCTGCGAGTACTTCCCGTTCGAGGCCGTGCGCACCAACATCGCAGGTCCCGAGAACATCGTCACCGCGATCCAGGAGCACGAGCTCCCGGTGGAGACCGTGGTCGGCATCTCCACCGACAAGGCCTGCAAGCCGGTCAACGTGATGGGCATGACGAAGGCGATACAGGAACGGGTGCTCATCCAGGGCAACATGAGGTGCCCGGGAACACGCTTCATCTGCGTGCGCTACGGCAACGTGCTGGCGTCGCGCGGCTCGGTGATCCCGCTCTTCCGCGATCAGATCCGCTGCGGCGGGCCGCTGACGATCACCACCGCCGACATGACGCGGTTTCTTCTCAGCCTGGACGATGCCGTGGATACCATCTTCGCCGCGCTCCACACGGCGGCGCCGGGGGAGACGTACATCCCCCGCGTGCCGTCGGCGCGCATGACCGATGTCGCCAAGGTGCTGATCGGCGACCGTGACGTGCGGACCGTGGTGACCGGCATCAGGCCGGGCGAGAAGGTCCACGAGATCCTCGTGAGCGAAGAGGAGGGCCATCGTACCGTCGAGCGGTCTGAGAGGCATTTTGCCATACTGCCCATGCTGCCTGAGCTACTGTCGTCGCCGTCGACGGGGCAGTTCCTTGAGCGGGAGTACAGCTCAGCGGACAGCCTGATGGGCGAGCAGGAGCTCAGGGAGCTCCTCGAGCGCCATCTGCTCACCGACGTGGACCGGTCGAGCGACGGAGAGCTGCTCGCGTGAAGGTCCTCACCGTCCTCGGCACGCGGCCGGAGTTGATCCGGCTCAGCCTGGTCATCGCCCGTCTCGACGCGCTGTGCGACCACGTGCTCGTGCACACCGGCCAGAACTTCGATCCGAGCCTCTCGGATGTGTTCCTCGAGGAGCTGGGGATCAGGGCGCCCGACTACTCGTTTCCAGGCGCCCCCGTTTCGTTCGCCGAGCAGCTCAGCGGCACCATGTCGAATGTGGGCGCAGCGCTGGCCGACGAGAAGCCCGACGCGATGCTGGTGCTCGGCGACACCAACAGCGCGCTCTCGGTGCTGCTTGCCAAGCGCGCCGGCATCCCCGTCTTTCACATGGAGGCCGGCAATCGCTGCTACGACGACCGTGTGCCCGAAGAGGTCAACCGGCGCGTCATCGACCACTGCAGCAGCGTGCTCATGCCCTACACGCAGCGCAGCAAGGAGAACCTGCTGCGCGAAGGCGTGCCCGGGGAGCGGATCTTCGTGACGGGGAACCCGATCTTCGAAGTGCTGACGCACCACGCCGCCCAGATCGAGAAGAGCGACGTGCACACGCGCCTGGAACTGACGCCCGGCGCGTACTTCCTGGTGACCATGCACCGCGCCGAGACGGTGGACGACGAGAGTCGGCTGCGCGACCTGGTCGAGTCGCTGCAGTCCATCGCGGCACTGTACGGCGAGCCGGTCGTCTGCAGCCTGCACCCCCGCACCCGCGATCGCATGGAGCGCCTCGGCATGGCGTTCTCGGACGGCGGCGTGCGGTACCTCGAGTCGCTCGGCCTCTGTGACTTTGTCGCCCTCGAAAAGGAGGCGCGCTGCGTGCTCACCGACAGCGGCACGGTGCAGGAGGAGTGCGCAATCTTTCGCGTGCCGAGCGTGACATTGCGTGATGTCACGGAGCGTCCGGAGACGCTGGAAGCCGGGTCCAACATGCTCGCCGGCGTGCGTTGCGCCGACGTTGTGCGCGCAGCCAAGGTCGTGCTGTCGGCGCCGCCCGTCTGGGAGCCTCCGGCGGGCTATCTGGACAGCGATGTGACTACCAAGGTCGTGAAGATCGTCCTGCGCGGTGTGCCGGCGTGACAAATGCGGTGACCACCGAGGGCACGACCGTGCTCGACTTCGCGCCCAGTGACGCATGCTTCCCGGCGCGGCAATCAGGCACGACCCTGGCGGAGGCCTGATGGCAGACGTGGCTGCCGGACGAGTGGACCCGAGCGCGGAGGCGTGCCAAGCCGGCTCAGCGGGCACATCCGACGAGCCCGAATGGACGCTCGTCATTCGGCCCAAAGGTCGGTGGTTCGACCTCCGCCTGCGCGAACTGTGGCAGGGCAGAGAGCTCATATGGCTCTTCTTCTGGCGCGACTTCGTGGCCCTGTACAAGCAGACCATCCTCGGACCTATCTGGTACCTCATTCAGCCCTTGGCTACGACCATCGTGTTCACCGTGGTCTTCGGCCGCATCGCGAATCTGTCGACCAACGGGCTGCCCCAGTTCCTTTTCTACATGTCGGGCACGGTCATGTGGACCTACTTCGCCAGTTCCCTGACGAAGACTTCGTCGACGTTCCTTGCCAATGCGGGCATCTTCGGCAAGGTCTACTTTCCGCGGCTCACTGTGCCACTTTCCATACTCCTGTCGAACCTCGTGGTCTTTGGGATCCAGTTCTTGCTGTTCTTGGGATTCCTTGCCTATTTCATGATCAAGGGGAGCGATGTCCACGTGACCGCGTGGGCGCTGCTTCTCCCCGTGCTCATCGTCATCATGGCCGGGCTTGGCCTCGGTCTGGGGATCATCGTCTCCGCCTTGACCACCAAGTATCGCGACCTTCAAAACCTGGTCGGCTTCGGCGTGTCACTCCTGATGTACATCTCGCCGATGATCTTTCCGCTGTCGTCGGTCAGCGGGAAGTGGCGTTGGATCATGATGGCCAACCCGATGACCTCGATCATCGAGGCATTCCGCCGAGGCTTTCTGGGCGCCGGCACCATCAGCGCGCCTCTGCTGCTGTACAGCGCCGGCTTCGCTCTGGCCGCTGTGATAGTCGGCGCGGTGCTCTTCCACAGGGTCGAGCGCACCTTCATGGATACCGTGTGAACGACACCGTCATCGAAGTCGCGAATCTAGGCAAGCGCTACCGTCTCGGCGTGGTCGGGACCGGTACGCTCTCGCACGACCTCAGCCGCTGGTGGGCCAGAGTCCGTGGCCGTCCAGATCCCACGCTCAAGGTCGGGCAGGCGGCGGCAGGCAATAGGCAGTCCCCGGCGCGCGGCGACCGCCCACCGTCCACCGGTGCCACGGCCTCTGATGTCCAGCCCCCCACCTCTGACTACATGTGGGCTCTGAAAGACGTATCCTTGGACGTGCGCCGCGGGGAGATCCTGGGGATCATCGGGGGCAACGGCGCCGGCAAATCAACCCTGCTCAAGATCCTCTCCCGCGTCACCGCGCCGACCAGCGGCGAAGTCCGCGTCAGGGGACGCATCGCCAGCCTGCTCGAAGTCGGCACCGGCTTTCACCCCGAACTGACCGGCCGCGAGAACATCCTGCTCAACGGCGCCATCCTCGGGATGAGGAAGGCCGAAACTGCGCGCAAGTTCGATGAGATCGTGGCCTTCAGCGGAGTCGAGCAGTACATAGACACGCCGGTCAAGCGTTACTCCAGCGGGATGTACGTGCGCTTGGCCTTTTCCGTGGCTGCCCACCTGGAGCCCGAGATCCTGCTGGTGGATGAGGTACTGGCAGTAGGAGATGTGGGGTTTCAGAGAAAATGCTTGGGAAAGATGGGTGCCGTCGCCAAGGAGGGCAGGACAGTCCTGTTTGTGAGCCACAACATGGCGGCAGTCGAGAGCTTGTGCTCGCGCGCTCTGCTGTTGGAGCAGGGCAAGACCCTAGCCATCGGCCGGACGCGGGAGGTGCTCGACGCCTACCTCGGCCTCGTCGCCACAGCCGGCGCCCAGGACCTTGCCCTGAGAAAGGATCGTCAGGGCGACGGAAAGCTGAGGTTCACAAGCCTCGGGTTCCACGCGGGGGACGACGTCGGGCCCGGAGACGTCGTGCGGTGCGGTGAGGACCTGGAGTTCGTCGTTGGCTACAGAGCCACGCAGAACCTGAGGAACGTCTCCATGTCCATCGTTGTGTACACTCTGTCCGGGCAGGTCCTCTTCGTCCTTGGCAACGAGATGACGGGCACCGCTTGGGAGACTGCTCCACCAGAGGGATACATGTCATGTCAGGTCAGGCGACTCCCACTGACCCCCGGCCAGTACGCCATCAACCTGTACTGCGAGGCGAACGGGATGCTCGCGGACTGGGTCCAGAGCGCAGCCTCATTGACGGTAGAGGCGGGCGACTTCTTCGGCACGGGGAAGCTGCCCCCAGCCAGCCACGGGGGTCTGCTCGTCGATCAGGAGTGGAGCACGGGGGAATCTCTGCGACGCGCCAATTCCACATGAGCGAGAGGTCTAGATCCGTGTTCGGTCGGCGAATCGCATCCGTGCGTGCGCGAATCGGTTGCGCTCTGCGCTTTGCGCGAGCCATTCGCCGCAGAGATCCGGTCGCGGTGCTCGAGTTGCGCGACCTCAGACTCCAGGCCCAACGGCGAAGGCCAGTGTCAGAAACTCTTGAAGACCGTTTCGTCTATCAGCCTGGGTTCGTCGACTTCGACATTCAAGCAGGCGAGCGTGTTCTAGACGTGGGAAGCGGCGGAGAACCGTTCCCATACGCGACCCATCTGGTTGACCTTTTCCCGGAACCGTCGAGGCACAGGAGCCTGGAGTTCGACACTGACGGCAAGCCGTTCACCATCGCAGATGTGCAGGACCTGCCTTTCGCGGATGGCTCGTTCGACTTCGTCTACTGCGCGCATCTTCTCGAACACGTGGACGACCCCATACAGGCGTGCCGTGAGCTCATGAGAGTCGGGCCACGCGGCTACGTCGAGACGCCGGCAATGATGAAGGACGTCCTGTTCTGCTGGGCCAACGAGATGCACAGGTGGCACGTTGTCGCCTCCGGCAACGTGCTCTGCTTCTTCGAATACACGGACAGGCAGCTCGAAGGTGTTCGTTCCAGCGTCTGGCGCGACATCGTGATGGGGCCATGGGCGAGCCCGCTGCAGGACATGTTCCGGGTCAACCAGGACGTTTTCAATGTTCCCTTCCTGTGGAAGGGGAGCTTCGGGGTGATCGTGTTCAGGCTTGATGGGCCGATAGAGAGCTACAACGCTGAGGTAGTCAGTCGGATGGACAGTCACGCTTCACGCGACTCAGATTCGGACTCATGAGGCCTTTTCGGTGGCCACGGGCAGGTGCAGCTTGGATTGGTGGAACGTTTGTGCCTGCAGAGAAAGCCTGTTGGTAGCCTTGATCCCTGTCATCCTGTTCGCCTATTCCCGCCCCGATCACCTGCGCCAGACGCTGGATTGTCTCCGGGAGAACAAGGTGCCACTGATCTACGCCTTCAGCGACGGGCCACGCACGCCCGACATAGCGCCTGCCGTGGCCCAGGTGCGAGAAATGCTGCGAGCGATCGACTGGTCCGAGGTGGTGCTTTGCGAACGCGAGATCAACTTGGGCTTGGGTCGCTCCATCCTCACAGGTGTTTCCGCCGTGCTGAGTGAGCACGAAGCCGCGATCATCGTCGAGGATGACCTCGTCTGCGTACCGGGCACCTATGAGTACCTTTGCGCGGCGCTGGAACAGTACCGAGACGACCCGCGCGTCATGAGCGTAACAGCCTGGACGCACCCCGTGGTCACGCCGAGCGACGTCGCTGACCAGCCCTACTTCGACGGTCGGGCAGAGTGCTGGATCTGGGGTACCTGGACGCGGGCGTGGCAGGGCATGCAAGAGGACGCCCGAACGTTGATGCAGAAGTGTCAAGCAGAGGGGATCGACATCTACCGCTACGGAGCCGACTTGCCAGGAATGGCCGAGGTAGAACTGGAGACGAATATCTGGGCGGTGCGCTTCCTCTACTGGCATATCCTCAACCGAGGGCTGTGCCTGCGGCCGCCGTGGAGCATGGTCGAACATATCGGTTTCGATGCTGAAGGAACCAACGCAACAAGCGAGTCATGGTTGAAGAATCCGCCACTGAGTCCCTGTCCGCCGATTCCAGCGAAGTGGCCCGAGTCCGTAGAACATCCAGCGTGCTACAGTCTGTGGCAGAACGTCTGCGGCACGCGTCCAACGGATTCCAGTCGCGCCAATCGCTTTGCCCGCCGCGTGGCGTCACGAGTCCTGCGTGCGCTTTCCCTGAGGTAGGAGGCATAGGGGAATGACACTAAAAGAGATGATCAGGCTGGCAACGCCGCCGGTCTTCGTCCGCTTGACACGGAGGGAACGCGCAATTGAGCCACCAACTGTCGCCTACGGTTTGTCGGGGGACTACCGCAGTTGGGATGAAGCGATGGCGGTGAGCTCAGGCTACGATAGCGAGTGTATCCTGCAAAAGACTCGAACCTCCCTGTTGAAGGTCAAGAACGGCGAAGCGGCATGCGAGCGGGACTCCGTACTGTTCGACGAGGTCGAGTATGCCTGGCCGCTGTTGGCCGGCCTCATGTGGGTGGCCGCTCGCTGCGAGGGCACGCTCAACGTGCTGGACTTCGGCGGTTCCCTCGGCAGCACCTACTTTCAAAATCGAGCCTTCTTGTCCGCGCTGCCTGAGGTGCGTTGGAACGTTGTAGAGCAGGCGCGCCATGTGGAGACCGGCAAGGCCTGGTTCGAGGATGATCATCTGCGCTTCTACGCGGACATCACGGACTGCCTGGCCGAGACGCAGCCCAACGTGGTGCTCCTCAGCGGCGTCCTACAGTACCTGGAGCGCCCCTACACCATTCTGGATCGGGTGTTGGCGCTGCCCTGCGAGCACGTCATCGTCGACAGAACCCCCTTCTGGTCCGGTCCGTCCGACCGCCTGTGTGTGCAGACCGCGCCGCCCAGCATCTACCCGGCCAGCTTTCCAAGCTGGATCTTCTCGCGAGAACGGTTTCAACAACGTCTGCATGACAATTGGCGGTGTCTTGTGGTGTTTGACGGGTTTGACAGACTGGCGGGGCCAGTGGATGTTGCACATGAGGGAGTGATCATTGTCCGATGCAGCCTACACTGATTCAGGCTGCAGCTTTCGGCATGACCCAGAGCGAATCAGTATCGTCATCGTCGCGCACGGCCCAGACGTCATCGAGCACGACCTCAGCCGTGGCATTCCGCTTCCCGACGCGAGTTGCGACGTCGTGTACCACTCAGCGGCGTTGGATTCTCCTGCGACCCTCCCGATGCGGCGGCCCTCACGACTGAATGCTATCGGGTGTTGAGACCTTGTGTGGAATCGCACGCGTGGGTGTGCCTGATCTGGAGAGAATCGGCGAGGTGTACTTGTCCAAGCTCAAGGGGGCGCTGAACGGCGATGACGCAGCCGCTCACGACTACGATTGGATTACGTTGGAGTTGATCGACCAGATTGTGCGGTACCGCCGCCGGTCAAGGCTGGTGGCACTATGGCGGCTACGCACATCGTTGCGGCCGGTCCGGGGCAGCTCAGCAAGTGGCGGAATCGGCACCCAGCATGAGCGAAGGGCGCAGCTCGTTGGCCCCAGGCCACGCGCGAGACGAGCCTGACTGCTGTGTGCTAGATTGAGACTGGCCTGGAAACAGACCCGCGGGATTCTGAGCGCACCTCGGGAAGTTCACAAGGGGCTTGCTCGACTGCTGGGGCAGGGAGGTGGCGCTCATGGACGACCTAGCTGATCAGAACATCGAGATCATCGCAAGAGACGGTGTGGAGCTGTGCTACATCGTGAGAGCGGGATTCGAGCCGCAGACAACGACGTTCATAACGCAACCCGAGTACAAGCAGCAAGTCGGGTTCGTCAAGTATGACGCCGGTGGCGTCATCGCGCGGCATACGCATGTCCCCATCGAGAGGCGACTCGTCGGCACGTCGGAGGTAGTCCTGGTGCGGCGGGGCAGCTGCGAGCTCGAGGTGTATACCGACGATTGTGAGCTTGTGGCGACGCGCGAGGTGGGCCCTGGTGATCTCATTCTGATGGTCTCGGGCGGCCACGGCTTCAATGTGCACGAAGATACGGTGCTGCTCGAGGTCAAACAGGGGCCGTACACGGGCCTCGAGGAGAAGGAGCGCTTCTAGCGTGATCCCCGTCAACGAACCGAGTATTGGCGAGCGCGAGCTCGAGTTCGTGACCGAGTGTCTGCGCACCGGATGGGTGTCTTCTGCGGGACGCTTCCTCGAGGAGTTCGAGCGGGCTTGGGCTGCCTACTGCGGCATGGCCTACGGTGTCGCCGTCTGCAACGGCACGGCCGCCCTCGACGTGGCGGTGAGTTGCCTCTCGCTTGGCCCCGGCGATGAAGTGATCATGCCATCGCTCACGATCATCTCGTGCGCCCAGGCGCTCGTGCGGCACGGCGCGCGGCCTGTGCTTGTCGATTGCGACTCGGAGACGTGGTGCATGGACGTGGAGGCCGTTCGAGAGGCCGTCACGCCGGCGACGAGAGCGATCATGGTGGTACACATGTACGGCCACCCGGTCGATATGGACGTGATTAGAGCGATCGCAGTTGATCATCATCTCGCCGTCATCGAGGACGCCGCCGAAGCCCACGGCGCCGAGTACAAAGGGCGACGTTGTGGTGGCTTCGGCGATGTCAGCGTCTTCAGCTTCTACGCGAACAAAGTCGTGACGACCGGCGAAGGTGGGATGCTCCTCACCAACGACGACGAGCAAGCCGCTCAGGCACGAGCCTACCGCAACCTCTGCTTTCGCGAAGACCGCCGTTTCTACCATACGGAGCTTGGCGAGAACTACCGCATGACCAATGTTCAGGCAGCGATCGGGCTGGGGCAGATGGAACGCATCGACGAGATCGTTGCTCACAAGCGCCAGATGGCCGCGGAGTATGCGCGTGGTCTAGCGGGTCTCGCCGGAGTGCAGCTGCCAAGCGAGCGCGAATGGGCGCGGAGCAACTTCTGGATGTACGCGGTTGTTGTAGATGAAGACACTGGCCTGAGTGGTGAGGCCTTTTCAGCCCGTCTCAGGGAGCGCGGAGTGGACACCAGACCATTCTTCCTTGGCATGCACGAACAGCCGGCCTTCAACCGGCTGGGCCTCTTCGCCGGTGAGCATTATCCGGTGACCGAACGCGTATCGCGCCAAGGCGTGTATCTTCCGTCTGGGAATGCCCTCACCACACTCCAGGTCGAAGAAGTGTGCGCGGCCATGCGGGAGGTCATCGAGTGAGCGAACGACCCTTTGGCGCTGTTTACGCTTCTGCCTACGATGCCCTCTATGCGGACAAGGACTACGAGGCCGAATGCGACGTTCTGGAAGAGGCCTTCAGTGCGTATGCGGCCTGCGACGTTCGCTCTGTCCTGGATCTCGGGTGCGGAACCGGAGCCCACGCCGTGCGCCTGTCACAACGGGGCTACGAAGTAGCTGGCGTCGATGTGTCGCCCGCGATGCTCGATCGTGCGCGAGAGAAAGCCGAAGCCGCCACCTATCCGGCAAAGAGTGCAGCACCGACTTTTCGCTTGGGTGACATCCGCTCACTCGATCTTGGCCGCACTTTCGATGCAGTCGTCATGATGTTCGCGGTTCTCGGCTACCAACTGACCAATGAGGATGTCCTTGCCACCCTTGGCTGCGCTCGGCGGCATCTTGGCTCGGGGGGGGTCCTCGTCTTCGACGTGTGGTATGGCCCCGCTGTCGCCCGCATCGGCCCGACTCAGCGCTTGAAGGTGCTCGACGCGGACGCGCGCAGAATCATTCGGGTTGCAGATGCCGATGTGGATGAGCGCCATGGAGTCTGCCGCGTGTCCTATCGTCTGTGGGAGCTCGCGGACGATCGGCTCGTTGCTGAGGCAGCCGAGAGTCACGCCATGCGCTTCTTCTACCCAATGGAGCTCGAGCTCCTGCTGGCGCAAGCAGGGTTCGAGCTGCGCCGCTTGGCGGCGTTCCCGGATATCGCGACGGACGCGAATGCGGACAGCTGGAACGCCCTCGTTGTGTCGGCATGATGCAACGGCCGTCTCCGTGACTCAGGATGCGATCGAGCTGACCGAGCGACCCATTTCGATGGGCAAGCCGGAGACGTGGCATCTCGATGCGGTCTGCCGGAAGGAGAAGTCGTCGGGATGAGAGTTGGCATCTTCGCCCTCAACGTGGACGCGCAAGCCGGTGGCGGCTACACGATCGAGCGGGACATTGTCGATGCCCTCGCGCAAGAAACGAGCGGCACGAGGCATGACGTCTTCCTCTTCTCGTCCGAGCATGCGGGGGACGATTCACGTGGTCTCCCGGTGTATCGCATCGAGCAGCCGGAGCCGCCCGCCAGACCACTCCTGGCGATGCGGGCGTGGACACGGTTCCGTTCAGCGCTTGGCGGTGGCGTGCAGACCGGATCCAAGCTGGCGAGGGAACCCAACTGGCTCCACGAGGGGGTTTCCAGGAGCGGGGCGGATCTCGTTGTATGCCTGACACCCGGCTTCTTTCCGACCCCGGACGTTCCCTACTTCACAATCGTGTGGGATCTGCAGCACCGGCTTCAGCCGTGGTTTCCTGAGGTGTCGGCAGGAGAGGAATGGGCCGGGAGGGACCGGAACTACGAGCGCGCTCTCGGCCGGGCGTCCCGCGTGATTGTGGGGACTTCTGTGGGGAAACGCGAGGTCTCGAGCTTCTATCGCGTGCCGGAGGAGAACATTCGTGTCCTGCCACTCCCAACTCCTGCTTTCGCCCTTGAGGCCGGTCACTCTGTCGATGCGAGGGAAGGCGCGAGGCGGGAGGGGCGGCGGCCCTACCTCTTCTACCCAGCGCAGTTCTGGTCGCACAAGGATCATGTGACGGCGCTCCGGGCACTAAGGGCACTGCATGATCGGGGCTTGGACGTGGGGCTCGTGTTTTGCGGTACCGACACGGGAAACAGGAGCTGGGTCGAAGCGGAATGCTCCCGGCTTGGTCTTGCCGGCGATGTCGAATTCGAGGGCTTCGTGACGCGCGAACGGCTCATCGCTCTGTACCGTGGCGCCTTTGCGTTGGTCTACCCGTCGTGGTTCGGTCCGGACAACCTTCCACCGCTAGAGGCCTTCGCACTCGGGTGCCCCGTGGTTGCCGCACGCGTGGCGGGCTCGGTAGAGCAGCTTGGCGACGCCGCCCTACTCTTCGAAACAGGAGACGACGTCTCCCTTGCTTCTACGATAGAGAGCCTTTGGTCGGACCCAAGCCTTCGCAGACGGCTGGTTCATGCCGGCCACGACCGCGCACTCTCCTTCACACCGAAGCACTACGCTCAGAGGCTCGTCCAGATCATCGACGAATTCGAGGTCGCAAGGAGGTGCTGGGCGCGCGGCGGGCCAAAGACGGATGAGTGATCACCCCCTCGCGTCCGGTGGGCTCTCTGTCAACGCCGGTCCAACAGCGCGCAGCTATCGCCGGTCGATTCTTGATCGGAAGTGCCTCGACGACCGGCCTGAGCGCTTTGATGAGGCGGTCGTGCCGTCGGCGACTCCGCCTGCAGTGCTGATGGACGATGTTGAGTCTCAGGACGTCGATGCGCCCGGCAGTGGAGCCGAGCGACGGGAGGCCGACTAGTGCCGATGCAGCTGGTGTCGCTGGCGGTCGTAGCTGCACTCTTCGTGTTCCTCTGCAGGCGGTCGCGCAGGAATCCTCTCTTCCTTTCTGGCGCCGCGCTCTTTCTCGTCCTCGGTCGCAGCATGTTCATCGACATCAACGTCGGTCAGGGCGTCCCCGGCCTGGCTCCTGCCAACATGGGGGATGTACTTTTCGCTGTCGTCGCCCTGGGTTGGGTGTACGCGCGCTATCGCCGCCCTGTGCCGCGCGTGCGCTTGTCGGCCGGGTGGTTCGCGCTTGGAGTGTTCTTCGCCCTCTTTCTAGCGCTGGAACTTGCGCTTACCTTGGCCAATGTCAGCGATCTGCACCCGACCTACGCGATTGTAACGCGCGACTGGTTCTACATTCCCTGTGGGTATCTGGTCACGTTGGACGTCTTGCGGCGTTTCACTTTGGGCGAGGTCGAAGAGTACATTCGCGCACTGAGCATCCTCACGACCTGTCTTGCCGTGCTGTACATCGCATCCGCCTTGAACGTGCCCGTCTATCCCTACGAAAAGTACTACACGACTGTAGTGGACGGCACTACTGTCATTCGTGACTTCCAGACAGTGCCGGCATGGCTCATCTTGGCGTGGGGCTACTTTCTCTCGCAATCGAAGAAGAATGTGTGGACATTCGTTGCGCTGGCAGTGATCTGGTGCGCGGAGTTTCTGACCTACACTCGCTCAGGTATCGTGGCGTATCTCGTGGCAGGCGCACTGGTCGCGGGCTGGTTGATGGTCCGCCGGGGCCGCCGCCGCCGCGGAATTGTCGTCGTTGCTGTCGGAGCTGCCATTGCCGTGCTCACATTGAGTCTTCTTCCGGCCGTGCTCCCGGCGCAGTTCGGCTTCTTCCAGTCGCGGATCCGCGGTCTCACAGGACTTCAAAGTGCGTTGGCAGATCCGAACTTCGCGTTTCGCACCACGACCTTCGGGAGCGCTCGCAGAGCCGCTGCCCTTACGGACCCGTACCTCGGCGCAGGGCTGTTCGATGCGTCACCAGGGATCCGTGGCAGCCAGTACGGCATCGTCGAAGGCGACATAAGCCGCGTCGTCTATCGAACCGGGTTGGTAGGCGTCGTGGTGTTCGCTGCGCCCATCATTGGCGCACTGCTGTCGGCGATCGCGAGCCTAGCCAAGCGAAGCCTTGACATTTCCGCCGAGAATCTGCTGCTCACCGCTGTGGTGGTGATTCTGCCGTATGTGTTTTCGATGTTGGGGAACGGCTTCTTCTGGTGGCCACCGCTGTCGCTTTTCCCGGTCGCGCTGATTGCGTATGCCGTGGGTGTTCCAGCGGTTGCCGCAGCTGTTGCCACGCGTTCTGTTGTGCCCGGGGGTGGGCCCGGCGAGCTCGCGAGAGGGCTCTAAGGCCCTCAGGGATGGATGTCTCGATGATCACGTCTCTTGGGGTTGAAGAATGACGTACATGGCCGGGATTGTGGGGAATGCCCGCGCCGGTAGCCTCAGGCAGGCGATTCACCGCGAAGCCGCAAGGTACAAGACGAAGCTTTCCGACCATGCGAACGACTGGACGCGGGGCAGGAAAGCCGCTCAGCGCGGCGGCGACATGTCCGGTGTCTGGCGTCTGGAAGGAGGGGCACGGCTCGAGTTGTTCGTTTGTGACCCAGTCTCGTGGGGTATCGCCGATGGCTCATACGAGCGCGCGGATCTCCGCTTCCTGCGGTCCTTCTTGAGGCAGGGCGACGTGGTCGTGGATGCTCGCGCCGGCCTTGGTCTCTACAGCGTGGTCGCGGGCCACTGCGTCGGCCCCGGAGGGCGTGTCTTCGCGCTGGAGCCGAGCCCCACGACCTTCCAGCGTCTTCGCGCCAACGTGCGACTCAACGGGCTTGACTGGGTCGAGTGCTGCAACCTCGGCCTGTCCGACAAGCCGGACGTGCGCACCGTGCTCACAGGGGGCGATGGCATCCTCGGAGAGTACGACCTACCGGCGTGGCCGATCCTGGACGCTCCGGCCGGCGAGCATCAACAGGTGACTCTGACGACTTTGGATGAATTGGCGCGCCATCGAGGTGTGCAAGGCGGGATCACCTTCGCGAGGATCTGTGTTGACGGGTGGGAAGAGCCAGTGCTCTTGGGGGCCGCGGATACCCTCTCGCGGCCTTGTGCGCCGGTCCTTCAAGTGAGGTTCAGCGACGCCGCGGCAGAGGCCGCCGGCACATCGTGCAGGTCGCTCCACGCAGCGCTGCGCAATCTGGGGTTCACGATGTTCCGCGTCGATGCAGGTTCGGGCCTCCTGGTGATCGAACCCGACGGCGTGGCGTACCCGCGGCACGTGAACCTGATTGGGGTCAGGCTCAGCGAGGATCTCCCGACCGCTTGGCGTCGCGTTGGCCTGAACGCACAGCAACTGCGTCGGCATTTCGATGTGCCGATCTCCAGCAGGGCCGTGAACGGCACATCACGGGTGCGCCGGGTCACAAGGCGGGTTGACGCTTCACCCGACAATGGGAGGAACGCGACGACGAAGCAACCCCGAGAATCGCGAGCCGGCGGCGTTGAGAGTGGGCGCGACTTGTCGAGACGCTCTCCTGGCCCCCGCAGCGCAGGCGGCTCGAGTCTCAAGGCGGCGGTGACCGGGCCGCCCGCAGATCCGCCCACGGTGTCCATCGTGGTGTCCGTCTTCCACAGCGAACGCTACATACGCCGTTTCGTGCGCAACGTACGCAGGTTCTCCGAGGAGATGCGGTCGTTTCCGTGGCTGAATGTAGAGATCATCCTCGTCTTGAACTCTCCGAGCGCCACAGAGCTTCGGGAGATCCGGGGGCTGCGCTGTGTCGAGTCCAGCCGGCTGCGGATCCAGCGTACGTGTGTACCCAGGGAGACTCTCTACGCTTCGTGGAACCGGGGCATTGCCTTGGCTCGGGGCGACGTTCTCGGCTTCTGGAACGTTGATGATGCCCGGTTCGGCGCCACGGTGGCGGAAGCTGCGGTGGCAATCGCCCGCGGGGCACAACTCGTCTATTCCCCGTGGGTGATTGAGACTCGCTGGCGCTCGTGGGGCACTATCCCGCACACCCGCAGGGTGGTTTTTGATCCACCAGAATTCGAGCGCGACGTCTTTAGGCGGACGTTCTTCATCGGGCCATTCTTCATGTTCTCAAGAGACCTCTACGGCGCCGTCGGCCCGTTTGACGAGCAGTTCTCGATTACTGGCGACCTCGATTGGAGTCTGAGGGCAATGGAGGTCGCCCCATTCACGAGGTGCGGCACCATTGCCGGGGTCTTTCTCAACGAATGGCGCGGGTTGAGCGGGTCGGGATCAGAACGCGCGGTTGCCGAGCACAATGTGATCTATGCACGTCACGGGCTTGCCGATGGTCTGAAACCAGTCTCCGAGTCGCTTCTCGCGGAGTACGACGAACACCGCATTCTTGTGCCGGAGAACTTGGGGCCGCGATCTTGAGCCTCGTCCGCTCAGCATGGTCGCAGCCACGAGGTCATGGTCTTTGCCCCGCGACAAACGGCTGTGCGCCGTGCGCGAAGCTGAGGCGGATCCTTGTCCCGAGTGGCGTGGAACGGTGGGCCTGCGCGTGACCAGACTGAGCCAAGCATGCAAGACAGTCGTGAAGTCGCGAATGCCGTTTCTTGTGCCGCTCTTGCGGCGCGGAAGGTCATCGCTCGCCGATGTGCGTGTGAGGGTCGCACGTGTGCTGCACGGAAAGCCGCGTCTCGTGCACCTCGAGCTCACCAGCAAGTGCAACATCGCGTGCAAAGCATGCTACCGAAGTGGTCCGATGCGAGAGCTGATGGACACGCGGACCACCATGAGCCCGGCCGACGTTGAGGTTCTCCTTCACTCCTACTGGTCGGCCGAGGTGATGGCTTTCGTCCTCTCGGGAGGTGAGAACCTCCTGCACCCGCAGTTCTTCACCATCCTCGAGGCAATTCGAAAGCGGTTCCCTTCCAAGCCGGTCACGTTGTCCACGAACGGCGTGCTTCTCTCTCGGGACCATGCATTGCTCGAACGTGTGTGCTCATCCAGCCTCGACACGATCCAGTTCTCTCTCCACGGGGCCAGGCAGCGGACTGTCTCGCTTCTGCAACCGGGGATCGTCATCCCTCCGATGCTGGACGCGATGCGCTACATCACGGAGAGCTCCGCCATCGATGTCGGGGTGAACTTCGTCATCCAATACGAGAATGTGGATGAGATGGTGGAGCTCATCGAGCTCCTGGCGAACGCCGGGATGCACACGCTGACCGTTTCTTTCACCCCCATGAACTACGCCGGCCATACCGAACAGTCGGTCGACTACGATGCGCTGTGGGACGAGATGGGCCTCAGGCAGAAGCTCTCGCGCACCACCGCACGAGCGAGTGAGCTCGGAATACGGGTGGCAACTCTCGACAAGCTCGAATGCTACAGCGTGTTCTCAGTCGACGTCCTGACCGCAAGCGGGGCGATGCTGCCCTGCTGGGGCAACTACCTCGTGAAGCGATTCGCCTTGGGCAACGCGCTGCACGAGAAGCCGCGCGCGATTCGCAAGCAGCCGGAGCTGCGAGACCTGCAAGCCGCGCTCAGAAGGGGCGAGATCCCTGCGCTCTGCGTCGCTTGCTGGGCAAACGGCAGGTACTCCCTGTAGGCCCGGCTCACGCGCTTGCCCTGAGCATGGTAGTGTTCCCCGAGCCGCGGGCCATAGATGGAATCGTTTGGTTGTCTGCGGAAATGGCGCGTTCGATGTCCCGTTACCATCGTGCTCGCGGCATGCTTGCTCGAGAGCGACATGGAAAGGGCCTGCGCGTGCACAGACTGAGCCAGGCACTCAAGATGCTGATGCGCGAAGCCACTACTCGGGGCCGCATCAGCAGGCCCGCGGTCCTTCAGGTGTCGACCTATGACGAGCATGGCGCACGGTTCGATGGCCTGGAGATCCACCGGGCGTCGCGTCGCATGGGTGCCAGGAGCACCATGGCCGTGTTGGCCCGGACCGTCGCTGACAGCGGCGTCTTCTCCGTCTCCACCCGCGTCACGCGGAGGGTCGATGCACGGCTAAGGTGGCTGTTCGAAGAGAGACTGGGGATCCAGCGGATCTTCGCGACCTCTGGATTGGCGCTCCTCCTTCGCCGGGAGCTCTGGACCGCGGACGTGGTCCACCTGCAGATCATCCATGCACTGCCCTGGTTCAGCTTGCTTCAGATACCACTGCTCTCGCGTCTCAAGCCGCTGGTGTGGACCTGGCACGACCCCTGGATCATCTCTGGACACTGCACTCATCCGCTCGGTTGCGAACTGTGGAAGACGGGATGCGCGCGGTGCCCGGACCTTGCTCTGGCGTTGCCAGTGCCGCAGGATTTCTCGGCTGTGAACTGGAAGCTCAAGCGGTTCGCGGTCCGGCACACCAGGGGAGTCATCGTCGTGGCGTCTGAGTGGATGAAGCGCCGCGTGGAAGAGTCCGGGATGGCTGCGCACCTCGAGTGTAGGGTCATCCCGTTCGGCGTGGACACGACCGTCTTCAGGCCGCGCGACCCCGCCGCGAGCAGAAGCACGCTCGGGATCGATGCCGATGCCCATGTGGTGGCCTTTCGGGACACCGGGCCACACGAGAGGTTCAAGAATTCCGTGCTTGTCGCGGAGGCGCTTCGAAGGTATGTCCCCACGCGAAAGACGTATGTCCTGTGTTTCCAGTCGTCAGATGCTGCTCGGCAGCTTACCGGGCAGTACGAAGTGGTTGACCTGGGGTGGGTGGCCAGCGCCGAGGAAGCAGCGCTCGCGTATTCGGCGGCCGACCTCTTCCTGATGCCGTCAAAGGCGGAGACCTTCGGCATGATGGCGGTCGAAGCCATGGCTTGCGGCGTCCCGGTCGTGGTGGCAGATGGGACTGCGCTCCCGGGCGTGGTCAAGGCGCCGCAAGTCGGGGTATCCGTCCCGCAAGGCGACGCCGAGGCACTGGCCAGTGCGATCGGGTCTTTGCTGGCCGACCCTGCCGCCCGGCGGCGGCGGGGCGCTGCCGGGCGCGACTTGGCGGTAGGTGAGTACTCGTTTGAGCGGTACCTTGACGCCCATCTTCGGCTGTACCAAGAGATAGGAGGCCGGTGGTCGCGGTGAGCTCCCGGCCGTCGCACCCGCCCGAGTCAGCGGTCATTCTCCGCCGTGCCGCCTGCCACAAGAGGCACAGGGGCTGCAGACCACGCCGGCCATCTCTCCTCACACGCACCGCCGAGTGCTAGGATTCCCAGCACGGGCGCGGCGCCGATCCATCGGCTCGCGAGCACCGTGACCCCAGCATGCATCTGAAACCCCAGGCCCCGGATGCAAACGTCTTGGGTGAGAGGAGTCGAACGTGCCGCCGGCACCCTCACAGTTGGTCTTGGCACGATTCGCCGGCGCCGGCTTGGCCAACGAGCTGATCGTCCTCGCCAAGGCGTATCTCGCCAGTAGCGCGCTCGGTTTCCGGCTGGTTCGGCCGTCGTGGAGGTTGAATCGTCGTGGGTACTGGCGCTACTTTTGCCGTACGCCTGTTGGGGGGCTCGGTGGCGAACTTGCCCGCCGAATGGTCCCTACGCTCACCTTCAACGAACAAGCGTACCGCGAGACGGCCTTAGTCGATTACGGCGAGGCCGTGTTGGCTTGGGCTTCTGCCAACGACCTTCTGGGGCGGAGGCGGCTGGCAATCGAGTGCGAAGGCCTGTGGGGAGGCTTGACCGCCGTGGATCGTTCGCGCGAATTCATCAGAGGAACGCTTCTTGGCACGCGCTTCACTCAGTCGAACATCACGGAGTTCCTCGGTCGGCGTGACCCTCGAAAGCTGCTCGTTGGCGTTCATGTGCGCCGCGGGGACTTTGCGTCACCCCAAGGCGGCACGGCGAGCCTTCGAGGAAGATGGAACACAGCCATCCCACTTGAGTGGTTCCTGGGAGTCTGCGAGTCGCTCGCTCAAGAGCTTGGTGAACACGTGCAGTTTGCTGTCTTCTCCGATGCTTCGCAGCGAGAGCTGACGCCACTGATCGGTGCGGTGAACGCTCTTACCACTTTCCGTCAACCACACACCGACTGCAGCGACTTGCTGCTCATGTCCCTCTGCGATGTGCTGGTGTGCTCACCTTCGTCCTACTCTCTTCTCGCGGCCTGGCTCTCAGACCGACCCTATGTTTGGCCGGCGGAGCAATGCTCGCTCGAAGATGGGGGGTTCAGCCTTTGGGGCAACGAACCCTGGCAACGGCCGCCCTCCGGGTTGACGAGCAGGAACGCATCCGCAGTGATGCGGAGCGACCGGCCGTTGATGTGTCGGGGACTCCCCGCTGACGCCAATGGAGCCGTTCCCCAGTACCTGCTTGCGCACCTGGAGACGCTCTTGGGGCTGAAAGACAGACGGACCGACCTCATCTACTACGGCGTGGTGCCGTCGTCCGCTGTGTAGCGCTGTCTGCTGGCGGACATGCACGAGCACGAGACGTTTAACTCCAGACGACGGATCAGTTCCAACTGCGCAATTGCGCCACGATCCAGCGATACATGCGCCGCATCGCTCTCACAGAAAACCCAGGCGTCTTTCCCAGATTTCGAAGCCATCGTCCCCAAAAACCCAACTCTACTTGAGCGGCCCGATATGACTCCTGAGCGTATTGAAACGCTCCGAAAGTCCCATAGAAGCTCGCCATCCACATCCATGCCTCGGCTCTGCTTCTCGAGTCATCGGTCAGGTCCGGGAAGAAACTCTCAATCCCAAGTTCGTCGTGAACTGTCCCACATAGCAGCAGCTGATCACGCTTCTTCTGATCAGGTGAGACATGTGTTCCTCTGCTTGGGTGCTCCCGCCTGTAGGATGTAGCATTCTCATTGAAGAAGAACGTGTACTCACTTGCCAGACGCAAGGACATCTCCGTGTCTTGCATGGTCAGGTTCCTCTCGTTGAACTTTCCCACGCGTAGAAAACAGGAACGATGGATAGTCATTGAGCAAAAATCCACTCCTCCCAATTCGAGCGCATCTCTGGGATTCGTGACCCTATGGATCGGATACTGCACCTCCGTCAGCGGATGACCAGATGAATCAATCTCCGCGGTCTTGCAGAACAGTATCCGAACGTCATGGTCATGACTCAGGAATTCAAGGTCAGACTCGACACGGTTGCTGGAGGCGAGATCGTCATGGCTTAGCCAACAGAACCATTCACCGCGCATCTCTTGAATACCGAGGTTCAGTGCCGATGCGACTCCACCGTTTGGTTTGTGGAAATAGCGAATGCGGTCGCCAAGAGAGCGTGCAATCGCTTCGGTTTCGCCATCATCGGTTGATCCATCGTTTACCACAATGAGTTCATAGTCATGACACGTTTGCTTCAGGACACTGTCGATGGCCTCGCGAAGGTAGTTGGCGCCGTTGTACACCGGGATTACGACAGAGACCAGAGGATCATCAGCCATCCTGCACACCCACCCGTGTTTCGATGCGAGTAGTGTACCGCACCCGGATCTCTGGCCATGGGGCTTCCTTGAGCGGCAATCCTCTGAGCATGCCACGCTCTGCGCGGCGCCGCGGGGATGACGAAGCCGCTCTACTCGGGTAGCAACTGCTCGTTGTCGAGGTCGATGAATGCACCGACGGCTGCGCGCGGCGTGGTATGCTCAAGAAGTAGCCGCGTAGGGGACATTCGCGTGCGGGAACCCGGGTGTGGAGCGGGTGCGGTACACATGTCGGAGCTGGTGGCTCGGCTTGCGAGAGACAGGGCAGGGGCACGCGGACGGGAGCGGCGACGATGAGGCGAATTCGGGGGCTCGTGCGCCGGTGGCGCCGGTTCGGCTCGTTGCCCAGCACTGGTCATTCCACGTTGGCGCCGCTGCAAAGGGAGTGCCTGCCGCCGGAGCTGGCGGAAGCATGGAAGAACCCGGACATCGCTCTACGGCAGCGGGCACTGACCGATACGCAGCTTCTGCAGATGCGCAGCGGCAACGTCCTCGCGGACTGGCAGGCACTCAGGGACGCCGTCGAGAGCACTGGCAAGTCGCGAGGGCACATCCTCGAAATCGGCTGTTCGACCGGCTACCACTTGGAGGTACTTGGGTGCCTACTAGGCCACCCGGTCGACTACACCGGCGTCGACTACTCCGAGGCAATGATCGCCTCAGCGCGAGAGCACTACCCTGATGGGGTATTCGCGGTGGAAGAGGCGTCCTGCCTCTCCATTGACGACGCTGCCTTCGATGTAGTGATCTCCGGCGGCGTCTTGCTTCACGTTCCCGACTATGCCGCGGCGATCGCCGAGTCAGCTCGCGTCTGCCGCGGCTGGGTGATTCTCCACAGGACGCCAATCACTGGTGGGCAGACGGAGTTCTACCGTCACGATGCCTACGGCGTCGAGTGTGTAGGCATTCGCTTCGACGAGGATGAGATCCTTGACCTCTGCAGAGCGAGGGGGCTGGAGCTTCGCCATACGATGCGCATCGCGGAAGGCGATCCCGCCATGGTCACCTATGTCCTGAGACGGACACGCGCGCCACAAGAGCTTGAGCCGGAGCCGAGATGTCTTTGAAGAGCGTGACTGGACGGCGCTGGCAAGAAGCGCAGGCCTGGGAGCTCGCGCTGTGGCGTGACAGTGACAGGCGAGGCAATCGCATAGGCCTCCGCGGTCTTGCGAAGCGGCTGGTCCACGGACCAGCCCGCGACCTGCAATCGCGGTTCGACGACTGGAACCATTGGTGGGCGCTGCAGTTCGAGGGATACGGCTTCCTGCCCGCGATTGTCGACAACTACATCGAGGTGGGATGCGGTCCGTACACCAACACTCGCCTGGTCTTGCGGGACCGGTTGGCGCATCACGCTGTGTGCAGCGACCCGCAGGCGCTGCGGTATGTGCTTTTCAAACACGGCTGGCTTGCGCAACAGTACCGGTCGGCGGCCATCCTGGTGGACGACCATCCTCTCGAGGAATGTCCGTTCGCAGCGGGCGCTTTCGATGTCGTCGTCATGATCAATGTGCTGGAACACGTCCGTGACGCTGACACGTGTCTCAAGGCTGTCACGGGCTTGGTCAAGCCGGGCGGGTACCTGATTCTGGGCGAGGATCTCAGCAACGACCAGGACGTCCGCAACATCCCCTACGATACCGGACACCCTATTCGCCTGCGGCTCGAGGACGTCGAGCCCTATCTCGAAGAGTTCGCATCACTCATCCACAAGGTTCTGCCTCGCGAGAGCTGTCGCAGCCCGCAATGCAACTATGCGACGCTGATCTTCGCCGGGCGCCGGCGGGCGCATGCGCGCGTGCCGGATGCCACATGATCCCAAGAGTCACTTTCGGAATGATCGTCCTGAACGGTCAGCCCTTCATTCGCCACAACCTGGGCGCCATCTATCCGTTCGCTCACCAGATCATCGTGGTCGAGGGCGCATGCCGTGCGGCGGCAGCGCTGAGCACGACGAGCGGACACTCGACCGATGGTACCCTGGAGGAGCTCAGAGCGTTCGTTTCCGAAGAGGACCGCGAAGCCAAAGTCCAGATTGTCACGGCCGAGGACGAAGGCTATCTCGACGGATTCTGGCCCGAGAAGGACCAGATGTCGCAAGCTTACGCGCGTCGTGCTACTGGCAACTACCTCTGGCAGATCGACGTGGACGAGTTCTACCACGAGGCAGACCTCAGGACGATTCTCCGAATGCTGGAAGGGGACCCTGGCGTCTCCGGCATGGCCTTCAGGACCAAGCCCTTCTGGGGTGGATTCGACTACTTCACCGACGGGTTCGAGCTCAGGCGGGGTGCGCGCGATTTCCGTCGGCTGTTCGCCTGGGGGCCGGGCTACTCGTACGTCACTCACCGGCCACCGACGGTTGTGGACTCCCGCGGGCAGGACGTGCGCTCGGCACGATTCGTCTCGGCAACCCGCCTGGCCCGCCGGGGGATCTATATGTACCACTACTCGTTTGTTTTCCCCTTCCAGGTGCGGGCGAAGCTGGCCTACTACGGCGAGCTCGGTCCGCATCTCCTCGAGAAGCGTGAGCTGTGGGCGCGCAACTACCAGGAATTGACCAACCCATTCCTCATCGACGACACGTCTGTGGAGGGCGGAGCGAGTTGGCTGCGCCGATATCGCGGCGTCCATCCCGGAGCGATCCGTGCGCTGCGCTCCGAGCTCGAGGAGCAGGGACGACAGTCATTGTTTCGTCCGACAGGCGATATCGAACGCCTCGTAGCGAGCTCTCGATACCGGTTTGAGACCGGAATGCTCACGCTGGCCAGCCACATTGAGCGAACGGGTGTCGCAACGCGTACCATGCTTCGAAGAACAAAGCGCGTCGCCTTCGGCGCTCGCCGACAGAAAGGAGTCGCGTGAGTCTGTCAGGCGTGGAGGGTTGCGCTCCGGCTTCAAATCGGGCCCCGGCGTTGTCTCGCAGCCCGATTCGCACGGTTCACCTCGTCTACCCCTGCAGCGATTCGGTCGCCGCGCCGTATGCGATCGGACGCCACCTGAGCAGTCGGCTGCGCACACGCTATGAGGTCATCAACTACGATTGGACCGAGCGTGGTCGCATTCGACCCAAACCGGGAGAGGCTCTGGTAGGTCACCCCTCTCCCGAACGAGGTACCATCTTTCGTCGAAGCTGCAGTGACGCTCGTTGGGGGCGAGTCCTCCTCCTTCAGCCCTACTGTCATGGAGACGATCAGGATGCCTATGTGGAGCCGATCATCCGCCACTGTGACCTCTTCCTGGCGATCACCGGCAACTACTGGTTCCGCGACATACCGAACGGGCGCTTCGGCCATTGGCTACCCAAGATGCGCCATGTTGACCTGGCTGTCGATCGCGGTGAGTTCCCTGCGCTCAAGACTGCCTTCTCTCCGCCTGGGATGCGCCGGTTCGTCTACATCGGCCGGGACGGGCGATGGAAGAACATGGACTATCTCGCCGCTATTGCTCATCAACTGCCAGCGGGCCAGGTGGGCTGGATCGGGGGCTCTTCCGGCCACCCTGAGCTTTCGCCGGTCGGCTGGGTCGACTTCGGCACAGATGACGGCAAACGCGCCCTGTCCCGGTTTGATTTCCTGATCACCGTGGGAGATGCCGACGGAAACCCGACGACCATCCTTGAGGTCATGGCCTGGGGTCTCATCCCCGTTTGCACTCCGCAGAGTGGCTACGTCGGATACAAGGGGATTCCCAACGTGCCGCTGAACAGCGTTGAGGGCGCATGCGGCATTATCCGCGCTCTCCAGGAAGTGCCCGAAAACACACTGCTGGCCATGCAGCGAGAGAACTGGAAACTGCTGGATGAGCACTTCAACTGGGATCGGTTTGCGGCCCAGGTCGTAGAAGCCGTCGAGTCTTCCGCTAGCCCGCGCTGCTCTCGTATCTCTGCAGGCAATCGCTTGCGCATCGCAGTCGCGGCAAGGCGCTATCGTCCCGGGCGCCCCGAACGAGTTGCGCAGAGGCTGCTCGGTAAGGTTCGCAGATCGCCGCAGCGACCATTGACATGATGAAACACCGTCCTCCGGGAGCGTGACAGGATGCAGAGAGGTTGCGGTGTGCGGGGGCTGATCACCACCCATGTGCGGTGCCGCGAGATCAAGCGGCAGGCCCGCTTGCTGGCCCTCCGGCACCAGCCCACAAGCCTCGAGATCGGCGCCGCCGGCCATCCGGTGTACTCAGATGGGTGGATCGTCACGAACCTGCCCGAGCTCGACGCTCTTGACGAGCGACAGTCGCGCTCGCTGTTTCGCCCATGTTCCATCAATCGCACCCTGCCCGAGCACGACTCGCGGAACGTCAATGGCGAAGTGGCGCATGCGAGTCTCATCGTCGATGCCTTCCCGGCGGCGGTGAGCCCAGAGAAGAGGTGTCGGGACATGGGTCCGGGCCGCGGTGCGCCAATCGACGACAAGTGCGGAGGCAGTGACGCTTGACGACGTACACGAGCTGACCTTCGCCGATGTCGGCGATGAGCGTGGGCGGCTGACCGCGGTCGAGAGCGGCATCCACGTGCCGTTCGCGATCGCCCGCGTGTTCTACGTCCACGACGTGGCACCGGGGGTGCCGCGCGGGGGCCACGCCCATCGCGACACCGACCAGGTGATCACCGCCGTGACCGGGAACCTCGCGCTCGCAGTCTCAGACGGTCGCGGCTGGCGCCGCTTCGACCTTGGCGACGCGGCGCGCGGCGTGTACGTGCCGCGCATGCTCTGGGTCGACCTCCTCGACTTCTCGGAGGGGGCCGTATGCCTGGTGTTCGCCAGCACCATCTACGATCAGTCGAAGTCGCTGCGGGCTTGGGAGGACTATCTCGCCGCCATGGACCTACCGCTCGAGACACCGCGATGGCCGGCCTTCGTCGGGAAGAGGGGTACAGGTGACGGCCGTAAGTAGCGCGAACCCGTGCGCCTGGCGCGAAGCCGCCTTTCTCGAGTCCGCGCTCGCCCGAACCGGGGTCGCGACGACCGCTGAGCTCCTCGAGTGGGTCGCCGCGCGCAGTGCAGCCAATCAGTTCGAGGTGCAGCGCGTGCCGCTCTCGAGCCTGGATGGCTGGCGAGTCGAGCCCGATACGGGCAATATCGTCCATAAGTCGGGGCGCTTCTTCCGCATCGAAGGCATCGAGGTGGCGACCGACTTCGGTCCCACGCCGGCATGGGGGCAGCCAATCATCAATCAGCCGGAGATCGGCGTTCTCGGCTTCCTCACGCAGGAGATCCAGGGCGTGCTGCACTTCCTGGTGCAGGCGAAAATGGAGCCGGGCAACGTCAACATGGTCCAGTTGTCCCCCACGGTCCAGGCGACTCGCAGCAACTTCACCCAGGTGCACGGCGGTGCCCGGCCTCCGTACCTGGACTACTTCCTCAACGCGGGAAGAGCCCGGATGATGGTGGACCAGCTGCAATCCGAGCAGGGGGCCCGTTTTCTAAAGAAGCGCAACCGGAACATGATCGTGCGTGCCCCACATGACGAACAGGTGCCTCTCCTGGATGACTTCTGCTGGGTCACTCTGGGGCAGCTTTCACAGCTTCTTCAGAGAGACAACACCGTCAACATGGACACCCGCACGGTGTTGTCTTCGGTACGCCTCGCCGGCCCGACCAGCCCGGGATCCCCCTGTGCATCGAGCAGCGCTGACCAGAGCTTTGCTGAGGCCGTGCTGGCGTCGACGGTGGCCGGTCCCGGGGTGGCCACCAACGATTTCGACGCCGCCGTCTCGTGGTTCACGCGTATGCGGGTCGACTACAGACTCGAGACCCGGTCCGTCGCCCTCAACTCGCTCGATGACTGGCGCTACGATGGGTGCACGATCGCCCATCGACGCGGGGGCTACTTCAAGGTGCTCGGCGTGTCTGTCGCCGCGAGCAACCGCGAAGTCGCATCCTGGCGACAGCCCATCATCGAGTCGGAAGAGGGCGGTGTGCTCGCGTTCGTGTGTCAGCGCCACCACGGGATCCTTCACTTCCTGGTCCAGGCGAGAGTGGAGCCGGGGAACTTTGACAGCGTGGAGATGGCGCCCACGCTGCAGTGCACGCCCAGCAATCACGAAGGCCGAGATGCGGCAGACCTCCCGCCCTTCTACGACCTGGTCATGAACGCCCCGCCAGAACAGATACGATACGATGTGCTGCAGTCTGAGGAGGGCGGGCGGTTCTACCACGACCAGAATCGGTACCTCGTTGTGGAGGTCGATGCAGTTGACTGTGTCGAGCTTCCCCCGAACTACCTGTGGATGACCATTCGCCAGATGAAGGAATTCATCCGTTTCAACAACTTCCTGAATGTCGAGGCGCGGGGATTGATCTCCTGCCTCCCGCTGGCCGCGCCCGAACCTGACCGCGCGTGATGGACATAGACGTTCTCCTCATCGGCGTGTCCTCACTGGTGCGCCGTCGCGTGCTCCCCGCGCTCCTGACGCTTGAACGTGTCGGCAACATCCACGTCGCCTCGCGCCGGCCTTTGGAGGCCTCGCTCGTCCCGCCCGACCGGCTCGGAGGGTACTGGCAGAGCTACGACGAGGCGCTCCGCGAGTGCCCGCCGTGCCTGGCGTACGTCTCTCTTCCCAACACCATGCACGCCGAGTGGGCACGGGCCGCGCTCGTCGGCGGATTTCACGTGATCGTCGACAAGCCGGCGTTCACCGCCGATCACACGCAGGCGCAGGTGCTGGTCGACCTTGCGCGGGCCAAGTCCCGCGTCTTGGCCGAGGCCGATGTGTGGCCTTGGCACCCCCTGGCCCAGGCAGCCAGAGAAGCGGCCGTCAGCGGCGGGCCGGCGCCGAGAGCCGTCATCGCCACGTTCACATCCCCTGCCATGGACCCCGGCGATTTCCGGTATCAGAAGGAGCTCGGCGGTGGGGCGCTCCTGGATCGCGGTTCCTATGCGGCCAGTTGCGGGCGGTTCTTCTTTTCCGAGGAGCCTGCCGCCGTCTCCTGCGCGATCCGGGGCTGCAGCGGGGCGGCAGGCGTGGACACGTCGTTCAGCGCCGTCCTGCAGTATCCTGGCGGTGTACTCCTCGGCTATTTCAGCCTCGAATCCGAGTATCAGAATAGGGTCGAGATCATCGGCGACTCGGTGGCATGCTCTGTGGACAGGGTGTTCACCCCTCCGGCCGATTACGCTGGGAGCATCTGCGTGCGCTCAGCAAACCGCCTCAGCAGGGTGGATGTGCCGGCGGCCGACAGCTTCGCGGCGTTCGTCGATGACGTCCTCGATGCCATCGAGCAGCGGGACTGTTGCCGGCACTCGAGTCTGCTTCTCGAGGATGCCAAAGTGCTCGAGCGGCTGGCGAGATCGGCGCTTGGAGGGACGCATGTCGATTAGAGTCTGGGACTACCTCGATGAGTATGCGGACGAGCGTGAGGACATCCTCGCGGCGGTCGACCAGGTCTTCTCATCGGGCCGGCTGATCCTCGGTGAGAGCGTCAAGCGCTTTGAGGCGAGCTTTTCCCAGTACTGCGGCACACGTCACGGGGTCGGCGTCGACAACGGCACGAACGCCATCTTCCTTGCGCTCAAGGCGCTGGGGATCGGGCCGGGAGACGAGGTCGTCACGGTCGCCAACACCGCGGTGCCGACCGTGTCGGCGGTCGTGTCCACTGGGGCGACCCCACGGTTCGTGGACATCGACCCTCGCACTTTCCTGATGGACGTCTCGCAGGTCGAGGCGGCGGTGACGCCGCGCACGCGATGCCTTCTTCCCGTCCACCTCTACGGGCAGTGCGTCGACATGGAGGCGCTTCAGGCAATCGCCTCTGCTCGCGGTCTGGCGGTCGTCGAAGACTGCGCCCAGAGCCATGGCGCTGCCAGGCACGGACGGCGCGCCGGCTCCATGTCGGACGCCGGCGCCTTCTCGTTCTACCCCACCAAGCCCCTCGGCGGGTACGGAGACGGCGGCATGGTCGTGACCTCGAGGGACGACCTCGACAAGAGGCTGAGGCGCCTGCGCTTCTATGGGATGGACGACGCCTACTACGCGGAGGAACACGGCTACAATTCGCGTCTCGATGAGGTCCAGGCGGAGATCCTGCTGCGCAAGCAGGCGCGGCTGGACGGGTATGTCGCCGCCAGACGAAGGCTGGCGTCGCGGTACTACGACTTGCTTTCGGAAGCACCGGTCACCCTGCCCGAGGTCGCCGAGGGCAACGACCACGTCTACTACCTCTTCGTCGTTCGTTGCGCAAATCGCGACACGGTCCTGGCCAAGCTCGCCGAGCGCGACGTACGTCTGAGCGCGAGCTACCCTTGGCCGATCCATACGATGAGGGGCTATGCGTTCCTCGGCTACTCGGCTGGGGACTTGCCCGAGTGCGAACGCGCGGCAAAGGAGGTACTCTCACTGCCGATGTACCCCGGGCTCTCCGATGAGACCCAGTTGAGGGTCTGTGAAGCCTTGGGAGAGGTGTTGTCCTAGGATGCGGACGGTCGCCGCAGACAGTAAGGAACAGGCCCGCCTTCTCGCTTGGGGTGACGCAGCGCTGACTGGTCCGCGCCGCTACTTCTGCACCTACTTCGACTCCAGGTACGTCAGCCAGGGGCTGGCGCTCTACCACTCTTTGCTCAGGCACGTCGGCGACTTCGAACTGTGGATCCTGTGTTTCGACCAACTCGCCTACGACGCTCTTGCGGCCCTGCGCCTTTCGCAGGTCAGGCTCGTCTCACTTGAGGAGTTCGAGCGTGATGATGCCGGTCTGCTGGAAGCGAAGCCCACGCGCAGCGCAGTCGAGTACATCTTCACGTGCTCGCCCTCCTGGCCTCTGTACGTCCTCAGGCATAGCGAGTGCATTGACGTTCTCGCCTATGTCGATGCGGACCTTTGCTTCTTCTCCTCGCCGGAACCTCTCTATGCCGAACTCGGTTGCGGGCCTTTGCTCATCACGGCACACGGTTTTCCGACGTACCTGAAGTGGTTCGAGAGGTACGGGCGATTCAACATGGGACTCATGCTCTTTCGGCATGACGAGACCGCCCTCTGCGCGCTCTCGTGGTGGCGGGACCGCTGTCTCGAATGGTGCTATGAGCGTGTCGAGGAATCCCGCTTCGCCGATCAGAAGTACCTCGACCAGTGGCCGGCGCTGTTTCCAGACACCCGCGTGCTCTCCGCTGCGGCCGGAGCCTTGGCGCCGTGGAACTGGATGAACTATGAGATCCTGTGGAACCGTGACCACATCACGGTCAACGGCGAAGAGCTTGTGACGTACCACTTTCAATCGGTCAGCCTGCACTGGGGCCACCTGTACACCACCGTGTTGTCGCAGTATGGACGCATGCCCGGTAGTCTTCGCCGCCGAATCCACGGTGCGTACATTCACGACGTGGCGAAAATGGAAAACCTCGTATGTCGCACCTTCCCGCGTAGACAATGGCCGGCGGCGCAGAGGGCGCGTCTGCCGCGCCGCCCCTGGCCGCTCTTGAAGGCCTGGTGCAACGGAGACATAGGGGTTCGAATTCTATGACGACGAGGTTGGCCAAGGCAATCAAGCGGCTGGCTGCTGCGTGCGGCGTCGAGGTGAGGCGCCTTGCTCCAGGAACGACTCACAACCGCTGCTCGTTGCTCGGCTCGTTGCGTAGCGCCGCGTTTGAGATGGCCGCCGTGGGCCGAGATGTCGGGTCTGCGGTCATCCATGTGTACCCGGACCTGGACGGGTCCTTGCTCTACGAGGAGCGAGAGGAGGCCATCAAGGGCACGATGCGCTCCGTCGCCGCGACGACCGTTGACCGACTCGTTCGGGATCACCGTCTGCCCGGGCCCTTTCTTCTCCAGGCGGATGTGCAAGGCGCCGAACTGGCTGTGGTTGACGGAGCAACTCTCACCCTGGCGCAGACCGAGCTCCTCGTTCTGGAAGTGACCCTGTTCGATTTCTTCTGCGGCGCTGCTCCGCAGATCGAGGATCTCGTCGCAGCGATGGGAAGGCGGCGGGGGGCTTCGTTGCCTGGGACATCTTCGGGATGGCCTATCGACCGATCGATGGGGCACTCGCCCGGGTGGACATGGCTTTCGTGCGCCGGGACGGCCTGTTCCGCCGCATCCACCAGTTCGCGACAGAGGAGCAGCGCCGCATGCAGCTGCGCGCCTCGGCGCCAAGGCGTGGGCCTGAGTCGTGATCAGAGGTGTCTAGGAGCGCGTCGCCCCCCACTGTCGCCGTCTCCACCCGCGGCACTGTGAACCCGCGCGTGAGCATAGTCACCGCGTGCCTGAACCAGCGGCGGTTCATCACCGACACTCTCGAAAGCGTGATGTCGCAGACGTACGCGCCGATTGGACACATCGTCATCGATGGTGGATCGACTGACGGCACGGTAGACGTCCTGAAGCGATATGCGGCCAGCTACGACCTTCGCTGGGTAAGCGAGCCCGATCGCGGGCTCAGCCACGCGTTCAACAAGGGCGTCGTGGCCTCCACTGGTGAGTGGCTGTACTTCTTGGGCGGCGACGACTACCTCATCGACAGTGGCGCGATCGGCCGCGTCATGGACTGGATTGCCGCCCACCCCGGGCATTCCATCTACATGGGCGGCACGGTCGGTGTCGACGAAGAGGGCGTGGAGATCACACATGGCCCGCCCCCTCCGGCCGATACCATCTACACCCGCGACGCTCTGCTCAACGAGGGTGCACCTGTGATACATCAGGGCACCTTCTATCGGCGTCGGGTGTTCGAGGTGGCGGGGCCCTACTCCGAGAAGTACAGGACGCACATGGACTATGAGTTCCATCTGCGCGCGACGAGGTCCTTCGACATTGCCGCCATGGAGCTTCTCGTGGCATGCTTTCGCACGCACCCCTTGGCTCTGTCCCAGCAGGCCCATTGGCGCCGCTCTGTTGAGCTACTTCGAGCCCGCATGACGCATGGCGGTTCGCTGTGGCACCGCGACAACCTGGGCTTCCTCAGGGGGTTCCTCGCGACGTGGCCGGCAACGTGGTGGCTCTATCACTGGGTCGGGGGCACTCGCCTGCGGAGGATAGCCGCATGTGTTTCTGGTTCGCACGTGGGGGATGGCCACTCGTGAGTGCGTCCATCAAGGGACATTTCAGTAGTATCCTCAGCTGATGATTGGGCACACTGCACTCAGTGGCTTCGTCGCGGTTCACGCGTTCGCACCTGAACAAGCGGCCGCTTGCTGATGCTCAGAGAATGATGGGCGTTCGCTCAACACATTGCTCCCCAGCGTCTGCGCCCGGGGAAGCCAACCTCGCGGCTGAAGGTTTGAGCCGCGCCACCGCTGTTCACGAGGCCGGCATCCTGGAGCTCGTGACCCAGCGGGGCGCAAGGGGATCGTTCGCGCATCTGCTCTCGAGCGCAGACTGTGTCCGCTACCTTGCCGTCAAGGCCGGAGTGCAGGCTGGCTGGCGTAGGGCATTCGGTGCGCACGTGCGCGACAGCGAGTTGCGCCCTGCCCCCAGCAGGCAGCCGAAGGCCGTGGCAGTGCACCGCAGTGCCGAGCGAACGCGATTCCCGTGAACGCATGCGATGCGAGAACACACGGTGCGTTCCACGCATGTGAGTTGGGTGCGGCGCCACCGCGCCCCAGTGCGGCGCGGTCTGCTTCCGGTCGACCACGATGAGCCGTGAAGCCCTGATCATCGAGTTGAAGCGCGAGATCGCCATGGCGAGCGCGCTCTCCGGTGAGGGCCACGTCGCTAGCGCCTACTCGATTCTCGATATCCTGTGGGTTCTTTACGACGAGGTGCTGCGGGTCGACCCTCGGGATCCGGACGGCGAGAGCCGAGATCGCTTCATTCTCAGCAAGGGACACGCCTCCCTCGGTCTGTACGCCGTTCTTGCCGAAAAGGGCTTCTTGCCGCGTTCGGATCTCTACTCGTTCGGGTCTCTTGCCAGCCCGCTCGGCGGGCATCCCGACAGTACCTTGGTTGGCGGCGTCGAGGCCTCCACTGGATCACTGGGCCATGGCTTGCCCTTCGGCGTCGGCGTTGCCTTGGCGCTTCGCCTCAAGGGCTCAGAGGCGCGCGTGTTTGTCCTGGTCGGGGATGGCGAATGCAACGAGGGCTCGGTATGGGAGTCTGTTCTCCTCGCTGCGCATCACCAATTGCGCAATCTCGTCTGCGTGGTCGACCACAACCACTCAACTGACAGAGCGCTGCGCTTGGGCAATCTGGCCGAGAAGTTCTCGGCTTTTGGGTGGTCCGCGGTGACGGTGGATGGCCATGACCGTGAGGCTCTGTCGGGCGTGCTCACAGCAGCCCAATCCGACAGACCGCAGGCTGTCATAGGCAACACCGTCAAAGGGCATGGATGTCCCCCTATGGAGGGCAATCCGGCTTGGCATCACCGTGCACCGAGTCTCTCCGAACTGCCGGCGCTGCTGGAATCCATGAAATGAGGCGTCGCTTCGTTGAGACCGTGGAGTCTCTAATGGCCGGCGATGAGCGAGTCGTGGTCCTTCTGGGCGATATTGGTGTGCACTCATTCAGACAGGCTTTCGCACGCCATCCAGGCCGTATCCACAATCTCGGCATCTGTGAGCAGTCGATGATCGGCGTGGCTGCGGGAATGGCCAAAGAAGGCTTCATCCCGATCGTGCACAGCATCGCGCCGTTTGTGGTGGAGCGCTGCTACGAGCAGCTCAAGGTCGATTTTGCCTACCAAGCTCTCGGTGGCAACATCGTCAGCGTGGGAGCCTCCTACGACTATGCCATGCTTGGCGCGACGCATCACTGTCCTGCCGATGTTGCTGTTCTGAGGGCCATCCCGGGTGTCGAGGTCGTGGTTCCAGGGACGCCCCAGGAGTTCGAGGCGCTGTTCCGGGCGTCGTATGACGACGGTCATCTTACGTACTTCCGCCTGTCTGAGTGCAGCCATGACCGCACTGCCAACGTTCGCTGGGGCAAGGCGACGCGAATGCAGCAGGGCGCGGCCGCCACGGTGCTTTCGGTGGGGCCTACCTTGGGGGCAGTCATGGCAGCGGTCGCAGGCCTGGATGTCGAGGTTCTGTACTACACGACTCTCGCCCCCTTTGACTCGGAGGCGCTGCGTTCTGGCGCTGCTTCGCGGAAGGTCGTGGTCGTCGAGCCCTTCTATCGCGGGTCCCTAGCCGCCGATGTGTGCGAGAGCTTCCCGGGGCAGGGGATCGACACTACTTGGCTCGGCGTCCCGCGCGAGTTCGTCAGGCAGTACGGCAGCCGGGAGGACCACGACCGACTCAGCGGTCTCACGCCTGAGGCCATCCGGTCTGCCGTCCTGGAGATGATTCATGCATAGCTTGGACTTGCTGGAGGCGGATGCTCGGCGTGCCCTCAGGGGAGTTGACTGCGACCGTTTGTCGGCTGCAGATGTGCTCATCACCGGTGGTTCTGGTCTCATTGGGACTCACCTCTGCTTCTGTCTGAATGCTGCAGGGAGGCGCAACGCCAAAGCCCCTCGAGTCGTCGTTGCTACAGGCCGAGGCGTGGCCCAGTGGCTGCGGGCCATCGAAGACCCCGGAAAGCTCGATCTGCTCCCGGGTGACCTCACGGATCCCGACTTCGTGTCTTCTCTGCCTAGTGCCGACGTCATCATCCATTGCGCGACCTATGGGCAGCCCGGGAAGTTCCTCGAGAACCAGCTCGGGACACTGCACCTGAACACGGCCACGACGCTGCAGCTCCTCGCCAAGTTGCGACCTGGCGGCAGCTTCCTGTTCATGAGCAGCAGCGAGGTGTACAGCGGCTTGACCAGAGTGCCTTTTGCGGAGAACGCTATTGGGACTACTCAGCCTGATCACCCGAGGGCCGCCTACATCGAAGGGAAGCGCTGTGGCGAGGCCATTTGCGCCGCTGCCCGGGCGCGCGGTGTGCAGGCAAGATCCGTGCGGCTCTGTCTGGCCTACGGGCCAGGCACACGGGCTGGGGATCAGCGCATCCTGAGCGAGCTCGTGTCGCGCGGTGTTTCCCAAGGAGAGGTGTGGCTGCGTGACCACGGTAGCGCCCTGCGGGCCTACTGCTACGTTGCCGACGCAGTCCACATGATCCTGCAAGTCCTGCTGCACGGGCGGCATGGCACGTACAACGTCGGCGGTCCGGCCTTGACCTCGATTGCGGATCTTGCGGCTGTGGTGGCGGATGAGCTCGATGTACCGGTGCGGATTCCGGCGGGCCAAGATCGACACCACAGCGACGGTGCTCCTGACGCTGCCGCCGTCGACATCTCTCTCTTTGAGAGCGAATTCGAGGCCGTGGACTTCTTGCCGCTTCGAGACGGCGTCAGGCGCACCATTGAGTGGCATCGGGCTCTGGCAACGGAGGTCGAGGCAAGTTGACTTTCCATAGGAAGTGATCGCCAATGGCTGAACCCCGAATGCGCTGCGTGACAGCAGACGACATCGAGAAGGTACTGGGATGTTCGCTGGTACCGCAGATTCGAGACATGTGCGCGACCCTGGATTTGAGGTATCGCGGGCTCACCATGACGGAGCGTGACGCGTATCTGCTCGATGTGCTTCGCGTGCTCTGGGGCGAAGAACTGCAGAAGGCTGGGCCGCACAGGCTGGCGGAGTGGGAGCGCGGGTGGTCCGAGAATCTGGCCGCCATTCGAGAGCACCCTGACGACGCTGCCGTGATTCCCCGATATCACGGCAAGCATCACCTGGCTCGGTGGTGCCAGGAGATCGTTTCGCCCGCGGTTCCTGGCCTGGACTACCGACTCCACAGGGTAGTCGTGGATTGGGCAATCTCCGAATACCTCAGGGACGTCGATGCGATCTACGAGTTCGGGTGCGGGCCTGCCTACCATCTTCTCTCGGCGCGGAAGTTCAACGCGAAGGCAAGGCTCGTGGGACTCGACTGGGCGTCGGCATCGCAAGCCATCATTCGGGAGATCGTCGCCAAAGGTATCGAGAGCGACATCGATGGTCGGTCGTTTGACTTCCTGGCTCCCGACCAAAGCCTTGAGCTCTCGTCAGGTGGCGGGGTGCTGACTGTCGCCGCACTCGAGCAGGTAGGTGACCAGCATGAGCGCTTCGTCGAATACTTGCTGGCCAAGCGTCCCTCTATCTGTGTCCATCTCGAACCAATCGAGGAGTTGCTGGACCAGGAGCACCTCCTTGACTATCTGTCGCTCGCATACTTCAGGAAGCGGGGGTACCTCAGCGGGTTTCTGACACGCCTCAGGCAGCTCGAGGCCGACGGGCTTCTGCGGGTGATCGATGCCAGGCGTACCTACACAGGCAGCTACTTCATCGAGGGGCATGCGCTTGTAGTATGGGCACCTCTTTGAGCCGCACCGCCAAACAGGCCGGAGAGACACTTCGGGTTCGCGCGCCGCGGTGACACGGACAGATGAAGGGATGGAGAGATGACAGGGCCAAATGTACTTGTCACGGGCGGGGCCGGCTACAAGGGGGCGCTTCTGGTGGAGGGCCTTCTCGATCGTGGATGTCGCGTTTGCGCCCTCGACAACTTCATGTACGGGTACGAGTCCCTGCTGCACCTCGTGCGTCGGCGCAGTCTCACTGTGGTCCAACGCGACGTCCGCAATCTCGAACCGGCGTTTCTGAAGGACTTCGATGTCGTGTACCACCTCGCCGGGATCAGCGGCATGCCTGCTTGTGCAGCGAACCCGCATGCAGCCGAGATGATCAACGTGAAAGCGACGCGCACCTTGGCCGGCCTTCTTGCACCGAGCCAGGTCATGATCTACGCGTCAACGACGTCGCTCTACGGAAGTGCGAGCGAGGACTGCGACGAGGATTCCGCTTTCTCACCCCCCAGCCTGTACGCGATGACCAAGCACGAGGGTGAGAAGGCCGTGATGAAACGTTCAAACTCCATCGCTTTGCGCTTCGCCACCGTGTTCGGCGTGTCAACTCGCATGCGCAACGATCTGCTCGTGAATGACTTCACCTACCGCGCCGTGACTGAGCGCTCGCTGGTGCTGTTCGGCAGAAGTTCCCGGCGGACCTTCATGCACATCGATGACGCGATTGCGGGGTATCTGTTCGCCCTTGATCACGTGTCCGAGTTGAGTGGCGAAATCATCAATGTCGGCGACGAGAGACTCAACCTCTCGAAGCGCGACATCGCCGAAGCTATTCGTCGCTTCGTGGACTATGAGATCGTCGACTCGACGCTGCCGGACTTGGACACCAGAGACTTCAGCGTGTCTTTCGCCAAAGCGAGGGCCTTTGGCTTCCAAGTCAGTCTGGACCTGGAAGACGGCATTCGTGACCTGGTGAAACTCTATGGATTCTACCGCGCATACTCGCATTATCGGGTGATCTAGACGGAAGTTCGTGCTCGAAAACTGCGACGACTCTGGAGCTTGGACTGGAGAAGACCGACCGTTGGCGGATCGAGAATCGAGCGCGTGAGGAGTTGTGAGCAGTATGGCGTCGATGCGGCGAGACACGCGGGTGATTCTGCTGAACTACCCGGGAGATTCCGAGTCGGACTTGTTCAACACTCCTGCGCGAGACAACTGCACTGAGCCGTTCCTCCTGCTGAGAGAGGAACTGGGGCGGCGCGGGTTCGCCTTGGAGCAGGTATCTGATCAGCCGTTGCGGCAATGCGCACGCATCGTCTACTGGAACTTGAGCAGTCTGCGGTTGTCACGTGGCCTGCGTGGCATTGCGCGGCGGCTCAGCTTCGAGCGTCGAGGTCCTGCGCGTGACCTGGTCTCTGAGGCACGCAGGCAGGGTTTGACCGACAGGCTGGTTCTCGTGCTGTGGGAGCCGCCGTCTGTGTGTCCGGAGAACTGGGACCCAAATGCCCGTGAGTGCTTCCCACGGATCCTCACGTGGAACGATGACCTGGTTGACGGAGTCCGGTATCACAAGTTCAGGCTTCCTGTCCCCGAGAACGTTCCAGAAGTGCCTCCAGTGCCTTTTAAGTCGAAGAAGCTGCTCACGATGATTGCGATGAACAAGGTCTCCGAACACCGGAACGAGTTGTATTCGGACAGATCAGACTCGATCAGCTACTTCGAGACACACCATCCGTCGCAGTTCGACCTGTACGGAGTCGGTTGGAGCGACTCCCCCAAAGTGCTGACCGGCCGCCGCAACACTCGGCGTGCGACTGATTGCCACTCCTCGTATCGTGGCTCAGTGGCGAACAAATGGGATGTGTTCCCCAAGTACCGTTTCGCGTTGTGCTACGAGAACGCCCTTGGCCAGCCTGGATGCATTACCGAGAAGATCTTCGATTGCATGAGAGCGGACTGTGTTCCCGTGTATTGGGGCGCACCGAACGTGGATGAGTATGTTGACAGTAGCGCGTACATCGACAGACGTCAGTTTCTATCGGACTCCGAACTGGCCGGCTACCTCGCCGGCATGTCGGAAGCTCGCTACGAGGAATATCGGAGTGCGATTCGCAAGTACTTGAGGAGCGAGGCCTTTCATCAGTTCGAATCCCCAGCATTTGTCGCGAGTATGTTGCGGGGGCTGGGCCTATGTTGAGGCGAGGGTGAGCGGCCCCAGCATCTTCAGTACAACTCTGAGTGGTAGAGCCTCCGCTTGTTGTTGTGGTAGCCCATCGTGTTGGACGGGCGTTGAGCACGGCAACCTTGGTGTGCCTTGCGGCAAACTCGTTCGGTACGCGCCTTTCGTGCTCTCGTTTGCGGGGGGCCGGCGCACTCGGTTGAGAATGGACTCTTCTCGACCTACAGGCGGAAGCGTGCGCGAAACGACACATGAGATTGACCGGCGACATGGACGAGGTTTGCTTTGTCGGAGGCGCTTTCTAGCTCCGGCGCGACCAACTTTCCCAAATGCACGGGTAGCACCACCGACATTCGTGCGTAACCCGAAGGCGCGAATGAATCGCGTCCCTGAGCGCCGTTGCGTCCGGAATCGCATCGTGAAACTGCACCTGCAGGTTCGCGATCCTGGCAATCAGTCCCGTGGCAATCAGGTGGTCGAGCAGCTCGTATTCCCCACCCTCAGTATTGATCTTCATGAGGTCAACTTCTCGAAGGGCCTGCTCGCGGAAGAACTCCGCGGCAGAAACCAAGCGGACCGATGTTGCTCCAGCGCCATGTCCGAACAGGGACGAGTTGTCCCCTCGCACCCAGAGCGCGGCATCGCGCGTCTGACCACCCAACCCGAAGGCGAAGACCTCGATGTCGGGGTTCATCTCGAAACGGCGGCAGATACCCGCGGCAAACTCCGGGACTGGTTCGAACACCACGACCCTGCAGGCAAAACGACCGTAGATATCGCTCGCCCATTGCCCCTTGAAACCACCCACATCGAAAACAAGCGAACCACGCTCAAGCGGATAGTCCAGGCGCAGCGTCGTATCACCGTCACGGGCGAACCACGGCCTGGCGGACCTCTCTCCGGGCGATTCATAGAGCCTGTGTGCCACGTGGTCCCCAACTGCGCCGCCTCGCCGCAGCGCCAGCCCCCACCAACGTCGTACATTCACAGCCTATCCTCCTGACCCTACGGTCACGTCTCATGCTGGTGGGATTCCTGTGACCCCGCTTCTGGGCACAGGAGCCGCTCGACAACGAGCTCCATTAGCTGCGACGAGCAGTTAGCCACATGCACGCGCTACAGCGCGCAACTTCCCGTGTGGCTGCCGAGGCGGTCAGCGTCATCAGCGGACGCCCGGGAGCGTGTCAACGGTTCTGAGACGCCTACCTTCTGAATCCAGTGTAGCACCACCTCGCTTTCTGCTTCTCGTTCGGGACTTCCTCGCGGGGGCACTGCCCCAGATCGTCGAGGGCGTCTTCGCAAGCACCGCCAACCTGCTGAACCTGGCCTGCGACGTGATCTTCGTCGATACCAGCTAGTGTCGCGTTCCGCAAGAGACACGATTCACGCAGCCAGCGGCTTGCCGGTGTAGGTCCAGGCGAAGGGCTTGGCGCGCTGGGCAGAGTAGGCGCTGATGTAGTCCATGATCTGCGCGACGAGCTCGGCCTTCGAGTGCCAGACCGCGTCCTTGAGCACGTCGCGGGCGAAGATGCCGAACCAGATCTCGACCTGGTTCAGCCACGAGGCGTAGGTGGGCGTGAAGTGCAAGCTGAGCCGCCGCCGCTTGGCCGCCCAGGCGAGCACGTCCTGGTGCTTGTGCACGGAGAGGTTGTCGAGGATGACGTGCAGCTCAGTGCGCGGGTGGGCGCGGTAGAGGGCCTTCAGGAAGCGCAGGAAGGTCTCGTGGTCGTTGCGCTCCACGCAGCGCCCCGAGACCTCTCCCGAGTGCACCGCGAGGGCCGCCAGCAGGCAGGTGGTGCCGTGGCGCTTGTAGGTGGCCGTCAGGCGCCGGTCCTGGCCGGCGCGCATCGGCAGCTCGGGCTGGATGCGGTCGAGCGCCTGGATCTGGCTCTTCTCATCGACGCAGACGACGAGGGCGTTCGTCGGCGGGTCGAGGTAGAGGCCGAGGATCGCCGCCTGCTTCTCCTCGAACTCGGGGTCGGGGCTGCGCCCGCACCAGTACTGCGTGCGGTGCGGCCGCAGCTCGCCCTCGCGCAGGATGCGGTGCACCGTGGTGGCGCCGAGGCCGCTGGCCGCGGCGAGGCGGCGGATGCTCCAGCGGCTCGCGCCGTCCGGGGCCTCGGAGGTCGCGAGCGCGATCACGGCGAGGCGCTCCTCGGGGCCGATCTGCAGGGGCCTGCCGGCGCGCGGCCGGTCGAGCAGGCCGTCGAGCCCCTCCTCGAGGTAGCGCCGCCGCCAGGCGGAGACGGCCTGGGGGGTAAGGCCGGTGGCGGCGCTGATCGCAGCCACCGTCTCGCCGGCGGCGGAGAGCAGCACGACCTGCGCGCGCTGCCAGAGACGATGCTCGCCCCTGCGCGCCGCGGCCCAGGTGCGCAGCGTCGCCTCGTCGGCGCTCCTCAGCTCGATACGGAATCGCTGGCCCTTGGGCACGGCGCACCTCCTGCTCGCGGATGGTACGGTCAGCATATCATATTACTTGGAGAACGCGACACTGGACCTACTTCGAGACCGACATCGCCGACGCGGAGGTCGCGGTCGCCGGCGCCGCTGACGAAGCAGACGCAAGGGCCGCCGCGGCGGCCGCGGGCGAGGAGGGCGGCGGCCCCCGCGATCAGGCGACGCGACGCTTCTCCAGGCACTCCAAGGACAAGCGAGCCGACCAGCCCCAGGTGGTGATCGGCATGGCGGTGACGAGAGAGGGCATCCCGGTGCGCTGCTGGACCTTCCCCGGGAACGCCTCCGACAAGCTGATCATGCGCACGATCCGCGACGACCTCGCGGGCTGGAAGCTGAACCGCGTGGTGTGGGTCGCCGACAGTGGCTTCAACTCCGCCGCCAACCGCGCCTACCTGCAGAGTGGCCAGGCCGGCTGCCCAGTCCCCCGACAAGGGCTCGTGCTGTGAGCACTCCGTTCCCGCCGGGAGCTGCACGGGAGGGCGTGACATCGAGCCCGGCTGCTTTTCTTAATGACCTGTCGTCGCACTCACTGCTGCACGGGGGAATCCTGGAGCCCGTCAACGCGCCAGGGGCGAGGACACACCGTCTTGTCGGGCTCGGAGTGGTCACAGGAGATCTGAGCGATACGGTCGACCGGCCAACCACGGAAGAGGTTGCCATGGTCATTCCCGTCGCGGAGCGACGGTTGATCGGCCGCTGATTGACCAGAAGAACCCGCGGGTAGAGGGCTTCCTTTGGCTTGCCGAGGACGCGCTCCAATCAGGGCTGCAGGGCAGGCCTCGGCGCCCGCCTTCAATCCCCAGAGGCGACAACCCCGCACTTGAGCCGGTCTGCCTCCTCGGTCTCCCGTGGGTTGCTGAAGTCCGACGCCAAGCCCGATCCAGGCAAGAATAGTAGCACAGACTTCCGGGCTCCAACTCCCAACAGGCGCCGACGACTTCATCGACCCACAAGCGACCGAGCCGCTCACAGAGAGCGGATGTGAGGTAGTCTGGGGCATGTGAGCGGTTCGGCCAACCTGCTCAATCAGTCTTCCTCGCGGCAACGCCACCCACGGCCGGTGAAAACGAGCGAGGAAGGGCTGTTTCCCCTCAGGGCCCACAAACGGATTCCGGCACACCCGACGGGCAACGCAGTCGACCTGCCCGCAGTGCGAGGCAGCTTGGAGCACACATGCGTGCAGTTATGAGAAGAACATCGGTACAGGTCCTCAAGAAGACTCCTTTGTATCGCCCCCTACGCATGCTGGCGGTAAGAAGGAGTCAGAGGGCAGCGTTCGCGGAATGGGAACGGAGAGGCAAGCCAATTCCACCACCGCATGCAATCAAACAAATGGTATTGCAAGAGTACGCAAAGAAGTACTGTTTGCGGCTATTGATCGAGACTGGCACATCTCTTGGAGACATGGTTGAATCAATGAGGCACTATTTTGACCGAATATACTCGATTGAGCTTAGCAACGATCTACATCATAAAGCGCAGGAAAGATTCACTGGCATAGATAATATTCAGATCATACTTGGGGACAGCGGTACTGAGCTGGAAAAACTGGTGAAGATGATAGACCGACCCGCTTTGTTTTGGCTCGATGGTCATTACTCTGGGGGAGACACAGCCAGAGGGAAAAAGGACACGCCTGTCTTGGATGAGATTGGTCACATACTGAATTCCTCAGACAGAGGGCACGTGATCATCATCGACGATGCACGCTGCTTCGGAACGGATCCCGCTTATCCGAGCATAGAAGAACTCAGCGAGGTCATCAGGTCAAGAAGGTCCGACTTGGATATTGCTGTTCAGGGCGACAGCATACGAATCACGCCAAAATGATGACCGTCTGACCGGATTTCCAGAGATAAGACGCACACGAAGTGCCCAGAGAGTGTTAGCGTTCAGTTACCCCGTCGCCGTGCTCAGGTGAGCAGCGCGATGGGGTCGGTGCGCGCTTTGGCAGTGAGCACATCGGCGAGGTAGGCAGAAGAGAGCGGCGCTGCAGGCGGCAGGTGACCGAGGCCCAGAGGAGTCGTTCGATGGTGCGCTCCCCCCGTGCGGACTGGCTGCCCAGCGAGAGCTTGCGGTAGATGACCGCCCCGCGTAGCTTGGTGGTTGCGCGGCCGCGGAGTGTATGAGTGCGCGGCTGCGGCTACCAGGCCTCGGTGACCGCGGGCGCCCTGCTCCACAAGACGCGCACCGGTCTGCGCAAGTGGCTGCTGGCGGTCTGGCTGCTGGCCTCGATGAAGAAGAGAGCCCTCGGCGGCCGAGCCTGCCCGCCAGCCTCATCATCCCTCGGATTGCCGGAATCTGTATGGTGCCGGCTGGAATAGTGCCTCGCAGGTGCTATGCGGTCGCAGGAGCAGGTGCGGGCGATTGCCACTCCTCATGTCGCGGCCCAGTGGGGCACAGATGGGAGGTGTTTCCTGAGTACGGTTTCGCGCTGTGCTACGAGAACGCCCCGGACCAGCCTGGATGCATTACCGCGAAGATCTTCGATTGCATGAGAGCGGACTGGGTTCGGTATACTGGGGTGCACCGAATGTCGCTGAGTATGTTGACAGCCACGCGTACATCGACAGGCGCCAGTTCCAATCGGACTCCGAATTGGCCAGCTACCTCGTGGGAATGTCGGAAGTACGCTATGAGGAGTACCGGCGCGCAATCCGCAAGTGCCTGAGCAGTGAGGCCTTCCATGGTTCGAACCCCGGGCTTCTGTCGAAAGCATGTTGCAGGGGCTGGGCCTGTGCTGATGCGAGCGGACCTGTCTCGGTTGGACACCGCCGATCTACCAGGGGCCAGGCAGGACTCTGGATCGGGAAGCCCGCGGATGATTCATCCTGGGGCCGCCGCGAGGCGGCCAAGAGAGCCCGGATGCTATGGCCATAGCGGCCCATTCAGTTGCCCCACTGCCCCATCATGAATCGCCCGCTGCGCATACTGCAGACTATCGCCGCGTCCACGAACGATGCGGTCTCCGGCAGCACGATCTGGCGGCGCAATCTCAACGCCACGTTGTGCGAGATGGGCCACGACGTGGTTCTCCTGCCAGCCGAGGATGGTCGTTGGGCGATGGCCGCGCATGATCCGGAAGCCCGCGCGCGATTCAGCGAGGCGGTCCTCACTCGGTTCAAGCGCGAACACGCGAAGCGGCCGATCGACCTGTTTTTCGGCTACCTCATGGACGGCATGATCGAGCCCGCCGTCATCGACGAGATACGCGGCGCCGGCGTGCCGACCTGCAACTTCTCCTGCAACAACGTGCACCAGTTCGATCTCGTCGACGGGTTGTCCCCGCATTTCGACTTCAACCTGCATTCCGAACGCGACGTCGGCGACAAGTTCCGTCGGATTGGGGCTACGCCACTTTGGTGGCCGATGGCGTCGAATCCTCGGTTCGCGCACCCGGTGGATGCTCAGCGCCGGCTGGGGGCGTCATTTGTGGGGGGCAACTACGGTCTGCGTGCCGACTATGCGCTTCACCTGCTTGACAACGGCGTGGACCTGCACCTGTTCGGGCCGGGCTGGGCGTTGTCGGGCAGCGTCGCCCGCGTCAAGCGCAGATTGCGTCGTGACCTCACCATGGGCGCTGCTCTGTTTGCACCATCGCTGGCCGCCCAAGTCACGCTCACCGCTCAAGCCGCGCGGATCGACGTGGCGCGTAGGCTCGCCGCCGCGTATCCCGGCAACGTCCACCAGCCGGTGTCCGACAACGAGGTGATACGTCTCTACAGTAGCAGCCAGGTGTCTCTCGGCTTTCTTGAGGTGTTCGATCGTCACGATCCAAGCGCGCCGGTGCTGCAACATCTTCACCTTCGCGAGTTCGAGGCTCCCATGAGTGGCGCCCTGTACCTGACGAACTACTCTGATGAGCTCGCGGAGATGTTCGAGCCGGACAAGGAAGTCCTCGTATGGCGCAACCGCCATGAGCTGCTCGAGAAGGCCCGGTTCCATGGGGAGCACCCGGAGGCTGGGGATATGATTCGCAAGGCGGGTCGGGAGAGGGCCCTCGCGTGCCACACGTATGAACGGCGCTTTCGGGAGCTCTTCAGCGAGATCGGACTGGCGTGAGGTCTTGAGCGTCTCCCCGCCGGCCATCGAGCAGTTGACCTCAGAAGCCAGAGGACAGCATCTGTGGGAGGCTAGGTGAGAGTCCTTGTCACAGGCGGCGCCGGCTACATCGGCGCCATCGCCGTGCGGATCTTGCTGGACGCCGGCTACGACATCGCCGTCCTCGATACGCTCGAAAGGGGTCATCGAAAGGCGATTGACGCTCGCGCCGCGCTCTTCGTGGGCGATGTAGGAGACCCGCAGATCGTACGTGCAGCGCTCCGCGGTTGTTCCGCCGTCATCCACTTTGCCGGGTATGCCGAGGTCGCCGAGTCTCAGCGTTTCCCGGACAGGTACTTCGACAACAACGTGACTCGCCCCACGCGCATGCTCGAAGAGATGATGCGCGCCGGCGTGCGCGATATCGTCTTCTCTTCAACGTGCTCCGTCTACGGTCAGCCCGCACATGTACCCATCACCGAGAGCGCGGAGACCAAGCCGATCAATGCCTACGGTGCGTCCAAGCTCGAGTTTGAGACGGTCCTCTGGCGTTACTCTGCCGAGCGTGCGCTGCGGCCGCTGGCGCTGCGCTACTTCAACGTCGTCGGCGCCCATCCGGATGGCACGATCGGGGAAGACCACGAGCCTGAGTCGCACATCGTGCCGCTCATTCTCCGTGCGGCGCACTCCGGCGAACGCAGGGTCGAGGTCTACGGCAATGACTACCCCACGCGAGACGGCACGTGCGTTCGCGACTACATCCACGTCGTCGATCTCGTGAATGCCCACCGGCTTGCTCTCAGGTACCTCTCATCAGGAGGCGAGCCCCAGGCGGTCAACCTCGGCAACGGTCAAGGTTTCTCCAACCTGGAGGTCGCGGAAACGTGCTCCGAAGTCACCGGGGCGGACTTCGATATTGAGTTCGGGCCTCGTCGAGATGGTGACCCGGCCACGCTGGTGGCATCGAACGATCGCGCGAGTCAGTTGTTGGGATGGCGGCCTGAGCGGGGCTTGCAGGAAGCCGTGAGCGACGCGTGGAGATGGCATCGGTCTCACGCCGCATCGCCGGGCGGCACTGCCTGAGTCAGTTCCACTCCGCTGAACATGAACTCGCGGACAACGGACGCACACGTTCCTCACATCCAGCGCTGCCGCTACTGGGCGGCTCAGGCCTGTGAAGACACTGATAGACTCAAACAACCGAGCCTCCGGTAGGCCCGGGGCGGTTCAGCCCCAGTGGATAGAACGCGTTGCAGAATCTGGCGCAGGAAGGGGCCTCGTGCGTGAGTATGGCAACAAGCGGGTGGTAGTCACAGGCGGCGCCGGATTCCTTGGCGCTCACCTTTGCCGGCGCCTGCTCGCCGACGGCTGCGAGGTCATCTGCGTCGATAACTTCTACACGGGCACGCGCAGCAACATCAGGCACCTGCTCGACGACCCCATGTTCGAGGTCCTGCGCCACGACGTCACGTTTCCGCTGTACCTCGAGGCCGACGAGATCTACAACCTGGCGTGCCCCGCGTCGCCCGTGCACTATCAGTACGATCCGGTACAGACCACGAAGACGAGCGTCCATGGAGCCATCAACATGCTGGGTCTTGCCAAACGGGTCAAAGCCAAGATCCTGCAGGCTTCCACCAGCGAGGTGTATGGCAACCCCAGCGTGAACCCTCAAACCGAGGAGTACTGGGGAAACGTCAACCCGATCGGGTCTCGCAGCTGCTACGACGAGGGCAAGCGCTGCGCGGAGACGCTATTCTTCGACTACCACCGTCAGAACGGCGTGCGCATCAAGGTCGTGCGCATCTTCAATACCTATGGGCCGGGCATGCACCCGAGCGACGGCCGCGTGGTCAGTACGTTCATCGTGCAGGCCTTGCGGGGCGACGACATCACCGTGTTCGGCGACGGGTCTCAGACCCGCTCCTTCTGCTACGTGGATGATCTCATCGACGGTCTCGTGCGCACGATGGCAAGCGCCGACGACTTCGTCGGCCCGCTGAACTTGGGCTCCACCTGCGAGCTCTCGATGGCCGAGCTGGCGGAGAAGGTCATCGCGCTGACCGCCAGCAGTTCCGGCCTCGTGCATCGACCGCTGCCCGACGACGATCCCGTGCAGCGCAGGCCGGATGTGACGCTCGCGAGGGAGCGCCTGGGGTGGGCGCCGACGGTCGATCTCGACACGGGGCTCGGGCACACGATCGCGTACTTCCGTGAGCTGCTCGGGGCATGATGGGCTGATGTCGCGCGTGACCGTCGTGACCGCCGCCTACAACGCGGCGCCCTATGTCGCGGAGACCATCGAAAGCGTCCTCGCGCAGACGTACACGGACTTCGACTACATCGTTGTTGACGACGGCTCATCCGACGCCACCCCTGACATAATCGCGCGCTACGTCCCGCGGATCATGATCGTTCGTCAGCAGAACGCAGGCGAAGGCGCTGCAAGGAATCGGGGATTCGAGCTCGCCGCCGGAGACTACGTCGCTATCGTTGATGCTGACGACGTTTGGGCTCCAGACAAGCTCGAGCGCCAGGTTCTGGCGATGGACGCTCATCCTGACGCGGGCCTGTGCTACACGAACGCCACTTCAGTCACGGCGGACGCATCGACCCTGGAGGCTGTCATGGTTCCGCCACACGGCCCGTTGACCTGCCTGATGGCGCTGACCGGGCATAATCCCATCGTGACCTCCTCGGTGATGTACCGCCGCCGGTTTCTGGAGAAGCGTCCCTCCTGCAACTTCCTGATAGGCCCTGATTTCCTCGTGCACTTGAAGGTGCTTTGGCGATCCGGCGAGCGTTCAGTGTTCATTGACAGGCCGTTGGTCCGCTATCGGGTCGTGGAGACGTCGGTGTTGCGCCGGGTCGACCCTTGGGAGAGAGGACGCTTGACGCTGAGAACGGTGGAGGCGTTCTTCGAAGATGTGGACCGCGAGAAGCCGGTGCCGCAAGCTCTTCGGCGGCGGGGCATCGCCTTTGCGCATTTCATGTGGGCTTGGTACTGCATCGAGGCTGGCGTCGCTCTCGGCTTCGCGTCGCGTCAGTTGTTGCACGCGCTCGTCGATGATTGGCGGCTCGGCCCGCAGGTCGCTCGGCAGGTCGTCAAGATGAGCCTCACGCGAATGGGTCTGAGATGACGCACCGTTCATTGACGGCAACTCACTCGCGAACGAGAGTCGCCTTCGCCACGGACGGCTGGCTAGTTGGCGGAGGCGCAGAGCAGGTCTTGCTGACTCTCCTGGCGGGGCTCGACCGAGCCAGATTCGAGCCGGTCGTGTTTGCGCTGTTCAACCCGGGCACAAAGGCTACCTTCTGCGGTCACGCCGAGGCTCTTGGCATCCCGGTCATTCGTTACGATCTCTCTCCACGGTGGAGCTTTGCGTTCATTCCCGAGGTGGTCCGTTTCTTCCGGGACTTCAAGAAGGGGGAGTTCGAGGCCGTCCACAGTTCCGGGGATAGGGGCTTGGCTCTGATTGCAGGCGGGCTCACTGGTGTCCCTGTCAGAGTCTGCTCGATCCACGACATGTTTGTGCGCAGGTGGACCTTGGATTACGTGCTGAGGGTGATCAAACTGCGGTGGTTCGCCACGACCGTGGTCGCTGTTTCCTCAGCGGTTGCCGATACCCTGAGAGCGCACTACGGAGTCCCCGCATTGAAGATGCTGGTGATCCACAGCGGCGTTGACGATGCTTTCCTTGCGGAGTCTTCGCATGACGAAACCGAGCCATCTGGCCATGCCACTACGCCCAAGAGGGTGCTGACCATCGCCAGGCTTGACCCAGCGAAGGGCCTCGATGCACTGCTTGATGCCATGGCTCTCGTGATCGCCGACTACGGTGACGTGGAACTTCACATTGTGGGCAAGGGCGATTTGCGGACGGCCTTGGAGAAACAAGCGCATGAGCTTGGCATCGCGCCCTACGTGACGTTCCACGGCTTTCTCACGGACGTGGGCTCCTCCCTGCTGGCAGCGGACGTATTCGTCCTGACGTCGCGCTCGGAAGGCCTCGGTATCGCCGCCATCGAGGCGATGGCTGCGTCGAGACCGGTTGTCGCCTCAGCCATCGGGGGGCTTCAAGAGGTCGTGGTACACGGAGAGACCGGTCTGCTTGTCAGCCCTCGCGGTCTCGCACAGGGCGTGCCCGAGCTTGATCCCCCGGCCATCGCGCAGGCGATCTTGCGCCTGTTGCGGGACCCGGATCTGGCGCGATCGATGGGCAAGGCCGGCAGAGCGCGCTATCAACAATGCTTTGCCGTTCCGGCGTTCGTGAGACACCATGAGGCCCTGTACAGCGAGGAAGACGGCTCACGTGCGCGACGACACTGACCTGCCAGGTTCTTGTTCATGATTGGCGGCGCCAAGGCTCCAGGAAGCGCCGCAGGGCAACGCCGCGTGCTCGTTCTTGTGGCGAGCCCATTCATAGCGGGACCCATCCCGAAGATCACTCCGCTGCTTGTTTCGGCGTTGACCAAAGCTGGGTGCGATGTCGCGACGCACCCTTGGAGCAGCCGCGAGGAGGGCGAGCCCGTGCTGCGCAAACTGAGGGACAGAGGGGTGGACCTGATGCGCATCGTGGGTCTGGTGCGGAGATCCCGACCCGCTGTCGTGTTGGCGACCACGAGTCACGACTCACGGGCCATGCTTCGAGATCTTCCGCTGGTTCTGGCCATGCGGTTGCTCGGCTGCCCCTGCGTCCTTCACTTCCATGGGAGTGCGCCCAACGTGCTCTCAGAGCGTGGCCATTGGTTGTTCAAGGTCGCCTCGAGGCTGCTCGTGCGCTTGTCCGGGACGGTGCTGCTTCTCTCGAGCGAGGAGTGCAGGCTCTGGCGCGCTTTCGAGCCGCGCCCACTCTACTGCCTCGTTGTGAATCCGTACGTCGCCCACTGCTACGTTCATGAAGCCGCGCTTGACGTTGTTCACCCGAGAGACGGGGACGAAGGCCGCCCTCTCGTGATCCTCTTCGTTGGTCGGCTGATCGCGGCGAAGGGGATACTCGATCTGGTCGAAGCTGTGCGAAGGGTGGAGAGCAAGGGGATTCTGTACCGCCTCGTGTTCGTGGGGGACGGAGAGGATCGGGACGCTCTGGAGAGACTCATTCGCGCGAAGCGTTTGCAGGGGAACGTGGCACTGCGCGGTCGCCTGACGGGGCCAGACCTGGCGCGCGCCTACATGGATGCGGACGTCTTCGCGCTCCCTTCGTACGGCGAAGGCTTTCCCACCGTGCTCGCGGAGGCAATGGATGCCGGTCTGCCTATCGTCACGACGGGGATCCGGGGCGCCCTGGATCATCTGGTGGACGGCAAGAACGCCCTCTTCGTCCCGCCGGGCCGCGTTGACCTCTTGGCTGAAGCGCTTTCCCGAGTCCTTCTCGACGCCGACCTTCGTCGCGTGATGGCTGCCGCGAATCGAGAGAAGGTCAAGGAGTTCGCGCCTGACGTAGTGGCGCGCGAGTACATGCGCATCCTCTCGAGCGTGCTGAAGACCGCTGCCCCTGCGGGCAACTGATGACGAGTCCTCGCGCTGGTCGTGCATACGACCTCTTGCCCCGGCCTCTGCAGACTGCTGCAATGAACGCCTATGGGTTGCGCACTCTGGCAAGAGTCGCTCGCCATGAACGCTTTCTCAGGCAGGTAGCGCCCAGCGAAACGTGGACGGGCGCACAGCAGCGTGAATACGTCGCCAACAGGCTGCGCGGTTTGCTCGAGCACGCCATGATCCATGTCCCGAGGTACAGCGGTTTGCGCCACCTTCTTCCTGACCTCCACGGTTCCGATGAGGACGTCATGGCCGTGCTGGGGCAGTTCCCTCGCTTGACCCGAGCCGAAGTCCTGGGCGACTACGATGCGTTTCTGTCCAACGCGTTTCACAGGCGCGAGCTCGTGGCCGCGGTGACCTCCGGCACCACAGGAACGCCGATGAAGACGTTTCTGGAGCGGCATGCCCTTGACGCCGGTGATGCGCTGTGGTGGCGGCGCGCCTTGTGGGCGGGCCATAGGAGGGGAGATTGGACCGCCAGGCTGGTCGGCGACCACGTTGTGCCCCTCTCCGAAGTGGCGCCCGTGCGTCCCTACCGGTTGTCGCGGGTCGACAGGCGCATCTATCTGTCGGCGTTTCACCTCGATGCGCGCACGGCAAGAGCCATGAAGGAGCTGCTCCAGGAGCGCAAGCCCGCATTTCTGCAGGGGTACCCGTCGGCGCTCGCCGCTCTGGCGGCGCTGGCCGGCCCGTGCGACGCAGGGTGGCAGCCGAAGGCGGTCCTCTACTCAAGCGAGCCGATGTACGAGCATCAGCGTGAGGCCGTGGCGGCCTTCGTCCGTGCTCCGCTCCGAGGCTTGTACGGCTGTGCGGAGCGGATCGTCTCGGCGGCCGAGTGCGCCTCCGGTGCGCTGCACCTGAGCCTCATTGATGGCTACGTTGAAGGCCAGTTCGGAGGTGAGCGCGGCACGGGGCCCGCCGTGATGACTGGCTTGCTCAACCGCGCCATGCCCCTGATACGCTACGAGCTTGGCGACATGATCACCTTTCGTCATGGCTTCAGTTGCGCGTGTGGGCGCACGCTGCCGGTGCTTGACCCCGTGGTCACCAAAGCGGAGGACGCAGTCGTTACGCGCTCTGGAAGAGTCATCTCGCCGAGCCTGCTCACGTGGGCGTTCAAGGACCTCAGTGGAGTGCGCAGCTCGCAGATTGTGCAGCACGACGATCTCTCCGTGGAGGTCCGCGTGGTCGCGGGCTCGCCGCAGGCCCCTGAGATCAAACGGGTTCTGGCGAGTCGGCTCGGCGAGATGCTTTTTGGAGAGGTTCCTGTCACGGTTGTCTTTGTCGATAGGGCGAACGTCACGGCTGCAGGCAAGAGCCGGTTCGTCGTGAGGGAGCGAGGCCGTTCCCAAGCGGTCCCAGCGCCCATGGGAGCGCCGTTTGATGGATAGCGCCGATTCGAGAACAGTGGCGATCATGGAGGCGGATGCATCGTATCCGGAGCAGCAGCCGTTTCATGCGGACACCCGTTACCCTGAGTTTTCACTCGATCGGCCGCTGTCCGCAGAGAATCGCGTGTACGCAGCCGTGAGGGACCTCCTCGCGGCCCTGGGGCTCGACCGCGAGCGCTACGGTGCGAGCGACTGGAATCCGCTCGGCGCTCTCGTCCGCCCTGGGGACACCGTAGTCGTGAAACCCAATCTGATCCGGGAGGCGCGACTCAGCGACTCAGCTGAGTGGCAGCAGGTCATCACCCACGGCTCGGTGGTGCGCGCGGTCATTGACTACGCTGCGCTGGCGCTCCAGGGGAGGGGGAAGATCCTGATCGTGGACGGGCCGCAGACCGACTCATCGTTCGATCTGATCGAGCAACGGTCAGGGCTGGGTGGCATCTGCGAATATGAGCGGAGCCTCGGGGTCGATTGCGCCTTGATGGACTTGCGCCGTGAGTACTGGGTCAGCCAAGGCGATGTGATAGTCGAGCGGGTGCCGCTCCCGGGAGACCCCGAAGGGTACGTCGAGGTCCCCATCGATGCTTCCAGCGAGCTGATCGACTATCCGCTTACCGGCGGGTTCTATGGCGCCGACTACAACGCCGCCGAGACGGCTTCTTACCATCGCGACGGGAGACACCGGTACGTGATGTGCCGCTCGGTGATGGCGGCGGACGTGATCATCAACATCCCGAAGCTCAAGACGCACAAGAAGACCGGCGTCACGCTGAGCCTGAAGAACATGGTCGGGGTCAACGGTCTGCGCAACTGCCTGCCTCACTACTCCTCGGGGAATCCTGGCGATGGTGGCGACGAGTTCCCCCCAGGAGTGCGTGGCACGAGACTCCAGAGCGGAGCGATTCGAGCGTACAAGCGAGTGCTTGCCCGGCGGGGGGGGCGCGGGGGCGGCTTCGCACGCCTGACCAAGCGCGCCGGTGCACTTGTGTTCGGGAGCACCGACGTCCGGGTGCGCTCGGGGAACTGGTACGGTAATGACACCGCCTGGCGCATGGTGCTGGACGTCAACAAGGCCTTGGTCGGGTTCAATGCCCAAGGCGCTCCGCGCAGCGTGCTGCCC
>Ga0247840_10000828_pt1 | contig 62865 bp, 65 predicted proteins | sample LaCruzMarch2015__FD_192404 | JGI IMG/M metagenome (GOLD analysis project Ga0247840, IMG submission 192404) | Freshwater microbial communities from meromictic Lake La Cruz, Castile-La Mancha, Spain - LaCruzMarch2015_17m | ecosystem: Environmental > Aquatic > Freshwater > Lake | place: Spain... | reverse complement strand
AAGTGTCTTCCGCTCGTCTTCAGAAAGCGTCACGGTGTACTTCTTCATATTCAATCCCCCTTGATTGATTATGATGATAATATATTATATATACTTTACGACGTTATAATCATGACGAGACACTAGGGTGGGTAGTGGGCCAGGTGGTGGATGTTACGCTGCCTGCTGAAAACGCTGCCCCATTGCATTCATGACACATCTTTGGCTTTTGCCTGTAACGGAGAACGTTCGACGGCCTTGGCCGGTCGCGGCCTTGAGCGACGCCCCAGGAACCGCGCGGGAGGCCCGCAGGCCGACTCGCGGCAGTCCAGAAGGAAGAATGGAAGTGGTCCTTGCCTGCATCCGGAGCGCTATCTGCTAGGTAGGCGAGATCCTTGTGTTCAGGGCCCGACCGGAGAATATTAAACAGTTTATAAAAAATAAATGAAAAATTACAGGAGGTTTGAAATGCCGAATTCCCGTGCAGAGCTTAACGCCTGTTTGCATGACCTGGCGAAACGTTATGCCGCCAAGGCAAAAGAAGCATTAGGGGACCGACTTGTCTCCATCGCCCTCTTCGGCTCCGTAGCCCGTGGCCAGGCGGGACCCGGCTCCGACATCGATCTCTTCGTAGTGCTCCAGGCGGCTCCTCCCGGCATGCTTTCTCGTCGCCGTCTGCTCGATCCTGTGCGTGAATCCCTGATAACGGAGTTGGAGCGGCTCTGGAAGCAGGGCATCCATGCCGATTTCGTTGAGGTTATTCGTACTCGATCTGAAGCCGGAGAATATCATCCTTTGTATCTGGATATGTCCCAGGAAGCTATCTTGCTATATGACCAGGACCGGACCTCTATAGCGTCGCAGACTTAAAGGTAAGATACAAATTGTAAAACGCCCGCCGCTGGCAGCGGGCTAGGCAGTCTGACTTTTACGCCATGAAATAGCTCATCCTTTGATAGCTTTAACCTTCTCGAATATCTGCTTCATAGTATCTTCATTACTCTTTGTAAAGCTGAAGGGCGATTTTGTGAAGGGCTGGAAATAGATGGGCACATCGTCCAGGCGATAAAAGGTTCCATCGCACTCCATGGCATCGATCACGCCCGGCAAAACCACATCGCATATCATAGTAGTAGGACAGGGGGCTATATCGATACAGGCTATTGGAATCCCGGCCAAATATTTCGCACAGGCCGCGGGAAAGTGCGAGACGGGATCGGCGGATACGATAAGCGCAGCATCCACATCTCTATCTCTGAGCAGGTCTACTGCCGTGTACTCACCCGGGTTATAGCGCGGATAGCCTCGCGAGAAATCCAGGCCGAAAGGAAAGCCATAGAGATAGGAGGCGATCTGGTTGAAGCCGGCCACATTGCAGTGGCCCCGCAAGGCGCCGATCACGAATTTGGTGTGAGCATTCAGCTCTTTAACCAGATTGAATGCAGCTTCTGCGTTGCGGTGCTTGCCATAGGAAGAAGCGATCCCCAGCCCCACGTAGATGGACCCAAAGTTACAGTTTTTCATCAGTTCAAGCATCTCTTCCATCTGGGAGATGGAGACGCCGGTTATTTTTTCTACCGAGGGATGGGGCCTCTTGCCGTGCAAGAGCGTTAAGAGAGCTGCCAGAAGCTCGTAATCGGTGTTGGGTTTTAGCTGGATATGAAGATCGGAATTTTCTGCAGTGATGCTCTTTCTCGGATCGACGGTGATGATGGTGCGATCGAACCGACCACGCCTGGTCCAGTAACCTCGCGGGTAGACGGCATAACGGGACATGTGTCTGGGCATGGACTCCAGGGGGTTGGAGCCCCAATAGACGGCCAGGTCGGATCGTGATTTGCTCTGCCCGGCTGTAGCACCCACGCGCCCCGCTTCCTGGATGCCCATGGCAGTGGGCCCGTGGCAGACGGTGGAGTTGGAATCAACTGCTGCGCCCAAAAATTCCCCTAGATGCAGGCCCACCTCCATAGCCTCACAGGAGGTCTCGCTGCCCATGAAGATCAGGGGACGCGCGGCATCTGCCAGGATCTCTGCCGTCCTCTCTATAGCTTCCTCCCACCGGGCAGGCCGGACCATTCCCAACTCCCTAAGGAGCGGCTGGAGGATTCTGTGGCTGCCTACGATCTCCTGGAACTTGGCATTGCCCATCTTGCAAGCATTCTTTACATTAATTTTGTTGCCGGATAGCTCCACCTGGATATCATCGCAGGATGCCCCGCAGACCGGACAGACGATGTTCTTGGAGACCGTCATCGTCCTCATCTGCTCCTTGCATAAAGCAACATGGTCAGATCTCTGGCATTTAGCACCTCTTCCAAGGTGGGCTGCACCCGCACGGGTGAGCCTTTGTAGAGGGGCGAGCCGGTGGAGAATGTCTCCGGGTCCACCACCACATTGGCCCAAATTGCCCTGGGCATGAAGATCTGACCCGGTTCGACAAATTTCGTAGCATAGGCATAAACCGCCACATTGTGAAGGCCGTCCATGGTGGATATCAATACCCTTTGCGGCGTGCCCATTGCCTGAAAATCCACGGGGTTAATCTCGCAAACGGCGCATTCCTGGGTGTACTCCTCGGTGAGCTTGCTTCCCCCTTTGGCCAGCCTGCCCTCCTCAATGGTGCTTCCGGTATTAAGCAGAAACTCTATCATATCATCTGCCACTCCTGAAAAGTCAGCGAAATTGAGCATTGCCTGCATCTTCTAGCCCTCCTTGGCAGTAGAGCCTGCCTTTGGGATTCTTGCCCAGGGCATAGTCTCCGGTAAATTTCCCGAACCATCCCTCTAGCTGCACCTCTCCCAGCAACACATTTTCTTCCCGGCTGGTCTCTACAAAACCGGGGGAAAACTGCTTGATGGCTTTGCAGACGGCAATGGTGCCTCCATTCATCTCCGTACCAACGCCGCGCAGGGCCGAACCTTTCACCAGGATGAGTCCTCCGCTCTGCCGAATGCCGCAAAAGTTCTCCACATTGCCGGCGACTAATATCCGGCCACCAGCCAGCCCTCCGCCCAGCTGGCTTCTGGCGCTGCCGCCGATTTGAATCTCGCCGCCGGTCATTCCCCGCCAGCTTCCCCGGTAGGCAGAGCCGACGTGATCAGCTCCATTGCCCAGAATGTGAAGCATTCCGCCCAACATCCCCATGCCTGCCCAGGACCCGGCATCGCCCCGCACCAGGATGCTGCCTCCTGCCATCTCAGCACCAAGGTGCATGCCCGCACAGCCGCAAATCTCTATCCTGCCATCCTTCATGCCCTGGCCTATGCGCTTGACCCGGGAGACATCTCCCTCAATGAGGATGTTTGCCTCCTCGGGTCTCGTGTCCGAAGGAATCGCTCGGCTCACGTCAACATCAAAAAACTCGCTCAAAGGAAGAGGCTTAGGTCCCTGCCAGACGAGCAGCTCCTCTATTTCCTCTTTCTTCTTTCCCGCAAATAGGTCGGGCCTGATAACCTCGGCCTCGACCATGATTCCTATGCTGCCCTTGCATCTCAGAATAATCTCTGCCATATCTTCACCTCCTCGCCAGGGCCTCTGCCTCGGCATTGTGGACCGGGATGGCTACCGGATTTTTCAGATACTTTTCCGGCACAGGATAGTTGGCAAATCCGACTGTGTAGTACTTGAACCAGTCCTTGACATCGCTGAGCATCTCTTTTTCTAAGGCATCGTCAACATAAGGCCGGCAGTAGTACCTCCTGCCTTCCGGTACAGCCACGATCTCACCTTTCCGGGCCACAATCCGGCCATCCTTCACGGTGAAATCCGGACGAGCCAACCGGGCCGTCAAAGCCGCCGTATCGTTCAGGTTCAGTTTGCAGGGGTCGATATCGTAGACAGTCACATCTCCGTCTGCTCCAATCCCCAGGTGGCCCTTCCTGTGAGCCATGCCAATAGTGCGAGCGGGGTTGGCTCTGGTCAAAATGGCCATTTCGTAAAGGCTCATCTGCCGGTCTACTCCACCAAGGCTCGATTTGTCGTAAGCCCATTTGTGGCATTCCTTGGCTGTGTCGTCTCTGGCCTTCTTGGACATAAGCCAGGTCATCACTTGTGGATATTCTGTGAATACTCCACCATTGGGATGGTCAGTGGTCATGATGGTCTTCCAGGGATCGTTAATGAGCAGTAACAGCTCCAGGCCCATGGCCCATTGGATGCTGCTAATGGGGCTGCTTTTCAGGTAAACAAATGGTATCACCCCAGAGCCGCACTCCATTTCCACATCGGTATTCGACCACTTCTGACCGGAGAGCATGTACAGGTCGTGAATGGCCGGGCCGTCGCCTGTCATGGCCGTGGCCGGACCAAATGGAACGGCTCCGTTGTCGATTACTACATGATCGCTCTTATTTACGTAATCCACTAAGCCGGCTACACCTGACTGGAAATCTCTCCAGGAAGAGCCTCCGAAAGCACTGAACTGAGCGTGAGCCAGGTAGACGGACTGCTTTCGACGGGAGTTCATCTTCGTCTCTGCCCATTCGACCTGTGTCTTTTGACTGGGCTTGATGTCCGAAGGGATCGCTAATGAGTCTCTGGTGATCTCCCAGTTTCCTGGGTGTCCCAGGTTGTTGGTATGAAGATGCAGCGACATGGGCAGGCCCAGCAATTCATTTACCTCTGCCAGGCCATGAATTATCTCCCGAGAAGTTACCTCAAAATGAATGTTGGGCTCGTCCAGGCCATGCACATTCTTGGCCCAGCCCCAGTTCTCCACACCAGCCGGGTTGACGCATTTGATGCCGTAGGCCTTGTGGGTCCTCATCATCCAGGCCACGTAGGCGGCTGCTTTCTCTACATCTCCCTCTTTCAGGCAACGCATGACGAACCAGTTATTGCCTAAAACCAGGTAAGCGCCCATATCCAGAATGGGAGTGGAGCGCATCTCCTCATGAGTGTGGCGAGCTTCGAGAGGCGGCATGGCTGCCTCAAAGACCGTGGTGTAGCCCATGGCAGCGTAGTCGTAACCCTGCTTGTAAACGGAAGGGACGGTGTAGCCGCTGCCCGAGTGGGTTAAAGCCGTCCGGGTTCGCACCGATTTATAATGATCCTCGGGGCGCATGAGCCGGCCGGCATTGACCTTGGCTCCGGCTACGTGCGAATGGGAGTCCACGCCTCCGGGCATGACCGTCTTTCCCGTGGCATCGATTATCGTGGCATCCCTCTGCTCCGCGCTGGTGAGGCTGGAGACTACCTTTCCGTCCTTTATGAAAATATCCTTAATATCGCCGTTTATTTCATTGAGGGGATCGAATACATGGCCGTTTCTGATAATAGTAGTATTATTAGTAGCAGCGGCCATACTAGGCCACCTCCCTTCGCTCCAGCCATATTGCTTGCACCGGGCAGATCATGCTGCAAGTGGCGCAGGAGCCGCAAACCTCCTGGAATACAACCCGGACAGTGCCGTTCAAGACCTCCAGCAGCGGTTTTTCATCAACCTCATTGAGATGGCCGGCGGCCAGATAGGGATCAGAGAGGGCATTGACCGGACAGACAATGACGCAGTTTCCGCAACCAAGACAGGCATCCTCATCGGTCTTTAGGATGGAGGTCAATGTGGGCCTGGCTGCAGGAGCACTCAGTTTCTTCTCCAGAGCCTTCTTTCCTTTCATCTCTGGAATTATGGCGCTCTTCAAAACAGAGATGGCTGCAACCGGGCAGGCTTCTTGGCATGCCCCGCAGTAGATGCAGGCATCCTTTCGGTGGGTCACCTTCTCCACCATCTCTCCTGCCTTCCCTTCCTTATTAAAGAGGGCATTGGCAGGACAGGTATTAACGCAGGTCCGGCAGGCCTGGCAGACCTTTTCGTCTCGGGAGAACTGGCCGGCAAAGGGCTTTTGGTAAGTTATGGCTCCGGCTGGGCAGATCCGGGCGCACCAGCCGCAATGCACGCACCGGTCGAGGTCGATGATGGTCTTCCCTTCCATCCTCAAGCTGCCGTCTTCCGCCAGGCGCCGGTCTTTTATCTCAATGCAGCCCTGCGGGCAGACATCAACACACAGGCCGCAGTGCACGCATCTATCGTTTACAGCCGTGGGCTCTAATGCCGCGCTGAGATAGGACCCGTCCTTTTCGGCCTTGCCTGCCGTTCTCAGTTCCAGAGCCCCGTTGGGGCAAACGCGGGCGCACAGAGCACATAAGACGCACTCTCCGCTCCTTTTCTTCTCAATGTAATCTTTATCAATCAGACCGCGGGCCACCGCGCCCACGGAGCCGATGACCAGCTCCCCTTTGGGGCAGATCTGGACGCATGATCCACAGCCGATGCACTTCTCCGGCAGATAGACATGCTGCCTGTCATCTTTGGATTCCAGCAATACCTCTCTCATCCGACACCCTGCCTGAGGTCAAAGTTTTGTAGCGGATGAGATAAAGAGGTTTTGCATGAGCGCTCATGGATTAGACCATAGTTAGCATTTGTGCTTACTATAGGCAGAATGATCGATTGAAAAACCTTCTTAAGCATGCAATGCGTATTTCTTTCTCATGTTCTTGCTTGGAGAATACTACGAGGATGAAGCCAGAGATATCGCCGAACGCCTTAAGAAAGTGGGTATGAAGGTGGATATCAGAACCTTCACCGCCAGCCGCCTGGAGCAATTCCATTGCCTGGAGGGCCGCATGAGTGTGCTAAAGGGAGAACTTCTGGAAAAGGACTATGCAAGGTATGAGCGATACCTGAATGCCCTGCGCAAGGTTCTGGCGGCAGGAGCCGGCCCCGAGGACTTCGGTGAGAGGTTTCATCTGGAGATTGATCCGCAGGTGAATGAGAAGAGGAAGCTGTTCTGTGAGACCTTAGAAGGAAATCAATCTGAGGAAGAACGGGAGGCCAGAAGGAAGAACTCCGCCGGGTTGATGGCGGATCTGATTGATGTGTCCAATGCACAGGCCTTTGTCGATAGCGTTCAGGACAGAAATGATTTCCAGATCGGGGAAGAGGTGGGCGGAAAACTCGACGATCCTATCCTGCGCGTCCTTGATGAAAGGGAGGATCTGGAGGAAGAGAGCGAGCTGGCCAGGATGTCCTCAGTCTTCACGGTTGAGCCGAAAGCTCAGGTTTTTGTCGACGAATTCTATGCCGTGCTGGCCGAAGAGCTTGATGATGAGTTTGAAGACGAATATGAACGGGAGTATCTGTGCCTTGTCTTTTTGGGAAAGCTGATCTCCGACCTGAAAGAACCGTCACCGGGAAAGGTAGACCTGGAAGCCTTCCGGGAGAGATGCGAATTTGATATGGAGAAGGACGGAGATCTATTGGAGATAAATGGCAGGAGAGCGGCGGAGGAGCTGGCCAGGTCGCTGGAGAAGAAGGGGATAATCAAGCTCAAAGGCGAGAGCATCAAGTGGAAACGGTAAGGGAAGAGACCAAGCGGGCAAATGGTCCAGCAGCTTGCTGGATAAATACCCTGGTTCCACCGCGTAGACAATTTTTGCCCAACCCTCAAGTCATCGCTTCTATCCGGCAGGCTGCCATCTTGTACTCCGGGATCTTGGCCACCGGATCCAGGGCATCGGAGGTGATGATGTTGGTCCCCTGCCAGTGGAAGGGCATGAAGACCATGCCAAGCTTTACCTTTTCGGTCACCCTCGCCCGGGCCTGTGTCTCTCCCCGAAGTGTTTTCACCTTTACCAGATCTCCGTGGCCCACCTTCAGCAGGGCTGCGTTCTCGGGATTGATCTCAACGTAAAGCTCAAAGTCTCTTTCCAGCAGCGAAGGACAGCGACGCGTCATGGAGCCGCTGTTGTAGTGAACCGCGATCCTGCCGGTGCTGAGCAGTAGGGGATATTCCGGGCTGATCTGCTCACCTGCCGGCCTGTTCTCTACTGAGGCGATATTTGCCTTTCCGCTGGGCGTAGAGAATCTCTCCCGGTGCAAAATGTCCGTTCCAGGATGCGTCTCATCCGGGCAGGGCCAGCGCAGTCCTCCGATCTTGGCGATCCTCTCCCGGGTCATACCACCATACTGCGGCACAGTCCGGTTGATCTCCTCCAGCACATCTGCGGCGCTGCCACCATTGAGGTCGAGCCCCATCCTCTTGCCGATCTCATTGATGATCCACACCCCCTCCCGAGCTTCGCCCACAGGGGGAACAGCCCGGTCGATCCACTGCACCCGCCTCTCCATGGAGGTGTAGCTTCCATCCTTCTCTGCCCAGGCGGCTGCGGGCAGGATTAGATCAGCCATCTTGGCCGTGTCCGTCATGAAGATCTCCTGCACCACGAGAAAATCCAGGCTGTCCAGGGCAGCTTTGGTCTTATTGGTATTGGCATCGCAGACGACGGGATCTTCTCCTATGATGTACATTGCCTTTATGGCGCCTTCCAGCGCTGCCTGTGTCATTTCCGTTGAGGTGAGCCCAGGTCCCGGGGGCAGATCAGCGGCATGCCAGGCTGCCTTGAAAAACTCCACGGACTTCGGATCCGAGGCACTCTTGTAGCCGGGATAATACTCAACCATGCCGCCCATATCGCAATTTCCCTGGACGTTGTTCTGTCCGCGCATGGGCCACACTCCAGCGCCCGGTCTGCCTATTTGGCCGCAGATCAAAGCTATGGTGGCGCAGGCCTTCACATTATCTGTACCGCAGACATGCTGAGTTATGCCCATGGAGTAGAGCAGAGAGGAAGCAGGGGACAGGGCATAGGCGCGCGCCGCCCGGACGATCAGCCCGGCCGGGACCCCAGTCAGCTCTGCCGCCTTCTCCAGGGAAAAGGCGCAAAGGTTAGCCAGGAGCTCTGCAAAGCCCTCCGTTCTCTCCTCGATGTACTTCTTATCGGTCAGCCCTTCCTCCACTATCACCTTCATCATGCCTCTCAGCAGATCTATGTCGCTGCCGGGATTAATCTGCAGGTGCAGATCCGCCATCCAGGTGGTGGAGGTGATGCGCGGATCGGCTACAATCACAGTTGCTCCGTTGTCTTTGGCCTCTTGCACCCAGCGGGAGACGATGGGGTGAGCCTCGGCGAAGTTTGTGCCTATGGCAAAGATGCATTTGGAGTTTTGCAGGTCGATGAGATTGTTGGTCATAGCTCCCGTTCCCAGAACCGCACCAAGACCTACCACAGTAGGCGAATGGCAGAGGCGGGCGCAGTTGTCCACATGGGGCGAACCCAGAAGGCGGGAGAGCTTTTGCATCAGGTAGTTCTCTTCGTTATTGCAGCGGGATGAGGCCAAAAATCCCAGGGATTTAGACCCGTGCTTCTTGATATTGCGGGCCAGGCCACTGGAAGCTAAATCGAGGGCCTCCTCCCAGGAGATCCGGACAAAATCCTCGCCCACTCTTTTCAGGGGATACTTGAGCCTCTCCTCATGATTCAAGACCTCCAGGACGGCATTGCCCTTGGGGCAGAGGGCACCCTCACAGGCGGGGTGATCGGTCATATACTCAATGCCAGTAGCAATGCCCTTCTCGATTGCAAGGTACATACCGCAACCTACTGCACAATAGGGGCAAAGAGACGGCACTAATTTGGTAGACAATTTATTTCCTCCGAAAGTAAGCGGCGAGTATTCAGTCTGAGAGAAAGACGATCAGGCCTTTGTCGCCGACGGTTTGCGCCAAATGCTATCATTGCTCCCAGCATATCATCCCTGCCGTCATGCTCATTCCGCCTGATGTCTTAAAAGTTTGCATTATAGGTGACTTTAGTCCACCCTGCCGTGCTGATGCTAGGGCAGAAAAGAGGAATACCGCAAGTAGAAGTCCCGTCTGAGCCGCTACGTGGGGCGCGTGCGGACTCTCGCATGGGCACGCGCGTTCCCGCGTGGGGTTGAGGCCTGTGGGGCCGGGAGGCCGGTCGGGCCTGGTGTCAAGGTGCGCTAACATCCGAAATGGGTAGCTTTCCGGGCGCTAGATTAGGAAGAGATGCTTTCGGTTGGCCGTTACTATTAGCTGATAATTATAACCGAGCAACTACGGGGCACCACAGAGGCACAGAGCGCACAGAGGACGCACAGAGACTTTTTTGGCAGAGGTTTCGGGGCCGTCTCCGGCTTGCCGATCCTTGCGGACTGTGGGCAGCCGCGCCCGGTAGCCCATCGACCGTGCCGCATCCTTGCCTCGGGTCTACGGCTCTCGCTCCTGGGTTCGTCGCCTGTGGGCGGGGCCGTCCGGGATTGCTGCGATGTTGTCAGGGCGGGCTGACTTGTTTGGCAAGGAGCATACAAATATTAAGCAGTAGCAATAATCTTAGCAGAAGGAAGAGGTGGTTTGGTTGCTTGTGAAGTTTGAGGTTTACTTTGATGGAGAGAATTGGTGCGCTCGTGGAATAAGTGTCGGCATATTCACACAAGGAAAAACCCTTGATGAGCTAACTGAAAATATAAAAGAGGCAACTAGTCTGCATTTTGAAGATATTCTTGAATCTGGTGAAGAGCTGAAGATCTTATCGATTTCTGAATTTGAGGTGCAGCCTCTTGCGAAAGCGTCCGGTTGTTAGCGGCGAGAAGCTTCTTAAAGTGCTCGTTCGACTGGGCTATGAAATCATTCGCCAGAGAGGAAGTCACGTTAGGCTGAGAAAGCTAACTGCCGCGGGACATCATAATATCACTGTTCCATTGCATGACGAGCTGGCGAAGGGTACATTAAACGATATTTTGTCTCAGGTATCCATCTGGAATGGGATTTCAGAGGATTCCTTGATAGAAATGATTAAGCAATCATAAACCAAACGACCAAAAAAGAACTCTCATTGCAGTCTCCATCTTTGCGATCCGACGACTTACGGCAGCAGCGCCAGGCAGACTGGGCTGCACCGTCGTCTTCCGGACGAGTGCTCGTGCAGGCTCCCGCATGGGCGCGCGGGCATGCGTAGGCGTGCGGCCTTGGGGGCCAGGAGGCCGGTCGGGCCTGAGGGCCAGGAGAGGAGGGAGTTCAACGAAGGAAGCTTTACCGGGGGGCTGGTTTTTTGGAGACGATGGCAGTTTGCTATATTATTAGCTGATAATTATAGCCGAACAATTACGAATATAACCACAGAGGCGCAGAGCACGCAGAGGACGAACGGACGGAGACGACTATTGCTCGCTCGTGGCCGCTGTCCGTGGGCCGGACCAGGCTGCGATGTTGTCTGGGTGAAATTTTCGGGCGCAGAATTTTGGAAACAGCGTCATTTTGCTATTACTATTAGCAGATAATTATAACCTAGCAGCCACGGCTAAACACAAAGGCACGAAGGCACAAAGGACGCACAAAGAGATTCGAGGCAGTCTCCAGCTTTGCATTCCTTGCGGGCTGTGGACTAGCCGCGCCCGGTAGCCCATCGACCGCATAGCTGCCTGGCCGGGGTCCTTGGCTCTCGCTCCTGGGTCAGCCGCATGTGGGATCGGCTGGCCAGTCGCAGCCGTCTTCCGGGTAGGCATTCTTGCCTAATTCTAATGCTATCTTTCCACCCTGGAATGCAGCTTGGTAAACAATACGCCGCTAAACTTAAGTGCACTTAAATCAAGATAGATGCGAGGCATCTAATGCGTGCTAAAGCTCAGCTGAGCAGATCGGATCTGCCAATAAATATGGGAAAGAAGGCAAGAAAGACCTCAAGGGCCGGTTTTTCACCAGAAGACGTAGCTCATGGCATGACGCCTGAGGTCAAGGATATTTTGGAAAATCTAAAAGCGATGCATGTCATGATTCCAGAGTCCCCTGAGGTTAGCGAGTACCTTCTTGCCCATTTGGATTTGAGCTGCCTGATTCCGATGATTTGCAGCAAACTGATCAAGACGTTCTCAGAGGATGCAAAGCTCTTTTTAGAGATTTATCGCGATCCTGAGATTCACGATGAATATCTAACCATTTACATTCGAAAGAATAAGTACGAAGAGATGATTTTAGACAGGATTGATGAAGCCATGTCAGAGTTCGAGTCAGCCCTTGGCTCTGCATCGGGATGGCTCTTGGTGACAACCGATTTTCTTTTGCCAAAATAGGGAAATAGAAGCTCCATGTCCTTTGATTGGCGAGAATACCTCGATCTGGCAGAAGCTCTTATGGGCAGCGATAGCAGACCCATAACGACTGAAGCTGCATTTAGATGCTCCATGAGCAGAATCTACTACGCTGCATTTTGTCACGCCAGAAATTATGCACAGAAAAAACAAAGGTTTGCCGCAACGTGCAATGCATCAGACCACGCGCGAATCAGAGAGCATTTTCGATCCAGCGGCATGACCAGGATTGCTGGCAACTTGGACAGACTGAGACAGTGGAGAAATGCCTGCGATTACGAGGACTCCATCGAGATCTCTGCAAGGTCTTATGATGCCATGCTTGCTCAGGCAAAGTATGTTTTCGATAACCTAAGAGATCGATAGCTAATGGTTTTGGTTTCGACAGAGCCGCCTGCCGCACGTGCGTGTGGGCGCTCCTGCCCGTGTGGGTTGTGGCCAGGGGCCGGGAGGCGGGTCGGGCCTGGCGTCAGGGGGCGCTTGCCTTTGGGATGGGCAGCTTTTCTGGGGGGCTGGATTTTAGGAAACGATGACGATTCGCTATTACCATTAGCTGAAAATTATAACCGAACCACTACGGGCCACCACAGAGGCACAGAGCGCACAGAGGACGCACAGAGACTTTTTTGGCAGAGGTTTCGGGGCCGTCTCCGGCTTGCCGATCCTTGCGGACTGTGGGCAGCCGCGCCCGGCAGCCCATCGACCATGCCGCATCCTTGTCGGGGTCCCAGCTGCGCATCTTGTGCTTCGCCCGTGGGCCAGGCCGTCCGGGCTTGCGGCGATGTCGTCCTGGGCGAGCTGGCTTGCCTGACAAGCGATCGTATTCGTGGGCAGGAGGCCGGAAGGGCCGAGATCACGGGTTCACGCGAAGCCGCGAAGTTTCGATAAGTGAAGGACAATTTTCGCGGGAGCCATCGGGCCGCGCCGGTGGAGCCGTTTTTCTGCAAAGGCCATCCGGGGCGACAGCCGTCGTCCGCCAGGCGGGCCCGGCTGCCAGGCAAGCGCTCGGGGGCGCGGGAGGCCGGTCGGGCCTGAGAGTCAGGAAGAACCGGGCCGGAGTAAACAGCTTTACGGGCGCCAGGATTTTGGAAACAGCGTCATTTCGCTATTACTATTAGCAGATAATTATAACCTAGCCGCCACGGCTAACCACAAAGGCACTAAGGCACAAAGGACGCACAAAGAGATTCGAGGCGGTCTCCAGCTTTTCATTCCTTGTGGTCGGTGGGCTAGCCTTGCCCGGTTGCCCCTCGACCGCATAGCTGCCTGGCAGGGGTCCATGGCTCTCCCTCCTGGGTCCGCTGCCCGTGGGCAAGAGCAGTCGGTAACTTTGCCACGCAAGAGCGTGTCCGTATGGGCTTGCGGCCGGGGGCCTAGAAGGAGGACAGGAACCTTTCGTTTGGCAGAGCGCAAAGTTTATTAAGTTTTCCATAAATGCTCACATATTAGATAATAGTAATCACATGTGCTTACGTAGTCCCAGATATAGCCCGCAATGTGATAAGCGAGAATCCTGGAGGAAGAAACACCAATGATCAATAAACACGTATTATTAGCATTGATTGCAGTCCTGGTTTTGGCCTCGTCTGCAGGATTGGCGAAAGAGCCAAAAGAGCTCACCGTCTTTGCAGCAGCTTCGCTAACAGGCGCTTTTGGCGAGGTAGGACAGAAGTATGAGAATGAAACCGGCATCGATGTAGTCATAAACTTCGACGGCTCGCAGGCGCTTCGCACCCAGATCGAGAACGGAGCTTATGCTGATCTCTTTGCCTCTGCCAACAAGAAGCAGATGAATGCCTTAAAGAATGACGGGCTGATAAACAACAGCAGCGTCGTCATCTTCACAAGAAACAAGCTCTCGCTCATCGTTCCCAAGGATAACCCCGCCAATATCAGCTGCCTCTTTGACCTCGCCAAGCCCGGCCTCAAAATCGTCATGGGAACGAAGGATGTGCCGGTGGGCGACTATGCCCTGCAGATCATAAGCAATCTTTGCAATAATTCCTCATACGGTCCAAACTTTAAGACAAAGGTGCTGGCCAATGTCATATCTCAAGAGACCAGTGTCAATTACGTGGTGACCAAGGTGGCTCTGGGAGAGGCAGATGTCGGATTTGCCTATGTCTCCGATATCACCGAGAATCTGGCAAGCAAGGTGGATAGGATAGACATCCCGGCTGAATACAATATCATCGCCGAGTACCCCCTGGGAATATTGCTGGAATCCAGGTATCCAGCCGAGAGCAGGGAATTCATGAATCTGGTGATGTCGGATGAGGGTAAGGCGGTCCTGGAGAAATACGGCTTTTCTCCGGTGGAAAGTGAGCCAGCCAAATACGAAGGAACTGCTACCGCTCCAACCGCAAAAGCTGCAGCTTAACCGAAAGGTCTTTCTTTTGGGCAGGGGGGTGGAATAAAATGGCCCTGGCTCCAAAACCCTTTGCCTGAAGAATTGCAGATAACAGAGTGATCGATGGCATCCAATCAAGCTGATACTGGCCGTTTCTGTAAAAGAAGCATAGTTGAGCTGGTGAATAAAGAGCACGAGACCATCGCCATCCCCTCTCGAACCCGAGAAGTGGCTCTGAAAGCGGGTCTGGCCCTTCTGCTGACACTGGCCATGACCTTTATCGCATTGCCCGTAGTAGCGCTCTTCCTCAAGAGCCCCCTGGATACTATTCTCAGAACCCTGCACGATCCCGTGGTGATGGATGCACTCCGGCTCAGTCTCATGACCTCGACCCTGACTACTTTGATTGTAGTTCTCATGGGCACACCAGTAGCTTACGTCAGCGCTCGTTTCCACTATTTCGGCAAAGACATGGCCGATTCCTTAATCGACCTGCCGGTGATCATGCCTCCTGCCGTGGCCGGCATTGCTCTGCTCATGGCCTTCGGCAGGATGGGAATTGTGGGACAACACCTGAACGCCCTGGGAATAAGCATAGCTTTTACCACTCTGGCGGTGATCATCGCTCAGGTCTTCGTCTCCTCGCCGTTTTACATTCGCCAGGCCAGGACGAGCTTTGAGGACGTGGATCTGGCCTATGAGAATGCAGCCCGCACTTTAGGCGCCTCTCGTGTCTGCACCTTCTTTCATGTTACCCTGCCCATAGCCATGAACGGCCTCATCTCCGGTGCCATTATGGCCTTTGCCCGCTCGCTGGGAGAATTTGGAGCTACCATCATGTTTGCGGGAAACTTCCAGGGCCGCACCCAGACCATGCCCCTGGCCATCTATACCGCCATGCAAGGAGATCTGGATGTATCGCTATGCCTGGCCATAATTCTGGTGGCCATCTCCTTTGTGGTCATAGTCCTGGTGAAGATCCTGACCCGGCGGGTGTATAAAAATGTTAGAAATTGATATCAGAAAGAGGCTGCGAGACTTTAGCCTGGAGGTGAAGCTGAATGTGGCCAGGGGTGAAATTCTCATGCTGGTGGGAGATAACGGCTGCGGAAAGACCACACTGCTCAATCTGCTGGCCGGTCTCTATAATCCCGATGCCGGCAGGATCTCTCTTTTCGGCAGAGTGCTCTATGATTTTGCCTTGAAGGTGAACATCCCTCCCGAGTCGAGGAATATCGGATATGTCTTTCAAAGCTACGCCCTCTTTCCCCATATGAGCGTCTACGATAATGTGGCCTTTGGCCTGTGCACCCGCAGTCTCCCAGAGAGCGATATCCGGCTCATGGTGAAAGATCATCTTGAAGCGGCAGGCCTCTGGGATATCAGGAAAGCCAAAGCCGTTGATGTCTCAGGCGGCCAGAAGCAGCGGATAGCACTGGCTCGAGCGCTCATCATCGACCCGGTGCTGCTACTATTAGACGAGCCGCTCTCTGCATTGGATGTTCATAGGCAAGCCCAAATGAGAAAAGAGCTGCGAGAGATGATTCATTCCGCCTGCGTTCCCTGCATCATCGTGACCCATGACCTGAGAGATGTAGCCTGCATCGGAGACCGGGCCTGTCTTCTGGAGAAAGGGAAGATTACGCTCACCGGCAGCGCGCAAGATGTCGTGAGATGTTGACGAGAAATTATTATTACCTATACGACCTTATTCTTCCCCGTGAAAAACCGCGAGGTTGCCGGCCTTCTTTACGAGATGGCAGAGCTATTGGAGCTACATGCCGAGAACCGCTTCAAGATCATAGCCTTCAGCAAAGCCGCCCGGGCCATTGAATCTTTGCCGGAGGATATTTCTTTAGTCTGCAAGGAGAAGAGACTGCAGTCCATTCCTGGGGTGGGAAAAGTCATCGCCCAGAAGGTGGAAGAGTACCTTAGAACCGGAAAGATTCTGGCTCATGAGGAGCTCTTGGCAAAAACGCCTCCCGGCCTGGTTAAGCTTCTTCAGATATCGGGACTGGGTCCCAAGACCGTTTTTATGCTGCATGAAAAGCTGAACATAACCAACCTGGAGGAGCTGGAGAATGCGGCCAAAGAGCATCGCATCAGAAGGCTTCCCAGAATGGGGCCGACGCGCGAGACCAATATTTTAAAATCAATTGAAAGGTACAAAAAGCGCAGCACTCGCATTCTCTTCAGCACAGCCGAGCCCATTGTAAACGATATTCTGGCATACCTGCGAGGCATGGCAGGACTGGAGCACATCACCGCGGCAGGCAGCTTTCGTCGGGCGCGGGAAACCGTAGGCGACATCGATATTCTGGCTACCGCCGGCAGGCCGGAGGAGATCGTTGCCGCCTTCGTACGCATGCCTCTGGTGGAGGAGGTGCTGGCCCAAGGCCCCACCAAGGCCAGCGTCATAGTGAAAGAGACTATTCAGGTCGATTTGAGAATCGTAGAGCACCAATCTTTCGGCACCGTGCTACAGTATTTTACCGGCTCCAAGGAACATAACGTCCGGCTGCGCCAGTTAGCTCTGAGTCGCGGTTACTCCCTGAGCGAATACTCCCTCACGCGCCTGGCAGACAGCCGGGACCTGTTCTTCGATCGAGAGGAAGAGGTCTACGCCGCTTTGGGTCTGCCCTACATTCCTGCCGAGTTAAGAGAGGACCGCGGCGAGATCGAGGCGGCCTTAGAGGGTAATCTTCCCAGACTGGTGGAGCAGAAAGATGTGCGTGGCGATCTGCATGTTCATAGCGACTGGTCGGACGGAAGGGCTTCTATCCGGGAGATGTGCCACGCCGCTCTGGCTCTGGGCTACGAGTACATCGCTCTATGCGATCATTCCCCATCGATCGGCATAGCCGGGGGCCTGACGCCTGAGAAGCTGGAGCAGAAGATCGAGGCCATAGCTGCTGTCAATGAGGAGCTGGAGGGCATGGGCATCAGTGTTCTGGCGGGAACTGAGGTGGACATCAAAGCGAACGGCAGACTGGACTATGCCGATGATCTCCTGGCCAGGTGCGATGTGGTGGTGGCATCCGTGCACATGAGCCAACAGCAAACGGAGCGGGCCATAACGGGAAGACTAATCTCGGCCATGGAAAACGAGAATGTGGATATCATTGGTCACCCCACAGGAAGAATCATCGATCAGCGCGAGCCCTATGAAGTGGACATGCAGGCAATCCTGGAGACGGCAGCCAGGACGAATACGGCCCTGGAAATAAATTCCCATCCCAGCCGCCTGGACCTGAACGATATCAATGCCAAAGCCGCCCGAGAGATGGGTGTAAAGATAAGCATTAACTCCGATGCTCATGACGCCGAGCAGCTTCAGACTATGAAGTACGGCGTGAATGTAGCCAGGCGGGCCTGGCTGGAAAAGAAGGATGTGCTCAATGCCCTGTCCCTAAAGGAGCTCTTATCTGTACTGAAGTGCTAAAGGATGATTCATGAAAGGCTTATTAATGGGGAAAGGGAAGCTAGGCTCTATGAGAATTAACAACCAAGCCAAAGTTGGGCTGGTAACTGTTGTCTGTCTCCTTTGCCAGGGTTATATCTTCTCTTTCATCTTGAAAGTTGAGCCCCATCCTTTGATCTCCTTTGTACCGCTTCTCCCCTATATTGTCTACATTTATGCTCGCGGAAGTAGAACCTGGTATTTCAATAGGCCTCTTTACTGGATGGCAGCCATAATCGCTCTGACCGCACTGGATATATTGCCCTATGCCTTAGGGGTAGTGTGACGGCTTTTGGTTTAGTGGCCCTGTAAAGCGGTCAAACACGCTGAAAAATATAATAATTGGTAGAGTCTATGTTCAGATCTATCTGATCTTTGCCTCCACCATCTCTTCTCGAAGCTTGCACAGGTTCTCTGCGCCGCGTACATAGAACCAGTAGTGTACTATTACCAGCAGACCCCATCCAACCGGAGAGTAGTACATTGCGAAGGATGGCTCAATCTTTATTGTGCCCATCATGTTAAGGGCCAGCCAAATAATGTTCACTACCAGATAGATTGCTATGTGAAGCTGGAACAGTTTCATCTGGTCTGAGACGTGAGCCTCTCGAAAGAGCCTTTTATATTCATCTATTGTACTCGCCATTTTTTCCACCTACCCATAATTAAACAATCATATAATTACATGCTTGAACGATTTAAAGTTAATGGATCTGTTTAGACTGTAATGCTATTTTTTGGTACTGCGACATCCGTGCCACTTTTTGTTCCTGTGGGGGATCAATCGAGGAACTTCATTCTGGTAAGCGATGTAATCCTCGCCGAACTGAACGAGAAGCCTGCTCTCCCAATGAAGCGAGCCCAGGAATAGGTAGACAGAGGCGATAAAGTAAACTAACAATAAGTTCTCGGTCATAAAGGGTGTTAGCCAGATGAGGACAAGGCCGGACAGCAGGAATGGATCACGAACCCAGCAATAGATCCCTTTTATCCCTATAGCCAATGCATCCGAACTCAGAGGTTTGGCAAGCTGGGCTCGAATCAGGAATCGATGAGGCGCGTCCAGGAAAGCCCTCAGGGTGGCAATTCCCATGAGGAACTGGGCCAGAAAGAAAAGCCAAATCCATGGATGGGGGACCGCATAAAGCACAGGGCCGGGAGACTGTATTAGCATAATCACAAGAGGAAGGATAGTAATAACTGCAATAGTGCTGAAGAAGACAGGGTACCAGGGGTCCACCTTGGGACCGAAGTGCCTTCTTGCCATCTTCTTTGCCGGCAGGCTGACCAGAAGACTGTGCAAGGCTGCAAAGCCGACAAGATAAAGAGCTACGTAGAGCGAAAAATTATCCAAAGCAATTGGCCTCCTATTAGTCAATTAGTCAATTACGTTATCAGCAAATATGCATTTCCCCTTCTTTATATCCCTCGGCCCAAGAAGAGCTCTTCTCCCGCCCATTCGCATTGCGAATCCCTGATGTTAAAATTTCTCAGCCTGCCTTCGTCCTCAATGGCAAGATCGGGAAATGAACTTACCACTGCACCTCCAAAGAATCCTGATGCTTTCGATATTGCTCCCGCTCCGCTTGCAAAAGAATATACCTTGATATCCTTCATGCCGCAAGAGGGCGAGCGATACTTGAGAATGAATCCATCCACCTCTGACAAAGAGGCCAGGAAGCGGCTGGAAAAGTCCCTCATTTTGTCTGTCACATCCAGGTTTGTGGCCGGCTGCATGAGCCGAACCTCGCCACCAACCGAGACTATCCTCACCGTATCTCTGGGAACTGCTAGACCCGTTTCCATTTCGGCGCAAACCGGAAGGAAGTCCACATAGGGCTTGAGAGCGTTGACGAAATCACTGGGGATCATGCTACCATCATATCGGCAATGGTCAAACTCGATGCACTTGCTGATGACTACCTTCGGCTTTGCAAACTGCCTCATAAATAACTCATGCTAGATAGGACGGCAGGATATTTATCCTTGGTGATCAAAAAAATATCAATGGAATAGCAATAATAGGAGGATAGACCCTTGAAATACTTATTGGCATTGATGCTTCTGATGGCAACTTTGGGCACATGCATTGGAGACATAGATTGTCCCCCGGGAGAGGTATATTACACTATTTCTGCGCCGGAGGGCTGGAAGGTTGTGGGCGTGGGATGCTGCGGGATATCGGCATCAGATTCTACCAACCCAGCAAGGGGGATAATTGCCCTGAACCGTTTACATCAAGACTTCAATATGCTACCGGCGTATACCACTCCGAAGACTTATTTGGAGAATTATATGCCGCAGGATTTCAGTCTCGGCGAAAGCCAGGTAACAGACATGAAAATTATCGGATACGAAGATAATCAGGATTTAGCAAATGCGTTTGCTTCGTATACCGGCTTTATGGCTTCTGGAAAGTCAATGAGCTGTTCATTTGCGGTCAACGGCATCCCCGCAAGAGGCTCCTTTACGGTTGTAACAAATGAGCTGATGGGTTATGGTACAACCGTGGAATTTCTCGCGGGGATCTATGCCCCTGCAGATCAATTTGATACGGATGCGCCGATGCTTATTGATGTATTTAAATCGATACAATTGATGCCAAATTATAGGAATATCTGCACCCCACCAGAAACATGTTTATCGTGGCAGTATTCCTGCAAAGACAAATGCTGCTCTGAACCATGCAATGAATATGGGTACTGCGACTAAAAAATGTATAGGTCAGGTCATTGAAAATGGTGAACAAGGCCCAACGGCCCAAAAGAATTTATCCCAATATCACGGGATAATTCACTTTAACCATCAAGAAAACCTCATCATTACAAGGCCCAGAACCCTGGGTTGGGATTGCAGAATTTGCAGATATCGATCATTCCGAGATGGAGCATCAATGTTTACAAAAGTTGAAGAGCCTGATTATACTGTTCTGGAGAGCCTGGAGAACAATGTTGAGATCAGAGAGTACCGGCCGCAGATTTGGGCGGCAATCGCTAAAGGAAGCGAGAACGGGGCATTTGGTACTCTGGCAGGCTACATCTTTGGAGATAACAGCCGAAAAGAGCGCATCGGAATGACGGCGCCTGTCGTGACGGAAGAGGGACGCATGGCCTTTGTCATGCCCAAGAAGTATGATCTTTTGAGCCTTCCCCAGCCCAGTGACGTGCAGATAAAAATCGAATCCATTGCTTCCAGGACTATAGCTGTTATAAGATTTTCCGGCTTTACCGGTCCGGAGAAGGACGAAAAAAATCTGAGGATTCTTGATCAAACTTTGCAGGAGCACGGAATCAAAACGGAAGGAATACCCTTTGTCATGCGTTATAATCCTCCCTGGACTCCTCCCTTTATGCGCCGAAATGAGGTAGCACTACTGGTTAAACGCTAAAAGAGGTGTGAAAATTGATCCCAGATAATTCAAAAAGCAATATAAAAAAGAAATTAACTCCCCTACAGTTCCATGTGACCCAGCAATGCGGCACCGAGCCGCCTTTCCAGAACGAATTCTGGAATAACAAAAAGGCCGGTATTTATGTGGATGTAGTATCCGGTGAACCGCTGTTCTGCTCGCGGGACAAATTCGATTCAGGAACCGGCTGGCCCAGCTTCACCAGGCCCTTAAAAGATGAAAACGTTATCAATAAGGTTGATAATAGCTACGGCATGGATCGGGTGGAGGTACGAAGCAAAAGCGCCAATTGCCACCTGGGTCATTTATTTGATGACGGGCCAGATCCCACGGGACAGCGCTACTGCATCAATTCTGCTTCTTTGCACTTTATTCCAGCGGAGGATCTGGAAAAAGAGGGCTATGGCGAATACATGAAGCTATTTGAAAGATCAGAAGGCTCGGAAAAGGCTGATTTAAATCTCCAAACGGCAATCTTTGCCGCCGGCTGTTTCTGGGGTGTTGAATCTCTTTTCAAACAGACCAAGGGCGTGGTGGAGACGACGGTGGGCTACACCGGCGGAACAACTCCAGACCCCCTCTATCGCCAGGTTTGTACCGGCATCACCGGCCATGCCGAGGCGGTACAGGTAAAATTTGATCCCGGTGTTGTGTCCTACGAAGAGCTACTCTCTCTTTTCTGGAGGATGCACGACCCCACCACAAAAAACCGCCAGGGCCCGGATGTGGGCACGCAGTACCGCTCTGCCATCTTCTACTACAACGAGGAGCAGAGAAAGGCGGCGGAGAGATCGAAAGAGGAGTTCGACAGCTCCGGTGTCTATTTGAATAAGGCCACAACCCAAATCGTCCCCGTCTCTACTTTTTATGCGGCGGAGGAGTACCATCAGGACTATTTTGAAAAGCAGGGCGGAGGAGCATGCCACGTGTTGAGGAAAAAATAGAATAGCGCAGCCTGCAGAAATCCTGCTGCCTAATCACAGGGTAAACCTGTAGGCTGCGCCGCTCACGAAGGTGCCGGTCTCATCATAGCTCTGTCCGTTCTTGCTTATCACTATGGTATGCCACATGTTGCCCGGCACCCGGAAGCTGTATACTCCGTCAAGAATATCGGACCCTTTCCCCTCTTTTCCTATGTACTTTCCATCCAGGTAAACATCATACCCCTTTAACCAGCTTGACCGCAGGGTCACATCAGACGTTCCCGAATAGGACGGTGTGGTCGTTGATGTTGATCCCGCATAAGGCCCCTGATCGGTCCAGCGGCCCGAGCTTGCGGGGTAGACGTAGATGTAAATGTAGTTGCTCCAGCCTCGAGAGTAGTACTGCAGTATGTGCCAACCTGGTGTATCTCCATTAAACCATTTCTTCTGCCATCCCCTGGAAGCAATCCCCAGGTAATTGACGCTGAGCTGCCCGCTCGGATACCACTCATAAAACCATATGGGACCTGAGACGGAGGTCTGCAGCCACATGGGCAGCCAGCCGTAAAGCCGGCAGCCGGCAACCGTCTGAGGAACATAAGATACGTAAAGCTTGTTAGTCGCTGTAGCGCCCTGAGGAATAACCATCATGGACGAAGAAGGATTGCCTACAGAGTACTGGGCTTTCTGGACATCGCCATTGACCTGTCCACCAGTGTACTGAAATGCATAAGCCGCTTCGTCTGCATTAGCCGAGCTAGCTACATAAGCTGCATCAGATGGAATCAAAGCCCTGCTGGTCTCTGCGGCAGTCGGAGCCTCTGTATAAGTGGCTGACTCTGATGGTATCTGCAGGCCGAGTTCTTGCGGGCTGTTTGGCGCCACAGGAACCGGAGCTCCGCTAGGTACCGTCGATGAGTATTGATCTGATGGATAAACTTCATTTGCGTATTGACTATCCGTGTAGGTCTGACCAAAGTCCGGCTGACCTTGGGCAGATATCATCATAAGTAGCAACAAAATGCTTATTTTAACCAGAAAATCAATTTTAACCATGTCTTCTCGCCTCGATTCTATTTTTTACACCCACCTTGTATCCTGTCGGTGACAGGCTAAGATAGATTATCAATTTAGATATTGTTGATAATGTAAAAAACTATGTTTTATATGAACCTCATGAGAAAGTTGTGAGGCGCACCGCCTAGACAAAAACCTGGCGGGAAAAGCGCGCCCGCCAGATCACTCGAATCGATTTCTATACAAATTTTTTTACAGCTCCACCATCTTGGCGCTGGTCACTCCAGGCACAGCACATAGCTTCTTCATGATCTCATCGGTGGCCAGATGATCCACGCTCAGCACCATGAGCTGGGGCAGGCCTGCCGCTATGCGGCCCACGTGCATTCCGCCGATGTTGATCTTGCCCTCCCCCAGAACCACGCAGCACGGGCCGATGATGTTGGGCCGGTCCTCGATGATGGCGATCACCATATCTCCCTCCGAGGGGATGTAGGTATGGTATTCATTGAGCTGAACGATGCGCTTTTCCTTGTTTCCGGAGACTGTGCCCTGCACAACTGTCGCCGAGCCGTTCCGGGTCAGCTTCAGGGTAATGGCATTGCTGTATCCATTGGCAGATTCGGTCTTGCTCTCCAGGAGCTTGACGCCCATCTCCTTGAGAGTCCTCTGGGCATTGACGAAGTTGACGGAACCGTCTCCCATGAGAGAGCCCAAAAGACCAATGATAGCGGATATGGTCACGGGCCTGACATCCTTCTCGGCCAGCGTTCCGCTGTAAATCAGCTCCAGAGTATCAAAGCCCGTTCCCACAAGCTGGCCAAGCAAAGCGCCCATCTTCTCGGCCAATTTCATGAACGGCTCCATGACGGCTAGAGTCTCAGGTGAGATGGCCGGCATGTTGATGGCATTGGTGGGTAGACCCCCTCTAGCGATGGCCAGGATCTGATCGGCCACAGCCAGGGCCACATTTACCTGCGCCTCGGCGGTCGAGGCTCCCAGGTGAGGCGTGACTATGATCTTCTCTTGATCCAGCATGGGATTTCCGGTGGGCGGCTCCTTGGTAAAGACATCTATGGCAGCTCCGGCCACCTTTCCGTCCGCTACGGCTTTGGCCAGAGCGGCTTCGTTGATGATGCCGCCCCGAGCGCAGTTGACTATGCGCACGCCGCTCTTCATGATTTTGAACTCATCCTCGTCTATGAGGTTTCTCGTCTCATTGGTGAGGGGCGTATGCACGGTGATGAAGTCGCCGCCACGAAGCACCGTCTCCAGATCGCCCAGGGTGATGCCCATCTCACGGGCCCGCTCCTCTGTTACAAAGGGATCGTAAGCCAGAATTTGCATGCCGAAAGACTTCATGCGCGCCGCTACCTCAGCGCCAACCCGACCCAGGCCCACCACGCCTAAGGTCTTGTTGAAGAACTCGACACCGGTGTACTTCTTGCGGTTCCACTCGCCCTTGTGGAGCGCTGCATTGGCCTGGGGAATATTTCTGGCTAAGGCCATCATCATGGCAATGGTGTGCTCGGCCGCCGAGATGGTGTTTCCGCCCGGGGTATTGAGCACGATGATGCCCCTTTTCGTGGCAGCCTCCACATCCACGTTGTCAATGCCCACACCGGCTCTGCCGATGACCTTGAGCCGGTCTGCGGCTTTGATGACATCGGCCGTGACCTTGGTTCCGCTACGGATAACCAGAGCATCGTAATCCTTTATCTTCTCGATAAGCTCCTCTGGGGAGAGGTTGGTGATGACATCAACGTCTGCTCCCGATAAAAGCCTATTTACGCCTTCTTCGGCTAATGAATCACTGACAAGAACCTTCATGAGCATTCCTTCTGGACGACTAAAGATGTACAAGGATTTGATCCTTTCGAGAGCGAAGGCGAAATCTAGCTGCAGGGCAGCCAGTCCAGACTGACGGAACCGAGTGTGCTGTTGGACCAGAGCTGGATGAACTTCTCGATGTTGAATACGCCCGTCAGATCCTCAGTGGCGCGGCTGTAGACGGCATGGCGGCCTTTTAAGTCAGCCATCATGTCTTTGGACTGCCAGGCGATGTGGGCCTTTCCGATGACATTGGAATTTAGATTTACCTCTAAGGAGGCATTGCCCCGCGTGTAATCCTTTTCGTTATTGGAGGTATTGTAGGAGCGGCTGACAACCTCCGTCTCCTTTTCCAGGTGCTCAAAATCCTTGTAGGACTCGGTGACGCTCGCGCCGGCATCGTAGTTCTTGACACAAAGGGTATCTTCAGTCTTGACACTCTCCATGGCCTGGTAGAATGAAGCAGGCATATCTGCGAAAGCCGGGCTGAATAAGAAAAAGATCGAAAACAAAATAGACATCAATTTAAGCGCCCGCATCGGCTGGTTGGATTGCCCAGCTTCTATTTAAGGTGTTGGGCAGCCTTTGCAAGGCAAGCCATGATACTACTATCGCTGCATGATGACTTTAATTGAAAATGTCCACCTAAAGTATTTATTGCTTTAGATCCATGACGCCAATTTAATTATGAGCTTGAATGGGAAAGACGAAAGGCTTCATGAAAAATGAACACAGATCTGGCTACAAGCATCGTTAGAATTCTCCGCTCTGATAAAGAGACGGCAGGAACAGGATTCGTGGTAGCCGACGGCCTGGTTGTCACCTGTGCCCATGTTATTCCGGCGGCAGCAAAGCCCAAAGAAGGCAGAGCTGGAGAGGATGTGGAGCTGGTCTTCCGAATCAGCGGCAAGAGCGCCCTGGCCGAGGTTGTGGCCGAGTGGTGGCGGTCCGTGGAGGGCGGCGATGTGGCTTTTCTCAGGCTGAAAGAGCCACTGCCGGCGGGCGTTACACCTTTGCCCCTGGGCACCTCCAGAGGAACGGGAAATCATGCCTTCCAGACCTTCGGTTTTCCTTCTGCCAGCCCAGAGGATGGCATCTGGGGAGACGGCCACATTCTGGCTGAGACGCTGATGCAGGGCATGAGGGTGCTGCAACTGAGCAGTCCGCAGATCACACCGGGCTTTTCCGGTGCTCCTGTTTTCGACACCGTCAACCGGCGCGTGGTGGGCATGGTGACAGCCATCGTCTCGCAGGATGGGCATGGCAGGATGGCGGAGACGGCCTTCATCACGCCCGTCGAGACCCTGCGCATGATCTGCCCGCGGCTGGTGCTCTCGGATGTGCAGCCCTACCTGGGACTTGCCGCCTTCGGCGAGGCGGATGCAGAGTTCTTCTTCGGGCGAAGGCGGGAGGTGGAGCGTCTCCTGGCCGCCCTGGCCCGTGAGCCCAGGTTCCTGGCGGTTTTAGGCCCTTCGGGAAGCGGCAAATCTTCTGTCGTCCAGGCGGGCCTGATCCCGCTGCTCCGCCGGGGCGGCGTGCCGGGAAGCGATTCCTGGGGGATCATCACCGCCCGGCCAGGAGATCGGCCGCAAGAGAACTTAGAGGCCAGGGGCCTGGAGGGAGCCGTCAAGGGATTGACTGAAGCTGCCGGAGGCTGGCTGGCCAAAAATCCGGATAATACGAGGTTGGTGCTGGTCCTAGACCAGTTCGAGGAGCTCTTGGCCACTGCCACCTCGGAAAAGCGGCAGGATTTCCTGGAGCAGTTGAAGGAGCTCTTGGAGGCAGATCTGCCCATCACCCTCTTGCTGATCATGAGAGACGACTTTTTCAGCCGCTTCGCAAAGGAAGCGCCGCCCTCCCTCTTCGAATGGGTGCAGAGAGGATTCGTGCATATCTCCGCCGACCTGGATGAAAGCGAGCTGAAGGAGATCATCGAGGGGCCGGCGGGAAAGGTTGGTCTGCAGTTTGAGGAGGGGCTGGCGGAGGCGGTGGTTAAGGATGTGCTGGCGGGAGGAGAGCGGGCTGGCAGAAGCACGATTTTGCCACTGCTGGAGTTTGCCCTGACAAAGCTTTGGGAGAGGCGCAAGGATGGCTATCTCACTCATGAGGCCTACTCTGCCATCGGCGGGGTCACAGGCAGCCTCACCCAGTGGGCCGATCAAGCTTACCAGAGCCTGGACCAGGAAGGGCTGGGCGAGATGGCTCGCCGCGTACTGACAGAACTGGTCAGCCTGGGAGACGAGCGGCAAGGAATTCCGGACAGCAGGCGGCGTAGGACCTTTGAGGACTTCGGCACCGAGACTGCTGAGAATGAGTCGGCCAGGAAGGTTGTCATGCGACTGGAGGACGCCAGGCTGGTCACCACCTCTTTCGATCAGCAAAATAAGCAGGAGACCGTGGAGATCATCCACGACTCGCTCATCCGGGAGTGGGGAAGGCTGCGCCAGTGGCTGCAGGAGGACAGGAGCTTCCTCGTCTGGGATAGGGAGATTGAGAAGAAGGCTTTAGCCTGGGAAGAAGGAAAGCAAGATGAGGGAAGGCTGCTGCGGGGCCTGGACCTTTCTGAGGCAGAGAACTGGCAGGGGAAGCGAGGCCAGGATCTGGGAGAAGCTGAAGAGAGGCTCATTGCCGCCAGCCTGGCCTTGCGGGAGAGGGAGAGGCGGGAGAAGGAGCAGAGAAGAACGCGCATCATCCTGGGACTGGCTGCGTTCTCCGTATTGGCACTGGTGCTGGCAGGAGCAGCGTTGTGGCAGTGGAATTTGTCCGAGCAGAAGACAGAGGAGGCTCTTGGCCTCTATCTGGCTTCTTTGTCCATGCCGATAGAACCTGCATCAGAGAGCACGTGGATGAGGAAGACTCTGTTGGCTGTGGAATCGCTCCGGCAGGGAGAGACGGCGCAAGGCGACCTAGCTTTACGTGAGAGCGTCGCCCTGATAGGCATTCCTCTGGCACAGCTCGATCATAACGGCTCTGTGTACTCAGTGACATTCAGCCCGGACGGCCAAAAAGTCGCTACCGCCAGCGGTGACAAGACAACTGCCCGTATTTGGGATGTACAAAGCGGTCATGAGCTCCACAAGCTGCCTCACGAGGGCTCGGTGAACTCAGTGGCATTCAGCCCGGACGGCCAAAAAGTCGCTACCGCCAGTTATGACAACACTGCCCGCATTTGGGATGTGCAAAGCGGTCATGAGCTCCACAAGCTGTTTCATGAGGACGGGGTGAGGTCAGTGACATTCAGCCCGGACGGCCAAAAAGTCGCTACCGCCAGCGGTGACAAGACTGCCCGCATTTGGGATGTGCAAAGTGGCCAGGAGCTCCACAAGCTGCCTCACGAGGGCCCGGTGAACTCAGTAGCATTCAGCATGGACGGCCAAAAAGTCGCTACCGCCAGCGGTGACAAGACTGCCCGTATTTGGGATGTGCAAAGCGGCCAGGAGCAACACAGGCTGCCTCACGAGGGCCCGGTGAACTCAGCGGCATTCAGCCCGAACGGCCAAAAAGTCGCTACCGCCAGCGGTGACAAGACTGCACGCATTTGGGATGTGCAAAGTGGCCATGAACTCCACAAACTGCCTGATGAGGGCTCGGTGTTCTCAGTGTTATTCAGCCCGGACGGCCAAAAAGTCGCTACCGCCAGCGGTGACAAGACTGCACGCATTTGGGATGTGCAAAGCGGCCAGGAGCTTCACAAGCTGCCTCACGAAGGTTGGGTGTACTCTGTGGCATTCGGCCCGGACGGCCAAAAAGTCGCTACCGCCAGCAGTGACAATACTGCCCGCATTTGGGATGTGCAAAGTGGCCAGGAGCTTCACAAGCTACCTCACGAGGACGAGGTGTTCTCAGTGTTATTCAGCCAGGACGGTAAAAAAGTCGCTACCGCCAGCGGTGACAAGACTGCCCGCATTTGGGATGTGCAAAGTGGCCAGGAGCTCCACAAACTGCCTCACGAGGACGTGGTGTTCTCAGTGTTATTCAGCCCGGATGGCAAAAAAGTCGCTACTGCCAGCGGTGACAACACTGCCCACATTTGGAATGTGCAAAGTGGCCAGGAGCTCCACAAGCTGCCTCACGAAGGTTGGGTGTACTCTGTGGCATTCGGCCCGGACGGCCAAAAGGTCGCTACCGCCAGCCGTGACAATACTGCCCGCATTTGGGATGTGCAAAGCGGCCAGGAGCTCCACAAGCTGCCTCACGAGGACGAGGTGTACTCAGTGGCATTCAGCAAGAACGGCCAAAAAGTCGCTACCGCCAGCGGTGACAAGACTGCCCGCATTTGGGATGTGCAAAGCGGTCAGGAGCTCCACAAGCTGCCTCACGATGACTCAGTGAACTCAGTGGCATTCAGCAAGAACGGCCAAAAAGTGGCTACTGCCAGCTATGACAAGACTGCCCGCATTTGGGATGTGCAAAGTGGCCAGGAGCTCCACAGGCTGCCTCACGAGGGTCCGGTGAACTCTGTAGCATTCAGCCAGGACGGTAAAAAAGTCGCTACCGCCAGCGGTGACAAGACTGCCCGCATTTGGGATGTGCAAAGCGGTCAGGAGCTCCACAAGCTGCCTCACGAGGACGAGGTGTACTCAGTGGCATTCAGCCCTGATGGCCAAAAGGTCGCTACCGCCAGCCGTGACAACACTGCTCGCATTTGGCCCGTATCTACAGAGGATCTGATCAAAGAGGCTTGCATGAGAATTACCACGAATCTAACTGCAGAAGAGTGGGAGAGCATCTTGCGGGAATCCGACTGCAAGACCTGCCCAAGAGAGGGGAAGTTTAACAGAAGCAGTGATTTATTGGGTGACATAAAAATAGGTCTGAAGAGAGCACAAAGATTGCTCCTGCCATCTTCAGACTCCGGAGCAATCCCAGGCGAGTGCCAGCCCTGTATCGCGGATGGTCTATCTAAAAAGATGCCGCATTAGTCTTTTTGCTTATTTCGTCGACACTATCTTTATGACATCCCCGTCCTTCAGCTCGTGCTTCTCGCCCAGCCTCATCTTGGTCTTGGCATCGATGGCAAAGAGGAAGCTCTCCCCGATGTCCGAATGCACCCGGAAGGCCAGGTCGCGCGCCGTGCTGCCCCGCTTCATGAGGAAAGCATCGGGCAGGATCACGCCTTTTCGGTCTGTGAACTTGCCCTCATCCTCCACCGGATAGAGCACGATGTAATCCAGGAGTTCGAATACGGCCCGGTTGATGCACTTTTGCACTCCCGTTCCGCCGTACTGCTTCATGAGCGCCCGGATCTTCTCCAGGCCCGCCGTCTGGGCTTTATTGAGCTGGCCCACAATCTCAAAATCAGCGTCACCAGGCTTGTACTTGATCAGCCCCGCCTTCTCGGCCATGCGTAGCGCAATCTCCGCCGACCCGCTCACCGGTATTACCAGCTCGTTCTTCAAGGCCAGCAGCTTATTCACAAACTCGGGAGGCGCTATGTCCATCTTGTTGGCGGCCAGAATCATGGGTTTGCTGTAGGCCCGCAGGAGCCCGGCAAAGCGGAGCACATCCTCATCTTTCCAGCTTCCCAGATCCTTCTTCATCTCCGTCACAGCACGACGGATTTGGCTGTCCGAGACCCCGACGCCAGCCATCTGTTCCATGAGGACCTGCTCTTGTTTGCCACCCACGCCCTTGTAGTTCCTCATCAACTTGTCCCAGTTGCGCTTGAGAATGCCGTTCAGCCACATGCTGATCTCGTACTCCAGGAACTTGACATCTGTGACGGGATCGTGGTTGGCGAGCCCGATCGGATTGCCCTCCAGGTCCGTTCCGCCCGAGGCGTCCAGCACGTGAACTACAGCTTCCGCTACGCGCAGAGCATCCAAAAACTCATTGCCCAGGCCCTTGCCCAAATGAGCATCGGGCACCAGGCCGGCCACGTCAATCAGCTCGATGGCGATGAAGCGCTGCCCGTCCTTGCAGCGGCCACAGCCTTCCTTGATGCCCAAATCCCGGCAGGGACAGGGGGCGCGCACATAGGAAACGCCGTGATTGGCGTCGATAGTAGTAAACGGATAGTTGGCAATATCCACTTCTACCAGGGTCGCTGCCTTGAAAAAAGTGGATTTGCCGGAATTAGGCTTTCCAGCCAGCCCAACGGAGAGCATATTCAATCAGTGGTCCTTTTCCTGTTATCATTAACGGATGATGCCGCTCACATTCATCTCGACGCATTTAGTCTCAAAGCGCTTGACCTTTCCCGCGGCCAGCTTTTTAGCAAGAGCCAGGCCCTTCTCGGAGACGGCCTTCTCCTGCACGCCGCCCGCCGCCAGAGTGGCAGCGTAGAGCTTCTCGCCGGCATTTGTGCGGGTGAGAACGGTGGACCAGCCTTCGCCCGAGCCCACACTGCCCACCGAGATGTCGGCCAGCTCGCTGGCAAAGTCAAAGCAGGGACCACATCCCGCGAATGTGAAGGCGTCCGTCTCCTCGATCTTGACCTCGTGAGCCTTGCCGGTCTTGTCGATTACCCGGAACATGCCCTTCTTGATCTCGAAGCGCGCCACATCCTTGGGCATAAGCCCGAATTTGCCCTTCACCAGGCCCTTCATGAGCGCATCGTAATCGAAGTTCTCCATGCAGAAGAGGCCGACCAAAAGCGCGATCTTGTCCTGACCAAACTGGTAGGGCTCCTCCAGGAGCATGACTTTTCGTAGCCCCTGAATCTGACAGGGTGTGCCCACAAAGCCGATCTTCTTGTAGCCCTTCTCCAGAGCCGCTTTCACAGCCTGGACACTGTTGGAGATGGTGTACTTGGTTCCGGCTGCAGCGACAATCTCCTCGGCGGTGGTAGCCACTCTAGCTACCGTTCTCCATTCTTCATCCCGGTCTGTGACAATGGCGCAGTCGATCACGCCCGACTGCAGAGCCGCCACCAGCAAGGCGGTGGCCACGCCTCCGTCTTGCGCGTGGGCCGCCGGCCCCTGGGCCTGAGCGGAAACGGCCTTCTGGTAGATTCCCAGGGCCTCGTCCGCATTTCGCGTCCGGCCGAATAACTTGGACTCCATTGCTCCCATGTCCAGGAAGGTCCTGGGGCAGTAAGTGAAGCACAGGCCACAGAGGGGATCGTAATTTACCAGAGCGGGCTTGTTCTCAACGTGCTCAATTCTGGGGCAGAAGGCCTCGCAGGTGCCGCAGCGGCAGCATATCTCCGACTTTATGACCTTATACTCCAGCTCTCCGAATCCACATTCCAGATAAGTGGGCTCAGCAAACTTCTCCTTGGCAGCCATGATCATGATCTCCGAAAGTTGGTGGCTTAAAGATACCTTCCGACCTAAAGCTTTTATGGTTCGAATGGTCTTAAGAGCCGCAATGATCCTGGGCCTGGATATCGGTGGGGCCAACACCAAAGCCGCAAGCTCGGACGGGCTATTTGCAAAAAGCGTCTACCTTCCCCTCTGGAAGCATGCGCCCCTGGACGATGTGCTGGGCCTCTTTGCCTTGCGGGGGCCGCAGGCCGTGGCAGTCGTCATTACGGGTGAATTGGCCGACTGCTTCTCCTGCAAGAGAGAAGGCATCGAGAAACTGACAACCGCAGTGAAGCGGGCTTTCTCCTGCCCCGTCTACTTCTGGGGCGCGAGCGGATTTGCCTGGACCGATCCGCTGGAGCTGGCTGCGGCCAACTGGTCAGCCTCCGCGGCCCTGCTGGCACGCGAGATTGGTGAATGCCTCTTTGTGGACATGGGCAGCACCACCACCGACCTCATCCCCATTAAGGTAGAAGCGATGGCAGCGAAGACGGACTTTTTGCGCCTGGCCAGGGGCGAGCTGGTCTACATGGGCCTGTTAAGAACGCGACTGGATGCCCTGCTGCCCGTGGCCATGATGGGAGGACAAAAGGTGCCGCTTGCGCCAGAACTCTTCGCCATCATGGCCGACGCCTACTTAGCTCTGGGCCGGATATCTGAGGAGCGCTATTCATGCGAAACGCCGGACGGAGCAGGAACGGATCGCGAGGCAGCGCTGCGCCGGCTGGCGCGTACTGTGTGTGCCGACCTGGAGGAGATCGGCGAGGCTCTGGCTTTGGCTATAGCCGAGCAGGCCAGCGAGAGGCAGAAGAGCATTCTGGTGGCGGCCATGAAAAGACAGGCGGAGAAGCACGGCCTGACAAAGGTGGCGGCGGCGGGGATCGGCGAGGGGCTGATCGCGGAGGCGGCGGCATTCCTGGGTCTGGAGTGCCTGCGGCTCTCGGAGAAATACGGGGCAGAAATATCCGACGTGTTCCCGGCCTATGCCGTGGCCAGGCTGGCAGAGACAGATGTATCCGCCAATTCGAATTTGACCCCTCACGCCAATCCGATTTTGATCCACTCTTGAGCGACTAATCATTATCATCATGTATATAGTTCACGTCTCGCTACCTTCTTCTGAAGCTCTTTCCGTTCATGTTCAATATCAATGCTTGATGGGTAATCTTATCGAGAATTGCCGCCGTTAGAGTCCGATCATGAAATACCTTCACCCAATCGGAAAATGACAGGTTCGATGTGATGATAGTACTCATAGTCTCGTATCGCGTGGCAAGCAACTGAAAGAGCAAAACTGGCACGCTACCAGAAGAAGTTTGATGATCTGAAGAATGAGCTTGAGGCTATGCCTCTTAGACCTACATAAGATTGAAACGCTTCAGGGCTTGCTATTCATTTTCTTCGTATCGTTGATCATGAGAGCGATATTGCTTAGAAAGGCCAGGGTGTCGGAGCTGCTTGATAAAAAATCCATTGAAGAGATTCTCTTGGAACTGGCAAAGCTCAGGGCAGTTAAAGTCGGCGGCAAATGGAGGTTAACGGAGATATCAAAAAAACAGAGAACGATCCTGGTGAAGATGAAGATTGGAATTCCCATCGAGGCTAACCTGGTTATTAAAAGGGCCGGAGTTTAGGTTCAATATAATCGTTGAGATATTCAAACCAAGTGGAAAAATCGAGGCGGAAAATAGCAAAACCAAAAAGCCGAAAAAATTTAAAAGCAAAAATTTTATTGAGGCAGCAGAACTGCTGCTGCCTGCATTGCCCAGTTGATGAATGCCTCTGGGAAGACACCGATCCAGACCACTGCCAAAAGGGTCAGGACGAGCGCTACCACATATCCTTTCTGCTCTTTGATCTTGGGGCCGGCTGCTTCCTTGAGGTACATGTAGCTGATGATCCTCAGGTAGTACACCAGCGACAGAGCGCTGTTGAGGATGGCCAGCACTGCCAGCCAGACCAGGCCGGAATAAATGGCCGAGCTGAAGAGCACGAACTTGCCGATGTATCCCGCCGTGGGGGGTATGCCCGCCAGCGCAAACATGAAGATGAGCATGCAAAACGCGGTTATGGGCGCCCTTTTAGCAAGACCGGCATAGTTGGATATGTCATCTGGGTCGGTTTCGCTTCCCTTGGACACATTGCTCGCGACCAATGCCGTGCCTATGAAGGCTCCCGTCTTCATGAGAGCGTGTCCCAGGATGAGCAGCAGCGCGCCGGCAATGCCCAGCTGATCGGCTCGAATCGGCCCCATGTTCAGCACATTAACCGGTGCTGCTCCATAAGCTGCACCCACCACGACAAAGGCGATGGCAATGTAGCCCGCCTGAGCGATGGAAGAGTATGCCAGTATGCGCCGCACATTGTTTTGCCAGCAGGCCGCCAGGTTACCGAGCGTCATGGTCACTGCCGCAAGCATGGCGAAGGCCATGTACCATTCCATGCGCAGAGCCACCAGGGCAATGAGAATTACCCTGAAGGCGGCGACAAAGCCCATCTTCTTGGAGCCGGCAGCCAACAGGGCCGAGACCAGGGGCGGTGCGCCCTCGTAGGTATCGGGAGCCCACATATGGAAGGGCACCAGTGCCATCTTGAAGCCAAAACCCACGATGACGAAGAGCAGAGCCACCAGCGTTGCCGGGCCAAAGTTAGCCAGGGAGGCTGCAGCGATATCTACGAGATGAGTAGATCCTGCCATGCCGTAGAGCAGCGAGAAGCCGAAGAGCATGAACGCAGAAGCGACAGAGCCGAAGATGAAATACTTCATGGCCGCTTCCAGGTTCTTCCGGCTTCTATCAAAGGCTGCCAGGGCATAGGTGGACAGGCTGGCCAGCTCGAAGCCCACGAACAGGGTGATGATGTCAACGGAGCTGGAGACCACCATCATGCCCACGGTGGCAAAGAGCAGCAGTGCGAAGTACTCGTCTGCGCCCTTTCCCGTGTACTTGGACATGGAGGCTATCACTACCAGCAGCGATACCACCAGGAAGACGACCTTGAAGAACTGAGACAGGGCATCAACCGAGATGGTATCAAAGAAGAACAGAGTCGGCTTGATGGTCAAATTGGAGGCCACCAGCGCCAGAGCTGCCACCAGTCCGGCTGCGCTCAGGTATCCCATGAGCTTGACGCTGTTCTTCATCAGGGATCCCAGCAGTACCACGAGCACTGCCAGGAATGTTAGTAGCGCTTCTCCCCAGAGGGGTGCGTAGTGTGAAAATTCCACTTCAGATCACCCCCATCTCTGTCAGAGTCATTACAGGCTCCATGACCTGAGTTGCCGCTGTTCCCATTATATCCGTGATCAGACCGGGTTGTAGACCGAAGATCAAAGAGAGAACTATGATCATGGCCATGGAGAACAGCTCGTAGGCATGCGGTTCATGCACATTCATGTACTTCTTCAATATCGGTCCGAACATAGCCTTTTGCAGGGCCCAGAGGTGATAAGCAGCCGTTGTCACTATGCTCAGGAAGACTACGATCATGGTGTAGACCGGCAGCGTTGCAAACGACCCGGTCAGAACCATGAACTCGGCCACGAAACCGCTCATGCCCGGCAGTCCCAGGGAGGCCATGAATCCAGCCATCATGATGACTGCGAACTTGGGCATACGATCAGCCAGGCCACCGAGATCGGCAATAACCCTGGTCCCCACCACGTGCTGGATGGTACCGGCGGACATGAACAGGACGCAGGTGATGATGCCGTGCGAGAACTGCTGGAACATGGCTCCGGTAACCGACATCCAGGTGAAGGCCACAGCACCGAGTGTAACAAAGCCCATGTGGCTGACGGATGAGTATGCTACCAGCTTCTTGATATCCTTCTGTGCCAGCGCCATGAAGGCTCCGTAGACGATGGATATCACCGCGATGATAGCGATGATGGTCACGAATGCCTTATCGACGTGGGGGAGCATGGGCAATATGACCCGGAAGAGACCGTATCCGCCCATTTTAAGCAGCAGAGCTGCCAGCACGACCGAACCGGCGGTGGGCGCCTCTACGTGGGCATCCGGCAGCCAGGTATGGAAGGGGAAGGCAGGCATCTTGACCAGAAATCCCAGGAGCAGTCCGGCGAAGATGATATTGAGCATGCTTGTTGGGAATATGGTCTTGTCTGCAGTTGCTGCCAGCAAGGTCAGCATGTCGAAAGTTCTCGACCCGTCGGGCATCTGGTAGGTGAAGTACAGGGCGAAGATAGCCAGCAGCATCACCAGGCTTGCCACGTGGGTGTAGATGAAGAACTTGACTGCAGCGTAGTCCTTTCTCGGTCCGCCCCACGATCCAATTAGGAAGAACATGGGTATGAGCACAATCTCCCAGAAGATGTAGAAGAGGAAGAAGTCCAAAGATGTAAAGACACCCAGTACCCCGACTTCATTGAGCAGAAGCAGGGCAAAGTACTGATTGGGCTTCTTTGTCTCTCCCCAGGAGTATATTATTACCAGTACGGATACTATTGTGGAAAGCAGAACTAAGGGAAAGCCTATGCCGTCGATGCCCACAGTGTACTTGACGCCAAGGGAAGGAACCCAGTTGTAGCTCTCCACAAACTGCATTATCTTCGAAGTTTTGTCAAACTCCATGTACATTTGCAGGGATAGGGCTAAAGGTATAAGCGAGGCGATTAGGGCCACGAATTTGGCCTTGGTTCCCGCATAGAAGGATAGCACCGCCCCCAGAAGGGGAATGGCAATCAATAGCGAGATTGCGTTTGAGATCATACCAGGCCCACCTCCTTAGCCAGAGTAATTACAACCACCAGCACCACAACTCCCAGCACCAGCGCCGTAACATAGTTTTGCACTATGCCGGTCTGAACCTTTCTTACATGCTGTGCGAAGCCCAAAACCAAAGCCGAGAGCCAGTTCAGCCAGCCGTCTACGAGCTTGATATCGATCGTATTGCAGATCAAAGCCGTGCCGTAGACTACAGTTTCCGCGAACCAGCCAGTCATGATTTCGTGCTGGTAGTATCCCTTGAGCAGCAATTTCCTAATGGGATCCTTGTCACCTGTAACCTGGCTTGGGTCAAACTTCTTGACTTTATCCCAGTAGAAGAACGCAGCTGTAAGAATGCCGCCAATAGCAACAATGATTGGCAGTATCTGGATGTACCAGGGCTCTCCCGGTCCTTCCTCTCCGCCCGCTTCTCCTTCGCCGGCAGCAGCTTCGTGCTCTCCTTTAGCAGCGACAGGCTCGCCTTCCGCGGCAGGAGCGCCGTGCTCTCCTTCCAGCGCATGGCCTCCGATTACGCCAAGTTCAACAAAGTTGAGATCGTAATGCTCGAAATTGGAGTCAAGGTAACTGTAGAAGTCCTCTTGCGCCACATAGCCGAATCCTAAGGCAAATACAGCTAAGATCACCAGCGGCCCGAGCATAACCCAGGGAGACTCGTGTTTGCCGTAGTTGGATCTTTCCTTTCCGGTAAAGACCGAGAACCACATTCTGAAGGTATAGATAGCAGTCAGAACGGCGGCTAAGACCAGGAATATGTAGGGCAGGAAGTTGATCAGGGTACCGTACTCATAAGCGATTACTATGATCTCGTCCTTGGAGAAGAAGCCCGTGAATAAGGGGAATCCTGCCAAAGACAGAGAGCCTATGAGCATGGTGTACATGGTCCACTTCATGTATTTTCCTACGCCACCCATCTCCCGCATATCGTTAGTATTAACGGCATGAATTACGGACCCGGCGCAAAGGAAGAGCAGCGCTTTGAAGAAGGAATGGCCGATGAGGTGGAAGATAGAAACTCCCACGGCAAAGGTTCCTACAGCCGCTCCTACTCCTAAGCCCGCCATCATGAAGCCGAGCTGCGAGACGGTGGAAAAGGCCAGCACTCTCTTGATGTCGAAGGAAGTCAGGCCCATGGTTGCCGCAAATAAAGCTGTGAATGCACCTACTGCTGCTACGGCCGTCAGTCCATGGGGCGCGGCGTAGAAGAGCGGAAACATTCTGGCCACCAGGTATACACCTGCTGTAACCATGGTCGCAGCATGAATCATTGCGGATACGGTGGTTGGACCTTCCATGGCATCAGGAAGCCAGACATGTAGGGGGAACTGACCCGACTTGCCTACTGCGCCGCCCAATAATCCCAGGGCGATGAGCGTCAGTTGATCCGGAGCGATCTGTGCGAGATTGGCATAAATCACCGGGAACTGCAAGAGGTATTCTCCGGGCTTGAGAGCGAGGTTCAGGTTGGCCAGGTTATTGTAGAGCAGAATTATGCCTGCCAGGAAGAGAACGTCGCCCACGCGCGTTGTCAGGAAAGCCTTCTTGGCAGCAGCGGCTGCGGAGGGCTTTCGGTACCAAAAGCCGATCAAGAGATACGAACACAGTCCCACCAGCTCCCAGAATATGAAGAGCTGAAGCAGGTTATCGGCAAAGATCAGGCCCAGCATGGAAGCGGTGAAAAGCGCCGCCTCAGCAAAGTATCTCGCTGCGCCCGGATCTCCATTCATGTATCCATTGGCATAGATGTGGATGAGTGTAACCACGAAGGTTACCATGAGAAGCATCACAAGCGCCAGTGGATCAATCAGTATGCCCACGTTGAAATTGGCGAACCAGGGCATGGACTGATGAATTATCTTATCCGGATATGTCTCCGAGAATATCCCCAGAGATAATATAAGACCTGCAAAAGTCGCCAGAACGGTAAGGAAGCCTCCGCCTCTGGGCAGCTGCCAGCCTACGAATAGGCATAGCAAGAAGGCCAGTACAGGAAGGGCTACAATCAGATATGCATAATCGGCATACATTCCTTACCACCTCATGGCTTTAATGTTGTCCAGGTCAATAGTTCCGTATAGCCTGTACAGCGCAATCAATATCGCAAATCCAACACCTGCTTCAGCCGCTGCCAGCGCAATGGAGAACAGGGCAAAGACCTGGCCATTCACATTAGGCTGGTACGCTGAGAAGGCGACAAGATTGATGTTGGCGCTATTGAGCAAGAGCTCGATGCACATCATAAGCTTGACACCGTTCTTTTGAGTAAAGAGTCCGTACAAGCCGATGGTGAACATCGTGGATGCCAGCAGTATATAAAGCTCCAACGGTATCATCGGTAAATCTCCCTCCTTGTCATCGGTTGTCGCCCTCCTCAGGCAACCTCCTTTCGTGCGACCCAAACCGCTCCGACCAAGGCAGCCGTCAAGACCAGGGCCAAGATCTCAAAAGCAAAGACGTAAGAGGTGAATATCTCCAATCCCACGTCTCCAATGCCGCTCTCCGGCAACCTCAATCCCTCCTGAGGCTCATAACTTGTCGGCTGTTTTTCGCTGGCCCCCCAATCGGTAAGGGAGAACGAAGCGAAGAGAGCCGCCAGGAAGGCCAGGGTTATGATAATTATCTTAAATTTCACCATGGGACTCCTCCATAATCGTCTTCCTCGTGAGCATCACGGCGAAGAGTATCAGAACTCCGACAGCTCCAATGTACACCAGAATCTGTGCCACACCCACGAAGGGAGCATTCAGGGATATGTACAAAGCGGCCACGCCGGCAAAGCTTCCCAGCAGGTAAAGGGCGCTGTGAACTATATTTTTGGCGTAGACGACAAGAGCCGATAATATCACGATGATTGCCGCTATGGCCAGGAAGGCCAAAAGCTCAATGGCAAATCGTATATCGTAGGCCAATAGCTTATCCAAGACCGTTTGCGACCAGGGTGATATAAGTACAATCAACGCCAGGCCACCGAAGATCACACCCAGAGCTAAAAGCAAAACTAGTAGCTCGAAGATTGACCGAATAACATTTGCGCCCGACTTTTGCGACATCAGGCAGCACCTCCTTCTTTAGGATTGGCCTCTGCTGCGGCTGCTTTTTTCTTGGCTGCCCCATTGGCATCAACTGCGCCTTCTTTCGAGGCATTTTTAGCTTCCGCCGCCTTTTTGGCATCAGCCGCCTTTTTGGCGGCGGCTTTCTCGGCGGCAATTCTCTTGGCCTCAGCCTCGAGATCAGTTACCTCTTTGGCAGAGAACCTCTTCGTCGCCAGGAAATCAGGACCCTTTATTATGTCTTTGCGCTCCCAGCCAGCCATTATGACCTTTTTGCCCATTTTCAGGCATTCCACTGGGCACTCGTCCACGCATAGCCCGCAGAACATGCATCTTCCAAAGTCAATTTGCGGAAACTGCATCTTCTTGTTCTTGAGAGGGCTCCCGAATTTAAAATGGACCATCTCAATGCAGTTGTTGGGGCAAATCCTGGCGCAGGATGAACACCCGATGCATGTGGTGGCATCCAGCTCATGAATGCCTCTCTCCGCAGCAGGAAGCTCCATCATTTTCTCAGGATAGAGCCTTGTGATCTCGATTTCCTGCGTGGCGATCTTCAAAGGCCAGCTGAAGTTCTTTAATAACTTTATCTTCAACATCTCAATGCCACCTCATGCAAAGTAGGACCCGATTAGGACTGCCCATCCCAAATTCAGCAGGGAGAGCGGCAGCATCCACTTCCACCCGAAGTTGGTTACCTGATCTATGCGCAGGCGGAAGAGCGAGCTTCTGACCCAAATGAAGAACCACAGTACGATTACCACCTTCATGAAAAGCCAGATCAAAGGAGAGATTATGTCCAGGATCGGTATGGGTATGATCGGTCCATGCCAGCCGCCCAGGAATAAGAGTGTCAGCAGTATGGATCCCAAGAGCGCGTTATTGTACTCCTGGAAGTAGAGCAGACCCCAGCGAATTCCGCTGTACTCGGTATTGTATCCGGATATGATCTCTTCTTCTGCCTCGCTCTGATCGAAGGGAATTCTTCCTAAATCGGTGATCAAGGCAATAACGAAAATGACAAATCCCAGGGGCTGAGCAAAGACATACCAAACCGTCTGGCTCTCTACGATCTCCACCAGGTTGAGGCTATGAGCCATGACCGCCACGGAAATGACGCAGACACCCATGGGAACCTCGTAAGCAATCATTCTGGCAATGCCTCGGAAGGCGCCCAGAATTGAATACTTATTGTTGGAGCTGTAGCCTGCCATGAAAACGGCTATGGCCATCAGGCTTAACGCTGCCTCTACGTAGAGGGCACTGATATCCATGTTGGCCACTACCAGCGGATAGTTCTTGCCGTCTATATTAAGTGCCCCAAAGGGAATAGCTGCTGCCACGAGCATGGTAGCCATGGAGGCCACGATCGGTGCCCAGACATAGACCGCCTTATCAGCATCACCAGGAATGATATCCTCTTTGGTGAAGAGCTTAATGGCATCGGCACCAAGCTGCAGTATGCCCCATCTTCCGCCCACACGATTGGGGCCATACCTATTGCAGAAATCACTCAGCACCTTTCTCTCGCCCCAGATCACTAGCATGGCTCCAACGTTGACCACACCAGAGATGACCGCAGCACCGATAATGCCGATGATCAGGGCGAATACCGCCGGCTCCTCTGCGACGAATTGAGTGATGATCTCTATTATTCCATCCAAATCCTCTCCCTCCTACCTATCCGCCTCGGATGGGCAGCCGTCCATGCTACCGGCAATGGCTACTGCATCCGCAATGTAGACACCCTCTAAGAGTGGAGTCAAAGTCTGGAAGGTAGCGTAGAATGGCCCTCTGACTTTTACTCTGTAGGGCTTGTCGCCACCATCGCTGATCACATACATTCCCATCTCGCCTCTGGGGTCCTCGACCCGGTAGTAGGCCTCGCCCGCCGGAACCTTCTTGGGAATCTTTGCCTCGGTCTTGATGGGTCCGGATGGAATCCTGTCCAGACATTGCTCAATGATGTGAATGCTCTCTAAAATCTCTCTCAGCGTCACGTCGATTCTGTCCGCAGAGTCTCCTCTGGTCCCAGTTACGACCTTGAAGTCCAGTTCGGGATAGACCAGTATGGGATCCTCTTTTCGCATATCGTAGGCCACGCCCGCAGCCCTCAGCACTCGTCCCGAGCATCCCATGCGTTTGGCAGTATCTGGTGTGATGGAACCTATATTCTCCATCCTGGCAGAATAAATCGGATCCTGTGCAAAGAGCTCAATGAATTCTTCCGTCCTTGACTTCATGTAGGGCAATACCTTTTTGCATTGCAGAGCGAAGCCTTCCGGAAGGTCATTTCTAACCCCTCCGAAGCGCACGAAGGTGTGAGTCAGACGGGCCCCGGTAACGCTCTCAATCAAGGAGATGATCTTCTCTCTGTCCATGATCATGTACTGCCAGGGTGCGTAACCGACACCTGCGACGAGTGTAAGGAACTCGCCTGTGCCTATGAGATGGCTTTGAATTCTGGAAAGCTCTTCTAAGATGACGCGGATGTACTGTGCCCTCTGTGGAACCTCCAGGCCGAGGATCTTCTCCACGCCGCCACAGTAACACTCGTTGTTGGAGAGAGAGGCCACGTAGCACATTCTGTCCGTGTAGGTTATGCCCTGCAGCCAGGTTCTGTTCTCCATGATCTTCTCGATGCCTTTGTGGATGTAGCCCAGATCGAGGAAGGCCTTCTTTACCCTTTCACCCTCCACCAGAATATCCAGCAAGAAGGGACCTGGAACCATGGCATGCTGAGGACCCAGGTGCATGATCATCTCAGAATCGGATTTGATCTCCAACTCTTCTCTCTCCCGGAAGGAGGGATACTTGGGCCGCTCTACTACGACCGTTCCTGCCTCGACCTCTGCTGGGGTGGGAGGAATGCGGTATTCCGTATAGCCATCCGGGGTGGTGATCTCTACCGCCCTTTCACCCGTGGTGAGATCGGGATAGCCCTTGTAGTCCTTTCTCCAGGGCCAGGCGCCCATCAGCTCATCAGATAAAAGCAAGGGGTACTGTTCGGGATGGCCCTCGAAATTTATGCCAAACATCTCCCAGATCTCTCGCTCATACCAGTTGGCGTTCCAGTACAGGCCGGTCAAGGATTTGACGGAAGGATTCTCGCGGGGAGTCTTTACTTTCAGCATGGCCACAACCTGATGCGCACCGTGGCTGGCCATGATCTCTACTACTTCCATCTCCTTTCTGGCTATCCAGTCCACGCCGGCAGAACCCGAGTAGTGATCAAAATTATGCTTAGAACTCAGGTGTTTGCAGACGTCCAAAATCTTATTAGAGTCGATTGTGGCCCATAGCCTCCGGTCCGATTCCACCCTGGAGTCCAGGACGGCTCCAGGAAATGCGGACTGGATGGAACTTAAGACCTCGCTTGCGATTGTCAAGAAAAGATCCCTCCTTAATAGTCTCGCTTGTCCTTGCGCTGTTTGATCTTTTCCTGGAGATTGATGAGGCCCTCTAGGAACTGCTCGGGTCTTGGTGGACATCCTGGGATGAAGACATCTATGGGGAAGTGATCGCCTGTGTTTTGGATGATATTATAGGAATCATAGAAAGGTCCACCCGAAATGGCACACTCGCCGATGGCTATGCACCACTTGGGCTCAGGCATCTGCTCCCAGAGATTCTTGAAGACCGGTAGGTACTTTCTGGTTAAGTAGCCGGAGATGATCATCACATCCGTCTGACGGGGTGTGTTTCTCGGAATGCACCCAAATCTGTCGCTGTCATAGGGCGCAGCTCCGAAAACGAACATCTCCACACCACAGCACCCCATGGGCTGCATCAAAAAGTATACCGAATTTTTTCTGCCCCAGTTGAAGATATTCTTAATAGGACCCATCTCGATTATTTGATGGATCTTCTCCGTAGTTGTGAACCAGACCTCAGCCACAGGTCGGCCAAATATGGTCCACTTCTCAATCTCCTCATCGATTGCTACGGGCACGGGTATGACATCGCTTATACCCAACGCAAAGCCTCCTTCTTAATAGCATAGATAAGTCCTACCAGCAGTACAACGATGAATAGGAGCATCTCGAAGACGGCGTAGTTCATGAATCCGAAGATCATGAACTGCTGCATTGCTTTATTCGCGTAGACATAGACCCAGGGATATAAGAATAAAACCTCAACATCGAATATAACAAAAACGATTGCGAAAAGGTAATATTGAACGCTGTACTGGATCTTGGCGTCGCGGATAGGCTTGAGCCCACCTTCGTATATCGATAGCTTTTGACGCTTTGGCTTATTGGGCGCTATTATCTTAATAGCAGCCAAAGCCGCAATGGGCACTATAGCTCCCATTATCAAGAATATAATAAGTGGTATATAATTAACCACTGCCATCGGTTCGCCGGCCATTGTTTACCCTCCGTAAAAGCTAAACATAAGGCCTGGTATAAAAGGTTTATGAGAAAAAATAACGCGTTGCATAAGTTCAATCATAATTTTCAGGGACAATTCTGATGAATATTATCATTATTAAGGTGATTAAATGGATGTAGTGCACCAACTGGATATCGAGCCGGGGATGAGTGTAAATGCCCTGGTAGAGAGAATGAGCCACTGCGGCTTTGGAGCGAGAAGACTGGCGGAAGCTACGGCTATTTATGAAAAAATGCTTTCTGGAGATTTCACCAAATTCTTGGCTCTCTCCGGCGCGATGGTTCCGGCGGGCATGAGAAATGTCGTCTCCGATCTGATCAGAAAAGGCCATGTGGATGTGCTGGTAATCACGGGAGCCAATCTGGTCCATGACATAATCGAGTCCTTCGGCTGCCATTGCCTGGGCACGGCGGAGTCGGATGATGCCGCACTGCGGGCGGAAGGGAAAAGCCGCATTTATGATGTATTCCTGAGGGACGAGGACTTTGCCGCATTTGAGGAGCTGATGCAAAGAATCCTGCCCGAGAGAGAGGAGAAACTCTCCGGAAGAGAGCTGATGAGCATTTTAGGCAGTCAAATTAATGACGAGAGATCCATCCTGCGCTCGTCCTACGAGATGAATGTACCGGTCTTCTGTCCGGCGCTTCCCGACTCCATGATCGGCCTGCAGGCCTGGATGTACAGCCAGACAAAAAAGCTTACTGTAGATGCTTTTGCCGATATCAAGGAGATCGTGGACATCTGCTATGGATGCCAGAGATCGGGAATCGTAATCGTAGGCGGGGGCGCTCCCAAGAACTTTGCTCTCCAGTCCATGCTGGTCACCCCGAATAGCTTCGACCTCGCGATCCAGCTTACCACGGACACGCCAGAGAACGGGGGTCTATCCGGTGCCACCCTCTCTGAGGCCGTCTCCTGGGGCAAGATATCGGAAAACGCGAAATTCGTCACGGTTTACGCTGATGCAACCATTACCTTGCCATTGATGGTGGCGGCGACCATGGAGCGGCTAAAGAATAGCAAATGATTCTAATCGGTGGAAGAATATGAAACTATGCGTTGATCTGCAAGAATTGGCGGAAATTGCCAACAACAGGATGATAAACCTGTTTATCAGCTCTGTCGGCTCGCACATGTGGGGCATGCAAATTCGAGAGAGCGATATAGACCTGGTGATGATCTATATCGCTCCCACCAGGGCTATCCTGCGAGGCGAAAGGATTTCGCCTACCGCTCGCCAGCAGATAACAGCCCGAGGAGGAGAGATTTATGACACCTTAGGCTGGGAGATCGGCCATCTCATAAATCAGCTCATCAAAGGAAACGTCAACGCTATCTGGTATGTCACAAGCCCGCTCGTCATTAAGCCTTCTATTATCCAGGAGGAGCTATCGGCCCTGGTAGAGGCCAACCTCTGCCGCGACACATATCACTCCGTCAAAGGGATGGCACAAAGCCAGATCAAATCCGAGGAAAAGGCAAAGATGGGGGGCAAAGGCTACAGGACGGCTCTGAGGACTATCAATTTTGGGATAAAGCTCCTCTTAGAAGGCAGGATTTGCTTTGCGCCCGCTTTGGGTACGCCAGGAGTCGAGGAGGTCATGGAAAAGATGCGCCAACTGGAAGAGGCATATGAGGCCAGCCCCTTGCCGGACCGGCCCGACGAGAATGCTTTTCGTGAGTTTCTTCTGCGACTAAGGATGGAGGAGATGACAAGAGGATGAGAGCTCTGCGCGAGAGAGACCTGATATACAACATAGATAGATTCAAGTCGGTAATAAAAAAATAGAGGCCTCTGTGAGTCCTTTGTGCGCTCTGTGTCTTTGTGGTGGTAGTACCGTCAGCCATTTGGTTATAACCAGCGGCTAACGACGTTTCAACCACAAAGCTAACAAAGAACGCACAAAGAGCCTAACTAATATATTTGAAAATGTAAATAGTAGGGGATCCATGTGGAAATCGTTGTGGGCATAAGCGGGGCATCGGGTGTGCAGTACGGCATTCGGCTCTTGCAGGTCTTGCGGGAGAAGGGCTGCATCACCCATCTGGTAATAACCGAAACGGCCGCAAAGATCATTGAAATTGAGACCGATTCTCTGCCAACGGATGTGCAGGATCTGGCCGACCACGTTTACGCGGCCCGCGACTTCGCCGCGCCATTCGCCAGCGGCTCGCATCTCTTTGATGCCATGGTCGTCATCCCCTGCAGCATGGGAACGCTCTCTGGAATTGCTTGCGGCTCCTCGGACACGCTCATCACCCGGGCGGCAGAGGTCTGCCTCAAAGAGAAAAGGAGGCTGATAATTGTACCCAGAGAGACTCCTTTAGGCCTGGTAGAGCTGCGCAATATGGTCGCTGCTGCCGAAGCGGGAGCGGTTGTCCTGCCAGCCTGCCCTGCCTTCTACTCCCGGCCCCAAAGCCTTGATGAGCTGGTGGATGTGCTGGTGGGCCGGGTACTCGATCTTCTCGGAATAGAGAACGATCTTTACCGCCGATGGCAAGGAACGCCTGAAAGGAAATGCTTATAACGGTTTGAATCAGAGCAACTAACAAGGTGAATTAAATGAAGTGCGCGCTGTGTCTTGTTGAGAAGGAGACTGTACCTATCAAGCTCAATTTGGCTACTATTCACGGCCCTAAGGATGAAATGTTTAATCTGTGCAAGGAGTGCCTGGACCTGGCACATCAAGCCTATATCGATAAGGATTTCCTGGCTGTCAAGGCGGGATCCAATGCTGCGCCCCACGGCGCGCACGGGGATGCGCACGGAGCGCATCACTGATCTTCGCGTTCAAGAACGATTCGTGCCCCAAAGCCTGACATGGATAGAAAACACCTTTTTTTCTGCCACCAATGGTTTGAAGGTTATACCAGCTGCTTTCATTGCCCGGATGCAGAGATTGAAAAGAACATAATTCTCAAGCTTGCCCACACCTACCGAGTCTGCCAGAACATCACAGAAATCGCCGGATCTCTGGGCATGAAGGAAGAAGATGTGGTTCTGTCGAAGGCGCTGGCCCTCTTGCACGATGTGGGTCGATTCGAGCAAATGTGTGGTTTTGGCTCCTTCAATGACAGCATGACTGCGGATCATGCAATGCTCGGCCTCAAGGCTATCAACCGCTCGGGAGTTCTTTCCTGCCTGCCGAAAAGAGAGAGAAATCTGATCCGAAAGAGCATCTGGCATCACAACAAGTACCAGATACCGGTTGCCGAAAAAACCGACGTTACCCTCTTCTCGAAATTGATCAGGGATGCCGACAAGCTGGACATACTGGGAGTTGTCGCTCTGCATTTTGAGACGAGAGATCAGCATCCTAACCCTGCACTCGACTTCGGTCTGACCCATGGTCTGGAGCTAACTGAGGAAGTCGTCTCGGACATTTTGCAGGGAAAGATGGTGAGGATTGCCGCACTAAAGACTTTAGGCGACCTGCGCTTGATGTATTCGAGCTGGATTTTTGACATCAACTTTCCCATCACACTTGCCTATGTAAAAGAGAGAGGCTACCTGGAAAGGCTGCTGGCCGACCTGTCTATGGAACCGGAAATTATCCCGGTGAGAGACTTCTTGCAGGCCTATCTGGAAAAGAGAAGCCTTATGTCTATCTGAGATGTATGTATTCGATTCCATAAAGAGACCTCCATGACTCAAGCTCGCAAGGAAAAGTATAGAAATGAGGAAACGATTCAGATATGGTATGAGAAATTTGATGATTTCAGTTCTTGTCCTTTTTGCACTGGCATGCAGCTCTCAGTCACTAGAAACTATTATGATCAACCAGGAAAGCGGAATGACAATCCTGGCCAACTTCACCAGCTATCCAGTCAATCAATCGGAGAACGCCACAATTACCCAAAATCAAAGCAACCAGACAATGACAAACAGCTCAAACAACAACGCACCTACGAGCCTGTGGAGCTGGGGAAAAATTCCCATAGGCTATGAATTGAATAAGAACGGCACCTTGACCAAATTGGCCGATGAACAATGGAAACCCTCCATCTGAAGCTGAAGAGGCGCATTCGAAAATGTTGGAGCAGAGGAAGGGCACCGCAGTGATGCTTCTGGTTGGAGTTATCGCTCTCTTTTTGGGATGGCAATTTTTTTCGGATAGCACATCCGCCGGGCCGTGGACAGTATCCGAGAAAGGAATTCTAGGGTACAGAGTATCCATGCCCCAATACAATATGAGCCCGCCCGAGGATGACGGCAACAGCACCCTCTCTGCAGTCCAGTTTCTGAGCCGTGATGCAAAGATCGCAGCGCTCATGAGAATCCCCGGCCTGGATGCAGATGCAAAGAACGGAAGCATTCCCGGCATTGTGCTCTTGCCCGGCGCAACCGTTCACAAAGAGCAAGAGCAAAAGCTGGCCAGGTACCTGGCCGACCTGGGATTTGCCAGCATCACCCTTGACCAGAGAAATTTGGGGGGAGTCGATGCAAAAGCCGATCTACAGATGTTTTTAAGGGGCGAAGAGCCGACGGAGCATAGAATGGTTTATGATGCCCTGGCTGCAGCCGAGATACTGCGCAGCCGGCCCGAGATCGACCCGACGCGCATCATCTATGCCGGGGAGAGCAACGGAGGCCGCTTTGCCATCATGGCCTGTGCCCTGGACGGCAGGGCGAGGGGCGTTTTGGCCATAAGCACCTGCGGCTATGGAACTGATGACGCAATCGCTTCGGCAGGTGTAGTGGATAAGAATATGGTCCGATTCTACCGGTCCATCGATCCCGAGACCTACCTCTACAGTATCGCACCTCGCCCGCTGGTCATGATCCATTCCAGCAATGATACCATCATACCTTACCAATTGGCAGAGCAGACCTATGCCCGAGGAGTGCAGCCCAAGAGAATGCACACCGTTGGGTGCAACGTGCATGGCTACTGCGCACAGATGAATGAGGCGATCGAAGAAGAACTGAAGGGCATGATATTCGAATAAATAAGAGAATCATCGACCCCTTACACCAGCCGGTTGAAGGCCGGCAAAAAAAAAGGTTCTCCATCCTTTCGGTTGATTTACTCCTCTTAATCAATTCCCGTGGATGTGGTCCATTGATAAGAGTAGTAAGTATGGCCGGTGGGAGGATATGTGTAGGTTATCGGGCTGTCCCAGTAAGGATACGGATATGGCATAGGATCGGGACTCGGGTTCGGATTGACCCAATAACTGCTGGGGCCGGAGACATAAATGTAGGCATAGTTGCTCCAGCCGCTGCAATAATACTGGAGGATGTGCCAGCCAGGAGTATCAGCAAAGAACCATCTCTTGTACCAGCCCGGGTAATTGACGAATCCTGCGTAGTTAGTATCCAGCATGCCGCTCGGATACCACTCATAAAACCATATATTGCCTGTTCCCGAGGTCTTCATCCATAAGGCCAGGTTGGCATAAAGATTGCAGCTTGCTACGGTTCGTGGTGCATAGGAGATATAAAGGCTATTGGGCGCAGAGCTTCCGGGGGGTATTATCATTTTATTGTAGACCGGATTGGTCGCGGTGGCCCTTGATCCCGTAGGCGCAGAGGCATAAGCTGCTTCCTGGCTCGTGCTCATAAGAGTTTGCGTACTCTCCTGCGCGCTTGGGGCTTGCTGGGATGCGGTGACGTCCGTTGGCACTTGCAGGCCCAGTGATTCTGCGCTGCTAGGAGTGCTGGGTGTGGGTGCGCCGCCCGTTGCTGTGGTGGAATAGGGGTTCATCTGTCCAAATGCATTGTTACATAGCAGCATCATTAATGCTATTATTATCACAGTCCATTTCATCTGAGGACACCTCGACAGATTATTGGCGTTTTGAATGTAAATATGTTCCCGTGCTGACTCGAGAGAAAAATTCCAGGGAAACACTTTCGCCCCGCGTCCATTATGCTTTTATTTGAATTTGTCGGATCGTTTCAATTGTGATCAAAGGCAAGGAAGCTTATCTGAAAAAATTGACAGCCAATATGTATATCCCCTCTCAGGAAGTGGGCACAAAGCTTGATGGCAGCACTCCTCCTTCCGTCTTCATTGGGAGCTGGAACTATCCCAAGGTTTACGCCGGTCCCATGATCGCACCTCTGCATGGCGACACCATCATCATGGACCGGCCTGAGTCATGGATACCGGAAAAGAAGACCCAGGAGGAGATCATAAGATACCGGCTAAATCTGATCAGAGGCAAAAGATCCGTCAAAGTCACCCAGTTGCAAGATCGCTACTTGGACAAACTTCGGGACATATCCCTCTCCGCTACCTCCATTGAGAGTGAAGCCGAGTTCCACCACGCTCCTAAAGGCATGTCCTTTAGTGATGAGCACACACCCTTCGGTCCCAGTGCGCCTCTGGATAGACTGGAAATTTGCAATGCCAGGTGGGATCCGAATTTAGAGAAGGTCTATTACGACGGCGACCTACTGGCGGCGGACGCTGTTGTTGATCTGCACCAGAAGGGCATGCCTTTTTCCAGCATAGAGAAGGCATTCTCCATGGGAACCATGGGTACCAAGAAAAGACGGCGCCTGGTTCCCACACGCTGGTCCATCACCGCCTGTGACAGCACCCTGGCCAACCGGCTTTTGCAAAAGGTCAGGGATTATGACCCCATCGATTGCTGCCAGGTGAGGGAGTTTTCCAGCCTCAACAATTATTACGCCGTCCTACTCCTACCCACGTCATGGCAGTATGAGTGGATGGAGGCCTTCCTCTGCATCCTGGGAAATGAAGAGCTGATTTTCTCCGACTATGAGAAAAATGCTGGCAAGAAGGGCTATTCCCGGGTGGGTGGATGCTACTATTCCTGCAAAATGGCGGTCTTGGAGGCTCTGGCACGCGAGAAAAAACAGGCCGGTGCGATCATCTTGCGGGAGGCTTATTCGGGATATGTGCCGTTAGGTGTCTTTAACGTTAGGGAGAATGTGAGAAATGCCATGCAAGAGAAGGCCTTGTCCTTCGAGGATATGAAGAGCGCTTTGTGGTATATTTGCGGCAAACTGCAATTGCCCTTAAAAAAATTCATCATGCAAAGCGACCTGCTTAAGGAGATGCTTAAAGCCCGGCAGACTACATTGAGCTCTTTCTCTTGATATCATTAAAAATGAGCTTCTAAAGAGCGAAAATTAGATATAAAATGAACTCCTTGATTTGGTGGGAGTGAAATGTGTGGATAAAGAAATGAGAAGAAATAAGCGTTGCGTGTCTTTTATCATATTTATTTTAAGTGTTTTATCGTTAACGAGCTATGCTTCAGCCCAGTGCGGGGATTGTGATGATAAAAATCCCTGTACCATGGACCTTTGTGAGGGAATGATCTGTCAGCATACGCCCCAGAGCTGCGACGATGCTAATTCCTCTGCATTGGCGCTATCTGGAAAAGAGGCTGAGATCAGCAAGGCGCAAAGTGATGGTTCAAGACAAAACGGGCAGGAGCCTCCTGTATTAAAGGAAGCCGTTGATATACCAGCAAGCTGTGATCCTGTGAATTGCGATGACGGGAACGTCAATACGACAGACCTCTGCAGCTCATCCGGTTGCGTCAATATCCCCTTGTCCGGAAAAGGCTCTTTTGTGGAATCTCTAATACCTGTACCACCTGAAATAGAAAACGAGGTCGCCAAAGAGAATACCACTATCAATGGATCTCAAAATGTCATGGAAGAGGCAAAGCCCGTAATTGGCGGCAGCATCATAAGCGAAAATAATAGCTCTGCTCTATCCTCAGACGAGGCGCTCATGGCCCGCCACCCTCAGAGCTGCGATGATCATGATCCCTGCACGGTGGATACTCTCAACGGGAGAAGGTGCGAGCATAAACCGAAGAATTGCGATGATAGAGATCCCGCCACCTTTGATTACTGCTTTGAAGGAGTGTGCCACCACACAACGACAAGCTGCGATGATGGAAATCCCTGTACCATCGACTCTTTCAATGGTATTGCATGCGTGAATACGTCCAAGAATTGCGATGACCATAATGCCTGCACCATTGATACCTGTGTCGATGGAAAATGCGTGCGTACGTCCAGGAGCTGTGATGACGGCAAACCTTGTACCTATGACAAATGCGATCCAAAGAGGGGTTGTTTTTACCCATCGAAATGCAATGACGACAATCCCTGCACAGTAGACTATTGCGATTCGGCCGGGAGGTGCCAGCATTCACCTGTGGTCTGCGGACGGGGAAAAACATGCATCGATGGTGTCTGCCAGTATCCATATTACACCTATCCTGCGTTATATTACCCATACTACCCCTATTACGAGCCCTATGTCGCACCCAGCAGTGCCCTTCCATCCGCAAAGTCCTACACAATTCCTGTCGGGACGGCTATAACCCTGCCCTGGGCCAAGTCGGTTACGGCTCTCAATACGTTAAAGGTGGAGAACGGCATAGCATATCCAGGTGCATCGCCTCTAAAGTTTGTGAGATCGTTGGGATTAGAAGGCCAGGCCATTTCAGGATACCAAACCGGACCGTCTATCTCGGAACGGGCCGAGATGATAGGTCTTTCCTGGAAGGATTACAGCTTCACTTTGACCTTGATCCAACCAAACGGAAGCATTCTTCCTGTGCAGGGCGATAACCGGAATGTAATGCACCTCGTGGGTTCGAACTACGATTACTACTTCCTGAGAAGTGCGGCTATTGGGAATTGGGGTATCGAAGTCAAGCCCATAAATCCGGGAGCTAATGGTGTCGGATTCTCATTGATAACCGGGCTGGTGAAGGGAGCGGTCCCCCTAAATCAGCCTTAATATCAAATACATCGCTTTATATGCCTGGAAAAAGCAGATTTAACAGCAATGGACAGAGATGATTGGCAGAAGGTCCAAAAGGAGCTGAATCGGCTTTATGAGCTGCATGAGGGTGAAGTTTCCGATCCGGGAAAATGCCGAGAATTCAACAGAGAGGCCTCACTATTTCTACAAAATCTGGAGGATTTACAGGTCTATGATGTGGCGGACAGGGTTATGGAGCTTTTGGCCGGCTGCAGCCCCAAGGATTTCTCACCCTGTGAGAATCGCCAGTGCACCAAAGGCTCATTAGAACGATTGCAGCATCGGATCAGAGAAAAGCTGGAAAAGAGCTGATTTATCTTTTCCGGTACTTTAAAAATAATCCGATGGCTACGATCAAGCTAGAAAATGATACGATATTGGCTACGATGAGAATATTATCCTGAATGTGCAAGCCGTAGAGCAGCCAGAGGAACATTCCCAGGCAGAATTGCAGGAGCATAACCAGGCTTACATCCGCTACAGACTGCGTTTTGTAGATCTTGAGGATCTGGGGCACGAAGCCGAACATGGTCAAAACGGCGGCACTTGAGCCGATCAACTCCCACTGCATCGGACTCAAGAAGGTGGTGATGGTATATTAGCTTATTTTAATCCAGCAGTACCAGACCAAACAGCTCCACCATTTCCTTGCAATCCTTGAGAACCCGCGGCTTATAGCCGGCGTTTTGCAGGGTTTTGAAGACATCGATGCCGCAGGCCTCCATGGAGGGCCGCATGAGCTCCTTATTCTTGCATTTCACGCTATCCAGATCGAAGACCGCCTGATCCTTCTTTTGCATCTCCTCGATGATGCATGTGTCGCAGATGGCGCAGGGCATGGCGTTCATGCCGAATGCCTTATAATAGCCGGCCAAAAAAGCGGCTCTCTCCAGCTCAGCCACGGTCTTTTGCATCTTGACCACGGAATTGGAGAGAGACCGGCCGGCGTGTTTGGTCGCGACCTTGGGGTCTGGCTTGGCCTCAAAACGGACCAGAACGGCATTTCTGTATGCAGAGAGAACCGCTCGGGTCTCGGGCGGAGTAGGAGTAAAAGGCGGACATCCGAGATGTTTTCCATAATTGCCACAGCCATACCTGCACTTGAGCCGCACCCAATCAGACACTACTATTATCTCCGTAGGTACGAGTCGCAGATCATCATGAACTGTCTTCAATTCACATAGGAGGCTTTCTAGGTCTTTATTCATTATCATTAACCTATACGGTTCGAAAATTTATATTTTTCTCATTAGTTCGATCCAGATGTTGACAGCCGAGATGCTGATCAGGTTCAATGTGGTAGCCGCATACCAGAGATAGGACTCTTCTTGGCTTAGGCGCACTATCCAGCCTGACCAAAGAACGAAACATATGATGGAAAAGGTGATCAGAGTGTCGATAGCCAAAAAGAGCTTGGGTCTCATAAAGAGCCTTCCCACCTCTGCAATGGTGCAGTACTCAAGGGGCGCCTCTTGACCGGCCAGGTGAAAGAAGACTCGTGCCAGGTTCAAGAGCAAATCTGCCAGGGCCCAGGCAATGACCAGACATCCCAAGATGGAAAGGGAGGCGGACGGTGCACCGGTGCGCAGGGCAAGCAGGCCGAAGAGCAGCTTGAAGATGCAGAAGGGAACACCTATGGTCAGAGCCTGAAAGGTGGGAGTCAAAAAGAAGCTGTCTTCAACTTTTTCCGTCTGTAGCATGGTTTGCTCTTCCATTGAATGGTATCCTGGTGCGCCTTTGCTGAAAAAAGTTTGCATTTGGCTTTTCCCGTTTGTGTGACTACTCCCAAGAATAAATTCGTGGGCATCTAGTGGGGTTTCTCTGCCCCCGCACCCCAACCATCCTAAATTACACCAAAGAATTCAGTGATATCGAAGTATACTGTGGCCCTGGTTTTATCAGCCAGTTCTATGTTCATTTTGTCATAGAACCTCTTTTCTTCAGTGACAAGCTCCTGGCTTTCCAGGAACCAATCGACATCAATCTGACCGAATTTTTCTTGCAGATAGTAGTACTCCGATGCCTCGCCGTCCTCCTCGCCCTGGGCGTAATCAATTATAATGGCATCCTCTATGGATTGGCCGCTGTTGTTCGAAAAGGTAATGTAGCCATCATATTTTCCTATTGTCAACATCTCTTGCTCAAATCACTTTGCATTCTTGGGAGGAATAACATCAAATGAATTTTTGCCCATTGATAATAGTATTATTTGAATTAATTTTAAGTTATGAATGAATGCACCTTATTATAGAATTATAAATCTTTGCAAATAGACATATAGAACTCATTTAAACAATATGAGAACTCTGCATTAAAATTAATTACTAAAGAAAAATTCTTATACTAAAAGCACTATATCATTGATTGAGGACTATGCTGGCCAGACCTAATTTGAACATTCTTCTTGCCGAGGACAACCCGGTAAATCAGAAGATGGCTCTGATTGCACTCAAGAAGCTTGGGCTACAGGCCGATACGGCCAAGAACGGCCGGGAGGTTCTGGTGGCTCTGGAGGAGCATCATTACGATCTGGTGCTCATGGATATTCAAATGCCGGAAATGGATGGAATTGAAGCCACCAAAATTATTCGCAAGCGCTGGTCGCAAGGCCCCAAGATAATAGTTGTCACCTCATTTGAGGCGGAGATGTGCCGCGATCTTTGCTATAATGCAGGGGCTGATGATTATCTCAACAAGCCTGTAAAGATAGATGAGCTTGGCGCGGCCATTGAGCGCAATTTAGGTGCTATTGGTTTGCAAACTGCCGCGGATGCACAAGCTCTTTTCGTTTAACTTTTTTTAAGGTCTTCCTTCATCTGCAGAAAGATCTCTCGGGTCAACTCTCCTTTGGCATATCTCTCGTCCAAAACCTCCTCTGCAGTGGTTCTTGCCGGCGCGCTGCTCTCGGCAGCAATGCGGCGTCCCGAATCGCGCATGATCAGATACAGTATCAGAAACAGTGTGCCTATCCAGGGTATCAAGATCGGCAAACCCCATAAAAGCCCATTCATGTTTCTCGTCTCAGCATCCTTGTAGACCAGGTAGGCCACAGCTAACGAGATAAACCAGGCAAAGACTGTTCCAAATCCCATAAATGGGAACCAGTCCATCATATGATAGTACGGCATATCAATTCCCCTCATTACCCAATATTATCGACTTCTGACTACTTAATGTTCGACATTTAACTTATTTAAGGTTGTGGTACAGATTTATTTTTTGGCCATCTGCCTGATCTTGTCCCAGCCAGTTCCCCCCACCCGGAGAGGGTGATCAAGCACCACATCGATGAAGCCGAAGATGACGGGAGCATAAACGACATAAAAGTCGCGAGCAAAAGACATGGTCCCCCCTAGATCCTGGAAGTGGCGGGTCTCCATCTCCTCACCCGTTCCGGCAATTACGGTGCTTATACTGCTATTGGCAACGAAGCTGGACATGCCGCAGGAGGCTTTGGCAGGCTGCACGGCATCGATGTTCACGGGCACGCTGCCATAGCATTCGTAGGCATAACACAAAAGCTCCTCCTGCGTCTCCCGGCCGTCCGATCTTGCTTCCTCCAATATTTCCTCATCCAGAAAATCAAACTGGGGAATGAGTCCGGCATCGATGACGTAAGAGAATTCCTCCACGTCGCTTAGAGCCAGGTCCACAGCCTCCAGGACCAGGCCCAGCTTCACCGGCTCGCCATAGCCGAAGTTGCACTGCCAGGAATCGCTCTCCACGTAAAGTTGCCTCTCGCTTAGATTTGTTATATTAAGCATTGGACGCAATATTATTACTATTACATAATAAGTCTTTTTGATTATCAGTACTTCGGCGTTCCTTACAACAACTTCCGGGCAATGGTTCTGGGTAGTATTCTCATTTTCATTCAGCCTTCGAATGCTATCAAAACTCCCCGGCTTCTATGGGCGTTGGCTCTCTCCGGCAGGAGCAATAATCTGCGGCACTTAGGGCGTGCTCATCACCAACCGTCTCATTACCAGCATCCACATTGACCTGGTGCATTATTCGGTCATCATCGCAGTCTTAGGCGGCGCTCTGCTATTGGTGCTGGTACTGCGCCCAAAAATCTCAGTCATGTTTCAGGATGCATTTATCTTTCTTGTGCCTCTCGGATTTCATGCCCATTTCCTGATCGCGGGATTAATTTCGGGTGTCATTCTGGACCCGCCTTTTCTGCTAATGGTGAGCATGATCATGTGCATGATCGCGCTTGGGCTTCATAGAGAAGCATTTAATTTTAGATGGCAATGAATGAAGTTTGAGCTATGTGAAAATGAGCTAGTCAGAATTTTAACATTTTTTACCAAAATTTTTGAAAATAAAAGGTGGATAAAATAGACTAATGCGCTGGATCGTACACCTCCCAGGCTATCAAGGCGCTGCACCCGCGACCATCGCGATTAATGTGGGGTTCCGGTGAGGCTCCCGGCAACCTTCTACTGCGCGACTCTCGCAACCGGGGGCAGTCCTTTCGCGACAGCCAGACACCCGGCGGCGGGAGACCAATGCCGCCTGTAATCCAGTGGGGGCGCAGGCCAGGAAGCCGCAAGATCCTGCAGGGCGCTTTCCATCGCACCGCCCGGCCTTGACCCCAGGCCAATCATTTTCGCCAGTCCTCTGCCCCGCGAAGCCCCACGCCTGCCGGGTTGGGGCCGATCAAGGCTGTGCGGCCCTGCGGGCTACCCTGCGGAGCAGCCATTGAATCAGCCCAGAAATGTGTAGTAGCTCAAAATCGGTATTGCTATAATAACTATGAAAAACATGATTGCTACTATCGATACTGTTTTCGTGAAAGTGCCTGTATTCCCTAATAAATTCGTGGGCCTCCTTGGACGATCGATCGTGAGGAATCAAAACTACATTGCTCTATTTGCATCAGCCTTCGCATTCTCTACAGCATCATCATCTACCATTTTTTTAAATACGGCTATTGCGATTCTAACTCTTGAAATGATATTTTAAAATAAAAAGATTTTAGTATCTATATTTTGAAGTACCATAATCTATATGTACTATGAGCCTAATATGTTAATGTATAATGCCAAAAACTACATTGACACTGTCGGGGCCTGTGGCCAAAATGCTGAAGGTTTACACTGCACAGATCAAAAGTAGCTTGCGGGCTCAAAGCGAGGTGGTTGAAGAGGCATTATTAGAGTTCTTCGAGAAGCGCGGCTTTAAAATCAGGGACACAAAGCAAAAATAATGGCACACGGAAACACTATTATGTTTTATGCTTTGATTACCGTTTCCACTAGATATCTTATATTATATGTTCACGCCTGCAAACTCGCAGTTTTGTTGAACAGGACAATAGTGAGATAGCACAAGGTAGGGAAAGAGTTATCAATTAATTAAGGTAGATAGATTCATGTACGTAGGAGGAAGATTGAATTGAGTGATAATGTTTTGACAGAGAAAGATCTGGATGTGCAGGAGAAAAAGGTCTTTGGCCGAATCATAGATATGTGGAGCCTGGGAAGTGAGGAAGATCCCTACGCCCAAAGTACCGAGTCTGAAGTCATAAAATATTCCAAGACGGACGGACTTTCTGAGGAGCAGATTTTGAAGGTACTAAAGAACCTAGAGGAAAATAAACTGTTCCACATGGATGATGTGAATGGCAAAGCATATATCAAATATAATGTCGATGCGATCCAAATAGTCAAAGAGCTTCAGAAAACTGCATATGTACATAGCAGAAACAAATTCATACCACCAGATCATTGAGAATTATGTTAGAGATATCCTGTTCTGGCCAACTCCGAGATTTATGCACGGTCTGGAATTGTTAAATGTAAACGGCAGTTCCAGAGACGTTGATTATCTTTGACTCCCCACTCGGGAAGTATATTCTCTTGGGATAATTGAACTGGCCGTCGAAAACCCTTATGTTATGGTACATTTTTCCTTTAACGCTAAAGCCAAAGCTTCCATCTCCTGAGGTTTCCTTACCAATGTAAAGGCCGATTGTTCACCAAAAAGTCGAGCCATGTGTCTTCCGACCTGATCTGCAACGAAGGCAATGGTGTTATAACCAGAGTAGATTGCCTAAAATAGGTATGCGAGACTGATAGTAGTAAGGCTCGACGGCCTAAATGCACCTGCTATCAACCCCACATCTTTGCTTCATTAATGCATTAATTATCTCTAAGAGATGGTATGCACGGGCTTCGTTGATCTGGCAAACACATCTACAACGACCGTATTGCTGGGCTGGTTGTTAACCACAAAGTTGAGCATGTGTCTTCCCACCTGGTCGGCATTGAAGTTCATGGTGTTATAACCCTGGTTGAACTGATAAGTCTTGTACTTAGTACTGGTTGTGTCGGTCTGGGTCGTCTCGTAGAAGCCTGCCGGTCCTTCAACTGGAGCATAGGCGATTAGTTGCAGCCAGGTTCCGACTGGGCTTACCACATATTGTGTCCAGTTTGTTGCTCCCTGGATCCAGAGGTCATTGGTATTGGATGGCACGGTGGATGCATACTGGGTAAATGGCAAACCTACACCGGCACCGTAGTAAACATTGGAAGGTGTTTTCTTCGTTATATCGAACTTGGTAGGATTGCTTATTATCCCACCCACTACAGGCGAACCGGTGGTTGTATAGTACTCTGTAAAGGGCGAGAAAGTGACCTCGCTATACTCTTGGCTGTAGAAGGAACCACCTGTTGTGTACCAGGGAAAATTGGGAACAGGCGTATCGAGCCACCGGAGCATGCTTGCCAGCCCCGGATCGGAATTTGTACGGGTGGACGCGTGACCCATGTTGGGACTGATCCAATCTCCGCCGGATCCCATTGAGCTGCCACTGGAACCTGCGCCTAGGGGATCCTCTGCGAATGCCGAAACTGCAAGGCAGACGAGCACCGTCATACATATCAAAATTTTGCTATATTTCATTTTCACACCTACTATCTACTTAGATCTCTAAATGATCTCTGGGTCTTAAAGAGGAGGGACAGGCAGATCGCGAAAGGATGTCAATATTCCATTGAATCCATTCTCAAATCTGCCTGGTCTATTATTGTTTATTTCAATCTTATTTCTTATGTGAAGCTTTCGCCTTTTCAGTTACAGTTTTTGCGGGTACAGTCTTTTTTCCTACATCAGACTTCTTTTCTACATTATCATCTATCATATCTTGAATCCTCCGTTTGTGATTCTAGACCCAATAGGATGCCCTTGAATAAAAAGCTTTTGGTACTGAAATATTAAAATGCTATAAGCTACGCACATATAAAGTTCAATAAATTAAAAATCGAGATCTAGCTCACTTCAGATGACCTTGTTATCAAGGCACTCGATCATGAGCTGCTTACCAGGAATAAAAAAAGACAGAGCAATCGATTTTTGATTCACCTGTGAATGGCTGTAACTGGATTTCAGCGGGAGCCCGTCGTTGTCTGAGTAGTTCCATCGGAGCTCGTGGTTGTTTGGTAAGTTCCGTCAGAGGTTGTCGTAGTCTGACCAATGGGTGTAATTGTGGTCTCGCCATTAGTTGTCGTGGTGGTTTGACCATTTTGTGTAGTTGTAGTAGTCAAGCCGTTTGGAATTTGGGATGAGCTTCCGCTCGTGCTGTAGCGTCCAGAGTTTGCAGCATTGCCGAGAACTGTTACAGGCATCTGTTTTGCTGCCGGATAAAAGCTTACAACTGCGTTTCCTGGCTCTTCCTGGGCAAACACATCCACAACAACCACATTGCTGGGCTGGTTGTTCACCACAAAGTAGAGCATGTGTCTTCCCACCTGGTTGGCGTTGAAGTTCATGGTGTTATAACCCTGGCTGAACTGATAAGTCTTGTACATCGAACTGGTTGTGTCTGTCTGGATCATCTCATAGAAACCTGCCGGGCCTTCAACGGGGGCATAGGCGATTAGCTGCAAACCGGTTCCAATGGGGCTTACCACATACTGTGTCCAGTTTGTTGCTCCCTGAATCCATAGGTCGTTGGTCTTGGATGGCACAGTGGATGCATATTGAGTATATGGCAACCCTACACCGGCACCGTAGTACACACGGGACGGTAATTGTTGCGTTATATTGAACTTGGTAGGGTTGCTTATTATCCCACCTGCTACAGGCGTACCAGTGGTTGTATAGTACTCTGTGAAGGGCGAGAATGTGGTGTAGTTATAGGCCTGGCTGTAGAAGGAACCACCCGTAGTGTACCAGGGGAAGTTGGGGACAGGGGCATCGAGCCACTGCAGCATGCCAGACAGCCCCGAATCAGAGGTTGCACGGGTGGTGGACACTTGACCCATGTTAGGACTGATCCAATCTCCGCTTGATCCCATTGAGCTGCCACCGGTGCCAGCACCTAGCGGGTCCTGTGCAAATGCCGAAACTGCAAGGCAGACGAGCACCGTAATACATATCAAAATTTTGCTATATTTCATTTTAACACCTACTTTGATTCTTGATTTCTTATTCCTTATGTGAGGCTTTCGCGTAGGTCACCGCCAGAAGCCCGGCTACGGCAAAGATCGCATCGAAGCCTGGAGTCGAGCTAGTCGTAGTTTCAGTAGTTGTACTTGTAGATTCGGAGGCAGGAGATGTGCTGGGAGATTTGCTAGTCGTAGTTGTAGTTGTAGTTGATTTGGCAGCATCGGGGCGAGAAGAAGTGTTAGTCGCAGTTGCAGCCGATTTAGATACATCCTTAGCGACTGGTTGATCGAGCCACTGCACCATCCCACTCACCCCCTCATCAGGATTTTTATCACGAGACATTTGGCCCATGTTGGGATTAAGATAATCTCCGTTCGACCCCATTGTGCTGCCACTGGAACTTTCGCCTAACGGGTCTGATTGTGCGCATGCCTGAAACGCAAGGCTAACAAGCATCGTCATACACAACAAAATTTTGCTATATTCCATACTAACACCTACTATTGCATAATTTAAAAGATATGCAAGATTGATGGCATTGGGCCCTGATAGCCAAATGTACCTACCACCAATCTCAATTCTCATGCATTATCTCTAAGATATTACATGCACTATTGGCTGCGTCGATGCTGACGGAGTTTGGGCAAACACATCCACAATGATCACATTGCTGGGCTGGCTGTCTACCACAAAGTAGAGCATGTGTCTTCCCACCTGGTCGGCATTGAAGTTCATGGTGTTATAACCCTGGTTGAACTGATAGGTCTTGTACATTGAACTGGTTGTGTCGGTCTGTATCATCTCATAGAATCCAGCCGGACCGTCATTGGGTGCATAAGCAATTAATTGCAGCCAGGTTCCGACTGGGCTAACCACATACTGTGTCCAGTTTGTTGCTCCCTGAATCCAGAGGTCGTTGGTCTTGGACGGCACAGTGGATGAATACTGGGTGAATGGCAACCCTATACCGGAACCGTAGTACACACTGACGGGCGTTTTCTGGGTTATATCGAACTTGATGGGATTGCTTATTATCCCACCTATTACAGGCAAACCGGAGGTTACATAATACTCTGTAAAGGGCGAGAACGTGGTGTAGCTATATGCTTGGCTGTAGAAGAATGAACCACCTGTTGTGTACCAGGGGAAGTTGGGAACAGGCGTATCGAGCCACTGCAGCATGCCAGCCAGCCCCGGATCAAAATTTGTGCGGGTGGACACTTGGCCCATGTTGGGGCTAATCCAATCTCCACGAGATCCCATTGGGTTGCCCGGAGTCATGTTGCCCGGAGTCATGTTGCCCGGAGTCATGTTGCCCGGAGTCATGTTGCCCGGAGTTATGTTGCCCGGG
>Ga0247840_10000827_pt1 | contig 62894 bp, 39 predicted proteins | sample LaCruzMarch2015__FD_192404 | JGI IMG/M metagenome (GOLD analysis project Ga0247840, IMG submission 192404) | Freshwater microbial communities from meromictic Lake La Cruz, Castile-La Mancha, Spain - LaCruzMarch2015_17m | ecosystem: Environmental > Aquatic > Freshwater > Lake | place: Spain... | reverse complement strand
TACTTTTAAACATCAAAAATTCACACAAATTAATTGGGGTATCCAACATATTTTGGAAAGTTGCCTCTAAAATAATCCCACGGGATGTTGTTAAAACAGAATATTCAAGCTTGCAATCACCATTATCAGCCCGAAATTTTACGTTTTTGGTTGTAGCTCCTAAAAATGTATTTACTTGCGGATAACATTCTGGCTTGCCAGATATTTCTAGGATATTTTTCGTTTTATTCTTAATATAAGTAACTGATGGTGATACTGAAGAAATAGAAATTCTCTCCGTATCAATAAATAGCTGTGCATTGTTTTTAATATTAATTGTCATAACATAACTCCTCTAAAAATTATTGTAACTATACTACATTAATAATTATAACATATATCTTATATTTTTGCAATGTTCCATTTGATATAGTATAACCCTAATTCCACGTGAATACCACAAAAAAGAGCATTTACGACGAATTTAGATTACCTTGAACAAAGTTTAACATATTCATACTCCTTTCGCAACACTTTTTTATTTTTTTGCTAAAATCTGGTCGTCTAATAAACGCTTTGCTTTATACACAAGCAAATGCAAAAAAATATTAAATTATCCACAGTTTATGTATTGAACCGTGCGTATACTTCCTTGTATGGATAGTCATTACAAATTTTCATTACAACCTGTCGTGCTGTTTTGATTATTTTAGCAGCTACAAAAATATATTTGAGTCTAAAAGTTTTTATCTGCTGGCGATATTCCTGTGGCGATGTGTTATCTGTTTTAAAGAGTAGAAAAACATTGTAGCACATCATTGTTATCTGAAATATTGCTTCGTTTGACCAAAATGATTTTAGCAAGATACTACCAACGTTCATATCATATTTTGCCTCTTTTATATAATTTTCACTATTGCCTCGTTTTTCATAAGAAATAGCAACTTTAACTGCTTCGTCTGCTGTGTTGGTTGTATAAAAAGCATATTCATATTCGTTATTAACATCAAACGAAAGTTGCATACGCTCTTTAATTGGCTTTAATCTTCGTGCTATAACAAACCGTCTTTCACTTTCCCAATTGTCGGGCTTTGTTATAATTTCTGTTACTTCTTTGTCTTCTGAACATTTCCACTCGCAATCAGCTGCTAAAAGTTTTTTTGTTAAAGTGGAATAACCCTTTGCTTTGATAACATATTTGTAATTCGATTCTTCAATTACCTTTATAATTTCTTCATCAAAATAGCCACTATCCATTCTGAATGTTATGTCAAGACCTAATTCTTTGAGATTTTCAATTATTTCAGCAATAAGTTCCTTTGTTCCATTTGCTGTATAAGTGTTGCCACTTCTCATAAAGCCAGTGATATAGCATTTAAGCTCATCACAAAAAGCTAGTATATCATTGTAACAACGATTTCCTTTTCGTACAGGGTTATAGCCCTTAGCAGTTCCTTCTTGAACTCCCCATACATTGATAACGGTGCTATCGATATCAATAATAATAGATTTTATCTTGCACTTGCGAATTATCTTTTCAAATATTTTAAAATTAATTTGACGAAGCATTTGCGTAGTTTTAAAACTGAATTCACCAGCAAACCTGGATATAGTTTCAGGCTCTCGTACTTGAATGTCAAATTCTTTAATCAACGGGTCTGATTGCAGAAGCTTAAGACGTTCTAATTTGTTAGCACCTGCGAAAAAACCACACATTAGTGTTTTTATATGGTTCATCTTTATTTTATTTGTTGAATCCTTGTCAAACACAAGATAATGAGAAATTAAATCAAAAATCCCATTGTTTTTGCAATATTCGAAAAGAAGAAATAGCCCTGCATTTGATGTTAAATTCTTTGCACTAAACTCAACTTTATTTACCATTAAAACCACCACTTTCACTGTTACCATATACTAATATTATACCATTTTTGCAGTGATTTTACAAGGTTTTTTTTGCTTTTTATCCCTTAAATCATGTACCGATTTTTTCACCCATTAAGTGAATTGTAATTTCGCCCGTAAGCCTTGTACCTATTGACATTTTAGCCTATTGTAGTTGCCTTAGCGTGGAATTAAGGTAATAGTAACACAAAAGAACCGTCCCCTTGTGTTCGTAAAGCATAATTTGAATTTGCAAACATTACAAGAGCAATTTTCAAGCTACTGATTACAGGCTCAATATAGATTTTATTTTTATCTTATAAACAAAATGTGAAATAAATTCAAACAATCAAATAAAAGTTACATAACATAATTATAATTACATCGACAGAGGCTTAAAACAATGATATTATTGGTATATAAAGCAGTATAACAAAAGAAGTTCTATCAGTTGTTTTGTTATGATTGCACAAACATTTTTATACGAGGAGAAAACAAAATGAAAAATTCAATTCTTTTGCTAACATTTATATTTCTTATGACATCCGTACCGGGAATAACAGGCATAGTAAATGCAGCGACACCATACATAAAAGAAACCTTTGATGGCGGAACGGTTGGAAACGGCGTATTTACAACATCCAATGTATCAACAGGAACCTGCACTACTGACGGTTGGTCGTTTGCAGGCAATTATACGGCATCCCGTCCAATTTATCAAGAAAAGGTAACAGGACAGTCTGCTGATAAGGTTGCCAATATTGATATGAGTAATACTTTAACTTACACAACCGAGATGTTGCGTTATGCTCACGTTGCCAATGCGGCAGACTTTGGCGGCAAGGTATATTTTTCGTGTGATGTGCAGCCAGTAATAAATACTGGCACAAATGCCTCTGGCTATATACGGTTATATATAGGTAGCCTTGACAATACAACCACCACAGGCAGTCAGATTGGGTTTGGAATAGCATCAAACACAATTGTAATAGGAACCAACAACTTTACTACAACAACCTCACTGAATGTTCAAGGTGATACTTTTACATCAACATCGCTGAACTGGCTGAGGTTTTCAATGGTGGTTGACAATTCTGTTTCTCCTAAAACCGTAACATATACCGTGAAAAACTTAACTAATGGGAAGACATATGCTGATAATGTAGCTTTTGACAAGGCATATGCAGGAGCTATCAATATACCTATGCTTTCGGTCAGTTACAGAAATAAGGTAGTAGGTGCACAATATATGAGAATCGACAATTTAACCTATGCTCCATATGATTTTGTTTTCCCAAAGGGCATTACACAGTTAGGCGTTAGCATTAAGGATAAAAATAATAATAATTTAAGCTATTCAGGTGATGCATTACATATCAATGACCCTATCGACCAGGTTAACATTAACGCTACACTACAAAATACTTACACAACGGATAAATCGATGAAATACATTGCAACGGCTTATGATTCAAATAATAAGCTGGTAGGGCTTAAGGCTATTGATGACACATTGCCGGCATATACCAATAACCAAATTGTAACAGTATCAGGGCTGGATATTTCCAAAGCACAGTATATTAAATTGTTATGCTTAAACAGTTTAACATCTGTTGCGCCTTATATTCCTGTGACAAGAATTAACATAATACGAGATGTTATGAAGGTTGCATACTTAGGTGGGTCTATTACACTTGGAATGAGTTCTACCGATATTAATACAAAATCATACAGAGCATTAACAACAGCATGGCTCCAGCAGCAATTTCCCACCAAAACGGTATCTGAAATAAGAGCGGCAATAGGAAGTACAGGGTCTGATCTTGGAACGTGCAGAATAGGTGAGGATGTACTCCAATATATACCCGATGTATTGTTTGTGGAGTTTGCCGTAAACGATCAAGGCAAGCCCAACACCAGCAGCTATTTCCAAAAAATGTACGAAGGTATTGTGCGTCAGGCAAAGGTAAATAATCCTCAAATGAAAATATACTTCCTGTATTCCTTTAGTAAATATTTAAATGGTGTATATGATGTAGGCGGAGCCGAGCCGTGTATGGTTGCAAGCACAGAAATTGCAAATTATTACGGAATACCAATTATTGATATGGGCAGAGATTTGTATAACCTGCATAAGTCTACAGGTGCTACAATACCGGGTACCTATATGAGTGATTCCTCACACCCTACAGATGCGGGTCACTCACAATATGCTCAATCAATACAAAATTATTTTGCAACAAGGTTAAGCGAGTTGACAGCAAAAACAGATGGCGTAATTCCCACACCGAAATATAGCAACTATCTTGTCGGCAAAATGCTTGATTTTGTAAATTCAACCAATGGAATTTTACTTGAAGGTACTTGGACAACAAATACTGCGACCATTTTCTACAGACCTATGAAGACCTATACTTCAAACAGCATAGGACAAAAGTTAGCGTTTACATTTAACGGAGTAGGCTTTGGCTTCTTCGGCGAGTCAAACACAAATAATGGTCAGATTAAATATAGTGTTGATGGCGGGGCTTATAAGATTGTCGACACTAAGGCAGCCTCGTACAGATTTTCATATCCGATTCTTGAAATCGGTTTAACAAATGGGATTCATACTGTTGAAATTGAAACAATAGACACAAACCCTGTAGAATTTGCCGGTATAATAACATTTACAGAAGGAGGTTCTTCCTTGACTCCGGCTCAATATACTTCTATTACGCATTTAAAAGACAATAAGGATGCGGCATATTCATTTACCACTGATGATTCATTAATGAATTCGGTTATGTATTATGATTCTGTATTTAAAAGCATAAAAGCAAATAACGGTGTGCAACTAAGAGCTTCATTAATGATGGTTCCAGGATTTGTGGGAGTCAACAGCGATAGTGGAAATTGGGCATATTGGCAGGGCTTGGTTTCTGAAGGGAACTTTGATGTAGTAAACCATTTTAAAACGCATAAAGTCCCCGGCGGTGTAACAGATAGCTATGGTCCGTTGTCCGAGACAGATTTGATAACAGAGGTAAACGGAGGGCGGTCTGATTTAATGGCTAAGTTCCCGAATCAAGATATTATTGTTGTTGCAAATCCTAATGTAAGCAATACAGATACTGCGGATAAGGTTGACAAACAATATCACTACGCTGCACGTAATGGAAGTGGAGGGTCATATAATACTTTAAACCCTACCGAGGATAACTGGTTCAGATTAGGTTGGCAGCAGGTTATGAGTACATCTACAAGCATTGGAATGAACGCATGGGTTGACAATGCAATAGCAAGCAAGCAATGGCTTATTGAGCTTGCACATGGTGTTATGAATGATGATGGCACCGGTGGACAAGGATCGTCACCAGTTAAAAAAGGTGAAATATCGGCACATTTCAACTATGTCGCAACAAAATTGGATAAATTGTGGTGTGGAACTATCAACGAGGTAACAAAATATATTCGTGAAAGACAAAATTCAACCATAATTGAAAGGGAATATTCAAGCTCAAGAATTACATATGATTTAGTCTGCCATTTAGACAGAGCTGTATTTGCATATCCTCTCACAATGAAAACAGAGGTTCCTGCCAATTGGGTAAGTGTTGCGGTTACACAAAACGGAGCAAGCAATACATATTCAAGCGTAGTTGAAGGCACAAAACGCTATGTTTATTATGATGTAATCCCTAATAAAGGAATTATATCATTAATAAAAAATTAATAAGGGGGATAAGAAATTGAAAAAGGTAATCTGCAAAATTCTACCGACAATTTTTGTTACAACAGTCATAGCAAGTATGACAACTTTATTTGTTAGTGCAGCAACGCCGTATGTTAAGGAACCCTTTGACAGCGGAACGGTTGGAACAGGAGTATTTACTACATCCGTTATACAGAGCGGAACCTGTACAACCGATGGTTGGTCATTTACCGGCAATTATACGGCATCCCGTCCAATTTATCAAGAAAAGGTAACCGGACAACCTGACGACAAGGTTGCCAATATTGATATGAGCAGCACTATGTTATACACAACCGAGGTGTTACGTTATGCTCATGTTACCAATGCGACAGACTTTAGCGGCAAGGTGTCTTTTTCATGCGATGTTCAGCCAGTAATCAATACTGCCACAAATGCCTCGGGCTATATACGGTTATATATAGGCAGCCTTGATGATTCAACCAACACAGGTAGCCAGATTGGATTCGGAATAGCATCAAACTCAATTGTAATAGGCACTAACGGCTTTTTATCTTCAACAGCACTTGATGTTCAAGGTGATACATTTACATCATCCTCGCCAAGCTGGCTGAGGTTTGTAATGGTAGTTGACAACTCGGTTTCTCCTAAAACCGTAACCTACACAGTAAAAAACTTAACCAACGGAAAAACCTATGCCGAAAATGCCATTTTTGATAAAACATACGCCGGTGGCACTAACATTCCAATGTTATCTATAAGTTACAAAAACAAGGTAGCAGGCACACAATATTTAAGAATTGATAATTTGACTTATACTTATCTAACTCCTACGAAGACATTAAGTCCTTCTATGGATACATATATTGATTACGCAAACAAAACAACTTCACATTCAACATCTAAAACTCTTTATTTATCACCTGTTCAAAATAAGTTTGTCTACCGTTCTACGGCACCTGTATCATATGGCCTTATTCAATTCGATACATCTGGTTGGACGGATGATGATGTAAGAAATGCAACTTGTATAAAAATAAAATTGATGACAGCAAGCGATGTTGATGAAACGCAAACCGGTTATACAGGAGGTGCATCCAATGAAACATATACCGGCGGTGATTATAGATTGGTTGCACCAGGGAATGCTCCTATAAAGGATGTATTGCAAGTACTTGGATTGCAGCAAGGCATTTCCTTGAATGGAACTACAGAAACACCCATCAATTACAAAACCAGTTGGAATGCAAACACGACTTGGGATACAGCAGGCGGACTTAAACTAAACACTATTGGCAATCTTCTAAGAGGAGCAATAGTAGATGCCGTTAGGAAAAACACTACATACTATTTGGATGTAACAGATTATGTTGTGTTTAACAAGCTATACGATTCCGATTTGTCAAACAGAAATTATATTGCTTTCAAGCTGCAAAAAATGATACAGGGCTGGATGTGGACTGAAAATCGATTTGGCAATGGGTTTTCAATCCATAGCAGTAAGGCGGATGTTGTTGATAATCGTCCTGCTATTATACTTTATCAAAATAATTCTGAAGGCAATTTACAAAACTTGGCTGACTCTTATAAAATAGGAAACATAAGTGCGGTTATCGGCGATGTTTTTTTGCCTAAGTCGATTAATGACACCACGATTACATGGTATTCGGACTCTCCGACATATATAACAAATGATGGAGTTGTAACACAGGGTACTGCGGATAAGAGCTTTTGCCTTACGGCGGTATTTGCAAAAGATGATATAACGGTAATTAAAAAGTATTACGGAACAGTAAAAGCATTGGTTCCATAACTTGCAATTAAATCTATTAGTATTTATAATGCAGAAGGCGAAAAAATACCTGTTTCGGATGACTGCATAACAACCGATAAAGATGCAGTAACGGTTAAAACTGTTATTCCAGATGCACGAAGTTATAAAATTTATGTTTTAAAACCATAGTCTGAATAATAAATTTTAGGGGGAATCTTAGGTGTTACGAAATAAATCAATTCAAATATTTTTAGTAGTAATAATGTTGGTAAATGTTTTTGCTTATATTGCGTATGCGGGAGATGTTTCGGGGGTATCTTCTCTTGCTCCTGCTACATCTTTTGATGTTATGAAGGATAATCAATCGATACCGGATACGTTATTTTTCGGAGTTTGGGATGGAAGTAATTGGAAAAATCAGTATCATCCTTTGGATAAATCTCCTGACAATGCAAACTATAAGCCTACGCCTATTACGTCATTACTTCAATATAGCAAACTTACCAGCTTTCCAAATATCGAAGCATATGTAAAGCAAGCCGGTACAAGCGGAGATTATTCAATGGCAAAGGCAGCATTGCTTGAATATTTCAGGACTAGCCGCAGCGTTCCGACACCTGCATATTCGGCTTATTCGCTTGACCTAAAATGGGGGGATTCAGCTTATGAAAATTTTTATAGTGGACAAGGCTATCAATATACGGGAGGAGAAACAACGGTAACCAATACTGAGGGATGGTACAGCATACCTGTTTCTTCGGCTTTGCAGTTTTTCAGCTTATGGGCAATTGATAAGGTTGGAGCGGATGTGCTTTTGCATAGTACAAGCAATACATCGGGGAACAAGCCTTATTTATTAGTAACTACTTCAAAGGGGACATATAAAATTGATGCAACAGAGGGAACGTATATTCGTGCCGGTGTATTTGCCGATAGTAAATTCAGCTCGGAAAATTTATGGAAAATAAGGGAGGACGGAATGCCGGTAAGCGATTTTACATCACGGACATTTTTGAATTTTCCGGTAGGAAATTATGATTTATCAGGCTTTCAGTCGGCTTCAATATATTTCTACGGTAATTTGAATACTACTGACAGTGCCAAAAATGTAAGAGTTATTGCGTCTAGCACAAATGTGCCTGGATTAGTGAGTAATTTTTGCTGGAATACAACAACCGTAGGAAACTGGAATTATACCGACCAAATGTTTGACCGGTATGACGTATATGATTATTCTCCTCCGTCAAGTGCCGAATTTGAATGGATAAATAGCACGAGCCGTTTTCCACGTGAATTTTCAAACGCACAAAAATATGTTGCTACAAATGATGAAAAATATGCAAAAGCTACTATACAACACATTTTAGCATATTATCAAACAAGAAACGAATGGCAACCACGCATTTTGGACTCATCTTGGCGTGCTCAAAACCTCCATGGAACGTTTTTTTTACTTTTAAACAGCCAGTATATGACGCCGGAAGTTTGCACGATGTTTTTGAAAATGCTTGAATATACGGCACAGATATGCAAAGCTGCACCGCTTCCACCAAATAATCAAGGCTCTGTATTTGTTGCCAGTGCGATAGATTTGGCATGTTATTTTCCAGAGCTTATAACTCAAGATTATTGGGCATATACTATTAATAGAGCAAAAGAATTGTATAATAATATAGTCTATTCTAACTATGGCGGATATATTGAGGCGGATGCTGGTAACTATAGTCAAATGGTTATAAATCACATTGTAAGCATTATTAAAAATATCAGAGATATAAGAGGCGAGACACCTGAAAAATTTTGGTATGACAAACTTGACAATATGATAAGGTACAGAATTAATTATTTATGGCCAAATCTTATTTCACCAAACTACGCAGATGTTGGAGGAGATAATCCCGTTGCCACTATAAAGACCGCCGCTACTCTCTTAAATTCAGATGCTATAACATATGGGTATCCTGAATATGTAAAAAACAGTCAGGAATATTTATGGATAGTAAATAAAGGGCAAGCAGGAACCAAGCCTACCTATACATCCGCATTAATACCCAAAAGCAAACTATGGATGATGAGAACAGATTTAATTAATTCAAATGCTTTGGCACTTTCGGGATCCCTTGACAATACATCATATCATAAACACGATCATCCGCTTAATATAGATGTGTACGCATACGGAAAGCTACTTCTTCGTGAAAGTGGTTCGCGAGAATACAGCACCGGCACCGAACGAGAATTGCTTCCATTGAGAGCGGCATATCACAATACCATTACATATATTGATGGTAACGGCATACTTCAAAGAATCCCGTCAACAATTGAGGCAGATAGAGACACCTCTGAAATAATTAAGGAATGGACTACAACAAATAAGGTTGATTATATTGAAGCCTACACGAATTCTCTCAAAGAAATAAATAAATCTGTAACCAGAAAGGTGCTTTTCTTAAAGGAACTTGGCTTCTGGGTGGTTTCGGACTTGGTTAAAAATGAAAACCTTTCAAATACCACAAACTATACATTTACACAAACATGGTCGCCAAACCTATACCATAACGCTACTGTTGATAGCACAACCAAAATAATGAAAACAAATTATATTAATAGCGCTAATATCTATGTTGTTCCAGCAGACCCTAATGAGCTGTCGTGGGTAACCGCTACCGATAAGATAGATCCAAATCCTTCGATTCAATATACAGGTACACCCTTTAGCTATCAGCTATTGAATTTTATACCAAGCACAAAGCTTATGTATGCAAAGCAACAACAATCGGGCGGAGATGTAACTTTTGATACGGTGTTATATCCAATAGAGACAGGTGACACCACTACTGTGGTTTCTGTAGATAGATTACCGGTAACCTATGGAGGTATATCTGTTGACAAAGCTGTTGCAACCGCATTAAAAGTCAATATTAATCAAAATGAAAAAGCATATTATTATAATTCGCAAGATAAAAGCGGCGTTGCAAGAAAATTTGGCAATTATTCTACGAATTCAAATGTCGCATTTATTGATAATGACGAGAGTCTAAATAAACTAAAATCTTTTAATCTTACTCAAGGTAGTTATATTAGAGATGAAAATTTGGGAGTTGATTTAGTAACTTTAGGTTCACCTGTAAAAGATTTCGGATTGACTTACAATAATGATACGGTAGATATTCAAAGCAGTGTTGATATTTCAAGCCTAAATTTCTCATTTTATGCCCCCAACATTATTAATAAAGTGTTAATAAACGGAGTTGAATCTACATTTAGAAGGGATAACAACAGAATGTATATTCCTAACCCTGATGACATTGACCCTGTTTCGATTAATAGTGTTACGTCAAACGTTAACAATACAGAACATCCAGCGAGTGCCACAATTGATAATGATATGCAAACATATTGGGAATCTGACGGAGTAAGTGGCGATTATTTGCAATATAAACTTGCTAATTCTACAGCTGTCAGAGGAGTATCGATAGCATTTAATAACGGCGTTGCATCAACGTTTAATTTTAAGATTGATGTGTCAGGTGATGGAACTACGTGGAGAAACGCCCTTCCGGAAACAACATCAACGTCATCAGCAAATCTTGTTAAATATTTATTTAATAAACGTGCAGATGTACAATATGTAAGAATTACATTTACAGAAAATAAAGCTTATCAGGTGCCGAGCGTATCAATATGGCAAGATACATCTGTGATATTGCCGATTGCACAAACATTCACAGGTTCTTCGGGTTCTGTTATTACATTGCCGTATAGCACATCGACAAGTATACAATCAGGATGGAGCTTGGATAATTCCGTTAAGAATGCTACACCCAGTCCGATGCCTTTTTATGCAACCAAAAGCGGTAGTGATACAGCAATGAAATTTGACTTAGGACAGCCTTCGCAATATACTTCAATAAGTGCTTATTATTATGAACCAAGTTCGATTTACACTCATAATGCATCGTATGAGTTTGATGTTTCACCTAATTCGCAAGGAACAAGACAAATGCGATTTCAAATAAGAGATAAGAATTATTTATCTTCTGATATTGGACCTTGTTTTATAGTGTTTAGCAATGCAAGTGCTGCAATTTATTACGGAAACGCTACAACAGGTGTCCTGACATCAGAATCAGTTGCAACTCCTATAAACGATGGAAGCACATGGTATACAATTAATTTGGATTTTGATTTGGAAACCAAAAGCTCGCATATTAAGATAACAAATATCAGTAATCCAAATTCTCCTATTGTATTGTATGACAAATCAAATTTGAGTTTTATATATTCGAGTTCAGCAAAAAGTGAATCCTTTACTAATGCCTCGGTGTTTCAAATATATAAACGACAAGGAAGTACTACAACACTTCCACTTGATGTAAAATTAGACAATTTTGTATACCGTGGAAGTTATTAAAAAAGACATCTAATAATACAAGTGAAAGATTAAGAACCTGTTGGATAAATGTAAGCGTCAAATAAAACCACATTTAAAAATCAGAATAGAAGTGATATAATGCCCTCAAATTAAATTTTGGGGGTATTGTTATGACTATAAAATGAGAACTAAATTGGTTAAAATAATCGATGAGTATATAATGCATCCAAAGGCAAATGAGAGGGTCATTAGGATTATGTTCAATGCTACATTGACTATAAATAGGGAAAAGATAAGTATTAAATTCTAACTTAACTTTTCAAGTTCCATTATATTATAATATGCCTTGCCGCCCATAACGAAGTATAATCTAGGAAAATAAGCATAGCTTTCAGCCACATCCCATCATGCTCACATATTGTAAAACCGTATGCTGTTAAATTATTTATTAAAATATTCCTTGACATTGTATCAGCATCCCATGCTACGTTCGCAGGAATGAACGAACAATCACTAACAACTGTTTCATCCTACCTGCGTATGCTGATTAACGGTTATGTTCTAAACACAACAAAGCATGCCCACCACTTAAATATAAAGAGATGTATTATATATGCACATTGATTAATGTTTATTATTTATTACATTCTGCCCTAACTTTATGCGGACTAATACCATACATTTTTTTAAAGGCAATATAAAAACTCTGCCTTGAATTTATGCCAACACTATAACCAATATTTCCTATTGGCATAACTGAATTTGTTAATAAATAATGTGCCTGTTTCATTCTGATGCTATTTAAAAAGTTACCTATGGTTACCCCTGTATCTCGCTTAAATACCCTTTGTATGTGAACCTTGCTAAAACTGAAATTATTTGCCAAATCATCTAAGCTACATTCTCTTATAAAATTTTCCATTAAATAATTTATTATTAATTGCGTTAAATCATTGGTTTTGTAATTTGCAATATAGCTTAAAATGTATTTAACGGCATTATGAACATAATCAAGTGTATCCTCCGAGTGAAACTTTTCAAAAATATCTAAAAATATAGGAGCAAGAAATATATTATTTGTTATTATTTTGTGTTTAAAGTCACAACCTTCTTTGTAATTTAATATATTTAAAAGTTCCTCGTTTTCTTCAATAATATCAAACTCAAAGCCAACACAAGCTGTATTGTTAATGGCCCCTTGATATTTATGGTTATTGCGACTGCTTAAAATAATAGCATCTCCTTTTTTCATTGGAATTTTTAAGTTATCTATAACAAATTCCCACTTACCACTTAACAGGTAGCTTATTTCTATGGAATTATGTTTATGATAATGTCTTTGTTTTGAATTTTTATAATTATAGCAACGCAAGCTTTTCATATAATTTCCCATCCTGTAAAAAATAATAACTTATAATAATTATCTTGTTACTTTGAAGTGTTGATTTTTTTCTGATTATATACTATTATAAAGGCATATAATAAACTTTGTCAATATGTTATAAAAATAAACTAAAACAAAAGATGGTGTAACTTATGAACAAAGTAAGTGCTTCTTATGATTTTATTGAATATAATGCTGTAATCAAAAAAATTCTCATGAATTTTAAGCAAAATAAAATTGATGAAGTTGAATTTGGAGTAAGGATGTTGTTTGAACAAGCAGCTAAAAAGCGATTTGATTTAGATTTTTTAAACCAAATATTGACACAACTCATAGCAATTGCAATCGAAGAAATGAAAGAAATGCAAATGGATTTAAAAGAGCTAATGGGTGAAAAATATGTTGATGATTATTACAACATCAATAATATTTTGAAAAATTTTAAAACATTAGATGAAAATGAAAAATTTGTAATCTCAATATTAGAATGTTTTATGATTGCGATTTTAGGGAGGAAATATGCCAATAATAATAAATTCGAAAAATTAGATAATATAGTAAAATATATTAATAACAATTATTCTGAAAAAAACTTATCATTAGAATATATTTCAGAAAAATTTCATTACAATCCTTATTATTTAAGTGTGTTGTTCAAAAAAGCCACGGGTCAAACATTTACTGAATATTTGATTGAATTACGAATGGGTGCTGCAAAATTTCTTTTAAAAAACACAAATTACTCAGCAAAACATATTTCAACTTTGGTTGGTTATACAACTTATCACGGGTTTATGAAAATTTTTAAAAAAAGAGAAAAAGTATCTCCTGCGCATTTTAGAAATGAAAAATTTAAGTTACAGTAAAAAGAAAGGAAAAGCAAATTATTATGAGAAAAGTAAGCACAGTGGAGGATATTCTGAAATTAAATCAGAGTAAATATTTTTGGATTGAAAGAGATATTGACAATGTTACATTTGGTGATAAAGAAAGCTTTATGTCAAATGATACCAATTTGCATGAACTCACTTTCGACATAGGCAACAATCGTACGCTACTAAATATGGATGTAAACGGCACCATTAAAAAAATGACTTTATTTAGAGATACTTATAGGGTCAATGAAGGCTTGCAAAACGGTTCTTGGCCAGGGGTTTGGTTACATAAGGATTTTATGGCATTTGGTGAATATTCTTTTAAAGTAAAAGTTGATGGGGAAATAATAGACATTGCAAATATTTTTCCGTATACTGAAGGATGGACTAGTAGAACCGGTCTTATTGACACCATTTTCCCTTTCACAACACTAAGTTCAGATGAGCTGAAAATTACCTTAATTTGTTTTTCTCCTATTTTGGACAATGGTAAAACTCGTCCTTCGGGCGGAATTTATTCTTGTTATGTTGAAAATATTACAGGAAAGAGCGTAGAATGCGAGATTATACTGCCTGAGCAGTTTCAAACTCGGCAGAGGCGGTCTGCAACCGAGCAGGCAGATGGCATTATTGACTGGAATGTTTTTCGTGGGGATGATTTCGAGATATTTTTACTTGAAAGCAACGAAGATGTACTTTCAGTAAATAAAACAATTAAGCCTAATTTTAGTTTTTTTGTGCCAGTTGGTATTTGTATGTCTGGAAGTGATTTTTTAGATGTTGTAAATGAAAAAGGGGTAATTGGATGTTTTAATGAAACATGGGATTATTTAAGAGGCTTAACTGGCATACTAACAGTAGATAAAGATGACTATTTTGGTGAATATTATGATAGAAATTTGCTTCATAATTTATTTTGTATTTCTATGGATCAAAATAGCGATATTTCAGGGGCTAATTGGGGAACATTCCCATCCCATTTTCATATTTGGATAAAGGATATGTATTACAGTTGCTTGCCAATTGCTACATGCGACCCCACCCTTTTTGAAAAAATCATACTTTGGTTTGAAAAGTATGGAACACGCCATAAGGGGCATATGTCAAAAGGTGGTGCTACACATGCTACCTCCTTATCAGTTGCATCCCCGATAATGGCAGGAATTTATTATGATTTAACAGGAAATGACGAGTTTTTTAAAACGAATTTTCATCTTTTACTCGCTTATGAAAAAACGATAAAAGAAATATTAGATAATAGAATTGACGAAAATATTTATATTTATTCATCGGAATTTTTATCAGATGGTATTTGTTATGGCGACTGGCATGTAGGCACTAATGTTTGTATATGGAGAGCACTTAAAAGCTTGTCGGCAATTTTTGACGGTGTATTTAAGGATAAGGAAAAGGCAAATTATTACAATGATTTAGCAGAAAAAACTCATGCAGATATTGAAAAATACTGCCAAAGCACTACAAAGCACGGTACACACTATAACGAGGGGTATTTTGCAGATGGCAGGGAGCCTGTTTTACTCAGTGATGGAGAGGAATCTGACACAACATTAATGCCTTACTATGGTTATTGCGATAAAATGAATGAAAAATATCTTAATTTTATGCGTTTTGCTATGAGTCCTGAAAATGTGGCATACAACGAGAAACTGCGCTGTATTAGGTGGGCAAACGATCCATATAATTACTTTCCCGTAAACGCAACCGCACCTGGATATTTAAATGGTATCGCATGCATTTGTGATGAAAAAGATTTTTATGATAAAGAAGGATATTTTCAAAATCTACGAAGGGTAACAGATGCAGATGGCGTGATATGGTGGTGGCCTTATCAATATTCCAAATACTCTCATTATGATGCCCCAAGACGCGGAGCCAAAAGCACCGCAAAGGCAGGTTGGGCTACTGGAGTTATATCTGTGCTTTTGCTCGAAAGGTTTTTGGGTATAAACTATCATTCTAAAACTAAAACTCTCAGCATAAACCCAACAGCAATAAATGCTTTTTCATGGGAGAAATTTTCGATTGGAAATACTAAATTTTCTCTGAGATTTGATAATGGTAAGCTCACACTTAATAACCTTAATAATTTTGATGTTGAGGTGAAATTTGGGATAAATAAAGCAGTTGTAGGAAAAAATAGTGAAATTTCAATGAATTTAGCATAGAGGGTTTAAAAAATGATTGACAATAAGGATTTACTGAAACTTATGAAAAGGGTTGAGCATAAGCTTAAAATTAAAGATGGTTTGGTTCAAAATGATATTTATGGGCATACCTGTGAGGTTGCGTCGCTTAGAGTTAACCACAGTGGATTGTTGACTGCAAAATATTATGTAAGTGCAATGCTTACAGGCAAAATCACAGAAGAAGAGGGCTTGGAATTATTAAAAGGGATATATAGTCTTCGCATAGAAGCGGACAACAAACATAGTGGTTGTCTAAGATGGTACGCCGAGGAAACCAAAATAAATGATACAAATGGAGCATTTTTTATAGTAATGCCACTTGCATTTATTTATCTTTACCATATTGAAATACTGCCAAATTCACATAAAGATATGCTAAAAAAAATATTTGGCTACTGCTATATATGGTTTTATGACCAATGTAGTGCTCCTGCTCTATATTATACCAACAAGATAATGAGCGATGGTGCATTATTGCTTGCTATATCAACTTTTTTAGGTAATGAAAGTGGAATTAATAAGTCAATCGAATTATGGAATAGTTGGTGCGATTATACGCTAACTTATGGATGGGGTTCGGGCGAAATAATGAGCTCAACTTATCAGCACGCAATTTTAATAGCATTTTTTATGACTATAAAAATATTAGAGCTTACCAATTCGCATAAAAATCTTATCACAAAGCTAAATGATTTGACTAAAATATCCATTGATAATTTATTATTTCATAACGGAAAGGCATTTGTGCCTGCTATTAGAACTTATAATTTTTGGGGGGAATATTCTCATCCAAAGGCATCTAATGCAATACTTGGATTGGCTTTGTGGAGTGATGTTTATAAGGATTATGGATTGGAAGCAATATATAGCTTGCCAATTGATATTGAATTATCCGAGGATTATTTTAAAAATCATCCTTATGATGTTCCAGAGCCAAAAACCCCACGCATATCCAAACAAAAAATATGGGAAGACACCTACGCATATACATACATTTCAAAGGCTTATGCCTTGGGAACATTAAGCCAATTCCCTGCCCAAAAAGGTAGCTATCAAGCAGGAATCGGCTGGCAATCAATGCCCGTAGCTTTTTCGGTGCCAGAAAAGCAAGTATCTTTTTTAAGATTTCATGCCATATCTGAGGGAGTAGAAAGGGCTCATCCCGCTTTGGATAAAAATTCATCCCGCCATTTAAGGCTGTTTTCTGAAACGACATCCCCTGAAATTCGCACCATTTGTTCCCAAAATGAAAATATTGCCATTGTAAACCGTAGCTTAGAAAACATCTCAAACAATGTCTCTGAAATTGTAGATGAATGGGTAATTCAAGATTTTTCTGATATGTGCTACATTAAAACCATAAATCAAAGAGAGTGGATTATACTAGATTACATAAAATGTCGTATTGCCATTACCGCTCTATCATCCATGGACTATGGTAATGAAGATTACGAAAAGGGAACTTATAAAATCGAAAAAAATAGTAGTCTTTTAAAAATTATGCATTTTTTCTATAAAGGGGAAGAAAAATTAATCAGACAACATAGGTTGGAAAATGCTTGGGTTGTGGTGGCTCTTGATGACGCTGAAAATATTGGAGAAACATTAAAGCATATCCAAATATCTGATAAAGTTTATTTAGATGGCATTTTACCAAGGCAACCCTATGAAAAATTAAGAACAACAACTGTCTTTAAGGACGAAAAGGAAGTTGTAACACTAACGATAGACCCACTACGATATTAATTTTTTTAGTAAAATGCAACGAAATTCAGTAAATATTGCAAAAGAGAAAAATATTATTATTAATTATTTGTATAACACAATAGCCAAACCCCCCGAGATATATATTCCAGATGGAGTGCATCTAAACGTTGAAGGGTATCTACTTTTGGCAAAACAATGCGTCCAAGTTTTTAAAAATTGTATTAATGGTTAGATTGCAGTTTTAATAAGTGGAAATGGTATAATAAACTGGACACAAAGTTAAGTGCGAAAATATGATGAAAGTTACACAATCAAATGAATGGCACATTGAAAAACTAATAAAACTGTACTAAAATTAATATATGTTAAAATAATAGGGGTACGCTTTAGCGACTCTGAAAAAAGGAGATGTTTTTTTTGAAAAGCAAATGGTCAATTTTTCTTAGTGTGGTGCTTTTAGTAGCCACATTATCGGGTTGTGGTGGTTCGCAACAAAGTGCAGAGTACACTCTGCCAAAAGGTGAGGTTAGCTATCCCATAAAAACCGATGCAAAACTTACATACTGGATGCCGTTAAGCCCTGCATTAGGCACACAGGTTAAAAACTATGGTTACACACCCATAGCAAAAGAGTTGGAAAAGCGTACAGGAATAAGAGTTGAATATTTACATCCTGCACAAGGACAAGAGAAGGAAGCTATAAATATACTTTTGGCATCAGATGAACTGCCAGATATTATACAAACAAATTGGCTTGAAAACGACCCTGAAAAAATGATTCGCAACAAAATCATTATGAAATTAAACGATATTTTCACTAATTACGCTCCCAATATGTCAAATTGGATTTCTAAAAATCCCGACATTGCAAAATCCTTTAAAACAGACGAAGAATCATACTATGCTTTTCCTTTTATAAGAGGAGATCAAATTCTTCTGACCTCTGCGGGCTTTATGGTTCGTGGAGATACATTGAAAGATCTTGGTATACCATATCCAGAGACCATAGAAGAATGGGATATAATGCTTGCTAAGTTAAAAAGCAAATATGAAAACCCCGTTGCATGTAATTTGAATCAATTATATTTCTTATCGAGTGCGTTCGGAGTATACCAAGACTATTATGTTGAAAATGAAACTGTAAAATTTGGTCCTATACAGCCTGAATTTAAAAATTTATTGGTAAAATTAGCTGAATGGTACAAAAAAGGTTACATCGACCCCAACTTTGCAACGTTGGATGCTAAAATCTCAAATTCTAATATGTTAGATGGAAAATCTGCTATCACTTGGGGTGGTGGCGGTGGAACACTGGGACTTTTGATAAACTCCGGCATTAAAAATAATCCAAATTACACATTAGAAGGAATAAATTATCCAACACATAAAAAAGGCGAAAAGCCAATGTTTGGAAATAAGCAATTGCCTTATGTTCCATTTGCTGCGGCTGCTATTACGGCAAAATCAAAGGCGCCCGATGTAGCAGCAAGGTTCTTAGATTATGGTTACTCACCCGAAGGTGAAATGCTAATGAATTTTGGTATTGAAAACGAAAGCTATACCATGGTTAATGGTGAACCAACTTACACAAAGCTAATAACAGAAAATCCAAATGGACTTTCTATGGCACAAGTTATGGCTATGCATATAAAAGCATCAGTAGACGGTCCCTTTGTGCAAGACAAACGGTATATTATGCAGTATTATGCCCTTCCCCAACAAAAGAACGCTCTAACCAAATGGTCTGATGTGGAACAGGCAAAATACACATTACCTCAAACAACACTAAATAAAGAAGAAGGCAACAAATATTCTCAAATAATGACTACAATCACAACACTTAAAAACGAAACCTTTATGAACATTATACTTGGTAAAGCATCTGTGGATAGCGGATTTGAGGAATTTTTAAAGAAAGCCAAGGATGTAAAAATTGATGAAGCTATAAAAATTCAACAAGATGCATATGCAAGGTATCAAAAAAGGAAATAGGAGAGGACTGTTATAGTTGAAAGCAAACCAAATAAGCTTGAAACCAAACCCAATTAACCGCCACAAATTAAAGGAAAGCTTTTGGCAACGTGCAATAAACGATGTTAAAAAGAATAAGGTGTTATATTTAATAGTATCACCTGTGGTGTTGTTCTACGTTTTATTCTGCTATGTGCCAATGTATGGCGTTTTAATTGCTTTCCAACGTTTTGAACCAGCACTTGGAGTTTTTGGCAGTGATTGGGTTGGGTTTGACAATTTTAAAGACTTTTTTACCAATATATACTTTTGGAGGGTTTTGAGAAATACCTTAACAATAAGTCTAAACTCATTAATATTTGGGTTTCCTGCTCCCATTATACTTGCACTTTCAATATATGAGCTAACTGCTAAACGGTTTGTAAAAATGGTGCAAACAGTTACATATCTGCCTTACTTTATTTCTGTTGTTGTTGTGGTTGGATTGATAAAGGACTTTACAAGTTCTAGCGGAATTATAACACAATTCTTTTCGATGTTTGGTATGCCGATACAATCAATGCTTATGGATAAAAGCCTTTTTGTCCCAATATATATCATTTCTGATATATGGCAAGGCATAGGTTGGGGCTCAATTATATATCTGGCGGCACTTACTAGCATCAACACAGAATTATACGAAGCGTGCAGAATTGATGGAGGTGGTAGAGTAAGGCAATTGATTACTGTTACGCTACCAGGAATTATGCCTACTATTGTAATACTACTTATTTTGAGATTGGGTGGTATTTTAAGTGTGGGGTATGAAAAAATTATTCTAATGTATAATGAAGCAACATTTGAAACTGCCGATGTAATATCTTCTTTTGTATATCGTGCAGGTCTTCAAGAGAGGAATTGGAGTTTCGCAACAGCGGTAGGACTATTCAATTCGGTAATTAATATTATGGTTTTGATTGGTGCAAATTACCTAAGCCGTAAACTTACCGATTCGGAAGCAAGCTTGTGGTAGAGGAGGGTAAAAATGAAAGAAACTTTTGGTAGAAAATTATTTATTTGCATTAATGTTGTTGCACTAATTCTTTTGATGATTGCATGCGTTTATCCTCTAGTGTACGTGCTATTCGCCTCGTTTAGCGATTCCACACAGCTAATGGCACATAAAGGCTTGCTATTTACACCGCTTGGATTTAATTTGGATACATACAAAGCGGTTTTTGAAAATGATATGATACTCACAGGTTATATGAACACACTGTTCATACTTGTGGTGGGCGTTACTATTAGCATATTTTTGACATCACTGGGTGCTTACTTTTTGTCACGCAAGGGTGTAATGTTTAAAAATTTGATTTTGGGATTTATTATTTTTACCATGTTTTTTAGTGGAGGTCTGATCCCATTTTTCTTAACCGTGAAGGGATACGGTTTATACAATACACTTTGGGCGGTAATTTTGCCAACTGTAATTAATACCTATAACTTAATTATTATGAGGACATCATTTTCACAGATTCCCGAATCCCTAGTTGAATCGGCAACGATTGACGGAGCGGGACATTTAACAGTGCTGTTTAGAATTATATTGCCACTTTCTATGGCGATAATAGCGGTAATGATTTTGTATTATGGTGTTGGAATATGGAATGCATGGTTTAATGCTATGATATTTTTAAACGACAGGACGCTTTTTCCGCTCCAATTGGTGTTAAAAGAAATACTTATTCAAAATGACACATCTGCCATGATGCAGGGTACAACAAATGCGGCAGATACATATAAAATTTCAGAAACATTAAAATATGGTGTTATTGTTGTGGCAACACTTCCAATACTTATGATTTATCCCTTACTACAAAAGTATTTTGTTAATGGCGTTATGATAGGTGCGATAAAAGGATAATAAAAGGAGTTAATAATGGAGCTTACAAATGTTTTAGAAAAAGTTGCAAAAAAAATGACCAGCATAGAAGAAAATGGTTTTGAGGAAACATGTCCCATAGGCATAATTAATATAGAAAATTGGGAGTGGCCGCAGGGAGTTGGTACATATGGGCTTTATAAGTATTATAAAGAGCTTGGTAAAACTGAGTATAAGGACTATTTGAACGGTTGGTACGATAGGCAAATTGCCAAAGGCTTGCCTGGTAAAAATGTCAATACAATGTCTCCTATGCTTACGCTTATGTATTTAGCCGAGGAAACAGGCAATGAAACACATCTCGCCCTATGTCGCGAATGGGCAGAGTGGGTTATAACCGAAATGCCCCGAACAACGAAGGAAAATGTACTTCAACATATTGTTAGTGGCTTAACATGGCACAACCAAGCATGGATTGACACCCTTTATATGACGGTGTTGTTTCTTGCCAAGGCGGGAATGGTATTTAACCGTCCAGATTATATAGAAGAAGCCAAGTATCAATTTTTAATGCATATAAAATATTTAGCAGACAAAAAGACAGGTCTTTGGTTCCATGTATTTAATTTTGAACAAAATGAGGACTATGGAAATATTTTTTGGTGCAGGGGTAACAGCTGGTATACAGCAGGTGTGTGCGATTTTATTGAAATTATTGGGCTTGAAGATGGTGCTATAAAAGAAGTGTTAATTGAAACATTGATAGAGCAAGTAAAAGCACTTGAAAAATACCAACATAAAAGTGGTCTTTGGCATACCATTATAGACGACCCTACATCTTATCTTGAATCCTCAGGTAGTGCAGCATTTGCATACGGAATACTAAAAGCTGTACGCAAAGGCTATATTGATAAAAAGTACGCAGAAATTGGAAAAAAAGCACTTATAGGTGTTTTAGAGTGTGTGGAAAAAGATGGTACCGTCAACAAGGTATCATACGGTACAGGAGTATCCAAAAATCCCGAGGATTACAAAAATATTCCGCTTTGTCCAATGACTTACGGACAGGCGTTACCAATACATTTATTTATTGAGGCTATGAATTTAAATGGTTAAAAATAAAAAAAATTAGAGGAGAACTGCATATGTTTTGTACAAGATTCATTCAAGCAAAAAAAACAATTTGTTTAATTGTTGCAATTTTAATGATTGCAACTGTTCTTTCACAATCTGTAATTTTGGTAGATGCGGCATCAATTGTGCTACAAATCAACACCTTTGATAATGGCACAATAGGGTCCAGATTGATACCCCATGACAATAGGGGAAGTACTGTCTCTGGCTGGGCACTTTCTACATCAACCAGCCTTACTTATCAACCAACATATGCAAACACTTCTAAAACAAACAGTTATACTAATGATAAAATGATAACCATGAGTTTGAATGAGAAGGTATCATATATTGATCAAAAGTTGTTGTATAACAATTCTGCAATGATGGACAAATTGACAAATACCAAAACCTATGTTTCATTTGATATTCAACCTGGTGTAGCCGATAGCACCAATGTTGGTAGTCAAAACATCGTGCTTAAAGGTGCATCAGGCAATGGGATAGAGTATCAATTTGATGGACCTAATGGTAAAATAGTGCGTAATGTTGAGGGAACAACAACAGTTTGGAGTTATGTAACGGGGCTTAACTTTAAACAATCCAATGCGAACAGACCATGGTTAAGATTTGAATTGATAATTGATTCATCAAATAATAAGCTATACACCACAATTACAAACTTAACCACAGGCATTGCTTTAAAAACAAATGATGAGTGTGCCCTTGTAACGCCTGCTCCGGCTTATTATTTATTTTCAATAGGTAATAAAAATAATAACGATGGAATAACTGCAAATGTTAATTTTGACAATTTCACATTTTTGCCATATTCACAGGCATTTCCAGTAGGTACAATCAATGAAAACTTTAATAATGGAACGGTAGATGCTCCTTTGTTTACAAGTAGCAGTGTGAACACAAGTGCTAATGGATTTGAAGGATGGTACTTTAGTAACGCCAATAGAATTGTTAGCCGTCCTGTGTATAAAGAAAGAGTAGGTAGCTATGCAGGTGATAAATACGCATATATAAATTTGCCAGATAGCTACTACAATGAGCCTGCACTTCGTTTTTGTAACAAGGCTAATGCTGCAGATTATGCTACTAAGGTATATTTTGCATGTGACCTACAACCTGTGGTGAACACAGATTCGGGTGCGGCAAGCTTTATGCAGCTACATTTAGGTGGCACAGATGATAAGGGGATATTCCCAATTAGCTTTGCGGGTAATGGAACATTACAAGTTAATAGTGTGACTGTAAATCAGCAAGGGGAAGATTTTAGATTCGCTGCATATTGGTATAGATATGAGGTTACTCTTGATGTTGCCAACAAAAAAGCAACATATACTCTTAAAAACTTAACTACCAATAAAACCTATGCTGAAAACACAGTTATTAATAATTATACCACCGACACTATTGCTAATTTAGCAACCTTGACCATAAACTACAGGAATAGAAATACCAACAATCCGCAGTATTTGGGGCTTGATAATGTTATTTTTTCACCATATGGCATAGTATTTCCTATGACACAGTCAAACGTTACAATTTTAGATAAAAATGATAATGTTTTACTTGACAATGGAGCTGCAATACATTATAACGACTCCATTAATCCGGTTAATGTTGGAATAAAACTGAATAACAATTCCAATCAACCTATTCCGATAAAATACTTTGCAGCAGCATATGATGCCAATAATAAGTTGGTTAATATTAAAGTTTCTGATGCTACTACTTTGCAAGCTAACACCAGCGACCAATCTATAAAGGTAATGGAGTTAGATATTTCCAAAGCAGCGTATATTAAACTGAGTTGCTTTAACAATTTCAATTCTATAACACCTTATCTTGAAACGACTAAAATAGATGTTCTTCAACAACAAGATATAACAAAAAATTATATGACGAATAATAATGGGGAAGATGTTACATTGAAAACAATAGAACAATTTAAAAATAAAAATGTCCCAACAATTAACTATTGGTATTGGAAAACAACAGATTTAAGCAATCCTAATAAAAATTTAGATGGTGTGGATCTGTTTTATACAAATAAAGGTACAGTGCCATCAACGAGATACTTAGACGATTTAAATAAGTATATAGATGTAGGTGCATTTGATATTACTATGGCATCAAATCAATGGCCTTACCGTGGACCACTTGAATTTTATAATTATGATCAATGTACGGAATGGTTCAAAAAATCGGCTGAGTTGGCACATTCAAAGGGCTCGAAATTTGGATTTCACCTTTTTGACCCTATTCCAAGTAATAATATTGATAAAAGTAAGAGTCAAGCTTATGCACATGATTATGATGTATTATTAGATGCGAGTGGAAAAATGAGTTTAACATCAGAGGTGGCACCGCAGGAATATGTTAACCAAGGCAGTGTAAGTAGCGATTTGTTAAAAGCGGTTGCATTTAAAAAGACGTCGGAAGGTTTTTATGACCCTGCTACCTTGCAAGATGTGACTGCACAAATGATAATAACGGAAAAACAGAAAAATAAGATAGCAATGACTCTTGATTTGGGCAGTGCTTATAAAGACTATACAGTGCATGTCATTACAGCACATTATTATATGTATGTCGACCTTTTTAATAAGGATATGCGTTATGAGTATATTAAACCACTAAAGGAATACCATGATAGAGGTGTTGAGTTCGATGCTGTTGGCTTGGACGAAGTAGGTTGGATGGCATTAAATTTTGCATTTAACCCAAGTTCACCATACTATAATAATTTTAAATGGAGAATTTATTCTGATGGTTTTGCTGAATATTATAAAACTAAAACAGGCAAGACATTAGCTGATGAATTGTTTAAAATGAAATATGCTCCAAATGGTGATGATAGCGAAAAAATACGCGCTATCAATCAATATTGGGAAAATGTGGTCCTTGCACCTCGTATGCTTGAAGAAGAGTTTTACGACAAGGCAAAAGAGCTATATGGAGAAGATTGCTATATAGGTGTTCATAATACAAGACATAATGACCTATTAGGTGATGAAATTTATAGAACATCAAATCAATGGTGGCAAATAAAGAGGGATTATGCATTTACAGACGAGTATATGGCATTTCCTATAAGGCTTGGGATTATGGCTACTAAGCCAAACCCCATTACATATGATATGAAATTTGGAGCAGATGCGAAGATTAATAATGATGTGAATAAATACTATGGATTTGCTATAACGGAATTGCCATACAATTCAAGGATTTTCAATCTGGCATATAACGACACCTTGCATGGATTTGATTTTGAAACAGCTGATGGTGGTAAATTTTTGGGCAAGATGGCCCTTATTGGCAGGAGAATGGGGCTGTTAGATGAGTTTAAAGCCCCCCTTCCAAAAGCCGACTTGTTGTTTGTTTATGGTTCACCTGCTTTGACTAATTGGTATCCGAATATCACAAACAAAAACAGATATAATTTGAACTCTCTTGTAAATGCACAGCAGATATCCGATACTGCATTTAAGGCGGGTTATGTAAATGCTCTCATACCGAGTAGCGAAATTGATGAAGGCAAGGTTAGTGTTAATGCTGATGGTTCAATTAAATATGGAAATGCAACATATAAGGCTATGGTGTTTATTCAGCCAGAGTATGCTAAGCAAAGCACGATTGACTTTATCAATACATTTAACCAACGTGATGGCAAGTTTTTGATAGATGGTGACATAACAAAGGATTTTTACGGAAAAGCGATTGATAGTGGTTTCAAAGCACTTTTGACAGCAAATAAATGCAGTACATCAAATACTTCGGAATTTCTTGGTAAGCTGTCAACCGTTCTTGGAATGGAAAAAAGCAATTATCCAAATGGCTGTGTTATGACTGATGGTTCAGTGCAGTTGTCTGATGTTCAATCTATGTTTTCAGACAAAGGTACGGAATTTAAAATAACCATAGGACAATACACCTACACAGGTACTTATAACGGAGTTGTAGCATTAAAAGCAAACGAGAGTACAGGCGAAATAGAAAAACTTGCGTGTGGTGGATTTACCAGCATTAAGGTTAATGGTGTTGAAGCGTTTGCTATAAAGGAAAAGGCTGATATTTTAATGATTAAACAACCTGATGGAAAGTATGAATTAACCATTTCCGAAAGCAAATGTGAACATTTAGTTTCTCCATTTCCGCTTACGCAATAGGTGCTGTGGCAGGATGGAAGAACCTACAAAAATATTCCGCTTTGTCTAATGACTTACGGACATGTGTTTCCAATACATTTATTTATTGAGGCTATGAATTTAAATGGTTAAAAGCATAAACAAAAAAAGGAGGATTTAAAAATGTTAAAAAAAGTTCTTACTCTAAGCTTGTCAGTTCTCTTGGTATTCGGTTTACTACCCTCGGCAATGCTGACGGTTTCGGCGGCTACCTATACTTGTTACCTTGACAAAGGAGGTGTTGCTGTAAGTAGCACAGGTGCTATTACAGGAAAGGACAGTGCTGGGAATAGTGTAACAGGCACACTTACAGCAAGCGACACTCTTGTGATTACGCAAACAACCCCGGGATCAGCAACTACAAACACTATTTCAATTAATACTGCAACACCAACAGCAAGCTTAACCTGCACGGTGAAATTAAGTGGTGTAAATATGTCTGGAACAAGCGGACCGTTCGTTATCAACAGCAGTTTATCATTTTCAACTACACTCAACCTAAAGCTTTCAGGCACAAATACAATCGCGAGTTCAACTTCATCGGGTTATAAGGCGGGAATTACCGTTACTGAATGGGCAACATTAAATATTAGCTCTGATAGCGGTAATGACTCAACTGATACTCTTGCTGTAAAAAGTGGTCGTACTTCAGCAGCAATCGGTGGATCAGCTTCTCCCACAAACAATTGCGGAACAATCAATATATCCGGCGGAACAATTACGGCTGGGTTAGATACCACATCAAATGATGCAGCAGCAATCGGTGGATACTATGGTTCTGGAAGTGCTACCGTAAAATCTGGAACAATTAATATAAGTGGCGGTATCGTAAATGCTACTTCCAATAGAGGTGCGGCTATCGGTTCTGGAGCAACCAACAATGTCTCCTCTACTTTTCCGGCTATTGTAAACATCAGTGGCGGAACAGTAACAGCAAATTCAACAAATGCTACAGCTATCGGTGCTGGTACCGATGTAAACTCATCTACAACTTCAAACAGTGCAACTGTTACCATCACTGGTGGCAATATCACTGCACAGGGGGCACGCCAGCTCGGCAAAGGTACTGCAAACGGAACAGGCACGGTTTATATCAAAAACGCCTCGGTATTATGTAAAAATACCTCCGGTACGGCAGTAGCATTTTCGGGAGCATTGAATCAAAGTGGTGGCTCGGCTGTTTACTTAACAACCGTAACGGTTCCTACAGCAAGTGCAAGCACAGCTTTGAATGTAAACAGTTCATCCTTCACCGTTAAATCGGATGCTTCAAGCAAGGTTTATCTGTATCTGCCGGCAAGTTCTTGTAGTGGTTCTACCGCTACCATAGGCGGAACTACATATACGCAGACAGCCGCTGTTACACCTGCCACAGACGGAACCAGCACTATGACAATCACTAATATTTCATCTGTGAGTATTGATATCTCAACAGGAAATATTGTAGTTGCAACTAATGGTGCAATCTCTGGTGCTGTCTCGGGTACTCTTGCCAGTGGTGCAACGATTACAGTAACCCAATCAAATCCAAGCACCTCCACAACAAATTATATTTCAATTACAAGCTTTAATTGCACGGTTAAGCTAAATGGTGTTAATATGGTTTTAACTACTGCTTCACCAGTTCAAATATTAGGTACTTCCAGTGTAAATGTACAGCTTCAGGGTACAAATACTTTAACCGGTGGAACTTCCACTAACCAATTTGCTGCTTTGAACGTTGCAAGCGGTGCGGCAGTTACTATAAGCTCTTACAACGGAATTGATGGGGATGGCAGTCTTACCGCAAAAGGTGGCAGAGGCTCGGCGGCAATTGGAGCTAACCGTGCTGCTAACTGCGGTACAATCACCATAAATAGTGGTACAATAAATGCATCTATTGAATCCAATGACCTATCCTCTGCGGCTATTGGTGGTGCGTATGGTGCTGCAACAGCCTTAACTTGTGGAACGATTACCATAAACGGTGGTATAATTACAGCAACAGGACAGGGAGCAGGGCCGGGCATAGGCTCTGGAATAACAAGCGGTTGCACCTCTTCCACTAATGTTACTATCAATATTACCGGAGGCGCAATTACTGCCACAGGTGGAGCCACAAATGGAGGCTCGGCAATCGGTGCAGGCGGTGGCGATTACGACACTCAACCCCATAACGCCACCGTTACAATTACAGGCGGAACAATTAAAGCAACCGTCAGCACAGTCCAAGCCACCCCTATAGGAAAAGGAACAACAAATGGAACAGGCACTGTTTATATTAAAGATGCCTATGTATCAACAAACAGGCCTCTTACAGGTGTTTTAACACAATCAAGTGGCACGTTAGCTAACTTAACTACAATAGCACTGCCTACGGCTACTGGCTCAAATAATAATTTAAAGGCATTTGAATTGACATTTGATGGTGGCACGAAGCTACCAATAAATATGAACTCTGACTCTTCGTCAAATATTTATATTTACTTGCCTTCGGCAAAGACCAGCTGTTCTGCAAAAAATACAACTACAAATAATACGTATACGGTTGATTTAAACGGTAGCAATAATGTACAGGTAAGCCGTATTTCTACAGGAACCTTTGGTAACGGAAACACAATAACCGCCTATGTTGGTTTAACAAACAATACTGTGTCATCATATGATGCTGTTGTATATATAGCATACTATGACAGCAGCAATGAGCTGATTTCCTTAGCAACACCAGCTACTTCAACACTTACCGCAAACGGCGGAACGGGAGCATTAAATCCATCAATTGCTCTTCCAAGTAGTGGGACTACTGGCGGAAAGGTACAAGTATTCATTTGGAATAATTCAGGCAATATTATGCCTTTAATCAGCGCTAAAACAATACAGTAAGGAACATATTCTAATTAGTGTTTTGGTTATTTTTAGGCGGAGTTTTTGCTCCGCCTAAAAGTTCTTTATTGCTTTACTTTCTAAATTTCAGTTTGACCAAACCATTAATTTGATACAATCGGAATAAAATTTTGTCTTTGTAAGGCACAATTTACTTGTGTCTCAGGAAGGATGGTTATAAAAATGAATAAAATAAGGTTATTAATTGCAACTTTACTAATGGTTATGATATGTGTATGTTGCAATGTAACAATATTTGCAGGGTATGTTCCATACAAAATTCTCTCCCCCGATATGGATACATATATAGATTCGGGTAAGAAAGGTGAAGCTGCAACAGAGCCAAATAGGGATAAATCCTTTGGCACTTCAAAAACTCTGTTTCTATCTCCAGTTCAAGACCAATTTGCCAACAGAGCAAATGCTCGCACATCTTATGGCTTAATGCGTTTTGACATATCAAACTGGACGGAGGATGATATTAAAAATGCGGCTTGTATTAAATTGCGACTAACCACATGTAATGATGTGGATGAAACAAGGACAGGCTTTACTGGTGGTACTGCAACCTCAATTTATTCATTAGATTATCGCTTGGTGGCAGCAAATGACGACCCTATTAAGAATGTTTTGCAGGTTTTGGGCCTGCAACGTGGCATTGAGCTAAATGGTGATATTGAAAAGCCTATTAATTATAAAACAAGCTGGAACGAACAAACAACGTGGAATTCATCGGGGGGACTAAAATTTTATACCATAGGAAATATGCTTCGTGGTGCAACTGTTGACCCTGTTAGGAAAAACACCACATATTACATAGATGTAACAGATTATGTTGTTTTTAACAAATTATATGACAGCGACATAGCAAACAGAAATTATGCAGCGTTTAAAATTCAAAAAATGATACAAAGCTGGGGTTGGTATGAAAACAGATTTGGCGATGCATTTTCAATCCACAGTAGCAAGGCAGATAATGATGACAACAAACCCGCACTTATTTTATATACTAATGATGCAAAAGGTAAATTGCAAATTATTGCTGACAATTTTAACCTTGGTGATATAAGAAGTGTGGTTTCAAATATTACTTTTGCAACTAATACCGAAGGTGCAAATATTGCATGGAAATCAAATACACCCTCTGTTATTTCAAATGCGGGTGCTATTACTATGGCAGACACAGACCGTGACTTTGAATTAGAAGCAACCTTTACAAAAGACGGTGAAACAATAACTAAAATATTTAAAGGTACTGTAAAATCAAGAACATATATAACAGAAGCGTTAAATGAAATTAGCAAAACACTTTCATTTGACAAGGTTTCTGCCCAACCGATAAATATGGTTACATCAAATCTAAGCTTAATTTCAACATTAGCACCACAATATCCAAATGTTAGAATTAAATGGAATAGTGAAAAGCCAAATGTCATATCCGAAACAGGTGTGGTTGTGCGCCCGACTAATGACACTGTCGTTGCAATAACCGCAACATTAATAATTGAAGGATTAGAAAATTATCCTTATTATGTTTATTTTTCTCCCATAGTTTTGGGAACAAATCCCTCAAGTCCGATTATTAGAGATGGAAATGAACCAGCCTCGGGTTCACCACCTCAACCAACTAATCCCACATTGCCCACAACAGCAACACCCCCGATTAACACATCAGGAGCAAGTGTTACTTTAGAAAATATGGGCAAAAAGCAATTGTTTAGCGATGTTCCTATTGTTTTTTGGGGAGCAAAATTTATCAATTTTCTAAAAGACAATAGTATTGTGAGTGGCGATGAAAATGGATTATATAATCCAAATAATGCTGTAACCAGAGAAGAAAGCTTAAAATTAATTATTGAAGCCCTTAAATTCAACCACGAAAGCCAAACATCAGGCTTTGTTGATGTGGCTATGGGCAGCTGGTATGCACCATATATTGCAACCGGCAAAGGACTAAGCATTGTAAACGGTATTTCAGAAACAAATTTTGGTGTAGGGCAGTCAATACGAAGGCAGGACTTAGCGGTTATGATATATAACGCATTAAAACTAAAAAATACAGACACAAGTTCTGAAAATCCTACTTTATTTACAGATGATAAAAATATAGACCATTATGCAAAGCCAGCAGTATACTTCCTTAAACAGGCAGGGATATTATCAGGCGTTGATACAGGTGAATTTTTACCACAAAACACTGCCACAAGAGCCGAGATTGCCAAAATATTAGCTACAATAATAATAAAATTTAACTTATATGGAGAGATGAAATAATGAGTAGGGTTTATAAATTAGCTGCAATAATAGTTATGCTTGCTATGGTGCTTAGTTGTTGCATTGGGGTTTTTGCGGATACTACACAACGACAAACGACAGCACTTAATACCTTGTTGGGTTATGGAATAATTTCCGATGATGAGTCCGACGTCTTTTTAAGTGGCAATACTACCCGTGCCGAAATGGCTACCCTAACAGTTAAATTGTTGGGGCTAAACAGCTTGGCAAAAAGTTATTATGCGGGCGATAATACTAAGAAAATGCCATTTGATGATGTTCGCCCACAAGATGATTACGCAGGTTATGTTGCAGTTGCCAAGGATTTAGGGTTAATTAGAGGCAATGGTGAAGGAAAATTCAATCCACAACAAGGCATACTATATGAAGAAGCGGCAAAAATTTTGATAGTAGCACTTGGGTATACACCATTAATTGATGTAAAAGCAAAATATCCTGACAACATAATTACGCTTGCTTATCAATTGCGTTTGTTCAGTGAGGCAATTTTTTCACAAGGTACATTTGTATCAAGAATTAATTTATACACAATGATTTACAATTCCCTTGATATTTCCTTAATGGAAAATGACCCCGTTGACAGAACAAATTACTATATTAATAGTGAAAAAAGCCTTAGAAAAAATTTGCAAAAACATAATGAAAAATATGACCTTAAAGGCATAGTTTATGCTAATGAAAACAATAATTTCACAATCGATAGAAAGATTAAAAAAGATGAAATTATAATAGAGAATACAAAATATTATGCACCCGGACTTAATACCGACGATTTGGTAGGTAAATCTGTTGAATTTTATGCTGATGTTAAAGATGATTTAAAACTACCTTTAATAACACAAATTAAAGAGCGAAGCAATAAAAATAATGTGCTTATTTTAAATGCATCGGATATAATATCAAATGATGCAAGCGGTATTACTTATTTTGATAAGTTATCAACAAAAAAGAAAATTACATTGTCTGAAAATTATTTGACTACTTATAATGGCGTTTTAGATTTTGGCTTCAAACTTGCAGAATATAAAAAGTTTGATGCACAGCTTAAATTTATTGATAATGACGATGACAGTGCATATGAGATGATAACGGTTTTTGGTGTCAATTCAGCAGTTGTAGACCATATGGATATGGAAAATATGACGCTTTACTTTAAACAAAATACCAAAATAAATAATAAAACTCAGCTTTCTTTAGACTCAAAGGATTATTCTAGCGACTTTGAATATAAAGTTTTTAATATTAACGGCGACAAAATTTCTCTTGAAGATTTGAAAAGTGACACTTCTGTTTCAATATCCTTCTCACCAGATGGACAAAAGATTAAAATCATTTCGGTTGGTTCTGGGATAACAGGTATTGCAAATGAAGTTTCATATTCGCAAGGGACTATCATGGTAGTTGACAAACAATATAAAATAGCTAAGGAAAATGATGTTTATAAGAGCTTAAATGTTATGGTTGGTAAACAATACACCTTTTACTTAAATAGTGATAATAAGGTTTTTTATGCTGATGAACCCCAAAGCTCAGATTTTTACGCCTTTATAATTAATACAGGCGTTGATGGTTCGGCTTTGAAAAAAGACATTAAAGTAAAAATATTGACTGCAAAAAAAGAAATCAAGATTTATTCAATAGCTCTACCTATAACCATTGAGGAAAAAACTCAATCTGGAAATACTATCAGAAACACTTACCGTTCATTTGAATTGGCGGTACTGCACATTTCGAGTGAACGTGTCATTTCATTTATACTGAATGAAAAGGATGAAATAAAGACAATTATTTATATGCAACCCATTCAAGAAAGAGCAGTGGTTCGCGTTTTCAATGATGCAAATGCAAAGGATGGAGATGGTGACCTTATAAGAACAGATGGCACAAATATTTTCTCCACATCAACAGATAAATTATTTGCAACCGATAAAAGTACAGCCGTGTTTTATGTTCCTGATGATGGCGTACCTCCTTTTGAAGAAAGACAATATAAAGAAAATTATTTGATGAAAAATGATAAGCAATATAAAACACAAGCATTTGGATTTGACGAAGAAACTCAGATAGCAAAGGCTGTGATGGTGTATATTAATCCTGTTGTTGAAGAAGGGTTTAAAATTGTTGACAAAACACCATTTGGAATGGTTAAAAAAATAACATCAAAGCTTAGTGAAGAAAAGGAAATCGTTAAAAATATAACGATAATCACAAGTGGCAAAGAATATGCATACGAATTAGCAAGTGATTGCTATGATTTTGCTGTTGGCAATAGCTTAAAAGAAGGTGATGTAATTCAATATCTTTTGGGATATGATGGTCGTCTGTCAAAAATTGTTAAGCATTTTAGCCTAAGTAATATTGAGGGGTTTGAGTATTTTACCACTTCAAACAGTTATTTTGGTAAGGTAAATGATATTGTCATCAACAAGCTTGTTCAAACTTCAAAAGTTTATGTGAACACAATAAATATTATGGATAATAGTGGAAATATTGTTGATGCAGTAAATTTCCCAACAAACAAGAAGAATATATTTAAAATTGATTTCTCTAACAACAGTAACAATAGATTTTTATGGGCGAATTTTAATGATTTAAAAACAAGGCAAAATAATGGTAGTGGCAACGAATCATATATCTTTATCTGGAAAAATCTAACTGAACCAATTTTTGCAGTTATAATAAACCGATAAGTGAGGTGATTCATTAATGCTAAAAAAAATAATTATAACTATGACGTTGATGATGTTTTTATTAAACATGATCTCGTTTGTAAGCTATGCATCATCAAATAGGTCAATATTTCCAACGGTGTTTTCAAATCTAAAAGCAAATGACCCTACTACCCCATACAGTACTGGGAGTGAAGCGGAGTTAAATCGAGGTAAATATGTGCCTACAAACCACAAGGTTGTACTTTTCGAGTTTGACTTAGGAGATTATGATGATTATCAGTCTTCTCAGGTATACTTACAATTCACCAGCAGGGAGTTAGCATCAAACTATGACTTTGGCTATTATGTATATGCAATTCCTAAAATTGTGGTGTGGGATGAAGAATTTACTTACAACAAAGCTATGAGCAGTAATAAGGTAATAGGCTTTTATGAAAAGCCTATTAATGAGGAGCCGTCTATGGTGTATCAAATGGGTGGAACTGCTAAGCAGACCACACATAAAATTGATGTAACCAGAATAGTGCGAGACTCGGAGATAAACGGTAACGGCAAGATTACAATTATGATAGAAGCACTTTCTGACTTAAAAGCAACTGAATCGGTTCCCGCCAATATCTATACCCAATTTGCCAATGACGAGGACGTTCGCCCCAAGCTCATTGTCGATAACGATGGTGCACCCAAAATATATCAAAATCTGGCATCTATTACCCCTGCGTTGGATACAAATTTTTACTATGCACCAAGTATACCAGAGCGTGCAAACGCTACTTATGACACAATGAGATATATGGCTTTATCTTCACATCCCTCATATTTTAGGGTTGCGTTTGTAAAATTTAATTTAAAGAATTTGGAGAGTGCAATAACAGATTCAAACTTAATAGAATTTGAATTTTTTGAAAGTGGAGGTGACCAAACCTTCAATGGAGGTACATTAAATGCAAAGGCGGATTTGATGTATTATATTACAGCACTAACAAAAGATGATATAAACAAAATAGCAGGAACATCATTTAATTCCATGAAGGATGCGAGTTATATCAACACAACAGATGTGGGCAAGTTCCCGAAAAATCCAATTGTTGTAGCAAAGCGTCCTGCTGTTATATATTCTGGAAAAGATGGCACAATGTATACCACTAAAAGAAAAATGGATATAACAGAATATGTAAAAAACAAAGATAATTACGCAACCAACTCAGATGGTGATGTTTTTGTTATGTTACGTATTGACCTTTGTTCTCCTCAATATAACACAACATCTTTTATTCGCACTACTGAATTTGGAGGTGGTTATGCACCTAAACTGTCTTTTACAAAGGTTACGGGCAGAAAAACAACCGACAATGTTCCAAAGACAACCAAAACACTTTATGCTAATATGTCAGCCATTACAAGGAGTCAATGGCCCACCGCGGCTTATCCTGTTACAGGTGCAAATATTCAGTTTAAAAATGATAAGGTAACGCCCGATATCAGAAGCGGCTTTATTGAATTTCCCATAGGTGCATTAAAAGACGATATAGAAAATGCAGATGACATAAGGATTGAAATTTCGAGTGCCTACAAAAGTGCCGAACTTTATGCGGGAAGAAATATGAATTTTGACATATTTTCCATTTCAAAGGATAATATTCCCGTAAATGGTTTAGTCGGATTAACTCATAATGTGGCAAATAGTATTGGTATGCTAAGTAAAAGCTTTAATAAGTTAAATGTTAGTCCATTTACAGCCTATACCAAGTGGGCGAATGCAAATAATCCATACAATATATATGAGCAAAAATTTCAAATTGATGTAACAAGCGAAGTTAAAGCGAAAATTGAGAATGGAGAAGATAAATTCATAATCCGAATGGATGATTTAATGGATTTTTCGGGTGCTACTGTTGTTGACATTTATTCGCAAAATAACGCCGATATAAACAGAAGACCAAAGCTAACAGTAAGCATACCACAATATGAGCCGATCGAACCACCTATTACACCATTAGACATAAGGGTGGATAGTAACTCTGACACCTATGTTGACCAGCTAATGCCTAATTCATCGTATGGTGTGGAAAATAGGATGATAGCAGATGGCACAAAAACAGCCCTATTATCATTTCCAGTTAACAAACTTTCACCCCAAGCACTTGGTAATATGACAACACCAACAATAGCTATTTGCACTGCCAATGCTAAAAACGGAATTGGAAAACTTTATAAATTAAATAATGTCAGTTTCACAGAAAGTGACACCTATAATTCTCTTAATAATAGTGGAGCATTAAATTTAGATAGCGCTACTTTGGTTACAACATTTAATATTAAAGAGGGTGCAGAGAGTTATGAATTGGATTTGAGTAGTATAATAAATGAATTAAGGTCTTGTGATGGCACAATGTCATTTGTTATTACAAGCGATAATTATGCTGAATTTTACCCAAGGCAATCCCTAAACAGACCGACACTTATTGTTAATAGCTTTACCGACCAAGAGGAAGTATATTTCGCCAGTCAAAATTTGAAGCTACCAACTACAAATGTAAATGCGGACTTTTCACTGCCACACTCAATGTATAATGTAGGTATAAGTTGGACTTCATCAGAACCACAGATTTTAGATGCTCAGGGTGGGAAAGCTGTTTTAATAAGTATTCCTGACGAAACACAAGATGTGATTTTAACGGCGGAGTTTACAAAAGTCGGCAACACACCCATAACAAACACATATGCTGTAAATGTGCTGGGGAAGGATTATTACGCCGAGCTTCTAAAACAGCAGTATGATGCTTTAGATATCGCAAATAAGCTTGTTACCACAAACTTCACACTTCCTGGCAGTACAAATGACTTAGTTGACATATCTTGGAGCTCAAACAATAGTGCCATAGGCATAAACAAATATAATGCCGTGGTTACTAGGGGTGAGCAAGATGTAAATGTTTCCTTGAAAGCACAAATTTCAATAAAGGGTAACTATATCATTGATATATTAGAAAAATCATTTGATGTAAGGGTGGCAAAATCCGTATCATCTCCAAAGGTTGGTGATATTGGTGGCGTTGGAAACGGCGGAAATTTACCTGCTCCCACACCTACAACCCCAAACATAAATCTTCCGGTTGTTGATAACAATAATGTTGGTAGCGACAAAAATCTTGCATTTACGGATGTATCAAAAGGGTATTGGGCATATCCTTACATAATAAAGCTATCAGGAGAAGGTATAATATATGGGGTAGGGGATAGGAAATTTGAACCAGATCGCAGCATAACTCGTGAAGAATTTACAAAAATTTTGGTTGTAAGTTTTAAAATTAACCCCATAAATGATAATCCGCTTCCATTTTCTGAAATTGCAAGTGATTTTTGGGCTAAAAATTATATTAGAGCTGCTTATGATACAAAAATCATTAATGGCTTGCCCGACAGTACCTTTGGAATTGGGCAAAACATAACAAGACAGGATTTGGCAACAATGGTATATAGAGCCTTGATTTATAAGGGAATTAAGATTGACAAAGCAAAAACAAATCCTTTTGCAGACGATGGCGAAATTACAGATTATGCAAAAGATGCAGTATATGCACTAAAAAATGCAGGTATTTTAAAAGGCAATAACAATAATTATCGTCCCACAGATTTTGTAACTCGTGCAGAAGTTTCAAAGGTTATATGCCAGATTGTGGATTTAATAAATTAAAGAGGTGAATACAGTGAAAATCAAATTTAGGATAATTTCTGTTATTATGATAGCATTTATGTTTTTTAATATTTCCACAGTTTTTGCGGCGGATGTTTCAGGCGTGTCAAGCCTTGCACCTAAAAGCTCATTTAACCCTTTTGTTGACAATCAAAAAATAGCGGATACCTTGTTTTTTGGAGTTTGGTTAGGTGATAGCAATACGAATGGCACAATTGATGGATGGCGTATACAGTACCACCCATTGGATAAGGATGCAAATAATCCCGATAACCCCGACTATGAAAGAAAACCAATAAAAGCACTGCTTCAGTATGACAGGTTTCCAGAGCTAAAAAGTGTTGAGAATGCAGTAAAAGAAGCGGGTACAAGCGGTGATTACAGAAAAGCAAAGGAAGAATTACTCAAACATTATAAAAACAGGGATATAGAAAGACCCACCATAAATCCTATTGTAATAAATCCAAAATGGAATAATTCGTCATATGAAAGCGTTTGGACCGGGTATGGGTGGTCGCCCTCTGGAAGCGAAGTGGAAGTGACCAATAAGGAGCAATGGTATAGAATTCCTGTTAGCAGTGTTAAGGCTACATATGTTTTATTTGCTATTGATAAAATTGGTTGCGATTTTTTGATGTATGGTGCAAAAAGCGATAAAAAGCCATATCTTCAAGTAACCACAAGTGCCGGCAGAACTGAAACCATTGAAGCTAATGCGGGAACGTATATTCGTGCAGGTGTGTTTAATGCTAAAAATTATAGCAATGAGCAAATTTACAAGTTGCAAGAGGATGGCTCTCCTGTTAGTGACTATACATCAAGACCATATTTGCGATTTGATGGCATTGGTGATTACAATTTTGATGGATATAGGGAAGCATATCTTTATTTTTACGGCAACCTTGATACTACCGACAATAACAAAAAATTAAGAATTACTCAAACCACTGCTTCTATAACAACACCTATTGAAAGGTTTACATGGGGCGACGAAACAATTACCGAGTGGAATTATACCGACCAAATGTTTGACAGGTATGATATTTTTGATTTTTCGCCTCCACCCAATGCAACATATGATTGGCTTAATGGTTGTTCACGAATGTCGCTACCCTTTTGGAAGGCAAGAGCATATCTTGGTACAAAGGATGAACGGTATGCCTTTGCCTCACTTTCGGCGATTCTTACATATTATCAAACAAGAAGCGAATGGCAACCAAGAGTAATGGATGCATCATGGCGTTCCGATTCGCTTATGGGTTTGTTCTATGCTCTTTTAGATGCCAACTATCTAAACGGAGAAACCTGCACCATGCTCCTTAAAATGATGGAATACACTATGCAGCTAAATAAATATGCCGAATTTGCACTAAATAACCAAGGCTCAGGTTATGTAGCGGCAGGAATTCTTTTGGCATCACATTTTAAAGAGTTAATTACAGAAGAATATTGGCAAGGTGCTGTAAAAAGAGCAACGGATTTACATAACCTTATTGTATTCAAAGATTATCAAGGCTATATTGAAGCAGTTAACGGAGCTTATGCATTTGCTGTTACAAATAATATAGCTACTATAATAAAATGTTTACGTGACTATCAAGGAGAGCAGCCGGACGAGCATTGGTACGACAAGCTTGACAATATGTTAAGATTTGTTGTAGACCAAACATGGCCAAATGGGATAACACCAAACCACGCTGATGATGGCGGATTGGCGATAGCACCTACTGTTTTAAGCTGTGCAACTGTTTTAAATAAAGATGCAATTCGCTTTGGTTATACAAAATATATTAAATCAAGCGAGGAGTATCTATATATTGCTTCACAAGGCAAATTGGGAACAAAACCTGAATATACATCAGTTTTAATTCCAAAAAACAGGGTTTGGATGATGAGAAATACACTAATAGACCCTAATGGGCTTGCATTATTTGGAACTAATAATATGAGTAGCTACCATTCCCATTTTGCTCCGCTTAACATAGATGTGTATGGATATGGAAAACTGCTATTGCGAGAAATTGGAAGTCGTGAATATGTCCCAAAGATTTATAGAGGAGTCTTACCATATAGAGTAGGTCACCATAATTCCATTGCGTGGAAGGATGACCAAAATAGGCTTAGAGGATTTTGGGCGACAGCCGAAGGAACGGAAACAGTAAACGAATGGGCAACAACAAATACAATGGATTATGTAGAAGCCACAACATCTAATTCACAAATAAGCAACATAAGTAAATCAATCACCAGAAAAGTAATATTCCTGAAAGAGTTTGGATTTTGGGTGGTATCTGATATTGTAAAAAATACTAATCCTAAAAACACAAAAAATTATACGTTTACTCAAACATGGTCGCCGAATTTATATCATAATGCAACGGTTGACCCTGATACTAAGGCTATGCGAACACATTATGAAGGAAGTGCCAATATATTTGTTGTGCCAGCCGACCCTTATGAATTAGGTTGGGTTAGCGGAATAGACAGGGGAGACAATGAAGACAATACATATAGCAATTGGATTGTTGATGTGCCTATTGTATATGACGGAACACCATTTAGCTATCAGTTAATTGACTACACTCCAAGTACAAAGTTGATGTATGAAAAACAACAAAAAAATGGCGGTGACACTTCCTTTGACACCGTTTTATACCCTGTAAAACGTGGTGATAATGAAACCACCGTTTCAGTTGAAAGGCTTTTAGTAACACAGAATGGGGTAGATATTGCAAAAGAAAAGGCAACTGCACTAAAAATTAATGTCAACACAAACGAACACGCATATTACTACAATTCGCAGGACAAATCCTTGCAAAAGCGTACATTTGGTGATTTTTCCACAGATGGTAATGTTGCTGTTGTTTACAACAATGTGACTACCAACAAAACAAAGTTAATAAGCCTAATCAAAGGCATGAGCATTGTTGATGAAAATAAGAATATTGAATACATTAAATCTAACAAAAGACTTAATGATATTACAATTTCTTTTAACGGACAGATTGTTGACGTGCAGTCAAGTGAGGATATTTCTACTGCTACCTTCCATTTCTACTGTCCGGAAAAGATTAACAAGGTTATGTTAAATGGCAAAGAGACAACATTTGTGCAAAAGGATAATTATATTTACGTTCCAAACGACAATGTTGTAAAGTTCAATATAAGAAATATTTTTGTGGACAAAAGACCGGTTGATGGTTTCTTGCAAGAGAAAAGCACATATGATTATATGCTGACAACCCTGTCGAGAAGTCCTGAGATTACCATTGATACAGATGAAACCTACGAAATAACCATGCCGCAATCCTTGCCGGGCGTGGCAAAAATAACTGTGTATGAGCCAAATAATCAAAACAACAGGCTTGAATATTTCATTAACTTAAAAGCAAGTAGCATATTAAATGTTAGTGACATAGGTGCGGTTTCTATGGTGCAGGCAACTTCAGATTATGAGCAAGTCGGTTTTGAAGCGACAAAAACCATGGATAATAATTTAGAAACTGCTTGGAAGGGTCATGGTGGAAATCAATCATACTTACAATATAAAGCCATACGCCCTGTTGATGTAAACGCTGTAAGTATGCTCGTCAACAATAATGGAAAATTTAAAGTTGAGGTTTCCCAAAATGGTCGAGATTGGCTACCAGTTATTGCCCAACGCTTGCCGGAAAAATTAAACGAAATTGTGAAATATGATTTTTCTGAAATTCAAAATATTCAATATATTAAAATAACTTTTATGGATAATATGTGGTATCAAGTGCCGTGGGTATCTATTTGGGGTAGTGAAAATGGTGTTGATTAAGGATTAATAAAAAATTAAATACAAGTATTTTTGACTTTTGGTTAAGAGTCAAAAGTCAAAAATAGCTTTTAGTCAAAGGAGCAAAAAAATGTCTGATAAACTTACTTATTCATCACCGGCTTTGGAATGGACTGATGGACTTGGGATTGGCAACGGTTCAATAGGGGCTATGGTTTGGGGAGTGGCAGGGAAAGAAGTATTTACCTTAAATCATGACCACCTTTTTAGAAATAATATAAAAAAGGATATAAAAACAGCACATTTGATACCTAAAATTAGGGAACTTATGCTTTCGGGGAAAACTAAAGAAGCCCAAGAACTTTTTAATGATGAATGTAGCAAATATTCAACAGGTTGCAATTCTTATCAAGTGTTTGGGGAGCTAAAAATTGATATTGACTGCGAGCGTTACACAACTGATTACACAAGAAATCTAAATATGGGCGATGCGTTTTGTGAAATGTCTTATGCCATGGGCAATGACAAATATTATTGTCGGGCATTTTCAAGCATTTTGAAGAATGTAATTGCTGTTAAATATCAAAAAATAAATGGAAGTTTTGATTGCTCACTTGCATTTACCAGACCGCAAGACCCAAGCTGTTTGTATGAAATTACATTTTATAATAATGTTTTGGAATTTAATGCCGAATTTGTGGAGGGTGTTAAATTTAAAGCAGGTATTGAGATAATTACCGATGGCAGGGTAGAGTTTAATGGAAGTAAATTGAATTTTAAGCAAATTAGTAACGTTGAATTAAGAATTGCCCTTGCTACAAGTTATGAAACTGATGATGTAGATAAAAAATGCAGTGAAATTTTACAAAATTTGATAAATGTTTCCTTTGAAGATCTTATGGCTGAAAATTCGCTCGAAAACAAAAAGCTGTATGACAGAGTAGAATTCTCCTTAGGGGAAAGTGATTTTTCAAAAAATACAGATGAACATTATCTTGCTTTTACGTCGGGTAATCCTATTGACAACGCAGTTTATAAAAATCTTTTTAATGCGGCAAGATATTATACCATAAGTGCATCTTATGGAGATAGCTTGCCTATGAATTTACAGGGAATTTGGAATGATAGTATAGTTCCGATGTGGGAATGTGGATACACAACTGACCTTAACGTGCAAATGCACTATTGGCTCACTCTTCCTGGAAATTTGGCGGAATGTCAAATGCCACTTTTGAAATGGTTGTCCTCAATGGCAAAAACTATGGAGAGGCAAGCAAAAAATGTATTTGGTTGCAACGGTTATTACATACCACAGTATACCGACATTATGCAAACACCCACTTGTTGGGGGAATTATGCAATGTTTCAGGTGCTTTGGAGTGGCAGTGCAGGCTGGTTATCACAGCATTTTTACGAATACTATAAATATACAGGTGATACACAGTTTTTAAAAAATTATGCTCTACCTTTTATGCGGGGCAGTGCTAAATTTTATATGGATTTTCTCGTAAAAAATAATGATGGAAAGTATATCACCTTGCCTTCGCTATCTCCCGAAAATACAACAACAGAAGGCAATTGGTTAGTACAAACTTCCACAATAGATATATCTATAATTAATGAACTGTTTTCTAACCTTATTGAGCTAAACGATGAGCTTTTGTTAAATGATGAGGATAGGGAAAAATGGCAGGATGTAGTAGATAATTTAATAGATTATCCAATCAACAAAGATGGTGTGTTGGAGGAGTGGGTTGAAAATGTGCAGCAGGCTGACCCATACCACAGGCATTTATCACACCTTTACGGCTTGTTCCCATCAAAAATGTTTGCGGAAATGTCGGACAAAACATTATATAATGCGGCAATAAAAGCACTAAAAAAGCGACTAAGCGGAGGTTACGGATCAGCGGCATCTTGGTCGCATTCTTGGTACGCTTGCTGTTTTGCAAGAATAGGTGATGGAGATAGTGCACTTTCATGCATTGATAATCTTTTAAAAGGCGGAACCCTACCTAACTTTTTAACTACACATAATGATTGGAGAGAGCAAGGGCTTTCCAATAAAATGATTGATTATAAGCTAATACAAATTGATGCATTGCTTGGGGCGGCAACTGCAATTATAGAAATGTTTGTTCAAAGTGATGAGGAAAAAATAAAAATAGCCCCTGCCGTACCCAAAAAATGGCAGGAGTCGGGCGGTGAAATCAAGGGGCTTAAAATTTATGGCGGACATGAAATAAATCTAAAATGGGAGAAATGTAAAATTAAGCATTTTGATATAAAATGGCATAGCGACAGAAAATGTAAAATCGAATTTGGTATGGATATTATTGACAAAAATAATTAAAAATATAAAAATATAAAAATATAAAAATGAATGTGAGTGAAACACTATGACCAAAAAGCTTTTAGAAACTATGGAAGACAAGTTTGAGAAAATGGATGCTGACAAGAAAATTGAAAGGCATATAAAGGCACTTTCGGGTGAAATATTAGAAAAGCCTGTTATCGTGCGATCTGAAGCAGTTGAGGGATTTTCACCTTATTCTATGCAGGAAACTCACGATGATATAGAAAAAATGTTTTATAATCAGATGCTTGGGGCATTTGGCTCCGCACGGCAGAAAAATGACGGTATTCCCATGCTAAGAGCAGATTACGGAACAGGAACGCTACCATCATTATTTGGAGCAAAAAGTATTATTGTAAACAATAATATGCCTTGGACAGAGCATTTAAGTTTGGATGAAATTAAAAAAATACTTTCAAAAGGCGAAATTTCATTGGAAAACGGATTTGGGGCAAAGGTAATAGAAACTTATGAATTTTACAAGAATGCACTTTCAAAGTACCCTAACTTAAAAGAAAAAGTAAAACTTTACCACCCTGACTTGCAAGGACCTTTTGATGTGGCACATATTCTATGGGGTAGCGATATTTATATGGCAATATATGATGAGCCTGATATGGTTAAAGAATTAATGCAGCTTGTTACGGATACATATATTAAGTTCTTAGATAAGGTTAAAACTGTAATTGATGATGAAATTGAAGTTGATGGTAAAATTTACAATTATCATTGGAATTCTCTATTCCCTGGTAGTGTTACTGTGCGTGATGATAGCTCGGTTAATCTTTCACAGGATTGTTATACAGAATTTGTTTTGCCTTATAATGAGAAAATATTTAATTATTATAAAACCGCTACAATGCATTTTTGCGGTCAAGCAAATCAGTGGACTAAAAATCTTTTAGAGTGTGAATGCTTAAAGGGTTGGAATTTGGGTCATATGAGCAAACTTGAATTTGGAGAGGCATTTTTAGATAAATGGTACAGTATATGTAGGGAAAATGATGTTTCTATTGCTATGTATTACCTTTCTTCCGAGGAATTAAAAACCTTTGATTTTTCAAAATATAAAAACATCACTTATTTAAACTCATAATGATAGAGCAACGCTAAAATACACATTGGGAGCAATAATACGAATATCAAATCAAATAAACACATATAACCTCGCACATTATACACTCAAAGTATAAAAATGCATCTGAAACGATTCCTTTGGGCTGTAATGAAATAGGTACAATGTTTGGGTAGAAGACAACGACATACTGGTTTATATGGCTTGAAGTGGTATTAGTATGAAACATGGTGTGGCGAAAACAGTGAATTTGAAAATAAGGATATTATAGTCCCAAATGATGAAAGCATCTTATTTTATCACGGAAATTACAAAACAGCGGTTTTTAATGTTGAGCGGGGTATTAAAAAACAAAATAAAGTAAAGGTGTGAATTAATGGTTATGAATCTATTTGATTTTTACCCTACCAGTGAAGAAATTAACGACTGGATTTACGGAATTTGCGAGTTGGCGGATAACAGTAAATTTTCTATGAACATCCTGGATGGATTTGCATTTGACGTTAACATACGTGCATCTAATTTCGACCACATAAAGAAAATAAAGGGGACTACTGATTATTCAGGGGATTTTTATGGATATTGGCAGCCGTGCTATTCGGCACCGGCTCCGTTAATTGTCCATGTTCCCGGTTATGGTGCGGAAATGAGTATACACCCAAGCATTAACGCAATGGGATATAATGTTATGCATATATCTCCTTTGGGATATGTCAATCACAATGGTGCGGTTGAAGAAAAACGTGATGAATTGGGGGACTGGCCTGTACTTGGTGATACTATAACCTCCGAAGGAAAAGAGGGCTACAAGTATTGGCTTGCAAATTGTGTGAGCAGCATCAAGTGGGCTATGCAGCAACCGTCGGTAATACCGAATAGAGTTTCTTTTTTTGGAACAAGTCAAGGCGGAGGAGGAGCACTGTTACTTGCATCTATTTTTCGAGATATGGGAACAAGATGTGTCTGTGCCGATGAGCCTTTTTTGACAAATTTGGTGTTAGCTAACGGAAGAGGAGCATATAATAAGGTTTCGAGAGCTATATTAAAATGCAAAAATGAAAAAATGGCATGGCACAGTGCTGGACTATTTGATACTATCTCTCACGTTCGCAGAATAACATTCCCAGTTTTGCTTACAGCGGGAGCAGCTGATGCTGTTTGTCCGCCCGAAACGGTAAAGTCATTATACGATAAATTAGGCGATATAACGAAGGCATTTGTTATGTTAAAGGATGAGCCGCACGGTTATACAAGCCAGTTTATGCCACTTTGTGAAGCGTGGCTTAGGTTATATGCGTAATGTTTAGGGGCATTAGTAATACGTTTAAAAAATATATAAATATTTAGTAGGAGTTGACTAACTATATGAAAGTATACGGAGAAAAGGTTTGGCTTATACCAGACGGATATATTTCAGGAATAAGCCACGGTATACCCAGTCATGATGCGGTATGCGTGCTTAATACATCCGAAAAAGATGCATTAATTAAATTAACCCTATATTTTGAAGATAGGGACAAAATGGATTGTTTTACCGCTGAATGTAAAGCGGGAAGAACTCATCATATAAGAATGGATAAGCTAATTGGCATAAATGGTGAAAAGGTGCCAATAGATATACCTTATGCAATTTTGGTGGAAAGCGATGTTGAAATTGTTGTACAATATTCACGACTTGATACAACTCAAAGTGAAATGGCTTTAATGACAACAATTGCGTATCCCGTAAAATAACTATCAGATAAAAGATGCGAGGAGAATATATTTATGCCAATACTTGAGACGATTGAATGGTGCGATTTTTGGTGGGTTTCAACAGAGGATGACACAACACCGAGAGTTATGTTAATAGGAGATTCTATCACAAAAGGCTACAGACCGGTTGTTTCAAAAGTGCTTGAAAATGTATGCAATATTGATATGCTTGCAACATCAAAAGCTCTTGATAATCCGGCGTTCAAAACAGAGCTTGACTATGCGTTTTCATTAAAGAAATATGACATCATCCATTTTAATAATGGCTTACATGGTGGTCACTTATCTGTGGAAGAATACCACAAGCACCTTGAAGATGTTATACTTTATATTAAGGGAAAATCTCCTTTTACAAAAATTATTATAGCTACATCAACACCTATTACTAAAAGAGGAAATCCTGAGGAATTGGAAGAAAAATTAAATTTGCAGGCGATAAAACGCAATCAAGCGGTCTATGAATTGGCTACAAAATATGATTTGAAGGTGAACGATTTATACAATCTTGTGCTTGGGAAAAGTGAGTTGAGTCTGGGAGATAGTTATCACTACAATGAAGAGGGAATAGATTTGCAGGGGATAACAGTTGCGAGCATACTTAAAGACAAATTAAACATTATTTAACTAAAAAACTGCGCGGGATTTTGGGTATAAGTTATATTTATATTCAAACGACGAAAGGAACGATATAGTTTGAAAGACCTAATACACTATTGTCTTTCGTTGAATTTTTGTGAGCGATAGGTAATATAAAATAAAATTTTCGAGGCAGACCATTCCTTTTTAATATATTTATTCTATATTAAAGTATTTTTGTGTAAAAAATATCATTTAATTAAGTATTATAGCATAAGATTCTGTTGCAAAAATATGGTATTATAAAATAAAATAATTAAAATTAGGAGTTTGTGTGATGCAATTATTAACCACGGTGGGTGTTCCGCCGCTTACCTTTTAAAAGGCGAAAATTAACTTAAACTTTAAATGTTATTCAATTGAAAGCTTCCGCTTTGGTAAATTAAGTAACACTAATCCAATTAAAAAACTAATTGCGCCTAAAAAAGTAACGTAGCTAATTGGTTCTTGGAAAAACAAGTGTGACCATAAAATTATAAACAGACAGCTTAAATTAACCATAAAAGATGCAACTAAAAATGGAACTTTTTTTAATACATTTGCATATAAAAAGAAAGTTACCCCTGTGGTAATCCCAAGTGCAATTAGCGAGAATACAGCCCAAATGGTAACTTCACCTTTTAAGTGAAAATTTGAAAAGGCTGGTATTGCAGTGACGATTGAACAAATGGCAAAAATAGAAAGATTAAGGTTTGCAGAATCTATTTTGCGAATAAGTTTCTTTTGGCTTATAGCATGTGTTCCAGCGCCAATTGCAGCTATGGAATAAAGAATTATAGGGACTGCATTTGCCCTCATTATTTGGTCGATAGATAGACCGTTCCAGCTAACCAAACCAATACCAAAAAGACAGACAACACTTCCGATTATTTTAACAATATGCATTTCTTCTTTGAAAAAAAATATTGAAATAATGCTAAGATATATTGCTTGGACCGGTAGAACGAGTACACTTAAATACACAAATCCAATTACCATTGCGATATTTTCCATAAGATAATGAGCAGATTTGGCAATTACGCCAATCCAAATCCATTTATCTCGCCAATAAAAAACAGGCTTGTTTTTATTTATTAGAATTATTACAAGCAGAAAAAACGCACCGAAAAAAAACCTACAAAAAGTTATCATTTGACTGTCTCCCATTTGGGAGGCAACTTTTACGAGTGCCCCTGTAAAACTCCACATAAGTGCAATTACTATAAGTGTTAAATATTGCATATCAAACCTTCTTTTTAAAACAAATTTGTTAGGACATTATACCCCATATTTTTACACCTGTCTACTATAAAATTAGTCCTTGACATACTAAGATTTATTTGATATTATATAAATATGAAACGTTTTAGTTTTAGGAGGTAGTCACTATATCATCAACAATTAAAGATATTGCAAAATGCACTGGGCTTTCCTTTGGTACTATTTCAAAGTATATTAACGGTGGCTCGGTTAAGGAAAAGAATAGAAAACTTTTAGAAGATGCTATTATCCAGCTTGATTTTAAAGTGAATGAACTTGCTAGAGGGCTTAAAACCTCAAAGTCAATGACAATTGGTGTTTTAATTCCTGAAATTAACAATGTTTTTTCAATGGATATAATCTCCAATATCGAGAATACTCTACTTCAAAATGGGTATTCAACTATTATTTGTGACTTCCGTAATGATGCACAGCTTGAAAATGAAAAATTAAACTTCCTTATAAATAAAATGGTCGATGGCATCATTATTATGCCTTTACATATTACTTCTGCTGATTTAAGTAGAATTAAGATTCCTTTTGTTTTAGTAGATAGAGCGATAAATAATGTAGGGTGTGATACTGTACTTGTTGATAACCTTGGGGCTTCATATAATGCTGTTGAACACCTCATTAATTGTGGGCACAAGCGAATTGGAATTATATGTGGAAATAGGAGGATTTACACAGCATCTGAACGTCTGAAAGGTTATATTAGTGCGTTTGATGATTATAAACTTACGGTTGACCAAGATTTAATCAAGCATGGAAGCTATGACTTGCAAAGTGGATATGACCTGTTGATAGAGATTATGAGCATAAATAAACCACCAACAGCGTTGTTTGTTACTAATTATGAAATGACTTTAGGCTGTATAATGGCGATAAATGAAAAAGGTATAAAGATTCCAGATGACCTTTCAATTATTGGTTTTGATAATCTTGAAATGTCTAGGATTGTTAACCCACCATTAAGTATTGTTGCACAACCAACAAAGGAAATAGGTAAAACTGCAGCAGAAATAATGCTTAAGCGTTTAAAAGGAGATATGTTGGATTTTCCAAAGATAATAAGCCTTAAGACTGATTTAATGATTAAGAAATCTGTAAAAAAGGTAGTGTAAATATTTTATTTGAATAATGGAACGTTTAAAAAAGTATATTTTTTATCTAGAATTTGAAACGTTTCATAAAAATGGGAGGATATAAGTTGAAAAATTATTTATTAGGTATTGACATTGGAACTTCTGCTTGCAAGGTTGCCGTATTCGATATTTTGGGCAGAGTAGTTGCACAAGCAACAGAGGAATATAAGGTATATTATCCACAACAAGATTTTGTAGAACAAAATCCAATGGAATGGTGGGAAAGTGTGTGTATTGCTACTAAAAAAGTTTTGTTAACAATTGATCCAAATGATATTGCAGGCGTTGGTGTTGATGGGCAAAGTTGGTCTGCAATTCCTGTTGATAAAAATGGTAGTGTTTTGCATAACGCTATGATTTGGATGGATAGACGTTCAGGAAAACAGGCGCAGCAAATCATCGATAAGATTGGAAATGATAAAATTTTCAACTTATGTGGCAATCCACTTGATGCGACATACACAACACCTAAAATATTATGGTTAAAAGAAAACAAGCCTAAAGTATACAAGAATACATATAAATTTTTACAATGCAACAGTTATATTACATATATGTTAACGGGTGAGATGACACAAGATATTTCACAGGGCTATGGATTACATTTTTTTGATATGAAAAGTGGCACTTGGAATGGTAGTATGGCAGATGAAATGGGAATAGATATAGCAAAAATGCCTAATATATATAATTGCCACGATATTGTTGGAACAATAACTAAAAAAGCACATGAAGAATGTGGCTTAGCTATTGGAACTCCTGTTGTTGCAGGTGGTTTAGATGCAGCTTGTGGAACACTTGGTGCTGGTGTTGTGAACGTAGGGCAGACACAGGAACAAGGTGGTCAAGCAGGTGGTATGAGTATTTGTGAGGATTCACCAATTGCAGATAAAAGCCTTATTTTAAGCTATCACGTTATTCCGAGCCTATGGTTATTACAGGGTGGAACAGTTGGTGGTGGAAGCTTTAAATGGCTACGTTCAATACTTGGTGATATAGATTTTAAAGATATGGACAATGAGGGCGAAAATGTTGATGCAGGCTCTGACGGACTAATTTTCCTACCATATATGGCAGGCGAGCGTTCACCGATATGGGATAAAGATGCAAAGGGTATTTATTACGGACTTGGGTATGATAAGACAAGGGCACATATGATTCGTGCAACTCTTGAGGGCTGTGCATTCGCACTTCAACATAATTTAAAAACAGCAGAGGTTGCAGGGGTTAACGTTGGCGAACTACTTGCAATGGGTGGTGCAGCTAATAGCAGGCTTTGGACACAAATAAAATCAGATGTAACAGGCAAGGTAATAAAAGTTCCATCGTCTGATACTGCAACAACACTTGGTGCAGCAATACTTGCAGGGGTGGGAACGGGTGCATATAAAGACTTTAACCAAGCAGTTGATAGCACGATTAAAGTAACTCGCACACATGAGCCTAATATGCAAAACCACGAAAAATATAAGCACAGCTATGAAACATATTTAGAAATATACGAAAAATTAAAAGACACATTTAGGAGGGGTTAGTTTGAAGGCAGGAGTTTTGTATGCAAATGAGGATGTTCGTTATGAAGAGTATCCTATGCCAAAGGTTGAAGCAGGCGAGGTATTAGTTAAGGTTGTTGCGACGGGAATATGTGGCTCTGACGTTCCAAGAGTACTAAAAAACGGTGCACATCATTATCCAATTGTTTTAGGTCACGAGTTTTCGGGTGACGTTGTAGAGGTTGGAGAGGGTGTTACCTCTGTTAAGCCAGGCGATAGGGTTGCAGGTGCACCACTTATGCCTTGTATGACTTGTGATGATTGCAAAAAGGGTAACTATTCACAATGTAAATTTTATTCATTTATTGGCTCTCGTGTGCAAGGAAGTTTTGCACAGTATGTTAAATTACCAGAACAAAATGCAGTTAAATTTAACGATACTGTAAGTTATGAGCAGGGTGCATTTTTCGAGCCATCAACTGTTGCATTACATGGTCTTATGTGTGCAAATTATAGTGGTGGTGAGGATGTTGCAATTCTTGGTGGTGGAACAATTGGACTTTTCACAATGCAATGGGCGAAAATTTATGGTGCAAAAAGAGTAGTAGTGTTTGATATAGATAATGACAGGCTTGCCCTTGCAACAAAGCTTGGAGCAGACGAGGTTGTAAACACATTAGAACCAGATTTCAAGGAGAAAGTGGGCAAATTCGGCTATGTTTATGAAACTGCAGGAGTAGACGTAACAATGAAATTGGCGTTTGAAATTGCAGGTAACAAATCAAATGTTTGCTTTATAGGTACACCATCAAAGGATTTGGTGTTCACTCCACATCTTTTTGAAAATATGAACAGAAAAGAATTTACATTAACAGGCTCGTGGATGTCATATTCTGCACCATTCCCAGGTAAAGAGTGGGCACTTACAGCACATTTCTTTGGAACTGGCGAATTAAAATTCGACGATAGCTTAATATTTAAGAAAATGCCAATGAGCGATATACAAAAAGCTTTTGATATGTACAAAACCCCAGGTGCTGTAAAGGGTAAAATATTATTGATAAACGAGGTGTAAGAATATGCATTACTTAAAAGAATTAGTACAAATGCAAAAAAGTGGACCACCAAAAGGAATATATTCTGCTTGTAGTGCAAATGAGTATGTAATCGAAGCGTGTTTCGAGCGTGCGTTAGTTGATAATGACTATGTGTTAATCGAAGCAACTGCGAACCAAGTAAACCAATTTGGTGGTTATACTGGAATGTTACCAGCAGATTTTCGTGAATTTGTGTATGGCATAGCTAAAAAGGTTAATTTCCCTAAGGATAAGATTATTTTGGGTGGTGACCATTTGGGCCCATTAACTTGGAAGAATGAAAACGAGCTATCTGCTATGGAAAAATCAAAAGAATTAATACGTCTTTTTGTTGAGGCTGGTTTTACGAAAATACATATTGATACAAGTATGCGTGTTGCTGATGATGATAAAAATGCACCCCTTGATACAAAGGTAATCGCTCGTCGTGCGGCAGAACTATGCAAGGTTGCAGAGGAAACTGCAACGCAGGACATTGTGTATGTTGTTGGTAGTGAAGTTCCAATCCCTGGTGGAGCGCAAGAGGAAGAAGAGGGAATACAGGTTACAAAGGTTGCAGATTTTGAGGAAACTGTACAAATTTTCAAAGATGAATTACAAGGTGCGTGGGACAAAGTTGTGGCAGTAGTTGTTCAGCCTGGTGTTGAATTTGGCGATGAAAATATAGATGAGTATAACAGGGAAGCAGCAAAAGATTTAACATCTGCGCTTAAAAAATATCCTAACCTTGTTTTTGAGGGACATTCAACAGATTATCAAACCAAATATAAATTAAAAGAAATGGTTGAAGACGGTATTGCTATTTTGAAGGTTGGCCCAGCACTTACATTTGCAATGCGTGAGGGACTGTTTGCACTCTCTAAAATTGAGGACGAATTATTACTAGATAAATCTTCTAATTTCATGAACGTACTTGAAAAGGTTATGCTTGAAAACCCATCAAACTGGAAGAGTCATTATCATGGTAGTGAAGATAAAATTCGCCTTGCAAGGCGTTATAGCTTTTCGGATAGATGCAGATATTACCTGCCAGAAAAAGAAGTTAATACAGCATTAAAGACTATGTTAGATAACTTAAAAAGCGTTAAAATTCCACTTACCTTAATTAGCGAATATATGCCAATACAATATGAAAAAATTAGAATGGGAACACTTCAAAACAACCCAGAGGCATTACTGAAAGACAGAATAGTTAATATGGTTGATGATTATATTTTCGCAAGTAACAAGGAGGTGAAAAAATGCTAAAAGGAATAGATAGTATTATTTCTCCTGAATTTTTGAAAATTCTTATGGAGATGGGACACAGTGATGAAATAGTTATAGCTGACGGAAATTTCCCAGGTGCAAGCCATGCAAAACGCCTTATTCGTGCTGATGGTCATGGTGTGCCTGCACTTTTAGATGCTGTGCTTAAATTATTTCCGCTTGATACATACGTTGATGCCCCAGTTACACTTATGGAAGTTGTTAAGGGTGATACAGTAGTTCCAACTATTTGGGAAGAGTATAAAGCAATAGTTGAAAAATATGAGCCAAATGCTAAAATCGAGAACATAGAAAGATTTGCTTACTATGAAAGGGCGAAAAATGCTTATGCTGTTGTTATGACAGGAGAAAGTGCTTTATATGCAAATATTATACTTAAAAAAGGCGTAATATAAATATTAGGAGGAAAATAAAATGGAAAAATTCACAATAGCAACAGATGCAGTAGACCCAAGCAAGGTACCACAAAGAACACTTCGTTCAGGTGCTAAAATGCCGGCAATTGGTCTTGGAACATTCGGTTCAGATAGATTTACGGGAGAGGAAGTAGCAGAGGCGGTTTTAGGTGCTATTTCAGTTGGATACAGACATATTGACTGTGCTTCAATTTATGGCAATGAGCATTTGATAGGCACAGCATTAAAAGCAGCAATGGACGGAGGCGTTAAGCGTGAAGAACTTTGGATTACTTCAAAAGTATGGAATGATATGCACGGAGATGGTGAAGTTATTGCATCTTGCAAAAAATCATTAGAGGATTTAGGCTTAGATTATTTAGATCTTTATCTTGTTCACTGGCCTTTCCCTAACTTCCACCCAATTGGTTGCACAGTTGATTCAAGAAGCCCAGATGCAAGACCATATATTCACGAAGAATATATGGGAGTATGGGCACAAATGGAGCAATTGGTTGAAATGGGACTAGTAAAACATATCGGAACATCTAATATGACAATTCCAAAAATGGAATTAGTACTTCGTGATGCAAAAATAAAGCCAGAATGTAACGAAATGGAGCAACATCCACATTTCCAGCAACAAGAATTGTTTGATTTTATGAAAAAAAATGAAATAGTTCCAATCGGCTTTTGCCCAATAGGCTCACCAACACGCCCTGATAGGGATAAAACAGAAGCGGATACAGTTGACATTGAAGATCCAGTTATTCAAAAGATTGCAAAGCGTATTGGTGTTCACCCTGCTGTTATTTGTGTAAAATGGGCAGTACAAAGAGGACAAATTCCAATTCCATTCTCAGTACGCAAAAATGAATACTTAGGCAACCTTATGAGCACAATTGTTGATCCGATTACAGATGAAGAAATGGCTGAAATAGCTGGAATAGACAAAAACTGTCGTTTGATTAAAGGTCAAGTTTTCCTATGGAAAGATGGTCAAACATGGGAAGATTTATGGGATTTAGATGGTGTAATTAAGCAATAATATATTATGGTAAGATTTAACTATATGAAAAATTATTAAGCTTAATTAAAAAATGATATTTTTATTAAACTCAATGGGACTTTTGATTTCCTTTAATTTCAGGTGTAATTTAGTCCCATTCGCTAACGTCTACAATAATTCCCGTGACTTCGCTATCTCAAATGAAAGTTCGTATAGATCTGATCTAACCACCTTAACCAACCTTAATATAAGGGTATTACTTGACTAAAAAGTTTATTAAAAATTATATTGTTGGATATTTGAAAAACCTTTATAGATTAACGAATGACGTTTCAATCAACTCGTAAGCCGTTTTCTATGAGGTCATGAACTTAAGTTGTTTTTACTACTACCTTGCTACTACGATGACAATAAATCACAATATTATATAACACTAAATAATAAGTTGATGTCTTGCAGCCCTCATATATAAAGGGTTGAGGGAAAATATAAGTTAGTATAAAAATAAAATCGTTTACCTGATAACCCGAAGGTAATAGTGATATCCAAAAGATAATCCTCAGGAGATGGTATAGTGCTCATCATGGGTCGAATAAGCACGATGAAAACTAAAATAGCCGAATGTGAATCTGATAAAAAAAGTCAGAATTCGCATTCGGCTATTTTCGTTTTCATATGCGAAAAATGATGAAAAACGTCAGAGTGCGGAGAATACCAATAAAATAGTTTTTGAGGTCTTTAAAAAATATTCTTTTCTATATAAAAATTCTGATAGGCTGTTTTTTCACAGCCATCCACCATAGTCTCCTATATGTTTTTAAATTTAAAAAACATATAGGAGGCTATTCTATGAAAATCATATATATTCCCAATAGTGAAGGTAATTTGGAAAAGGTTGAAGTATCAGAAGAACTCGCATTTGTGATAGATTCTTTCAGGCGTGAGGAGGAATCACAACTTAGACAAAATAGACGATATATGGATTATTATTCGAGTGACATATCATTATTTGCAAGTAGTGATAATGTTGAAGATAAAGTTATAGAACATGAAACGATGAGAAATATATTGTCGGCACTTGGTAAGCTTACAGAAAAAGAACGAAAACGCATTTTGGCATATTATTTTAAAAACCTTACATATGAACAAGTAGCTAAAATAGAGAACACATCAACAACAGCAATTTTTAAATCTGTTGGTAATGCTTTAGAAAAATTGAAAAAGTTTGTAACCGTCAAATAGGAGCGCACGAAAAAGCCTCCCGGTAAATCCAAGAGGCTTTAGAGATTGATTTTATGTTTTACGAAAGATTAAGAGGATCGTGCAGTTCATATGTTTCAACTATTTTTTGCGTTGTATGGCATCAACAGGTCAAGGCAATCGGGATTATGGCGAGTATCCCAATTTGGAGCATTTTTGAAAATATATGTGAGATATTCGTAAGGGTTAATGCTGTTTTCTTTCGCGGTTTCGATAATGCTGTAGAGGATGGCACTTGCTTTGGCACCGCGTGGCGTATTGGCGAAAAGCCAGTTTTTGCGTCCAATAACAAACGGCTTAATTGAACGCTCAGCACGGTTGTTTGAGATTTCAAGCCTGCCGTCTTCAAGATAGCGCTCCAGATATTCGCGTTGGTTGCGCATGTAGACGACGGCAGCGGTAAGCCCGGTTTTTGGGGGCGGGCTCAGTGAATTGAGCCATCTGTAAAACTCGTCAAAAACCGGTTTCGATAATTCCTGCCGTTTTTGCAAGCGTTCATCGGCGATTAAATCCGCAAAGTCACGCTCCAACGAAAACAATTTATCACAAAACTTTTTGCCTGTCATGGCAAGCGAATCGGGTTGGTCTTTTTTAGGCATACCTTTGAGCGCCTCGTCAAATTTTCGGCGGGCGTGAGCAAAACACCCCACAACCCTTATGTTGTGGGATAAATCGTGGTATCCCTCATACCCGTCGGTATGAAGATAACCACTGAAATTTTTAAGGAAGCTCTTTGGATGCCTGGCTTTTCTGTCGGGCTGATATTCATACAAAACAATCGGATTTTTCGTATCCCCGCTTGTCCGATAAAGCCACATATAAGACTTGCTTTCGGGCGGTTTGTCCGGTTCGCGAAGCACTTGCAGAGATGTTTCGTCGGCGTGCAGGACTTTGCGCATACAGAGTATTTCTTTGAATACATCGTATATCGGTTCCAGCCAGTCAAACGTCGCTTTTATGAGCCAGTTTGACATGGTCTGCCGCGTCAGGTTTATGCCGTAACGATTCCATTCCTGCTCCTGACGATACAGCGGGACACCCATCACAAATTTTTGAGTTGCAATATGTGCGATTGCTTCCGGCGACGCGAATCCGCCTTTAATTACGGGATTTGTGACTGCCGATTTTACAATCGGAACTCCGCATTCGTCTTTCTCACATTGCCGACAGGCGTAGACTTTGCGAATGTGTTCAACAACAACGGCTTTCGCCGGAATTAGTTTGAGCTCGCGTCGAATCGTTTCGCGCCCCATAACGTGCAAATTTCCGTCACATTCGGGGCAAACACACTCATCTTCCGGCAAATCGTGTTCGACAACCTCAATCGGCAAATCTTCCGGAAGCTTGTCGTTGACCATGTTTTTGCGTTTGCGGAAATGTCGCTCAACCTCAACAATATCGGGTTCAGGAACAAGAACATCGGACTCGACTTCCGGTTCGTTAAAAAGATTGAGCTGGTTGTAATCACTTTTTTCGGAAGAAGTGCCGAATTGCCGATGTTTAGAGAGCCGAAACTGCTCCATAAGCCATTCGACTTTGGAAGTTAGTTCAGTGATATTATTTTTCAAATCCACATTTTCGGACAGTATTTTATCCCATTCGGATTTTTCAATCGTGATTGTTAAAGTGTTATTTTTCATACTCTGATTATATCAAAAAAACCGAACAAAATCAAGCTTTTTCAGCATTTTTTCTGTATTTTTTTATGGAAATCAGACGGTCAAATTCGGCTCTTGTCACTTCAATTGAATTGTCCAATTTTTCGTCCGGCCACACGAATGTTCCCGACACTTTGAAAGTGCGTGTCATTTGAAAATTTTCGCCGTGCCATTCGATTGTAGTAATCGCATTTTTTAGAATATTGCAAAAAGCAATGCAAGTTCCGTCATAAAAGTCTTTTCGCCAAAATTGTTCCGCAGCTATGCTGACATAACGTCCGGGTGCGCCGGAGCCGTGTAATCTGCCAGTTACAAGGATTACGGTGTCTGAGTGTTCCGACATCACTTCTGAATTGCGTAATATTTCTGCCCATTCCTCAGCCGTATTCGCATCTTCAAGCCGATGACGCAACGGACGAAATTCCTTTGCAACTCCGCTATCATAAATCCAATGTTTCACCTTTTGTTTTGGAATGTTGGTGCTTTCCGCAATCAACCTGCAATCAAAACCGTCTTGATACAATTCAAGCACTTTTCGGCGGCCTTCATAATTGATAAAATGCCGCTTAATTCCTTTTGCGACAACGTTTCGCTCATATTTTGCGGTCCATTTACATTTATCGGAACAGTATTTACGATTCAGCGGCAGCGGCACATTTTCGCCGCAAACCGGGCAGGCTCTTTTCGATAAAAGTGCCGCTGTCGCCGGATTTTCTCTCAACCGTCTTAGCGTGCTGTAATTCGCCCCGGCGGTTTCGCACGCTTGCTTGGGCGTCATTCCCGCGCAACACAATTTCAGCACCTCTAAATGTTTGCCGGGGTACAGCCGCACTCCGTTCCATTTAACCCTCTTGCAGCTTCTCTCCTTAGCAGAGCATTCTCTGCTGCAATATTTTCTTTTATTCCATATTTGCTCGCGTTTTAGCTCTTTCCCGCATTGTTGACAATTTTGCATAAAGTCCCTCCAGTACACATTTTGGTTAAAAACATTATACCGGAGGGATTATTCTCTGACAAGGTACTATCCTATTTGACGGTTACAAAAGTTTTTGAATTTGGGTTAAAAAAATGCTTATTTCTGTCCTTATATATAGAGGGGTATTTTTACATATGGAAAAAAGCGAAGGGAGATGGGACTAATGGAAATTGCTTATGAGTGAAAATTTCGATCTGTTAACTTTTAGGCGAAGCGGGGCATGATGATAGATGACGAAATATAAAATCGGTGAAGCGGGGGCTTACTGTCAGCAATATCAATGAGAAAGAGTGGCGACAATGATATTTTGGTTTTAAACATACACAGTCTAGAACGTTCAAATATGTATGCAACTATATTTATTTCTCGTATCTAAAAAACAGATATGATATAGGGGAAATCCACCAAACTATCCTACTTTCCTGATAAATTTACTAAAGAGAGGACTATAAAGAATGATAGAAAATGATTGCTTTGCAATAAAAGGGAATAAGTGTATTGCTTTAAAAAAGTTGTATTGTCAATATGGAGAATGCGGATTTTATAAAACGAAATTGCAATACAATGAGGATATAGAAAAATCAAATCAAATACTTCTACAGATGCCTCTAGTGGAATTGAATGGATTAGCTGATAAGTACGAAGTTTTGGCTAAAATGTTGTCGCTTTAGGAGGTAATATACTTATGACTAAAAAGGAATTATCGCAGCTATATTACCTTAATCGTGAGATAGAGGAACAGCAGCGTCGGCTTGCGGAACTTGAAGTGGCGGCGACATCATGTACTGCCTCTATTACAGGTATGCCGAAGACTAATGGAATATCAGACAAGCTTGCCAACTATGTTGTGGAAACGGCGGATTTAAAGGCACTTTTGGATTTGAATTTGAAAAAGTGTTTCTATGAACTTAACCGGTTGAACAGATACATAAACAGCGTGGATGACAGTGAAATGAGGATGATACTTTCACTGCGGTACATAAATGGACTTACTTGGTTACAAATTGCATTTAGTATTGGTGAAACAGATGAAAGCTATCCGAGGCGCAAGCATAATAAATTTTTAAAAAATAGTGAAAAATTAAAACTTGCCGAAAATGCCGATTTGGATATGATATAATTGTATTATGGAAAACTAAATGAGATGTAGAAGCCTTGACACGATATAAGTGTTCAGCGCTTTTTCTATGTAATTTTCGAAAGGGTGTATTTCTTTGCCAATAAGACCTATTAAACCGTGCCGTCATCCCGGATGTCCTAACCTGACAAATAATACCTACTGTGATAGACACGCAGAGCTGTATACAAGACCATCAGCTAAGGAGCGGGGATATAACTCTAAGTGGCGCAGGCGGTCAAAATTGTTTTTGAAAGCATATCCATTGTGTGCAGAATGCTTGAAGCATAATAAGCTTACACCGTCAACTGTTGTTGACCATATTATTCCGCACCGTGGTGACCCAGTGCTTATGTGGGATGAAACTACAAACTGGCAGGCTCTGTGTGAGAGTTGTCACAATAAAAAGACAAGAAGATATGATAATGTTCCAGAGTATAAATATAAATTTTAAACCATGGGGGAGGGGCCGTGTTATCTCTACAGCTTCTGCGACGGAAGACCGTCGCCTCCCAAAACACGGATTGTTGCAGCTAAAACAGGGGGGGCGTCCAAAATCAGTCGCAAAACTGTCAGAAACCTCATGGCGTATGGGCTGAGGAGTGTTTTTTGATTTCGTGTACAGAAGTGAATAAAAATGTCGTTTAAGCCTTGCAGTTGCTGGGTTTGACGGCATTTTTAATGAAAGCTTTAGTTTGATTAAAAACATCGAAATAAACGGTGTTTTTATATAAAAAAGTGCCCAAAGGGTGGTCGAAATCGGGGAAAATTAGGAAGGGTGGTCAAAATGCCATGAATGCCAGACAACAACAGATGTTACGGGTTCTTCGGGGGCTTGGAAAGGGGTATAAATCCATCGCCAAAGACATGGGTCTGCCGAGGAATATGGTCCGGTGCTACTGCCGATACCATGGCCTCACCGGATATGCGTCAAAGCAAATGTTCGGGGAAAACAGGAAAAAGGTCGTAAAGAAGCCGAAGCCTGTTTCCGGCACCTGCAAGAACTGTGGCTCGGAGATTTACCATCATGACAGTGTTCCTGGAAGAAAAAGAAAGTTTTGCTGTGATCAGTGCAGGTACGCTTACTGGAATGGCAAAAAACATAGGGGAGGGTGATAATGCTTACGGAAAAAGAAAAACAGGCGGTCGCATATCTTCGCAAAGGAAAGATATGTTATACCACAATAGCTCTTTTGCTGAACCTGACAAGGGAAATCGTAAAAGATTACTGCATTGAGCGGAATATAAACGGGGATAAGGATAAAGCAACTGCATCTAAAAAACGCAGACGATATAATCACGTATGCGAATATTGCGGCAAGCCTGTCAATAACAGCTTTTTCAAGAAAGGCAGAAAAAACAGATTCTGCTGTGAGCGGTGCAGGAGAAAGTGGTGGGCGGAACATCCGGAAAAGAGTAACCGAAGGGAAACCGCCTTTTATCATTTCACTTGTAAAAGATGTAAAAAGGAGTTCACGACATACGGCGACAAAAACAGGCAGTTCTGCAGTGTCAGCTGTGCCGTAAACTACAGGTATTATGATTAACGGAAGGAGTTGAAGGTGAATGGAACAGGTGTTTCCAAAAGCTATGGCGGGAGATATTCCGGTATATTGTGCTCATGACGGTATTGTTGACATCACAAAGCTTGTGGGCAATCCGAGAAACCCCAATAAGCACAGCAAGGAACAGATTAAACTTTTGGCAAGGATTATACAAAGTCAAGGATGGCGATCACCTATAACCGTTTCAAAGCGGAGCGGTTTTATTGTGAAAGGGCATGGGCGTTTGTTGGCGGCAATCGAAATGAAAACAGATGTGGCTCCGGTTGATTATCAGGATTATGACAGTGAGGCGTCCGAATGGGCGGATCTTGTTGCTGATAATAGGCTGTCGGAGCTTAGTGAACTGGATGAAAACATGGCGGCGGATATTCTGGCTGAAATCAAGGCAAGCGGCGATATTGATTTTGAACTGACCGGGTTTGCGGTGCAGGATTTGGATGAAATGATGTCCAATATCACGAGTGACAGCGTGAAAGAAGATGATTGCACAATTGAGTTACCCGCAGAACCGATATCGAAGCAGGGAGATAT
>Ga0247840_10000823_pt1 | contig 63171 bp, 51 predicted proteins | sample LaCruzMarch2015__FD_192404 | JGI IMG/M metagenome (GOLD analysis project Ga0247840, IMG submission 192404) | Freshwater microbial communities from meromictic Lake La Cruz, Castile-La Mancha, Spain - LaCruzMarch2015_17m | ecosystem: Environmental > Aquatic > Freshwater > Lake | place: Spain... | reverse complement strand
CTACTGAGTTACATCCTGAAGAGTTGGTCACAACGAGTGAGTAAACACCCGCTGCAGCTGCAGTCACGTTGGCGATGGTTGGGTTCTGAACCGTGGAGGTAAAACCGTTCGGTCCGGTCCATGCATAAGATGTCATACCAGCAGGTCCACCAATTAAATTGAGGGTGAAACCAGCGCATAACGGGCCATTGTTCGAAGCTGTAGCAACAGGTGCTATAGTTACTGTTACCGTCGTAGCAACAGAATTGGCAGCTGCACAAACACCGCTTTGTACTACAGCACGGAATTGTGTGGTTTCGGTCAACGGGCCTGATGTATAGGTAGTCGTTGTATTTACGATATCGGTCCATGTTGTGAACGGAGCAATGGCACTCTGCCATTTAACTACCGTACCTGTATGTCCTGATAATGTGAGGACACCACTCGGACTTCCGGCACAGATTGTTGTTCCACCAGTTACAGTTCCACCAACAGATGCAGCGTTCACCGTTACAGTGGTAGCAGCAGAATTGGCAGCTGCACAAACTCCGCTTTGTACAACAGCACGGAATTGTGTGGTTACAGTCAACGGGCCAGAAGTATAGGTTGTTGCAGTGTTAACAATATCTGTCCAAGTAGTGAACGGAGCAACAGCGCTCTGCCATTTAACTACCGTGCCGGTATGGCCAGCTAATGTAAGTACACCACTGGTACTGCCGGTACAAATTGTCGTACCACCGGTTACAGTTCCACCTACAGATATTGGGTTCACTGTTACAGTTACATCAAATCTTAATGTGCTTTCACAACCACCTACAGTCTGGCTGGCAAAATAATGGGTGCCATTTACCAAAGCTACCGTAGAGGCCAACGCTGTTCCACCACTTGTTGCAGCGTACCATTGAATTGCGGTACCTGTTGCAGTAAGGTTAGCTACTGTTGGAGATGAACTTGCGCAGAATGATTGAGCAGCTGTACCTGTCGGAGCGCCCGGAGTTGTATTGATGGTCACCGTTACATCAAATCTTGCGACGCTTTCGCATCCGCCAACCGTTTGGCTTGCAAAATAATGTGTATTGTTAACCAATGCTACCGTAGAAGCCAGTGCAGTTCCGCCAGATGAAGCGGCGTACCACTTAATGGTTGTACCAGTAGCAACGAGGTTGGCAACTGTCGGGTTGGTCCCTGAACAGAATGACTGAGCTGCGGTGCCTGTCGGAGCAGGGGTTGTTGTAACAGTAACTGTCACTTCAAATCTTGCCGGGCTTTCGCAGCCGCCAATCGTCTGTGATGCATAGTAGTGTGTACCGTTAACCAAGGCTACCGAAGTTGCCAAGGCTGTTCCGCCGGTTGAAGCAGCATACCACTGAATGGCTGTGCCGGTTGCAACCAGGTTCGCTACAGTAGCGCCAGCGCAGAACGTCTGAGCAGCAGTACCTGTTGGAGCAGGGGTTATGGTAAAGGTAACGGTTACGTTTAATCTGGCTGAGCTTTCACATCCGCCTACAGTCTGGCTGGCAAAGTAATGCGTATTGTTAACCAACGCTGTGGTGGTGGCCAAGGCAGTTCCGCCTGTTGAAGCAGCATACCACAGAATTCCGGTACCTGTTGCAGTCAGGTTAGCTACAGTGGGGGTTGAGCTTGAGCAGAATGATTGAGTTGCGGCGCCTGTTGGTGCAGCAGGATCGGTAAGGGTAACTGTTACTGTGAATCTTGCAGCGCTTTCACAACCGTTCAAGGTCTGGCTTGCATAATAGCTTGTATTGTTAACCAAAGCCACTGTGGTTGCAAGGGCAGTTCCACCTGTTGAAGCAGCATACCATTGAATTGCAGTACCGGTAGCAACCAGATTTGCAACTGTCGGGGATGCACTTGCGCAGAAGGATTGAGCCGCTGTACCAGTTGGGGCAGCAGTCGTATAAACTGTAGCTGTTACATCAAATCTCGTCGGGCTTTCACAACTGTTCAGTGTCTGGCTGGCAAAGTAATGGGTGCCATTCACCAAGGCTACTGTGGTTGCCAGGGCTGTTCCACCTGTTGCAGCAGCATACCATTTAATCAAGGTACCTGTTGCGGTAAGGTCAGCTACTGTAGCGCCTGTACAGAATGACTGGGCTGCAGTACCTGTTGGAGCAGGGGTGAGATAAGATGAAATGGTTCCGGAAGCAATTGCATCACTACATGGAGCCGTACCAGTGGCGGTTACCGTATAATTATAGGTACCGGCAACACTCGGTGTTCCGCTTAAGGTGATCCGCTTGGTTACATTGTCATAATTTACATCTATGCCAGCAGGTAATCCGGCAACATCATAGGTTAACCAGTTTCCACCCACAGTGTAAACGATATCCGTGATGGTTCCGGGGAAACAGAAGCCTTGTGCATCAGTACCAACTGCAGAGGTCAATACAATGGTCGGAGCCTGTGTTACAGAAACGAGAACATCCAGTCGCAATACACTTTCGCATCCGTTCACTGTCTGGCTGCCAAAATAATGCGTGGCATTTACCAAAGCTGTCGTTGTAGCCAGAGCCGTTCCGCCTGTTGTTGCAGCATACCATTTAATACCGGTACCAGTTGCAACAAGGTCAGCCACTGTTCCAACATTTGAACAGAAAGATTGTGTAGCAGAACCCGTTGGAGCGCCAGGAGTGGTGTTTATCACAACGGTCACATTCAACCTTGTTGAACTCTCGCAGCTTCCAACAGTCTGGGTGGCATAATAATGTGTGCCATTGACAAGGGCTACGGTAGTCGACAAAGCAGTTCCACCGGTCGACGCAGCATACCACTGAATAGATGTACCTGTTGCTGTCAGATTAGCAACCGTGGGTGCATCAGCCGAACAGAATGTTTGCGTTGCTGAACCTGTTGGAACAGGCGTTACTGTAATAGTAGCAGTTACATCAAAACGTGATGCACTTTCGCATGATCCCACTGTTTGAGTAGCATAATAATGATTGCCACTAACCAGGGCTACCGAAGTTGCCAGGGCTGTGCCACCCGTTGAAACACTATACCATTTAATGGCTGTACCTGTTGCAGCCAGATTGGCTACTGTCGGTGCAGTTGGATAGGAACAGAATGACTGAGAGGCAGAACCCGTTGGAACAGCAACGACAGTTACTGTTGCAGTCACGTCAAATCGAACAGCGCTTTCGCAACCATCTATTGTTTGACTTGCATAATAATGGGTGGCAGTAACCAGGGCTACCGTTGTGGCCAGAGCGGTTCCGCCTGTTGAAACACTATACCATTTAATTGCTGTACCTGTGGCAGTTAAATTAGCAACCGTAGGTGCATTAATTGAACAGAAGGTTTGTGCAGCAGTACCGGTTGGCACAGGTGTAACAGTAACAGTAACGGCTACCCCGGCTCTATCGGTGCTTTCGCATCCGTCAACCGTTTGGCTTGCATAATAATTGGCATTTACCAAAGCAGTCGTGGTTGCAAGGGATGTTCCACCTGTTGAAACACTATACCATTTAATTCCGGTGCCTGTGGCAACTAAACTAGCTACAGTCGGATTTGTAAATGAACAGAATGTCTGTGTTGCAAGTGCTGTTGGCCCAGGTGTTACAGTAATTGTAACAGTCACATCCAGTCGGGAGGTGCTTTCACATCCATCAACTGTTTGGCTTGCATAATAATGTGTGCCAGTTACCAAAGCCGTTGTAGTTGCATAGGCTGTTCCACCGGTTGAAGCATTATACCATATAAGTGTAGTACCCGTTGCTGCTAAACTAGCTACAGTCGGATTTGCAAATGAACAGAACGTCTGACTTGCAGAACCTGTCGGAGGAGCTGTCACAGTCAATGTTACCGTAACATCCAATCTAGATGTACTTTCACAAGTTAAGGCAGTCTGGCTGGCATAATAATGGGTCCCATTAACCAGGGCTGTTGAAGTTGCAAGGGCAGTTCCGCCAGTTGCAGCAGCATACCATTGAATGCCGGTACCCGATGTTGTTGTCAGCTCTGCTACTGTAGGATTTGCAGATGAACAGAAGGTCTGAGTTGCTAATCCTGTAGGAGCCGATGGAATTGGATTTACTTCAACAATTGCATCGCCTTGTGTTGAGGCATTTAAACAGTTGGCATCCTGAACAGAATTGATCGTCACCGTCGTACTGCGCGTCAATGTAACTATATCATAAAGATATGGGCTGGCGGCAATAAGTCCAATGCTAACCGTTGTTGGAGGAAGACCTGACTGAGCTGTTGTAAGATTAATCGTCCAAGGCGCCGTGCCGGTTAAGGCTATACTCCAACGAGCATAACCTGATCCACAAATTATGGTAGGATATCCGGTTGGAATGGTGATTGTAGCGGTCGGTTTAGGATTAACGGAAATAGTACCCGTTGCTGTTGCAGAACATGCTCCGTTAACGTTTGTTAACGTATAGGTGAACGGACTTCCGGTGGCTGTTGTAGGTGTTCCTGCAATTGTAAATGTGATACCTACCCAGTTCCCTGTCACTCCGGATGGTAAACCTGAAACAGTTGGGGTGGTTGTTCCACTGCTCACACTATAGACAATATCTGTGATTGCACTATTAATACATACCGTTTGAGCAGTTGTCGCAGGATCTGAGGTTAACCCAATGGTCGGAATTGCATCAATCGTCACCGAAGCAGTGGCTGTAGCTCCCGCACATCCTCCTGATGTTGGTCCCGTATAGGTTACAAGGTATGTAGCAGCAGTGCTGGTACTTGGAGTAATTGCACCTGTTGAGCCATCAATGGTCAAACCGGAGATTGAGCTATATGTTCCTCCAGAATAAACTCCTGTTCCATTTAAGGTAACTGGTTGTGCCGTGGCAATTGACTTACAGAATGGTGTGCCTGCATATGAAATAGTTGCAGTTGGAATTGCGGTAATTGTCACTGAAGTTGTCGCTGTTGCTGCTGAACATCCTCCTGATTCTGGTCCGGTATAGGTAACCACGTATGTAGCAGCAGTGCTTGTACTAGGCGTTACCTCACCTGTTGAGGTGTTAATACTCAAGCCGGTAGTTGAAGTATATGTACCACCACTATAAACTCCTGTTCCATTTAAAGTAACTGCTTGAGGAGTTGCTACTGACATACAGAAAGATGTGCCAGAATATGAAATAGTTGCAGTTGGAATTGCTGTAATAGTCACAGTAGTTGTCGCTGTGGCTGCGGCACATTCCCCTGCAAGTCCTGTATAGGTCACAGTGTATGTAGCAGCTGTGCTTGTACTTGGGGTAATTGCACCTGTTGAGGTATTAATGCTCAAGCCGGCAGTTGAAGAATATGTACCACCACTGTAAGCTCCTGTTCCATTTAAAGTGACTGCTTGAGGAGTTGCTACTGACATACAGAAAGATGTGCCAGAATATGAAATAGTTGCAGTTGGTATTGGTTGAACAACTACGGTGTAATGAGCCGTTGCAGTTGATGATGCACAACCTCCATTGCCCCATACCGTCATTAAAAGATCAGCAGTACCTGACCAACCAGTGGTAGGTGTAAAAGTCGGAGTAAGAGTGGCTGTATTTGTCAATGTCCCTGCTCCAGATGTATTTACTGTCCAAAGGATGGTACCATAGTCTGTAGCAGATGCTCCACTGACTGTGGCAGTGCTGGTTGTACAAATAGTTTGGGTACCCCCTGCTGCTGCAGTAGGACCTGTTGTCACAATAACAGAATATGTTGCCGTCGCGGTCGCAGTTCCGCAGGTTGCGGTCAAAGTCAAGGTAACAGTGCTTGAAGCATCACCGGCAGCAGCTGCATAGGTTGGGGTCAATCCTGTTTCACCCGAAGTAAACGATCCGAGACCGTTGTGGATCCACAACAATGAAGTGTAATTGGTAGCGGTTGCACCACTAACTGTGGCCGTCCCGGAACTACAAATCGTTGAACTTCCTCCGGCTGTAGCTGTAACGGCTCCCTTCACAGTCACCGTACAAGTAGCTGTTGCAGCGGTAGCAGAGCAACTTCCTGCGCCAGTAGCAGTCAATAATAATTCGACATCTCCACTAAAACCTATATTAGGATTAAATGTCGGAGTAAGTGTAGTTGCATTAGATAATGTACCTGCTCCGGTAGTAGTCCAGAGTAAAGCACTATAGTTGGTAGCACTGGCACCCGATATAGTTACACTTTGCTCGAAACAAGTCGTATTGGTACCAGTGATTGTTGCAGTGGGAAGATCATAAACAGTAATTGCTAAACTGGTAGTACCAGCATCAACAACTTCGTTACTGGGTGGCGGCAATTGAATAGTTTCAATCGTCAAGCTGTAGGTACCTGAGGTAGTAAGTCCTGTAAAACTCTCAGCTATTGGAATTTCCATTCCGGCTGTAATACTCAGAACGTAGATAAAACTTTGATTATAACCCCCTGGCCCATATAGTGTCACGGTATAATAACTAGCAACACCTGTTGTTGGCGTCGCTGTACCACTAACGGCCAGGCTATTCCCTATACAAATTGAAGGGCTGGGATTGGTGACAGACACCGTCAAATTCCCAATAGCCATCACTTGAGTAAGGGCTGCTAAAAATATCATAATCAGCAATGATACTCTCAGCCTAAATCCAATTTTTTGAAAATTGTAAATTGCTTTCATAGATTATTTATTTAGTTGTTATTTCGTTTATATGCGGGAAAATATAGTGAGTTTTTAGTCGCAAACCATAAAGCTCTGACATGCAGAAAGTTGTAATTTTTTTCATTTTTTCACACTGAATTTGATGGCGAATATATTGTAAACATAGGGGTTATCATGCACATTGTTCGATTAATTTTCATGTTTTTGAGAGAGGCCCCAATTAGGTGACGGCTTTCTCGTATTTCTTTAAGATAAAATAGCCTGTCACATCAATCTGCAAACATATGGATTACATTTACAGACCAGAAATGTCAGGAGTTCGTGCAAAGGTAAAAAAAATATATATTCATCCAAGAAAAAATTTACTTCATTACTTTGTTACCCTGTTACCCTGTTACTTTGTCACCTTGTTACCAGTAAAATATGACCCCACCCCCTAAAACCATCAAACTGATGATCGCCGAAGACCAGGCCATCATCCTGCATTCGCTGATGATTTTGCTCAATTCGCTTCAGAACATCGATGTTATCGGAACCGCATTGAACGGGGTTGATCTGTTGGCCCTGCTGGAGAAGGAAAAACCCGATGTGATCCTGATGGATATCAACATGCCCAAAATGAACGGGATCGAGGCCACCAAGATCATCGATGCCAAAATGCCCTGGGTGAAGGTGATCGCCCTCTCGATGTACGACCACCCGGTGTATATCAAAAAGATGTTCAAAAGCGGCGCCAAGGGATTTGTCTCCAAAAATGCCACCAAAATGGAGCTGGGTAAAGCCATCGAAATGGTATACAACGGGGATATCTATATCTCCGAAGAGATCTCACGAATCCTGCTGCGCGAATACTCCAACGCAGCCGATTCGGACGAAAATGCAGATTACACCTCCCTGACATCCCGCGAGATCGAAATCATTCAGTTGTTAGCCGACGGACTCTATACCAAAGAGATCGCTGAAAAGCTTTTTATCAGCGACAAAACCGTAGAACGCCACAAGACCAACATCCTTAAAAAACTCAAGCTGAGAAACACCGCCCAGCTCGTCAAAGTTGCAATAACCAAGGGAATCATCGTATCCTAACGTGACACGTGACGCGTGACGCGTGACAAAATTTTCATTACTCCATTACTTTGTCACCCTGTTACTTTGTCACCCTGTTACCCCTTCTCAACACCGTCACACTCGTCCCCGCCTTGGGGCGGTAATTCAAAGCCTCCGCATTCCACACATAGGTGGTGGGCTCTGTTACATAAATATCGGCGACACAGGTTTGCACATAGTTGTTTTTCTGGATATAGGCGTTGATCCAGTTGAATACCGTATCCACCACCCCCTGCTCGGGCAGCCAGGAGTAGGGACAGGAGACAAATAGAATGAATTCGGGCTTTGCAGCCTCCACATCCCTGAACATCTCCTGCTGCATCTCCTTTACATACTTCTGGTTAAAGGCCAGGTCGTACATGTAGATGTATCCGCTGGCGCTCTGACGCTGAGCATAAAAATAGATCTGGGGTTCTGAACCAAATATAAAGATCTTGTCCTTCGGGTTGGTGTTCTCCTTCAGGTACCGGGCAATGGGCTGCGATTCGGTAAAGGGATTTCCTGCATAGATGGTCCTGCACAGATCGGAAGGATCACGGGCAAAGAAAAATTCCTTATTGGTGGCCACCGTGCTTCCTGCGATCATTAAAAACACAAACCCTGTGGCAAATACCACGAGACTGAAGTGTTTTTTAATCCGTTGATTGATCATATCGAAAAGGAGGGCGGTCACCAATCCGACGGCAGGCAGCAACGGAACAAAATAGTGCGACCGGAAATAGAATCCGGGCAAAACCGTCAGGATGGAGAAAAGCAGAAAGATCACGGTAAATATCCTGCTCCGCGATTTGCCGGGATAAAAAATCAAACTGAGGGCGCCCAGGGCAGCAGCAATCCACAAGCCAAAGGAGGCATTCAGGATCGGCGTGAAGTTCATCGTAAATGAGTTCCATGCCTCCGACAAAGGCACCCGTGAGGCGTACACCCCGGGATAGGTGATGGTCCAGAACCAGAATTTGGCGAAAACGCCCGAATAATACATGACCAGGAACAGGAGTCCGACCGGGATGCAGACGCCGGCAATATAAACCAGGAGTCGCACAATGCCGCGGAGGATCTGCGTTCGATCGGTAAAAACATGAATCAGGATCACCAGTCCGGCAAACACACCAAAAAACACACCCGACTGTTTCATCAGGAAGGCCAATCCCATCATGATCCCGGCTGACAGAGAATACCAAAGGTTCTGTTTTTCGATGGCCAGAATCAAAAACCACGCGCCTCCCAACATAAAAAAGGTGACGAAATGGGTTGCGTGGGCCGCCTGGCCTAGCATGGCCGGACTCAAACACAGCAGCCCGAAGGTTGCCGCCGCCACCACAGCCGAAAAATCGTTGAATAATTTTTTAGCGATCATAAACAGGAAAACTACAGATCCCATATTGAAAAGCAGCAATCCGAAATGAATTCCGGAGGGGGTTTGTCCGAATATCGACATAATAAAGGCATAACTGTAATAGGTCCCCGGGAGCTTCAGGTTATAGGCATGTCCGTAAGGAGGAAAACCCTGCAGGATCAGTTGTCCGAAATAGGCATACTCCCCCTCGTCTCTTTCCAACGGGAAGGATAACAGGCGGATCCTGATCCAGGCAATGAAAAGGAGGATCACCCCCAGGAAGATAAAGGCAACCAACCCCGGTTTAATATGCGGGCTGGCAACTGGCTGCTTTTTAACCGGCTTCCCTGCCGGTTTCTTATTGCGTTGTGCTTTTTTGACCATTTTTCATTTTACAAAGGGCAAAAATACCTGTTTTTTTGTACTACATTAAAACAAGCGCATAACTTTTTCCATATTCGCCGAAATAATTAATTTTGCCGATCCTATTTCAAGTGACGTATGATCAAAAACCAGAAAGTCGTTGTGGTACTTCCGGCCTACAATGCGGAGCAAACCCTGGCACAAACCATCGCCGAAATTCCGATGGATATCGTAGATGACATTGTACTCGTGGATGATGCAAGTACCGACAACACCTTTGCCCTGGCCCATTCCATGCCGATTACCAAGGTCATCCGCCACGACCGCAACAAGGGTTACGGCGGCAACCAAAAAACATGTTACGACACCGCCCTCGGTCTGGGTGCCGATATTGTGATCATGCTCCACCCCGACTACCAGTATACGCCAAAATTAATTCCGGCCATGGCCAGCCTCATCGCCAGCGGACTCTATGAAGTTGTGATTGGCTCCCGCATTCTGGGCAAAGGGGCCCTGAAGGGAAAGATGCCCCTCTACAAATATATTTCAAACCGGATGCTTACCCTCCTTCAGAATTTACTGATGAATGAAAAACTGTCGGAGTACCATTCGGGCTACCGTGCCTTCTCCCGGAAAGCGCTTGAGTCGATCAATTACAGGGCCAACTCCGACGATTTTGTATTCGATAACCAGATGCTTTCACAAATCCTCTACGCCGGCTTTGAAATTGCAGAGATCACCTGCCCCACCAAATATTTTCCCGAGGGTTCATCCATCAACCTCACGCGCAGCATCACCTATGGATTCGGTGTGATACAAACCTCATTCCGGCACCTCCTTCAGAAAAAGGGAATCGCCCGTTACGCAATATATCGGAAGCCATGAAGCCCAAGAATACCAAAGCCCCTCCCCCGCGGCAACAGCAAAAAAAACCGGTCCAAAGAGTCAGAACAGTTCATCATAACGAAAACCCCTGGCCCTGGTTCGTTTTGGGAGGTATCCTTCTGGCCACCTTTCTGGTCTATTTTTATGCCACCTCCTACGATTTCCTGTACTTATGGGACGACCGCCTCTATATTACTGATAACAGCCACATTAAAGATCTGCATTGGGAAAATATCAAGCTTTTTTTTACCCGCTTCTATGTGGGGAACTATCAGCCGGTCACCATGTTGTCGTATGCGATGGAATACAAGACCGGCGCCGGAAATGCTGCTGTTTTTCATCTCAACAACATCCTGCTTCACCTGGCAAACACCCTGCTGGTTTTTATCATAATCAAAAGAATGGCCCCCAAAAGGCCGGTGGTTGCTTTGATTACCGCCGCTTTTTTTGCCCTGCACCCCATGCATGTGGAGTCGGTGGCCTGGATATCAGAACGGAAAGATGTGCTCTATTCCTTTTTCTTCCTTTTGGCGCTGATTAAATATACCGACTATCTTCAATCGCGCAAGATAAAATCCCTTGTTTATACCTTTGCATTCTTTGTCCTATCCTGCATGAGCAAATCGGCGGCTGTGATATTGCCCCTGGTGATGCTGCTGTTCGATTATTACCTGAACCGGAAGTTTGACTGGAAAATGGTGGTTGAAAAACTTCCCTTTTTTGCTGTTTCCCTTCTCTTCGGCATCGTGGCCATCTATTCCCAAAAGAGTTCGATGCACGACCTGGCCCCCATGATGTCGCCTGTTGTACGCCTCTCCATTGTATCCTGGTCATTTATCAGCTACCTGTTTAAGGCATTCATTCCCTTACAGCTTTCGGCCATTTACCCCTATCCCGCCGTAACCGGATCCACCCTTCCCATCCTCTATTATTTTTCAGTTTTGTGTGTTGCGGCGCTGCTCGTTTTCACAGTCTGGTCGCGCCGTTGGGGAAAAGAGGGCGTGTTCGGCATGGCGTTTTTTATCATCACCATCATCCTGGTCCTGCAGTTTTTTCCGGTCGGGGCGGCCACCATGGCCGACCGCTACACCTACATCCCCTACATCGGCCTGTTTTTCATATTAGGCAAGCTGGTTGATTACCTTATGGAAAAGGTATTTGCAAAATCAAAAAATTCCAGGAGGTATATGGTCATTGCACTTGTAGCGCTCCTTTTCTCATACTCCGTTATCAGCTATGCCCGGGTAGCCAAGTGGGAAAATGACGACGCCCTCTTCTCAGACGTGATCGATAAATACCCCACCTGCAGCACCGCCTATCTGAACAGGGGTTTTTACTATAAAACCTATTATGCCGATGTGTTATATGTTTCTGATTATGCCAACCGCGAAATTTACTTAAAAAAGGCCATCCGCGATTTTGAGAATGTATTGAAATATGCGCTGGTCAAAAAGGAAAATTGGAAAGTGTACGATAATCTCGGTTCGGTGAAGGGCGATTTGGGTGATATTGATGGTGCAATTAATGATTATACTACCTCCATTCAATTAAATCCGCGCAACAGATTTTCCTATCTTAACCGGGGTGTTTTTTATTTAAATAATTATGCCAATAAAATATATATGGATGATCCAAAAAAAAGAGATAAATATTTAAAAATGGCCCTGGATGATTTCAATAATGCATTAAAATATTCCTCCGATTCGGCTGAAAAAATACAGTTATATAACAATCTGGGAAATACCTGTTTTTCATTAAATGATTTCGCCGGGGCCATTGCAAATTGGGATAGTTCCATACAATTGGATCCCGCGAACGGTGATGTTTTCATGAACCGGGGAACGGCCAAGTTCAATTTAAAAAAATATACGGAGGCCCTGCAGGATTATTCGAAAGCCATTGAATTAAATCCGCAAAATAAAAATGCAATTACTAACAGGGAAATTGTCAATTCAATTTTAATAAACGTAAAAAATTAGGTGCCTCCGAAATAAATATTTATGAATCCAAATTATCCAAATAAAAAAATAAAAATAAATCAGCCAGTTAAAAATAATCAGCCAATTAAAAATAATAAACCGCTGAAAAAAAAGCCATCGCAGCCCGCTGAAAAAAATCCGGTTGAACCATGGATTTGGATTGCCCTGGTCGCAATACTTATTACAACTTTATTAATTTATATTAAAGGAACCGGTTTCAATTTTGTGGCCTGGGATGACGGAGATTACATACCGAATAATCCCGATGTTCAAAAGTTACAATGGGCCAATATCAAATTGTTTTTTTCCCATTTTTATGTCGGCAACTACCAGCCCCTGACCATGCTGTTTTATGCATTGGAATACCAACTGGGCGCAGGAAAAGCGACTATTTTTCATGTGAATAACCTTTTGCTGCACATGGCCAACACCCTGCTTGTTTTTATTTTGATCCGGAAAATTTCACCCAAAGCCGCCGTGGTCGCCCTGATCACCGCGGCCTTTTTTGCCGTTCACCCCATGCATGTCGAATCGGTGGCCTGGATTTCGGAACGGAAGGATGTTTTATACTCCTTTTTCCTGTTGCTTTCGCTGATCTTGTATGCCGATTACCTGAAATCGCAAAAAATCAAGGATCTCCTGCTTTCGGCCCTCTTCTTTATCTTATCCTGTTTAAGCAAGTCGGCGGCCGTGATCCTGCCCCTGCTCCTGCTCTTGTTCGACTATTATTTAAACCGGAAGTTCACCTGGAAAACAGTTGTTGAGAAAATTCCCTTTTTTGCCCTCTCCCTCCTTTTCGGCATCATCGCACTCACCTCACAAAAGGGAGTGGTCAGGGACGACACCCTGATCCTGCCATTTTATGAACGATTGTCTATCGTCTCCTACTCCTTTATCAGCTACCTGGTGAAGGCCCTTGTTCCCCTTCACCTTTCGGCGATCTACCCCTACCCTGTCAGGGTGGGAGAAACCCTTCCCCCCTTGTATCATTTTGCCTTGTTGGGGGTCGTATTGATATTGGTTCTCGTTTTCTGGTCGCGCAAATGGGGGAAGGAGGGGATTTTCGGATTTCTCTTTTTTACCATCTCCATCATCCTGGTGCTGCAGTTTTTTCCGGTCGGCGATGCCACCATGGCCGATCGCTACACCTACATTCCCTACATCGGCCTCTTTTTCATCCTTGCGAAACTTTTTGAATATCTCTCGTCCCCTTCCAGACAAGACCTTTCAAAATACAAATATGCCTTTGCCCTCCTCCTGATATCAGGATTTTTGGTGTTTTCATTTTCTGCCTTTCAGCGGGTAAAGGTTTGGGAAAATGATGAACTCCTTTTCACGGATGTGATTCAAAAATATCCCAAAACCTCCCTGGCCTACAACATCGTGGGCTGCGTCTATTTAAATGACTATGCGCTGAAAAAGTTCAGCCAGGATCCGGAGCTGAAAAACAGCTATCTGGACAAGGCGGAGGCGCATTTTACCAAGGCCATTGAGCATAGCCCGACCTTTGTGTTATTTAACCTGAACCGCGGAATCAGCCGGTTTCACAGGGGCCAAATGAAGGAGGCCCTCGACGATTTCAATGCCTATATCTCAGTTTTGCCAAACAATGCCGAGGCCTATAATTATCGGGGAAAATGCCTGGGTTCCACCGGCGATCTCCGGCGGGCCATCCTTGATTTCGATAAAGCCATTGAATTGAATCCCTCCTACCTGGAGGCTTATGGAAACCGCTCCATCGCAAAATACCAGGTAAGGGATCTGCCCGGCACCCTGGAGGATTGCGAAAAGGTTCTGCAACTCAATGGCAATGACGCAACAGCGCAGAACCTGAAGGCGAGGGTTCAGCAGGAACTAAAAAAATGAAAATTTATTAAAGGTTTTTGTTGGGTAAATAGTTTGAATTGGCTACTTTTACACCCCCTTTAAAACCAATATCATAACCAAGAATCCCGAAGGTGAAAAAATACAAATACCTGATCACAGGCCTCCTTTTTCTGGTCGTTTCCCTGGGACTGATCTTTTCATCAAAACTGAATATACTGCTCTTTCCAACCACTGAAGTCGATCTCAGAGGGGGTTTTGATTATGGTACCGTTATCAAGGATTATGTATTTGTGCAGGAGCTCCCTGTTCAAAAGAATTACCTGTCGGCCATCGACCTGGTGCTCTTTTCGCCCAATGTTCAATATCGCAACGACAATACCATCCTGGTTCTCGATACCGCCTTCCATATCCTGTTTCAGAGACGTTTTACCAATGAGGGGCTGGACAAACCACAATATGTCACCTTTAAGTTCCCTGAAAGCGTTTATGTGGGAAAAGGCAACAAGGTACTGCTGGCCATCTCTTCAACCAACGGGGAGAAGGATAACTTCCTTGCCTTGCCTAAAAAACAATCAGGAATTTCCGGTAAATTCTACGTGAGGGCAGTTGAGAACAACGACGTGGTTGGCACCCTCAGGGGGGGAACGGGGCAGGTAATTCCCATTGGGGGCAACCTTTGCCTGCGGACCTATGAAACAGACACTCCCGGAACGAACGGATCAAAAACAGGATTCAGCCTGGTTGCTGTTCTTATTTCATTGCTCATTATTTTTACTACCCGCATCAAAGCCCTTTTACTGCGGACTAACCTCATCCCTGAGTATGCCTTTGCCTCATTGGCGCTCATTTTCGGTTTGATCCTGGTCTTTGTGACCCCTCCGCTCCAGGTGCCAGACGAAAACCAGCACTATTTCCGCTCATACCAGATCGCTGAATTCAAGTTTTTCAAATATGCAGAGACCATTCCCGCCTCGCTGAAGCAGGTGGCCGACAGCGTTCAGCGCCTGAATTTTGGTTTGTTTGAAAAAATGGGGCCAAAAGACAGGGAGTCCCTGTCGCAGATCAAATTGATGCCCGAAAATCGGATTCAGATGGCAACACTCGATTACATTGTTCCCTTTCTTCCCCAGGGTTTAGGGATGATGGTTGGGAGAATCGTTGGCGCCTCACCGCTTTCATTGATCTATTTTGGCCGGATCGGGAACCTGCTCGTTTCGATCCTCCTCATCTTCTTTGCCATAAGGGCCATCCCGGTTTCAAAATGGCTGCTATTCCTTCTCGCCCTGATGCCGATGACCCTCTACCAGATGGCCTCCCTTTCGTATGATGTGCCCACCCTGGGGCTGACCTTTTTATTGATCGCCCTTATCCTCAAATATGCACTGATGAATCGGGATATCCGGCTCCCTAACAAAGAGCTCGGCCTGCTTTTCCTGATTATCTTTCTCCTTGGACTATGCAAACCACCCTATGCGCTGGTTGGATTGCTGTTCCTGGTGCTGCCTGTAAAACGGCTTGGAAACCTCACCCGGTTCCTGGTTGTTTTCATCCTTTTCATGACCGCTGCGCTGTCGGGTTCCCAGTTATGGACCATCCGCAACCTGTTAAAACCTGCTCCGCCCGTGGCCAATGTGCAGCCAACGATTTCAATCCAGCAGGCCGCCCTCATTCTGCCTACTGGAACCATACAAACTGCGGTTGCTCCGCAACAATCTGGGGTGGCACAACCTGCCGTTACAGATGCAGCCACGCAGCCCGCCACGCAGCAGGCCGCTCCCCCCGACCAGACCAAAGCCGATTCGCGCTGTGATCCTGTTAAGCAAAAAGCTTATATCCTGGAGGATCCCTTCAGGTATCTCTCCATGCTGTATAAAAACACCTTTGTGAATGGAATTCGTTTTTACCTGGAAACCTTTGTGGGGCAACTCGGTTGGCTCAACCTGTATTTGCCTGCATGGCTCATCAACTTTTATCTTTTCGTGCTTTTATTCGCGGCGTTGGTGGTCTCCACAGGCGATTTCCGGCTGGGCATTCCTGCCCGGGTGTGGATGGCTGCTGTTTTTTTCCTTGGGATCTTCCTGATCGAAACAGCCATGTATCTTTACTGGACGCCGGTGGGACAGGGTTTTGTGGAGGGGGTGCAGGGAAGGTACTTCATTCCGTTGTCTCCCCTGCTGTTCCTGGCCCTCTCGTTCAACCTTTCCGAACGGGTCGTACGGTATTTCAACAACAAAAATTCAGGGGCGAAGGTGAAAAACCAGAAGGGGAAAAAGCCCATCCAAAAGGTTGCTGCGAAACCGGATATTGCACAACCACTTTTGCTGACAAAGAACCTCTATGCTTGTTCATTTATTCTGTTTACCTTCGTCATTCTTACTGTGACTGTCTATTTTGTGGTTTCAAAATATTATTTTATTACCATTTGACCTATGGAACAACTCACCGTCATCGTCCCCGCATACAATGAGGCAGTGAACCTGGGTCACCTGCTTCCCGGGCTGATGGAATATTGCCGGCAGAGCGCGTGGAGGCTGATCATCGTCAACGACGGGTCAACGGACGAGACAAAAGCATTGCTACAGCAAATCCCGCAAACGGAATCTGTTGAATTTATCCATCATAAACTGAACCGGGGATATGGGGCCGCACTCAAGACCGGGTTATCGGCCTGCACGACCGAATATGCCATCACCTTTGATGCCGACGGACAGCATTCATTGAACGACATCGATACCCTGCTCTCGCTGATCGTGGCCCGGGATGCCGACCTGGTGGTGGGTTCGCGGCAGAACTCAAAGACGGGGTCCTATTACCGGGGGGTGGGAAAATTCATTATCCGCAACCTGGCCAAGATCCTGATGACCGTGCCCATCCACGACCTGAATTCGGGGATGAAGATCTACCGCACCGAGCTGGCAAAAAAATATATCCACCTGGCTCCCGATGCCATGGCCTTCAGCGACATCATCACCCTGGTATTTATCAACAACCGCCACCTCGTGCTGGAGGCGCCGATTGAGGTAAAAAAACGCAACCACGGCAAAAGCAAGATCGGGCTTGAAACCGCCTTTCACACCATCATGGAGATCATCAACATCGTGATCCTCTTCAGCCCGATGAAGATTTTTCTGCCCCTGTCACTTATCAGTCTGCTTTTAGCCGGCATCTGGGGAACCCCGATGATCATCGAAGGGCGGGGGCTTAGTACAGGAAGCCTTTTGGGAATTGTTTCAGGTGTTATCTTTTTTGTCCTGGGATTGATAGCTGAACAACTCTCCCAGATTCGCAAAGGACAAAATCAATAATTCCAATGCACGCCTCTCCCTGCATCTGTATTTTCACGGGATATTATGATCCGCATTTTGGCGGAGTTGAGCGGTATGCTGCAAATTTTGCCAGCCATTTATCCGGGAAGGGTTTCAGGGTCATCCTCGTTACCTCAAATTCTGAAAATGTAATTGACGAGGAAATTATTGACAAGGTAAAGATTATCCGCCTCCCTGTATTTGGATTATTTAAAGGCCGATATCCATTGCTGAATATTTTAAATAAAAGATACCGGCAACAAGTGAATTTTTTGAGGAATGAAAAAATAGATTATTTCATCCTGAATACCCGTTTTTATTTAACAACATTCCTCGGTCTGAGGCTTGCATCGCAAAAAAATAAAAAAAGCATTATTATTGAACATGGAACGGGTCATTTGGTTACCAATAACCCCGTTGTAAACCTGTTGGCAGCGTTGTACGAACATCTCCTGACAAATTATGTGAAAAAATCCGACCCCTGGTTTTTTGGCGTTTCCAGGGCCTGTACGCAGTGGCTAAGCCATTTTGATATAATCTCCCATGAAGTGATCTATAATGGCACAGAGATGAGTAAAATCGACCCTCGGACCCACCAATTCAGGAAGAAATATAATATACCGGATGATCATATAGTAATTTCAATTGCCAGCCGTTTGATTTCTGAGAAGGGAGTTTTTGAAGGTTTAGAGGCTTTTGAAAATATTTCATTAACGCATGCTTCAACACATTTTTTTCTTGCCGGTGACGGTCCATTGCGAAATCTATTGATAAATAGATTTTCAACCCATCCGAGAATCCATATTCTGGGAAGGTTAGATTATCATGAGGTAATGATACTGTTTGATGAGTCAGATATTGTTGTTAACCCTTCGCATTATCCCGAGGGGCTGCCAACAGTTATGCTGGAGGCCGGAATGGCAAAATGTGCTGTGATTGCAACAAACAAGGGAGGATCCCCGGAGATTATTCCTGACCGGGATTATGGAATTATCGTATCCGGTTATGATGCAAAATGCTTTACAGAGGCTATTACCGAACTGTGCGATGATACCGAATTAAGAAAGAATATGGCCATCAACCTTCAACACAGGGTGAAAGAAAATTTCACCTGGGAACGAATCATCGACCATTTTATTCTTACCCTGGACAGATTTAACCCAAATTGAAGAAGCTTTTATCTTGAATAATTTGAATAATAAAATCTATTTTAATGCTGTCGTCTCCCTGGCCATTACTACAGGCATTTTCCTGTTTCTGTTATTTGCCTGCTTTAGAGGAAATATTTCAGGGTTTTACAGAATTGGTGATACCATTAACAAGTCTTCTCTACTTGCAGGGCATGATTTAATAGTTTTTAAAGGAACCACTGGCTATGATGGTCAGCAGTTTTTAACTTTAGCCCTTGATCCTTTTTTACTTAATGCAGGAACACCCCAAGCTTTGGATCATCCCTATTACAGGGCAAAAAGGATTATGTATCCAATTTTCGGTTATGTCCTTGGAGCGGGGTCCCCAACGTTCATTCTTTTTTCGCTCGTACTGGTCAATGTTTTCTGCCTGGGATTGCTGATATGGATTGGGACGCTGTGGTTTAAACATAATGCCATTGATGAGAGCTGGGCATTGGGTCTCCTGGCAATCCCTTCCATCTGGATTATTCTTACCATGAGCACTTCGGAATTATTATGTGCGACCTTCTCACTTGCTGCCCTTTACTATTTTCAGAAGGAACGTGTTGCCTGGTCAGTGCTGTTTGTTACACTGGCAATTTTTACCAGAGAAACGGCAATTCTGCTGCTCATTGTGATATTTCTCTCAGCCTTAATCCAAAAGAAATTTCGTTATATCCTCTCTCTCTCGATCCCTGTCATTCTTCTGATAGCATGGAACTCTTACCTTTATTTTGTTTTGGATCAGAAAGATTCGGGTTACCTTTTTTCGAGACATTTTTCATTTCCTTTCAATGGGATAACAGAGAAACTTCATTCTTTTGTTCATCCAAATAAAATGGATTTGGTGTATTTCTTCGATATAGCCACATTTTTTCTACTGATATTTATCATCATTATTGGAGGAATCACTGCAATTAAAAACTTTCGAAAACATCCTGAACTTTCTCTGCTATTTCTTATCCAGGCAGTTTCAGTTACCCTGTTTGAGATTACTATTTTTGATAAATTTATCGATTATACACGTGTGTGCATGGAAATCTACCTGTATGGTTTCTTAATGCTTCCCTGGAGCAACAAGGTTGCTTCAAAAATTATTCTTTTGGCATCCATTTGTATAAGTATAGGATATCTGATTGGCTTCGTTTTGCATTCATTTCCCAATAGGTACATTCTCTTATGAACGTTACGAATAAAAGGAAAATCATCGTAAACGGCCGGTTTCTGACCCAGAAAATTACCGGGATTAACCGGTTTGCCTGTGAGCTTTGTAACGCACTGACTGCCCTTGGAATTGAAATTATGATTGTATCGCCTAAAAAGATTCAACCCGGCTATTTTATAAACAGCCGGGTTGAATCTTTTGGATGGTTAACAGGCCCCTTGTGGGAGCAGATCGATCTGCCTCTATATTTATTGTTTCACCGAAATCCCATCCTTTTAAGTTTCAGCGGTTTGGGGCCTTTGTTCTATAAAAACAAGATCACCACCATACATGACCTTGCTTTCCTGACTAACCCTTCATGGTATTCGAAAAGTTATTACTGGTTTTACAGATTTGCCACTCCCCTCATGGCAAAATATTCGAAAAAAATCATTACAGTGAGTTCGTTTTCGAAAAATGAAATTATCCGGGAACTGGGTATCCCTGCAGGGAAGATTGAGGTTATATATAATGCCGTTCATCTGCCCCGGATTGAATTTCCCCCCATGGCCGGCAAGGTCGATGGCAAATATATCTTTTCTGTTTCATCCATCGATCCCCGGAAGAATATAAACCGGCTGATTGAAGCCTATAAAAAGTCAGGATTGGCCTCTGATTATAAACTCGTCCTGGCGGGAAAGAGCGGTAAGGTATTCAATATTCAGGATTCATCTGAAATTGAACAGTATTCTTTGGGATATGTTTCAGAAGATGAATTGCAGGCTTTGTACCAAAATGCATCCTTGTTCGTTTTTCCCTCGCTTTATGAAGGTTTTGGCATTCCCCCGCTGGAGTCTATGGCCTGTGGCTGCCCGACGGTGATTTCAGATATTCCGGTATTTAAAGAAGTTTTCGGCAATGCCGGGTGTTATGTGGATCCCTGGAATACTGATGATATAAAAAACGGAATGATCAGAGTTTTAACTGACAGGGGATACCGTGATTCCCTTATTATCAGCGGCTTTGAACAAGTAAAAAAGTATAATTGGAAGAGATCTGCCAATTTGGTTTTTCAGCTGATACAACCCTTTATTGAAGTTGAATAGGTCCACTATGGATGAAGTCTGCATTTGCATCGTCAATTACAACAATGGTCCCATGACCATTCAATGTATTCAAAGTGTTTTCAAACAGACCTTTGACGGCTATAAAATCATAATCATTGATAATGATTCAACAGATATTTCTGTTTCAGAAATAATCACATTCCTTAGGAGTATTAATCATCCCTTCACTGAAATTGCATACTCCAATCAAACCTTCAGCAGAACTGAGTCCTTTCCAAAAATAATGATAATTAAGGCTGACCTAAATGGCGGCTATTCGTTTGGCAACAATGTAGCGATTCAATATGCCCGAAAAATATCTGCCTTCACCCACCTTTTAATCATAAACAATGACGTACAGTTGGAAGATCATTTTCTTGAAGAAATGCTAAAATGCTTCCACCATTCCCGTTCAGGCTTAAAAAGTGACAAAATTGCAATGGGTGCCACCGAATTCAGGATAAGTGGGAAGGTAAATCACTGGGGATATCACTATTTGAACCTTTTTACAGGATTATCCCTGTCCTTTCCAGTGTTCCCATCGTTTAAATATATCGTAGGGGCGTGCATTTTGTTGCCTGTCGAAGCACCATTGATGGATGAATCCTTCTTTTTGTATTACGACGATGCCCAATATTCCAAAATTCTTAAAGCCAGTGGATATCTGTTAAAAACCTGCGCAAAAGCAAAGTATATTCATGATATAAGCCATACCACCCGAAAAGAAAAATCCATGCATATCCATGCTTTCAGAAGTATGAAACTTTTTTACAGGAAACACTATCCGGTATACCTGCCGGTTGTTTTAATTATTCGTACTATTGCTAACTTAATTATGTTAAGAGGAAAAATCGCCTTCGACCTTGTTAAAATCATATGCTTAAAGAAGAATCATTAACAAAATTTCATATGAACAATGTTTTATTTGAACCATTCAATTCCGAATATCTTGGGTTGATGAAAACCAGAGTAGTTATGAGTGCGATGAGCAGGAGTTTTGCCGGACCTGATCATACCTGTACGGATGATATCGCTGCTTACTACGAGCGAAGGGCGGTGGATGGCGTTGCACTTATTCTGACTGAGGGAATTGTAATTCATCCTTCGGCAGATGGTTACAATAATGTTCCTCACTTACAGACCCTTGCGCAAGCTGAAAGCTGGAAGAAAACTGTAAAAAAAGTACAGGCTACAGGATCTAAAATTTTTGCTCAATTATGGCATTGCGGAAGAATATCACATCCTGATTATACCGGAGGGATTACAATTGTTAGTTCTACAAACAAACAGGCAGCGGGAATTAATAAACACAATGGAAAACCTTTCGGTATTCCCAGGGCCCTGGAATTATATGAGATTCCTCAAATATATGACATGTTTGTCAACGCTGCTGATCATGCTTTTAAAGCAGGATTTGACGGTATAGAGGTACATATGGGGCATGGCTATTTAATCGATCAGTTTTTTGATGGTCGCATCAACAACCGCACTGATGCTTACGGAGGAAACATCGAAAACAGGTGCAGAATGGCCGTTGAGTTAATTAAAATACTAATAGACAAATATGGCGCTGATAAAGTAATGATTCGTATTTCTCCATCAAGAAATATGGGTGGGCTCTATGAATGGCCAGACCTTGAGGAAATGTTGAATTACTTTATTCCAAAAATTTCGGATATTGGATTAAGGCTTTTGGATATGAGTTGCGCGGCAGCAGATTATTATCAAACTTCGGGAAAAATTATTAGAATGATCCGAAACAGGTGGGATCATTTCTTAATCGGAGGGGCTTCATTAAGTGCAGAACAAGCCAGCCATGAAGTAAATGAAGGATTACTTGATATGGTTACCTGGGGAAGGTACATTCTGGCCAATCATGATTTTATTACCCGGATAAAAAACGGGCAGGAACTAAGGGAGATGACTGATGAAATAAGAGCTATTTTATTTTAAGCCCGGATCGTGAGAAACTAACTTTATAAAATAGGGATGTTTTATATAATCCAATAAACTGTCTTGCCAGTTTCTTTGAAAATCAAGCTGTTCCTTTTTCAACCTGTCATTTTCAATGATTGCTACTTCCGGCCTTTGGGCCTTGTCTTTTTTACCCATTGCAGCGGAGGAGACCTTGATTATTTTTATTATATCACCTATTTCCAGCGAATTTACAATGAAAGAGGTCAATTCGAAAAAGGAGGCTTTACCATGCGACGCCATACAGTATATCCCGGATTTGTCATTTGCCAATAACACCAGGCAATTATAGGCTAAATCGATGGTATAGGTGGGCTGCCATACTCTATCCCCAACTTCTATGGGATAACGGCCATTGTTGACTATTTTTCCTATATGCGGAACTATTTTTCCTACAAAATTTTTATCAATCTCTCTTCCGCCAAAAAATCCGGCCATTCTCACAACCAATGCGTTCGGTAAATCCTCGCAAAGCAACTTTTCTGCCATGAGTTTTAACTTTCCATACACCCCCAATGGATTGGGAATGGTTGCTTCAGTGATTGGAAGTTCCTTCCCGTCATAAATTAAAAACGATTGAGGAAAAAACACTTTTGATCCGGTTAACTTTGCCAGCTCAATAATATTCCTCATTCCCTGAACAATAACGGAGAATGCTTCAGCTTCGTTATCTTCACAATAATCGGCATTTACCAGTGCGGCACAGTGAATGATTATATCAGGGCGCAAGTGTTTGCAATCGAGAACCTTTGAATTATCGCAAACATTCAAATCATGTTTCCCCAGGGCATGCACTTTTGCAGAGGGAACATACAAATTAAGGATTTCCTTAAACGCAGTTCCCAACATGCCAGTTGCACCTGTTATAAGAATATTCTTATCTCGTAAGTTTGCTAATTTGGATGTATTATGATGATTATTCATTAGTTATAATACTATTCGAAAGATTCTTTGTCAATTTTCAATGCAAAAATAGGCAAAATCAACAATACCACCAAAACAAAACAATAACATCCTAATCAAAATTAATTCTTTCCTTTTCGATTACCAATGGCCGTTTTTTCACTTGGGTGAAAATCGCCCCGATATACTCTCCAATGATACCCAGAAAGAATAACTGAACTCCGCCAAGAAAAAAAATTCCAGTTATCAATGGGGCCATACCTAGCTGAAAACCATGCCAGTCAAAGAGTTTCCAAAAAAGGTAACCCAGCCCCACCAGGATACTAATCAGGGAAACACCAAATCCTACAAAGCTTGCAAGCCGTAAAGGAACCTTGGAATGGTTAACGAATCCAAGCATGGCCATATCATAGAGAGAATAAAAACCATTTTTTGTCCGCCCTTTATTCCTCTTGGGGTAAAAATATGGAATCTCAGTTCGACCGTAACCCATATCCGATATAAGTCCGCGAAAATAGGGGTATGGGTCATCAATCTTCCGGAGGACATCAACAAAATGTTTGTCATATAGTCCGAATCCCGTGAAATCTCTGATTTGTTCTGCATCAGAAATTTTCTCAAGTATTTTATAAAACAGTTTTTTAACAGAGACCAAGATCCAGTTTTCCTTGCTCTTAATTTTAATCCCTATCACAATTTTATATCCCTCTTCCCATTTTTTTACGAAATCTATAATCATCTCAGGAGGATCCTGGAAATCGGCAACAACTGAAATAATTGCATCCCCATTACACTGAATCAACCCATGAAAAGGAGAACGGATATGACCGAAGTTACGCGTATTTACGATTATTTTTATACTCCTATCAGCAGATGCCATGCGTTTTAGTATTTCGACCGTGCGATCCGTTGATGAATTGTCAATAAAAACATGTTCAAATTGATAATCCGGGAGCCGGTTGCAGATAATTTTGACCTGCCTTGCAAGTTCCTCAACATTTTCTTCCTCGTTATAGCACGCTGTCATGATGCTGATGATTTTCTTTCGATTTTCCATAATTTATTGGTTGGTTATTTCGATTCTCTAAACCTGAAAACCATCGATTTCATAAGAAGATATGAAATAATGGAGCCTGGCAGAAGCCAGGCTGCCCCTGTAACATAATTGCTGATTTTGAAGTAATTGGCTATATAAAGAACCAATAATCCCAGCAAATATGAAATTCCATAGGCTAAAAAAAATCTGAATATCAATTGATTGTCATTGTTTTTGAACACAATGACCCCGGTCGTTTTAAAATTAAATAGAATACCGATGATTGTGGAAAGCAGGGATGCAAGTGAATAATGCATGTTAAAATAAATAAGCAGTGCAAATATTCCATACCCGAAACCAGCATTGAGCGCACCAACGATCAGGAAAAGAATAAACCGTTTTGGCAATCTTTTTCTCAATAATTTCAGCCAGGAGCTGTTACCACTCATCGATAAAAATTCTTTCAGGCAAAACAGGGTGGTCAAGTAATTTTTTTTTGAAATGCTCAATCATCGCCGGAGGTCCTGAAATATAGAAGTCTGAATCGGGGTGATTGTCTCTGAGTATCTGAGTTATATCAATAATTCCATTTTTCATATATGGATGCTGATTTTGAACCGGTTCTTCGCAAAATATGGTATCCTTGAATAGGGGCAACAATTCCCTGCATTTTTCGAGGATTGATCCAAAGATGATATATTTTTCTTCTCTAATCCCATAATAAAGGGAAATGGGTGGACTACCTTTCTTTGACAAACAATGTTCAAGGAAGCTTATATAAGGAGAAATCCCTGTCCCTCCAGCAATAAGTACCAATGTATTTACCGGGTCTTTAAAAGTAAAATTCCCATAAGGAAATTTCAACCACACTGTTGAACCGATATGAAGTTCTGCTGCCATTCGGGCGGTGAATTTACCCTTTACCGATATAACAATCCTGATTGTATCATTTTCCGGGGCATTGGCTATGGAAAAAACACGGGAGTCGGGCCAGCTCTGACTCGGGTCGTACGGATCAATGGCGAGATGAAGAAACTGCCCGGGCTTGAATGAAGGGATTCGGCCATCCGGTCGAAATAGATATTCAATAACGGTATCGGAATGGCAAATTACCTGAGAAACTGTGGACTGAATTTTTTTAGGTGCTGCCATTTCTGTCTATTTTTTCAATCTGCTAAAAAACTCATGGAACCTTTCTATCATGTAATTAATTTTTTCATCGGTCATTCCCGGGTAGGTGCCAACAAAAAAGGTATTATTCATGATGTAATCAGTTTTTGTCAATGAACCCACCACCCTATGGTTAATATCCATAAAGGCGGGATGTCTTAAAAGATTTCCTGCAAATAAATTCCGTGTTTCAATGTTATTTAAATTCAGGAATTCCAGGAGCTCATTTCTGGAATAGCCCATGTTTTCCCGTACGGTCAGAAGAAAACTAAACCAGGATGGTTCAGCGTTTTCTGTAGCTTTGGGCAGTATTAAAAAGGAGTCCAGGTCACGAAGTCCGTTATATATTTTATTAAAATTATTATTACGGGCTTCGATAAATCCGGGCAGTTTTTCAATTTGTGCCGATCCTATGGCCGCCTGCATATCTGTCATTTTCAGGTTATACCCGATCTCCGAGTAAACATATTTGTGATCATACCCCATCGGCAAGGTGCCAAATTGCTGGCTGAACCGTTTGCCACATGTGTTATTTTCTCCGCCTTCGCAATAACAATCACGGCCCCAGTCCCGGAAAGAGCGAATGATCTGTCCAAGCAGATCATCATTTGTAGCCACACAACCCCCTTCTCCCGTAGTGATATGGTGAGCCGGATAGAATGAAACGGTCGAAACATGACCAAAGGTACCTGTTAATTGCCCATTGTATTTAGCGCCCAGGGCATCACAATTGTCTTCAATAAACCATAGATCCCGATCCTGTACAACCTCCATAACAGCCTTCAGGTTAAACGGATTTCCCAGGGTATGGGCAAGCATCACCGCCTTGGTCTTCGGGGACAGAGCCGCTTTCAGATGCGTTACATCAATATTATAGGTGCCTATATCCAGATCGAGAAAAACCGGGATCATCTGGTTTTGCACAATCGGAGAAATCGTTGCCGGAAAACCGCCCGCCACTGTAATCACTTCATCACCCGGCATGAGTCTTTTATTTCCCAGTTTTTTAGAGGTCAGCGCACTAAAAGCCAAAAGGTTGGAGGAGGAGCCTGAGTTGGTCAGAATAATGTTTGACAGACCGAAAAAATCTTCGAGTTTTTCGGTGAATTCCTGCGAAAATCGTCCTGCTGTCAGCCAGAAATCAAGAGAGGAGTCGACAAGCTTCACCAGTTCTTTTTCATCAAAAACACGACCTGCATATGGCACCTTAATACTCTCCGTGGAAAGAACTTTTTTAGCAAATTTTTCAGCATAGTAATCTTCTACTAAACTTAGAATTTTAGATCTAATTTCATTTGAGGTTGGCATAAATTTTCTAATCAATAAATAATAATATCAATTTTTCTTCAGTAATGTAATAAGTTCGCGATGATCCTTTATAACAACGGTTGGCCTAAACCCACTTTTGAGATTTGGCAATGAATCTCCAAATTCAGCACCTGGAATGAAAAGTGCAGAGTATGATCCGAAATTGTTAGCCATCAATATGTCGCTTTCAGGTGTATCTCCAACTACAAGTATTTGTTCTGGCTTAAGGTTTCGCTCTTTTACAATTAATTCAAGCATCAACGTATTTGGCTTGCCAATTATAAAATCAGCTTCTTTGCCTGATGATATTTCAATTGCTGCTACCATGGCGCCACAACCAGGGAGCCATTTATCAGAACTAACAGGATACCTGGCCTCTTTATTACATGCAATGAACTTCACACCCTGCTGTAAAATAGTCAACCCATTGCAAATACTTGAATAATTAAAATCAGGATCATACCCCACAATAAGAAATTGAGGGTGTTCGTCCATCTCAACAACACCTATCTGGCAATTTGCAAGTTCTTTCTTTAATCCGTTAGTACCAAGAACAAAAACATTGACAGGCTTATTATGGACAAGATTTTTCAGGAATATCCCGGTAAGGAATGATGAAGAATAAATCTGGTGAACATTTACAGATAAACCAAGTGATTCCAACTTTGCACAGATTTCTACTCTGGATTTGGCAGAATTATTCGTTATAAAAACAATTTCCTTGTTCTGGTCTTTCAGTTCATCAATTGTTTCAACAACATTGGGCAATAATTTGTTCCCAAAATATATTACACCATCTAAGTCATATGCCACCAATTTAATTTTTCTCAATTCATTTTGCAAAGTTACCCTATTCATATTTCCCACCAATTGAGGCGATTGAATGTTTATATCTTGCTTCCAATGTGATTATTCTCTGATTATCTTCCATGGAAATTGCTGAATAAAAATTTTGCTTATTTTTTAGCCACAGCAGTTCAAAACCCACAGCTTTTAATATTCCATCTGATGCCTTTTCGTTAAGGGCATCCGGACAATCAAAGATTACTTTCCTTGTTTCATATCGATCGAGCATTCCTGGTTCAATACTGCGTAAAAATGGCAGGGCATTGGCTGAGACGCCACCACCAACAACTGTCTGCATTTTTTTGTTTTTTGCTTTTGCCTTAGCGAGGATAATCTTTACATAAGACAAAATTTCATCAGAGTTGAAATCATCTCCCTGTACACCTATTGATCCCCCGAAATCATGACGTCCAAAAACAATACCACCAAGTGAATCAATTTCAGGAAGGGATAACATTTCATCGAAATTATTAAAGGCCGTCAAAGTTTCAATATTTGCAAGGAAAACAACCTGATCTCTTTCTTCAACAGGATATGCTAATTTCGTTGATGCAATAAACTTTTTAAGCGCATATGCACTTTCAATCATTGGGGCAACAATTCTGTTTACTCCAATAACCCTGCATTCGTACATATCTCTTAAGGCTTCGCATCCACCTATTTTTATTGTTAAGGGTATGCCTGCGGCTGAACAAACATCTTTCAGCCGTAAAGCCTCTTCTAACCTTGTTCCTTCTGCTTCAAACTCAGCTTTAATACCTGAAACGAAGTAGTTCTCTTTTAGATCGGTTAACGTATCAACCATTTTTTTTTCAAAATTATTCATGTTTCATCCTCCATTTTAAGTGTTTGTAAATTATTTTTATGAACAAGTATTCTAATCCCAAAGTGAAACCAGCATATTATCTTTGAGCACATCAGTTGGTAAAAATGGGTACATATCTTCGATTGAGGGTGAAACAAGGGTCCCGTCTGCTTGCACTTTCGATGTAACCCTCGGTTCAAATTCCTGATTCGGATCTACATCTATCAAGCAAAGGACTGCCCCATACATTTTAAGGACTTCATCGATCCTCTCCTCTATTGGAAATTCTTTGATATGAAGTGCTTTTATTCCGTATGCATTAGCCAATTTAATAAAATCAGGGAAGGTCAAACCACTTTCAGGACTTTCCCCAATGCAACCTTCAAAATAAGATTTCTGACCAATTCTCATCGAAAGGTAGCCATTGTTATTAATTACGAATATTTTTATATCGAGATTATAATTAACGATTGTTTGTAGTTCCTGAATATTTAACTCCAGACTTCCATCTCCTGCAATACAAATGACCCTTTTTTGGCGATTCGCCATAGACGCTCCAATGGCGGCAGGTAAATCATAGCCCATACTTGCACATCCCGAATTAAAGAAGAGTCGCTGTTTTTCAAGAATTTTAGCAACTTGAAAGGTCATTATAAATGCAGATCCATTACCACAAACAATAACTTCATCGCTATTTAATTGGCTGTATAATTTGGTTAAAAAATAATATGGATTGATTTTCTCATTGAATGTTTTGTCGCAGGTCGTAACAGTGGCATGAAATTTATAAACGATTGTTTTACACCAATTTAACCATTTTTTATGATCCTCTGTCTGTAGTGGAAAATTGATATTAAATCTGTTTAATTCTTCAAAAACAGCACATAAATCTCTGTTTATAATTAATTCAGCAGTAAAATGAGGCTTATTAAGTTCATTTTTATCAATATCTACATGGATAGTATATGCATTTCTTAGATATGATTTTCGATTATATCCTACTTGCCTTAACCCCATTCTGCAACCGATAATAATCACCAAATCGGCGTTCTGAAGATTTATATTTCCCGCTCTTTCTGCATCAATACCAGAGCGGCCGCAGAAATAAGGATCGTCAAACGTTAAAATGTCCAGGGCTGACCTCGAAACAATTACAGGAATAGCCAAATTACGAATGACCTCTCTGAACCGATCAAGAAAGGAAGCTTGTCGAATGCCACTACCAACCAGAAATACTGGTCTTTTTGCCATTCGTATTTTTTCTGCAATGAATTGAATTTCTTTATTAAAATCAGAGTCAGGTCGTTGCCTGTTAGATTCAAATCTCTTTAGCTCCTCCGTTTCAATAATGGCTGACTGAACATCGAGGGGTATATCAAGCCAGCATGGCCCCGGTCTTGCATCCTGAGAAGTAATCCATGCTTTCTCAAGATGAAATAATATATCTTGCGGATGGTCAATAAACGCTGAGTATTTTGTAATCCCTTTAACGAGTGAAATAATGTCTGCTTCCTGATCCCCAAGTTGTCTTAAAATGAGGTTATTATAGTTTTGTAAACAGGTTTCCCTTTTAACCTGTCCTGATATTACAATCATCGGAATAGAGTCGGTCCAGGCGCCAAAGACCCCATTCAGCGTATTTATTCCACCAGGTCCGGATGTAACACAAACAATTCCGGGAGTTCCTGTAACTCTGGAATATCCTTCGGCAGCAATTGCACAGGCTTGCTCATGGTGATTAAACACCGGCATAATGCGACTTTCCTTCCTTAAACCATCATTTAGAAACATTGCTCCCCCACCGGTAATTAGAAAGACATGCTTTACATTATGATCTGCAAGCCATTGAAAGATATAATCTGCAACTTTAATCTTCATTTTTATGCATTTTATTAAAGGAAATTGTTTTGTCTATTGCACTCATTAAATCAATCCTATCATATACTGAAAATTCTTTTTTAAATTTGGTCACATCAGGTACATAATCTTGATTTCTATCTGTCGGTCTTGTCTGATTCAGCACTTCAACTTTCAGGCCCGGGAAAAAGGCTGCGACTTTATATGCCAATTCTTTAATCGACACAGCCTCATCAGAGCCTACATTATAGGCAACCGATGGCCTTCCATGCATAAAAATATTAAGCAGCCAGATAACCAGGTCAGCAGTATACAAAAGTGAGCGTAATGGCTTGCCATCCCCTTTGATGATGATATTCTCCCCTTTCAAACCATTCCGGATAAAATTACCGATGGCAAAATGTATATCCAGATCCAGATAGGGACCAATAAATGCAAAACACCTTGCCACAGGGATTTCAATCTGATATTGTTTGCTGTAACAGGTGCAGTACAATTCAGCAGCCCTTTTGGCTTCAGCATAAGCAGACGAAGGTAGTAGCGGATCAGGACTGCCTGCATAATCTTCTGGAAAACCAATTAATCCTTCAGGCTGTACACCATAAACTGCGCCGCTGCTGATGAAAAGCATGCGTTTTATATGTTGTTTTCGCGCAAATTCCAAAACATTCCGGGTTCCATTTATTATATTATCAATCATTATAACAGGCTCCTCGTGATTCAGCCTGGCACTTGCCTCTGTGGCAGCATGAATAATATAATCAACCTCCAGATTCGTGAATGTGAAATCAGTAACATCGCCTTTCAGAAAAGTGAAACTGGCGTTTTGATAAAGATGAGGGAACCGGATATTGAATGCCTCCGGATTGCGCGATAAAATATAAATTTTAATATCAAGTGATCTGTTTTCAATTGCGAATAAAAAACTTTCCAAAAGCCATTTCCCGAAGAAACCCGTTCCCCCGGTCAAGAGAATTTTCTTGCCATTTAATTTTTCAAAAATACTGCCAGTCTGATCAAGAATATATTTTAAATCGGTCTGCAGTAAATTGCTCGTCATAAATCAGTTTCTTGAAAATATTACGCTATCCAGTTTAAATTTCTTATCTTGGCTTTTATAATATAGTCTTCAATCTGTTTTATCCTTTTTTGGTAGATGTTGTTAATTGACTGAAATTCATCTGTGTAACCTTTAGCCGTAAATGCAACAGTTTCCTCAAAATCCAACACCGGTCTCCATTTGAGCAAGGCTGAGGCCTTTGAGATATCCAGTTTTAATAGTTGAGCTTCATGCGGGGCTTTCTCTGATGGTGGCACTTCATACCCCCCTGTTCCTGTTATCCGGATTATCGTATCGATCAAACTTTTTACTGAATTGTTATTGGTTTCAACCGGGCCAAAATTCCAACCACCCGAAAAAGCGCTACCATCCTTCCACAGTTTCGAAGCAAGTAAAAGGTAGCCTCCAAGTGGCTCCAATACATGCTGCCATGGCCGCATAGCCTCCGGATTCCGGATAATCAATTTTTCATTTTCCTTCATGGCCCTGAAAAAATCAGGAACAATCCGGTATGGAGCCCAGTCTCCGCCTCCAATTACATTCCCGGCCCGGGCCGACGCCACGGCACAGCCACTCCCCGTGGAGAAAAATGAGCGGATATAGGACTGGGTGATCAACTCAGAACATCCTTTGGATGCGCTATAGGGATCATAACCTCCCATCGGGTCAGTTTCCCTGTAACCCCATACCCATTCATTATTTTGATAACATTTGTCGCTGGTGATGTTGACCGCAACTTTTACCGAAGGCGTTTTCCTCACTGCTTCAAAGAAGTTGACAACCCCCATCAGATTTGTTTCAAAATTGTAATGCGGGTTCTGATACGATTCCAGAACAATGGCCTGGGCGGCAAGATGAAATGCCATATGAGGTTGAACTTTTTCAAAAAAAGCAAGCAGATTGTCCCTGTTACGGATATCTCCATCCTGATGATGAATGCGCGATTCTAACGCACACACGGTGAAATTATCAAAATTTGACCTTGGGGGTAATGCATACCCATAAACCTCAGCGCCCATCTCCACGAGCCAGATCGCAAGCCAGGATCCTTTAAATCCGGTATCCCCGGTAACTAAAACCCGCTTGTTTTTGAAAACAGAGGAGAAAAGTTTGTCTTTATCTATTCCCATACGCTCCATTTTGCATTGCCACTGTTCCACATTTCCTCAAGCTCCACCTTTTCGCGCAGGGTATCCATCGGTTTCCAAAATCCAAGGTGCTTGTATGCAACCAGTTCACCATCTGCGGCCAGATGCTCAAGCGGCTGCCGCTCCCACATGGTGGAATCGCCTTCAATATAATCAAAAACCTCCGGCTCACAAACGAAAAATCCGCCGTTTATCCAGGTCCCCTCGCCCTTGGGTTTTTCCTGAAATGCAAAAACCTTCACTTCATCCTTTTCATCAAACCGGATGGAGCCAAAACGGCCGACCGGTTGTACGACAGTTACTGTTGCCAATTTTTTCTGAGCCTTATGAAATTTAATCAATGATTCTATATTCACGTTTCCCAGGCCGTCCCCATAGGTCAATAAGAAAGTTCCATCAACATATTTCTGGATTCGTTTGATACGCCCACCGGTCATGGTATTTAAACCCGTATCAACCAGCGTGATCTTCCAGGGTTCCGCAGAAGATTTATGAATCTCAATTTTATTATCGGCCAGATCGATGGTAACATCTGACTGGTGCAGGAAGTAATTCACAAAATATTCCTTTATCAGATATTGCTTATAACCACAACAAATAATGAATTCGTTAAACCCATAATGGGAATAGGTTTTCATTATATGCCATAAAATTGGTTTACCTCCAATCTCAACCATGGGTTTTGGCTTCAATTCAGTTTCTTCACTAAGCCTTGTACCAAATCCTCCTGCTAAAATAACGACTTTCATACAAATTTTTTATTGTTTTCAATCTGATATATAGATCATTCCCTTCTTTTTTGGTATTTTAGAACTTACCACAAAAGTAATATGATATTTTGATAGTCCGGTAAAGATGATCAGGAAAGATATCAACATCATAACAAAGGGATCAACAAATACTCCATCGTAAACACTTACGAACAGCCTGTAGTTCTTGGGGATCAGAAGCAAGGCGAACAATACAGTGTACAACCACATCAATTTACATTTAAATGATAGTATATTCAATGTGCGATTGTTATCCTCCTGAGCGGCATTAATAAAAAGAAATATGGGTATTAATAAATGAATAGACTTGTAGGCAAACGAAACATGGGGTAAAATGCACATGGCAATAACCAATAAAGTGACTCTTTTCCAAAATTCCTTCTCTACCACAATGATATACCAGGAAAGAAAAAGAAAAATTAAAAATGAAAGTAAAACATATAACAAAAAAATCGATTGTATATAGTCGCCAAGTTTCAGAAAAACGAAAGCCCCCTTTATAACTCCGAACAAAGAAATACCAAAATCAAAACCATCAAATCCAATTGCATAGTCATTATTAAATTTATGTTGATTTGCAAAAAGAGCTGTAATATTTTCTACTATGGAACCTGGTAAAATAAGTAAGGAGGTTATAGAAAAAATGGCAATAAAAGCACCCGCAATTATTACCTCCTTGTATTTTTTATCTGCTATAAATAAGATTATAAACACGGCTGGAAAAAGTTTAAGAGAAATAGCAAAAGCCAAAGGTATCGTAGATAAAAGTGTCCTGCCACTTTTGTATAAAACTATAAAAATGCAGAGAGAAAGATAAACAAATGACTCAAAATTAGCTCTGTCTATTAAATACAACACAGGATAAGCTAAAAAAGTGAAAGCAAATGTATTCAAGATTGATTCAGTCAATTTTTCACTTTTTACATTTATCCAATTATAGTATACTATTGGAATAAATGTTAACAACATGAAAATCAACATGGCCAACACATGAGACTTAAACAATTCAAATGGATATATGATCAATCTTGCAAGTGGAAAATAAACCGTCTCCCCTGTACCCTTTATTACAACATTATAAAAGTCATTAAAATGATCGGAGGGTAAAAAGAGAAAGGTGTTTAAAGGATAACCTAATCCATAGTAACGATTTAAAATATAATGGTAAAACACTGCCAACCCAAATCCAATGATGAGAATGACCAAAAAATATTTAATCTTATCTGCTTTTACCATCTTTTTACAAACTGAATTTAATTGGTTCGATGAAAATCGGGGTCAATTAATTTAAACCGAAGAAATGCTTTTCGTAACAAGATAATTGCAATAAAAATCATAATCAGAGGATTAAGAACATTGCCCTCCTGAAAACCAAAGAAAAATCTGTAATTTTTAGGAACCAATAATAATGAAAATGAAATAATAATAATGTAATCAAAAATCGATTTGTTCAAAAAATATTCAGTCTTACTTTCCTCTATTGATCCCGTTTGATCTATTTTCAAATTAACAAATAAAAATAAAGGGATGAATAGGTGTACGAGTTTATAATCCATAGAGATGGGAGGAAGCAGACACATCATTAATGTAATTATTGTTACTTTCTCCCAGAAATAAAATGATCTGAAAATGAGACAATAACTTATTATTAGAAAAATAACCAATACAGTTATTGAATATATACCTAAAAGTAAACTCAGGTTAAGATTAATCACACTAACACCAGATAAAGTTAATAGTAATCCCATGATAGAATGATTGAAATCAAGATGAGTCAAGGAGTAACTGAAAAAACTGGTACAATTTGAAAGTGCTGTTGCAAGATTATCCTGTAGCCCATTTCCAAAAAGCACCATGGGTGTCAATGTAAGAATCATAACAAGCAGAATGGCATAAAAGATTTCCTTATATTGCTTTTCCGATATTAGTAACAGCACAAATACAGCGGGATATCCCTTCATTGCTATGGCAAGGGATAAAAATAAAATAGCCGGCACTATCTTCTTTTTCTGATAGAAATAAATAAACAGTGATAGAAAGATAAAAACAAACATCTCAAAATTTGCTGTGTTAAGAGAAAACAGGACTGGAAATGTGAAAAATAATAATATGAACGTATTGAGGATCGTATCTAAAATATTGTTTTCTTTTACATTTGTCCAGATGTAACAGGTCATAAACCCTAAAAACACAATACACATTATAAACAAAGAAAGTAAAGGTGGTGTGAAATAATCAGAGTACCCATTCCCTGCTGAGGATGAAAAGGTATCATACGGAAATCCCAGCCTAAAGTAAGCCGACAGGACATAATGATAAAAAACTGCAGTAACAAAACCTATAAGAATTATCAAACGAAGCCATCTAAGTTTTTGTTCTCTTGTCATTTTCAAAAATATTTGTCAAAAATGTTCCTTCACAATTAATTTTCGATATTTTGCCAACAAAAAGTACATTATTGCAAAGAACCAACTTGGAAAAAAAAGTATGAATAATAAAAAGGTTCTGGGAACATTGGTAAATAAGGGAAAATAGGCGTAATGGTTTATGAATGTTTTAAAATTGAATATTTTCTTACTGCGGTAAAAAATGAAGCGTTCAAAGATAAATACTTTTGATTTACTTCCATGTTGTTTAATACAATGAAGTTTTACATTCAACGGATAGGCCGGAGAGAGAGACATTATAGAATTGGCCCAGGAGTCAAAAAAGACAGGAAAAACATCCTTCAGCCAATCATTCTTAACCGAAACATCAGGCCCTTGAATAAAAGGTTCATTTAGCCATAAAACTTTGCAATTTGTATTTGCAATCGCATCGAACAGGCCTGCTACATGCATGAACTTCGTACTGGAATAACGTTCAAAAGGAGCGTTGCCAATTAATTCTTCTGAGAAGATCAGTGTACTTATCATGGTTGCGTGCCAGCCAAGATCATAAAGCAAATCTTCGGGCTGTATGTACACTTTTGTTGGTATTGACTTTACTCTTGCAGGATTGCAATTGACGATAATTGCATCAAAAGCATCGTTATTCACCAACTGTAGAATCTTACCTATTGCGCCAGGGATGATCCTGTTCTTGTCACCCAGCAACCATGCGTATTTTGTTGTGGTCTTTTTGAGTATAAAGGGGAAATTCAGGTCCGAAATATTTGTACTTTGCTTATAATAGATGATGTTTTGATACTCTTTTTTCAACAATTCAACGGTTTGGGTTGTTCCATCCGTTGAATTGTTGTCAGATATAAGAATGGGTAAATTGAATGGCCGGATCTCTTTAATTAATTCCAGCACATTATTTTTCAGTAATTCTGATCTGTTGTAAGTCGGAATGCAAATCGATAACAATGGTTCAGAATTCATAAATCAAATCTATGGTCATATCGTTATAGTTTTCATGTCATGCCATTTAGCTTTTTTTTGACGATATATATAATAATTCCATGGTGTAAATATGATTGCTGCGCTATATAACCCATATAAAATAAACGCTGGTTGCATATATCTGATTATAAACCATGTGACAAGAACAATATAAATCGCCGAAAGTAAAGAGGTGTATACATAGGGTTCCTCCTTATGGGCCCTCAGATAAATGGCCCATGCTCCTATAAGAAACTGAATCTGCCAGAATAATGACAGAAATAAAAGATTTGAAAAGGTCATCAGGCGTGATTGCAGAAATGAAAAATCGCTAAAGAGCCAATAGACGAATAACACCAGGCCGACCAAAATAATATAGGTCAGAGAACCCCAAAAAACCCTTTGACGGAATAACGTATTCAGTTTCAGCCATTGCTTTAACTCGATCAGCATATTCATTTTAGGCAAAACAGAAATCAACCAAATATTGGCTATCGAGAAACAGGTCATCCAGATAGCCATTGAGAATCCTATCTTCCCGGCTTCTTCAGGGCCGTAATATTTGAAGGCCAAAGGTGTGTAGATTTGATATATAAAATATCCGGAACCGAAACTGATGGCGAATTTCCATAAAAGTTTAAATACTTCATTCCCCCAGCTATATGATGATTTTACAGAGCGCCTGAGCAATTGAATAATCAATGACTTATAATAATAAAAAATGGAGAAAGAGGTGAATATTGCACTGAATATCAGAGCCAATGCAAGTGAAAACAAATTAAACCGGAAGACCAGTGTAACTAAAATCATAGCAGAAAAAATGATTGCATTGAGTCCTCTTAACTGTTGAATTTTGGCTACCTGGTTGCATCCTTCAATATAAGATAAAATTACATTATTAAAAAAAGTAAAAGCGGTGGCTGTAATATATATTGTCCAGGGGAAAATCCATACGACCTTACTTGCAGGATCAGTAAAAAATAACATTCCCACACAGAAAATCACCGGGAATACAATTAATGAAATGATGAATACCCATTTCATCGAAAATCTAAAAAGTGACGCCAATTTGTTTAAACGGATATTCTCTTCATCATTGTTTACTTTTATCATTTTCCCATCGAAAGATAGAAATGCAAATTCATGGGCAGTGAATTGTAAAATTAAATTTGTAAAACCCAGATCAGCAAATATGGAAAGTGAGGCGATGCTGATGAACGAAAACCAAAAGCCCTGAACCTGTGTGTTTAAAAAAAGAGGGATAAAAATTAAAATTAATGGACTGGAGATCAACCGCAATAAATTGTTTATTGTTGTATGCAGCAGATCTTTATCAGAGAATAACCTAATCACATTTATACAAATTAGTGGTCTGTTTTTATTAATGCATCAGAAGTTGCTCCTAAGAGAGAATTCACCGAGATTCCCTGCTGAATACCCCTCCTCATCCATAATGCGGGTGTTACACGACCCTGTGAGAACATTCGGATCACCTCCTCAGAAAAGTTCTTTCCATTCAGATATTGATCCATTTGAAAACCGACCAGGAGACCAATAGCGTTTGTTGATAATGAGAGTGGCTCCGCGATCATATTTGGGTAAATGGCCAGGATGGGGCTGTTCTTTATTTTAAATACGGGTGAATAATACTGATTCCAGATTTCCACAGCCAGATTTCTGACGGCAAGGTTTAATTGCGCCTCATTGGCCGAGGGGTTCCTATAGTACCATTGCCAAATTTTGATTTCAAGCAGGGCTGCCCCCGCACTTGCATAACAATTCCAAAATGCATCCAGGGTTGCAAAGGATTCTTCATCAGAAGTCAATTTACTTTTTCCCAATGACTGGCAGCTCCTCTTTTGAAAAACACAGGCCAATGCTGCATTAAATGCCGGAGTTGGAATCCCTTTTAACATGAAGTTGTCACTATCAGACCGACTTATTGCATTTCCAACTGCATTCCCCAGTCCGTACATTGCCCGGGAGTATTCTTTATAATCCATGCCATCCTTGCCAATGCGAATATGAAGTAGTGAATGAGGAATTGCAATTTCACTTTCCGTTTTCATCTCACTTTTCCATGGCAGATCATCCATTTTCCCAGTGTCAACGCTGATTTCATTTGATAATTGTCGTGACATTGCAGCCTCAAAGCCCAACCTGGTCAAAATATTTGGGATATCTGAAATAAATGACTGATTGTTTGGATATTTTGCCCTGGTCGTTGCATCAAGTTCCCTTTTTTCCAACCTACCGGGAGCTTGAAATCCATTGTACCAGATATCGAAGGCCTGCAGGCGACGGTTGAGCCGTTTACTGATATAATTTGCAGTTTTTTTAGCCAGGGGAGAGGAACAAAGTTGTTTAAACTGATGTTCTACAATTTTTTGTGGCACCTCCAGTGAATAATTAAAGGTACGATCCAAAAACGTTGAAAAATAGGGACGAAACTGATCTTCCGATTTCAAAGAAACAATGTCATTTTGTAAATGAACGTACCTGTCTCTCGAACCATTATCCTGGCTGATGGCCATCCCATCTTTGTATAGCTGATTGGTAAATGGATTCCAGGTGATATCTGCATCATAGGTAATACTGTCTTGAATATCCTGTTTTAAAATATGCAAAATGGCTGCATACAGCATCTGCTGTCTAAACAAGCCTTCTTCACCTTCAGAATAATTTGCTCTGATACCATCGCTTAAATCCCATAATGAAAGAGGGGAGTCTTTTTCCGGAAAATGCTTTTTCCCTTGATTATCGATGAGGCACGATGGGTTTATAAAATAATTTGAAACATACTTGTTTGAATTGATCAAGACATTGGCCGTCCTGTATTTATAATCAAACGGAATGCGTGCGATAAAAACGTCGCCCATACGCACCATAGCCCAATCTCTTTTTGTCCACCGATGGTCATTTTTGTATTTTTCTGCCAGAGAATAGTATGGAAAATTCAACATTGTTATATGTGCGATCCTGGCATTGAAAAAATCTTCACTAAAATGGGCATTGGGGTTATAAGCAGCAAACTTTTCTTCAACTGATGACATTTTATCCCTATAACTTAATAATCTGATTTTTCGGTTATAGTGTATGCTATCTAAGTCACCGCATATGGATTCGAAATTTTGACTTAGCACCTTAAACAAGCTATCGAGGGCTGAGGAATCATTGACAAAATAACTTTCACAAAAAATCCTGAAGTCGTTCTCTCCTCCATCGGAAGGGCGCCATAATAATGCCAATTGTTTTACCCCTTTTTCCATCCTGACGGAGTCAATCTCCTGGAATTTTGTTTTTAAACGAATCATTGTACTGTCGACCATGCATTTGGAAATTTGCATGGGAGCAGCTTGTTGCCGAAGAACAGCCTGTTGCTGATCGATGGCGTTTTTCAGGTTGCATTGGGTCAGCGTAAAAGCTAGCAGGATGAGAAAAAATATTGAACGGTTCTTCATTTAATTACATTATTACTGACTATCATTGGGAATTTAACAAAAGACATAGTGTTCAGAGTTCAGAATATTTCTTGTAAACTTGTTTTATCCCTTCCTCCATCGTGTACGATGGTGTAAACCCGAGTCCATGCAGTCGAGATATTTCCAAACGCTTTTTATAAGTCCCGTCTGATTTAGTAGGATCAAATTCTATCTCCCCGTTAAATCCGATGATCTTCTTTATGAGCATGGCGAGTTCCTGGATGGTTTGATCTAGGCCGGTACCTATGTTTAAAAAGGTAACAGGGAAACAGGGTGACAATGTGACAGGGAAAGAAGACGTAACGCGTGACGCGTGACGCGTGACGAGATCTTCAATATCCAATTCTTCCATTATTTTTACGCAGGCGGCGGCCATGTCGTCGACATGCATGAATTCACGGTAGACTGTGCCGGTACCCCATAAGGTGACGAATGACGAGTGACGTGTGACGAATGACGAATAAGGAGTGACTGGGGATTTTAAAGATATTCCATATTTATAAAGGATGGAGATGATCTCTTCTTTTGATGACTCGCCATGGATTCCTTCGATGGGTCGTTTGGTCAGATCGTTTCGTATCGCTTCCCAATCGCTGGTTTCGAGACATTTTCCCAGATGTATTTTGCGGATCAGGGCCGGGAGGACATGCGATGTTTCGAGGTTGAAGTTGTCGTTGGGACCATAGAGGTTGGTGGGCATCACCGAAATGAAGTTGCAGCCGTACTGCCGGTAATAGCTCTCGCACATTTTAAGTCCGGCAATTTTGGCTATGGCATAGGGCTCGTTGGTCTGCTCGAGCGGGCCGGTGAGGAGGTATTCCTCCCGCATGGGCTGGTCACAATCCTTCGGATAGATACATGAACTGCCCAGGAAAAGGAGTTTCTTTACCCCGGTTACATAGCTCTGGTGAATGATGTTGTTCTGGATCTGCAGGTTTTCATAGATGAATTGGCCACGATAGGAATCGTTGGCCTTGATACCTCCCACCTTGGCCGCGGCGAGAATGACATATTCAGGTCTTTCGGACTCGAAAAAATTCTCCACATCCTGTTGTCGGGTCAAATCCAACTCGTTCAGCGTTCGCAAAACAAAATTAGTGTATCCTTTTTCAACCAACCGCCTGTGAATCGCCGAACCCACCATCCCGGTATGCCCCGCAATATATATCTTTGAATCTTTATTCATCCGCTAAACCCTGTATCCTTGTCTATTCAAAGTAATTGTGTGTATTAAATCCGTTTTCTTTCAGGAATTTCTCCTTTTGCATCAGTCTGAAATCCGATTTCACCATCTCTTTGATCAATCCATCCAGGTCATACTCCGGAACCCAGTTGAGAACATTTCGTGCCTTGGTGGCATCGCCGATAAGCAGTTCAACTTCAGTGGGTCTGAAATAGCGGGGATCAATGGATACTACCTCCTGTTGAATCAAATGGTTGTATTCCGACTTTTCACTGGCGAGGATGGTCCCTTTTTCATCCACCCCGGTTCCGGAAAATCCGATGGTAAGTCCAAATTCCTGAAAGGCTTTGGTAATGAATTCCCTTACTGTCGTGGTTTTACCTGTGGCAATGACATAATCATCGGGTTTATCATGTTGTAATACCAACCACATGGCCCGGATGTAATCCTTGGCGTGGCCCCAGTCGCGCCGGGCTGACAAATTTCCCATGTAGAGCTTATCCTGCATCCCCAGAACAATTTTAGCCACGGCCCGGGTAATTTTACGTGTTACAAAGGTCTCCCCGCGTATGGGCGATTCATGGTTAAACAGGATGCCGTTGCAGGCAAACAGGTTGTAGGCTTCGCGGTAGTTCACCGTGATCCAGTAAGCATAAAGTTTGGCAACGGCATAGGGGCTGCGGGGATAAAAAGGGGATTGCTCATTCAGCATCGTTTCAGTTGGCTGGGAACCGGGAATTTGATTACCCGCAACAAGCGAGTTCCCATAAAGTTCAGAAGTTGAAGCCTGGTATATCCTGGTTTTTTCGGTTAGCCCCAACAACCTGATCGCCTCAAGCACACGCAGCGTACCGGTGCCATCGGCATTGGCTGTATATTCAGGAGTGTCGAAACTCACCTGTACATGGCTCATGGCAGCCAGGTTGTAAATCTCATCCGGCTGCGTCTCCTGGATGATCCGCGTGATATTCAATGAATCGGTGAGATCCCCGTAATGCAAAAATAAATTTTGATGCTGCGTATGCGGATCCTGGTACAGATGATCGATGCGGTCGGTATTGAACAGCGACGACCGCCGCTTCAAACCATGCACGATGTACCCCTTCTTCAGCAGAAACTCAGCCAGATAAGCCCCATCCTGCCCGGTAATCCCAGTAATTAAAGCTACTTTTGAATTAGTCATAAATATTTTATTGCATTTTATCTTTTTTCCGTCACGCGTCACGCGTCACGTGTCACGTATTTCCGTCATGCTGTCATCTTTTAACATTACAAATTTCATGTGCTGTATTAAATCTAAAAAATATTTGGGTGACCAAATTTCAAGGATACGCTGGTCCGGGATAAACCTTTTTACATCGTCTTTTATTTGTTCAAACGAAACATGTTTGATTTTTGCTGTTAACAAGTCCTTCAAATCTGTGTTTGAAATGGATGATTGCGTCGGCCAATCATTATTTTGAATGGCACGACTGTTCAAATGCCCAAGGTTAAGCGGGATACCTTGTTTGATATACCATTCCAGATCGAACCAATCGCGGCCTTTTACACGGGTTTTCCATTTTCTGAATAACAAGGCATGCATTTTACCGGCAAATAAATCCGGTGCAGAAAAGCATTTCACGTAACAAGAAAATGGTTTTAGCATTAACTTTTCCTCTGTTTCAAATCCAAGTGGCGGATTTGTATCTACTTCCACCTTAATTTTTATATAGACCTTTTCCATTTGCCAATCAGGCAAGACTATCTGTTCCAAAACAAATTCCTGCCAATAGGTCTCCGATTTTAAAAAAGCTGATTCTATCGATGTTTTCGCCGATTTTTCTTTCTGCCGGAGTGATACCTTTAAACCAAGCGATTCAAACTCAGTAAGCACTGCACCAAAATAGGGCGACAGTTTAAAACCTGGATTTGTTTCCAGCAATGAAAAATCCATGTCTTCCGAAAATCGGTTCAATCCGTAAAAAATTCTCAATGCCGAACCACCATAAAAGGCGGCTTTTTCAAAAAAACCGGCTCGATACAGCCCTGCCAAAGCTATTTCCTGCATGATTTCACGAAGCGCCCCCGTTGCATCTTCCTGATTTTTCGGATGATACGTATTTAACCAGCTTTTGATCATTGGGATTGAATGGTTTTTACCAAAAATGACAGACTGTTTTTTTTAGGCGCACAGGACAACCAACTTTGAATTGCAAAAAGATCTATTTTGTTCCAACTTTCCTTTTCAATACGCAAATCAGAAATAAGAAAATCGTTAACCTCTTTTTTACTTCTAAAATTGCATTGAGGGGTGGTGATTATTTTATCACACAGCGCTTTTGCCGGTGAGGCGAGTAGGTATTGTTGGTCGGAGGAAAGCACTTCAGTCGTAATGCCAAAACTGTAGTACGGCAAAGGCAAATGGGTGAAGGTAAATTTGCCCAACGGCGTATCAAATTCCCTGGTTGCCTTGGTAGTCATGGAACTGATTTCAAAAACCTGTTCAGGTATAAGTCTGTGGATGGCAAGGGCATAATCTAAAGAAATGTAACTTGGTCCCATCAAATGATTGGCAACAAGCTCCCTGGGTAGCTGACTTTTATTGAAAGAAGTCCCTATCATATACAAACCTCTTTTTAATGATACCAGCGTTCCGTTCTCTAATAAATCATGAATTTTCTCATTGGGATTTTTATATCCCTTAAACATGGAGGCTAACACCTGATGTGGAATAGGAGTAGCAGCAAATGAATAGAGTTGTTTCAGAAAATCCATAATGCAAATGTATTATTTAAATTAGATAATTGCCATAATTCCTATTATCTGATTCAAATTTTACATCTTTTTCACGTTTCACATTTCCGTCACCCGTCACGCATCACAAGTCACGCTTTTTCGTCACGCGTCACGCGTCACGCGTCACGATTTTTACTTTTTCCTACAGAACTTTTCATAGTTATTAATGGCATCCTTATCCCCCATCCCCATGGCTGTTTGGAAATCAGCACAGGCTGCAGTCATATTGCCTAACATCTGCTGGTCAACCCCCCGCAGATTCAGGTAGCCGGGTTTGGTGGGGTCTAATGCAATGGCCCGTTCGATGTCGGCGAGGCTTAATTTGTAGTTCTTAACATAGAAGTAACAGAAGGCGCGGTATTCATATGCCTGTGCCGTATTCTGGTCCTTCTCAATAAAGGCCGAAAAATATTTTATCGCTTTGTTGTACTCTTTCCGGCCAAAGGCGGATATTCCATTGTTGTATGGCTCCTGGTTTTGCTGAATTCTTACCCTCGAGGTGAGGTTTGTTTGCTGTTTATAGATGATGTCGGAGATGGGCTGACTGTTCTTATTATTCATCTGCACATGATCATCAAGCGCCTTCAATGCTTTGGCGTAATCGCCCTTCGCCTCCCAGGCGCTGCTCATCACACTGACATTGCCCGAAAAATAGGGTTTTAGCTTGTAAACCTTTTGGGCATACACCAGGGCGCTGTCGGGTTGGTTCATCTTCAGGTAGGACATGGCAATGAAGAATTCCTGCCGGGTATCGTAGGGGCTCGAGTTATCCTTTTTCAAGAGATCAATGGCCTGCTGATACCTCTCCTCTGTAATCAGGTAACGGGCTATGGTAACTGATATGGGTTCACCCTCTATATTAATGTCTGGAATAGCGGGGAATCCGTTCAGAAAAAACTCCGATTTGGTGGTCAAAGTTCCTGCATTCAATTCCTGCTTGGCGATACGCTGGAGCTTCAGGGATTCGAAGTTGAGGTAGAAAATATAGATCGCCCCGAGCATGAGGGAGATGAAAAGTGCTATCAAAGTGACGAGTGACGAATGACGAGTGACGAGTGACGAATGACGAGTGACGAATGATGATTGAGGGGAGAAGGCAATTCCTGCGCCTACAAAAATTGCAAAAAAGGAAATTATCTCCGGCCGGTCGGAGGGGAAGTTGAACATGGCATCGAAACTGTAACAAAACAGTCCGAATGCCGGGAGAAATAACCATTTGTAAGACTCCTCCTCCCCCTTCTTGGCTTTAAAAAAGGCTTTGATAAAGTTGGCGAAGATCAATAGAAAAACACCAAGAAACAACAAACCTCCAAATATTCCAATATCTGCCGTAGTTTCGATAAAGTCATTGTGGTTCTTATACATGTAGATGTAAGACCCGGTGGTAGGAGTTTCATATTTCAGCACCTCCACCTTCCAGTTACCGGTACCAATACCAAGCAAGGGATTTGCCTTGATCAGTTTGAATGAATTTTGCCAAGCCTGGGACCGGAGCCCTCCTGTTTCGCTCGACAGGGTTTTCAACCTTTCGATGAAAACGGCATACCCGCTTTGTTGGGAATCAGGATAGAGGTATTTCAACGCAAATGAGAACGCAACAAAAACGACGATGATCACTGCAATTAAAGCAACTGCCCCATATATGATCCTGCGTTTTTCATTTTTCCGATAGAACCTGATCATCATAAATACTGCATAGACAAACGCTAGAAAAATGGAGCCGACAAAGAAGGTACGGGTGCTCATAAATAGGATCGCCAACAGCGCAAACAAAAGGGTAAATCCGCCTAACACCTTCATCCAACCTTTGCCGAATGTCAGGAGCCAGAGAACAAATGAGATCTTTACAAAAATGGCTGATGCCAGGATGTTCTTGTTGGAATAGACCGATTTTATCTCGCTGGTGAAACCAAGACCTTCCATCTTGTTGATTGCTAAATGATAAAAAACCGTCAGGCTATCGAAGATTAACAGAAACGCAAGAGAAATTGAGATCACATAAAGGTATCGTTTATCCTGACTAAGAATGATTGAAACGATATAGGCTGCCGAGAAAATGGTAAATAGTTTCGAGAAGTTGATGATCGATTCATAGATATTGAAGGCCTTGAAAAAAGAGATGAGTGAAACCAAAAGGAACAGGGTGTAAATAACCCCGATCCATGTGCGAAAGAAAGATGAGTGAAAGCCTTGTTGAGGTTTAATCTGATTGCCAACTAAAATGATCCCATACGCAACCAGGTTCAGTATGGCCAGGGTATAAAATTTTGGACCAAGTGAATCCAAGGTATTCAAGTTCGGTGTCAACACCGTTATAAACCCATACCCCAACAAAATCAACGCATAAATCAGATTGAGCTTTGGCTTGACAGGCTTCGCAGGCAAAGATTTTTTAACCGGCGCCTTTCCTGAGTATTTAGATGGTTTCTGTTTCATTTTAAGAATTCATTCGTCATTTGTCACTTGTCATTTGTCATTTAAGATAGTCCGGTTTCTCCGGCAAATCCCTAAAAACCCTGTAGGTCAATTCGCTGTCGGGGAAAATAACAACCCATGCAGTGAGGAAAATAATAATTAGATCGATGAAAAAGTTCTTATGGGTGAAGTACCACTCCTCCAAACGGGCTTTATAGGGCATGATCTCCAACTTTAAACAATCAGCCCAGGTCAGTTTACTCTGTGCCGTAATGGCATCCTCATTCCGAAATACAATGGATCCAATGCCCGTCAACCCCGGTTTCATTTTTAAAATGAAATATTGATCTTCCGGTACATAATTGTTGAAAATTTTCGGGGCCAGCGGGCGTGGACCGACAAACGACATATCCCCCTTCAAAATATTCAAGAGCTGCGGCAACTCATTGATTTTTGTGATCCTTAAATATTTCCCGACTGGCAATACCCGCGGATCATTGTTCACCGTAAAATCACCGCTTCCCAGATTTGGACTATCCACCAGCATGGTCGAAAACTTGATCAGTTCGAATTGCTTACCCCCTTTCCCCATCCGTTTGTGCTTAAAAAAGATATAATGCTCCCCCGTAAGTAATAGAATAATACCAATGGGAACCAACAAAGGAGAAAGCAGAATAATCAATATTAAACTGAGCACAAAATCAAATAATCTTTTCATTATAAATAGGTTTTGCTGTAAAAGATACGAACCATCAACTTTTATTCTCGTTATATCTTTTCAAATTCTTCGAAGAAAGTCCTTTTATCCAGTTTTAAAAGGCAAACCCACTTCCTGGTGATATGTATTGACAGGATATTTGTCAAATATTTCAGAAATGTATTCGTTGTCTTTTATTACGGAGGTAATGCTTGGTGCTATGACTTTTTTTGGTCTTTGGGCCGACCCTTTTAATTTCCAACCAAGGCCGGTTAACACCTTCCCCAATGTGTTCTTTTTTAGTGTGTAATCAACAAAATCTTCAAAAACTATTTCGAATGACTTTCTGGCCTCTTCGAAATTCTTATCATATCCGGTCAGATCCAGATGCGGAGAATAAATGAAGTGAACCTTATTCTCATCCTCAAAATGAAACAGCAGAAGCTTAACCTTCACACTTGCTGACTTGTTCTGATATTTTCCCTCATAATTATATTGTGCCATAACAGGACTTATTCATTGAGCTCAAAGTTAATTGACATTTTGTCACGCGTCACGCGTCACGCGTCACGTGTCACATTACATCGCTCTTCGCTGTTTTATCCACTGCTGAAAGAACGGGTCGTCAATGGCGTATTTGCTTTCTGTTTTCATGATGAGCCCGCTTTGCATCATCCGCTTCAAACTGCTGTAAACGGTACTTGGCGCACCGAGGTCAAACTTGCGATAGAATGCTTCTGATAAGGGCGTTTGGTTTGATGCCGTTAACCCGATGAGCAGTTTTTTATCCGTTTTGTTCAATGCATTCCAGATGCGCTCATAATCCATATCATGCATACGCACCAACTCATCAATGGCCTGGGCTATCGGATCATCCACTTTGTCATTATGCGAAAGGATTTCCCAAACAACAAAGGCCAATTGCTGGGTGTAATACGGATGACAGTCGGAGAAATCGAGAATACCCCCGGTTATGGATTCAATATTTCCGGGCAGGCCCATGAAACCGCCAGTTAGGTAAGCCTTAAAATCATCCCGCGGTATTTTTCCCAATGGCATGAGCATCCCGAAGTGATAGAATGGAGATCTCTTCTTCTCGAAAATATTCCGTATCAGTGATTCCTGGCTGCCCATGAAAACATAATTGACAAGTTGGTGATGTTGCATGACCGACCGTAACTGTCGGGTCAGGTTGGGATCAATTTGCTGTGCCTCCTGAAATTCGTCGAAAACAACGATGGTTCTTTTTTTTTCGCTGCTCAGCTTTTCAACCAGGTCTAACACATCTTCAAGCATGGGCATGGGTGATGTTGCCGGCTGGAATGCGATCTCCACTTCGTTGTTTACGGGATTGACCGATACCGTGGGGATAATCCTGAAGTGTTGTACAAATTGCCTGATTTTTTCGAATGGATAAACACGATATACCCTTTTGAGTAATTGGGCTGCAAAATCTTCAACGCTCGTAATCAGTTGCAGGTCAAGTGCAATAATCGGCCGGTTAAGTTGCGCAATCACCTTAAAAACCAGGCTTGATTTTCCAAATCTTCGCGGACTGATTAAAATGAGATGATTGCGCAATTATTCGTTGCGAATATTTTCGCAAAGATAATCGATTTTGTCATTTTCACGGTCGAAGGAAAATGTGTTGATGCGCTTTTTAGATAATTTCATTTAATCCAATATCCAATCTGAGTTCCATGATATTTCTGTTTATTCCGGTACAGATCTCAGCTGCAGTTCACTTTTGCTTCTTCAAAAATTGCCTTAGCGCATTTATTAAATTCTTTAACTTCCAACATTGATGGTTTCCCGTTGGGCAACAGACCCAGCTCTCCGGGATATCTGGCATCAATATATAGCTGATCCAGCAGGATCAGGATATCTATGTTAAATGTAAGGTTGATTGTGTGTTGAACTTTAGCATATAGGTTTTCAAGTGAATGTGTTTTCACGGAACCAATATCATATTCCTCAATGATAGCCTTAAATGATTTTTCGATTGCTTGCTGTGCATGGAATGCAGATAAATGCGTCAAATTTTCCTCTGACAGGATAACCTCAATCAGCTGAAGATCACTTTCCGCACTGGCGAACCAGTCATTGGTTGTTTTTTTCATACAACAACTTTCCCTTTGATAAAAGCTCTCTGGCAAACAGGCTGTTATTCTCAATGAACTTCTGATGCATTGCCTTTGTGTGAACAATTAAATCAACCGGGAATTCACGCTTAATTTCAGAAATTGTATGTGAAACGCGGAGATAGATCCTGCTCTTTTCCGAAAAATTTGCAGGGATGAAATCGTCACTTGTTACAACTAATATATCCAAGTCACTTTTATCAGTTGGTTCACCATAGGCAAAAGAACCAAAAAGAATGATTTTTTCAGGAGATGTTAGTTTAATTTTCTCAATTAATAATGATATGTATTGTGATCCAGTCATTCCAAATGACATTTACTGCAAATATAATGGAAATTGGTTTCGCCAGCTGCAAAGTTTTCTACTTGATTTTTCAGTTTTTTATCGTATCTTTAGATTATGATATAGTTCCCGGAAGCCCCTGAAGTAATTCAAGCTTCCGGGTTTCGTTTTTGTCACATCTTCCCATCCAAATTCTTCCCCGTCTCCATATGATGAAAGTCGGGCAGGAATTCACTCAATACTGTTACAATATCCTCCTTGGAAAGGGATTCTTTTTGAAGAATGGTCCTTAGCGTTAATATGAATTGGTTTACTTCCGAACGATCTTTTGAGGAGGCATTTTCAATAACTCCCAATGAGGCAAAACGGGTAGTATTAAGTTGCTCCTGATCGGTGAAAAACTCTTCATACGATTTTTCACCGGAAGTGTCCGATTTGAAACAATGAACCGGATACTGTGTTGAATGTTCATTCAGTTGGACCGCCATCTCTTTGGCCTCATTTTCCGACTTGCAATCCTGCATCTCATATCCCATAGACTTTAAAAAATCAATGGTAATATCATAAAAGGATGCCATTTCGTCGGGGTTGAATTTAGGGAAAAAGATCTCCCCGCTTTTGCCCAGCATACAGGCTAATAGGCAAATCTGGCCAGCCTCCTCAGGTGATACGAAAAAACGTCGAATATCAATTGGGATAGAGAAGGGTTGTTGTTTCATCAGTCGGAAGATGAAACCATCCAACAAACTGCCATTGGAGAAGGCAACATTGGCAAAGCGGGCGGTGGTTATCGGAAAACTTGTTGCATACGAGAGAATCAACTCTTCCATCACCTTTTTACTTGCTCCCATGATGTTCACCGGGTTGGCGGCCTTATCGGTGGAAACGCAGAAAAAGTGTTTGGGTGGATGCTTCTCCAATTGATTCAACAGTCTCTCCGCTTTCAGAACGTTGTTGTCGATCAGGGCCGAAACAGAGTACTGGTCCTTCTCACTGCGAACATGCTTATGGGCAGCAAAGTTTGCAACGATATCAAAGGGACCTTCCGTTTCAAGTATTTTCTCAAAGATCGGATCGCCAAAGTTGATGGGGTAGGTTTTATAATCAGCAGGAACTGTTAAGTCAATCGAGCTTCTCAGATCACGGGTCAACTCAGTCAAACCATTTTCATTGATATCAAAAACATAGAGCCTCGCCGGGTTGAACTTCAAAGCCTCCCTGATAAATGCCGAACCAATGGTACCCGCCCCGCCAATCACCAGCATCGATTTTCCCTTAATTTCCGCTGATAAAAGGCCCTTATTATCCTCCATATCCTTCCTGAAGAAACTTTCAGTTCTTTTGGTGATACATGTTTTTATAAAGGAGTCAATGTTAATGGTTTTCATTTGAGTTGTTAGTTGTGAGTGAACTCATAATTGGTTTCAGTTTCCTGAAAAGTTTTCAACAGCATACAAAGGATAAATTTCAATATTACCTATCCTCCCGAAATTTTCCATTGAAGTACGAATGCCAAGCCTTGATTTTTTCAATTGCATAAAACTATAAAGACTTTGCATTGAACCTTTTGTTCCTGCCTTAACCTCAAATGGAATGATTTTATCACTTTTTGATATCACATAGTCAACTTCGGCCTGAGCGCCTTTTTCAAGCCGCAGCCAGTAATATAGATTCTGACGTTCATAACAACTTCCATATTTCAACAGCTCTAATCCAACAAAAACTTCTGCCAATGTTCCTTTATTCACTAAGTTAATATCCGTTGAAAGAAGAACATTGTCCATATAAAGATTTAGCAACCTTTGCAATAATCCCGTATCCATAAAAAGATATTTGCGAAACTTCGCATTTACTTCTGCTCCTAACGGCACACCATTGGCTGCTGTATGCGTTACCGGTATAATAATTCCCGCCATTGACAGTAATTCTAAAGCCTCTTTTATTTTTGCCGGTTCCATATCGGACGATACCTGGGAATAAACGAATTTACAACCCGATTGCAACGCTACCGAACGAAGCGTTTGCTGTAAAATCGTAGGTGATATCCGCTTTTTGTACTTTGCGAAATCATCGATATAGGTTTCTAAAATATCATTTTGTACATGGCGACAGGCTAAATAATCAGATTTTTCAATCCAGGTTTTTACACTCTCGGGCATACCGCCAACCAACAAAAAAGTACGCAAATGATCGGTTAATTTTTTATGAATAGCTTCCAGCATGGAATGATCAACAGTGGCATTGCGTTTTTCGGTGACCAGGCTGTTCAATCCTTGCGCTTGCAAAAACTCATTAAACGAAAATGGGTACATATAGCAGGAACGTATGCGGCCAACACCAAAAGAAGGTATTTCCTGCAAAGCAAATTCTAGCAACGAACCTGCTGCAACAATATGTAATTCAGAATATTCCTCGTAAAAAAAACGAAGCGAAGCAATAGCAGGTAAACAAGCCTGTATTTCATCGAAAAACACAAGCGTTTTACCTGGTTGAATGGGTAAATTAAAGATAGCCGTTAATTTGCTGCAAATTTCTTTAGGGTTTAGTGATGCGCTGAATAGCTGCTTAATATCAGGATTACGTTCAAAATTCACCTCCAAAAAATATTCGAATGTTTCACCTAAGTGTCGCACAGCAGATGATTTCCCAACTTGCCGGGCGCCACGTAGCAACAAAGGTTTATGATCTATATCGCTTTTCCAGGTTTTTAAATGGAGGTCAATTTCTCTCGGATAATAGAGGCTGTTTTTTTTCATCATTTTGATTTTGGTAATTTACAGCAAAGATATTGGTTTTGCAGAAATATACCACCACAAAACTCACATTTCATCAAAAATACATAACCACTAATTTGACATGATTAACTAAAAGAACCACCGCTATACATAAGCGCAGGAAGAAGCGCATAATCACCACTCCAAACTTGTATCTCATACAATATTTCTCAACGTAAGCCTCATCCCCTCTTCCGCAGATAACGGTAGACTGCTTATGTTCAATGCTTTTTTGATTTTTTCATTGGAAACCAGAAAGTTTCCGGTCAGTTTCTTTATAGTTTCATTATTTACTGGTAGATGCAGGGCAGTTCCCATTTGTCCCAATTTCACAAACATCCATTTTGGCAGGTTCATCGTAAATGGTTTTCTGCCGATGGTCTCTCCCATCAGTTCAACAATTCTGGTAGTGGACAGGGGCTGGTCGTCGGAAAGGTGGTAGATACCGGAGGGAGGAGTGACAAATGACAAGTGACGAGTGACGAGTGACAAATCATTGCTTTCAATAAGTTTTTCCAAAATAAAAGTAAGATTGCTCATTGAAAGGTATGAACGATTGTTTGAAAGGTTTCCAAAGGGATAAGGAAGCCCTTTTTTAATATACTTATATAACGAAACCAGGTTGCCTTTTGGATTAGGACCGTGAATCATGCAGGGTCGGAGGATATATACTTTACGGTCTTCGTTGGGCAAGTGATTCAGGATATATTCTTCTGCCCTGAGTTTCGATTTGCCATAAATGCTGGTAGGCCCCGGGATGACTGTTTCAGCCAAAGGGGTTTCTGAAAAATCGGCCGCGGCTTTTATTGTACTGAAAAAGATGAATGTTTTAGCAGAAGAGGTAAGGAAAAAGTCGAAGATGGTTTTTGTTAGCTCGGTATTCACCTGGTAGTATTCCTCTTCGAGTTTCAGGTTGCTTGTATCGTGGGCCAAACCAGCCAGGTGAATGATGCAATCTGCTTCATTTATTTTATCCAACTCCTCCCAGCCATATTGTTTTATATTCGATTTTGAAAAATTATTTGATGTTTCGATGCCAATAAGCTCATAGTCCGACTTGGCAAAATATGCCTGCAGGTTTTGGCCAATAAACCCATTGATGCCTGATATTAGGAGTTTCATGAAATCGTAAAGAAAGATGAGATATGAGTATAAGAAATCCTCGGGATAGCAGCCGAAATTTAATCGCCGGTTTTTTGTAATTCAGGAATGGGGGTCAAAAGCTCTTGCCGAATCATGTTGATTAAACGATCACTGATAATGTTGGCCACCAACTCGGAATTTGTATCCGCGGTGATTTCAAGTGATTTGTAATCAGGACGTTGGTAGCCAGCCTGAATATCCTGAACTGAATTATCAATCTTGTTTTGATTATTAAAGAACATCATGATTGGGTTTTTTAAAATAATTGTTGAAAAAGTGCTGATTTAATTTTGGGTCAAAGTAATGTTTACGTTTAATCCAGATAAAACCATCTCCCTTTGAAATAACTGCAACATCAACAGGTCCTCCAACGCTTTCATCGGCCGAACTTATCCTTCGTTTAAGGAATGTCAAATATATTAAACTTTCTGCCATTTCAGCCAAATCTTCTTTGGACAAAGACGATACTGTGTTTACAATGGGGTTAATCAGTTTATGTTCCTTGACGGTTTGAATCTGCTTATTAAATTCCTGGATTATTTTTTCGATATCCAAATTCTTTATTTTGAGAGCTATTTCGGGTTCTTTCTCATTGATTAAATCATGAAGGATCCCGTTATATTGCTTGAAAAGATTCGCAAAGATTTTGCTAATGGTTGAATCAAGTTCAGGATCAATACCAGCGATAATGGTGTCAATCACATCCCTTTGGGCATATGGCATAATGCTGCCGCTACATTGCATTCCAATTTTTTGTTCCCTGTCAATAAAATACCTGAGTTTGCCATCAACTGATTCTGCAATCTGAAGAGATACAATAGATGGGAAAATTTCAGATTCGCCATAACCTGCAAATACGAGACCTGACCAATTTCCAAAAAAACTGCTTGATCTGAAATAATTAAAAATTGATTTTAGAATCATTTCAATAACTTCTTGAGGAAAAGAAATTTTGCCAAAAACACCCTCTAATGCATGGTTTGTAAGTTCCCAAAAACAATTATGAAACGATTCAAATGTATAATCGGAAAATTCAGGCAGAATGGTAGTTGGGTCAATGGGTACTGAAAGAAGGTTTTGGACTTGAGTTGAAATCAAATCAACAAGTTTTCTGTTTTTTTCAGCAGAATCTTCTATTTCAAGTAAGGAAGGATCCTTTACTACGGATTCTTTTAAATCTTGAAGAACAAATTTCAGAAAAGAGCCATAAAGCGCCATCTGTGTTTCCTGGTCGATAAAACAGTTGTTCCTTTTTAAAAAATGAATGAAGTCATAGAGGTAATCATGAACGGTAGATAAATGTCGTGTTCCAAGTTGAGCGCGGTAAAGCTTTACAATAGTTTCCCAGGGAGTAGTCATGAACGAGGCAGAATTATAAATCATGATGGCTACCGGATGGTATTTCGAGAGCGTAAATATTTTATTTGCAGAATTATAAATCTTCTTATTTCCCGGAGTAGTCACAGTAACTGCACTATCTGCAGCAAGTGCAATCCCTGTTTTATTCATTATTCCAATTACCGAAGTCATAGCAATCTTGTGTGATGTAAGAACCTCCTATAAAGATAACTAAAATTACCTGATCTTGATCTGTTAAAGTCAAAAAAATGTTTGTACCGTTTGAACATGCATACCATGCTTAAAAGTTTGCCTTCAAAATCTCCTCAAGACACCTTTCAGCTGTATGCCCATCCCACAATGCCGGTCGTGAAGGTTTTGTTTTCTGGGAAATGGCATTAAAATAGGCTTTGCGAATCAGCGCTATATCATTTCCAACCAGGATACTGGCGCCGCCATGCTCCATGAGTGTTACCGGGCGCTCTGTATTCCACCGCATGGTAAGACATGGGATACCCAGCACACAACATTCCTCCTGCAGTCCACCCGAGTCGGTCATCATAAGCTTTGCCCCCATGGTTACCCTGAGCATTTCGTGATAACCCAGGGGTTCAAGCAATATAATATTTTTGTTGTTTGCAATTTTCTCCCACAGCCCGAAAGTGACGAGTTGCTTTCGTGTACGTGGATGGACAGGCCATACGAGAACAAATTCTTTTGTTACCTCTTCAAGTAAAAAATCAACAATCGATTCCAGCACCTCTTTTTTATCGACATTCGAGGGCCGGTGGAGCGTCATTGCAATATACCCTTTATCTGAGGGGATATTGATATCTGCCATTGAGTCTTCTGCGATACTTGCATCTGGATGTGGACTCTGGAGGTGCAATTTTATATTTGACCCCTCAGACCTGTTCGCGACCAGAACCTGTCTCAAATCGATTGAGGCTGCCTTATCCCTGTTGGCCTCAAGGGTATCGATCATGATGTTACCTACGAACCGGATCTTCTCCTCCGGGGTCCCCTCTTTTCTTAAGTTATCGGATGAAATCTGATCGGGTGTTAAAAGTAAATCAGAAAGACGATCAGTAACCAGCCTGTTGATCTCTTCCGGCATGGACAAATCACCTGACCGCAGACCTGCTTCAATGTGGCAAACTTTGATACATTCCTTCTTTGCGGTAACAGAACAGGCCAGGGTGGCATTTACATCACCGACTACCACGACCCAATCGGGTTTATGTTCTTTCAACACCTTTTCAAATGCCATCATGGTATGGCCTACCTGCTCGGCATGGCTTCCTGAGCCCACTTCAAGATTTATATCAGGATCAGGGATACCTAAGGCAGAAAAAAAGGATTCAGACATGCGCACATCATAATGCTGTCCGGTATGGACCAAAATATGCTCAACTTTTCCGGAAGGACTTTGAAGTCCCGCGTTATGTTTATCAATTGCCTTGATGAATGGGGCAATTTTCATAAAGTTCGGACGGGCTCCGACGACAGAGATAATTTTACAAAAATTCATTTTCACAGTTAAACATACGAATATATTTTTAATTCCCTATTGGGGTTGTAAGTCGATCTGAGTGAACTGACTATTGCAATGCATTTGTAATCGTTTCGATAATTTTCGCCCGGTCAAAATTGCTTTCCAATAATTGTTGGGAGTTCTCTTTAATTCTACTCAGGGTTTCTTTTGACAACAGGGTACATTGTATCATTTTTTCAGATATGTCCTCAATGTTATCGGGAGCTGCACCCAGTCCAATATCATATTGGTTTACAAGTTCTGTCACCTGTCCATTCATAATACTTAGGATGGGTTTCCCGGTTTGTAAATAGGATTGAAACTTTGCAGGAACATATAGATCATAAACCGGGTCGGGATCGAGGGAGATGATCAGAAAATCACTGGCTTCATAGTATTTATCCATCTCATTGTAGGGTTGACGTCCCCAGAAAACAACATTGGCTATTCTTTTCTCCTGAACAAGCTTTTTTAATTCTGCAAGGAATGAACCATCCCCTATTATATTCAGCGCTATTTTTGCATTCCTGCGCAAGGCCAGTTCAAATCCCAAAATTACATTGGCTAAATTCTGAACCTTCCCAACATTGCCTGCAAAGGTAAAGTTGGTTTGACCAGAAGATTTGGATTCTGGATTATCGGTATATGAAAAACCAGTTTGTTTAACAGCGTTATTGTTTATGCACCAATTGGGGGCATAAATTAATTTGTGTCCCTCCGTATATTGGGCGTATGCTTTCCTGAACCCTTGCGATGGAATAAGTATCGAATTGCAATTCCTGTATATGAACCTGACCAGTTTGTTCAGCAGAAAAGATAAAACCCTGGTTTTTTTAAATCCATAGGCAAAAACCGTATCCGGCCAAACATCAAAAGACCAGATGGCAACCTTTTTATTGTATAATTTGTGTGCAACGATTGCCGGAATGGCTTGTGTTAAGGGACCAACCTGGTAAACAAAAATTCGATCAAACTTCCTGGCAACTAAGACAGCCTGGATCGTTCCAAGAATTGGAAATGTTAGATAATTGAGTATTTTTCTGATTAAGCTCCGGTGAAATCCCTGAACCGTAAATACCCTGTGAATTTTTATTTTGTCCCACCAGGTTGTTTGAAACAGACGGTTTTTATACCCTTCATAAATGACTCCTTTGGGGTATGCCGGATTTGGAGTGATTACCTGAATTTCATGGCCAGAATTGGCCCACTCCTTTACCAAATCATTGACAATAAACTCTTCGGGATAGAAATGGTCGCAAATGACGAGGATCCTCATTTAAATTACAAATGACGAGTGACGAGTGACGAGTGACGAATGACAAAGGGCTGTTATGGGATTCCGTGCCACAGGTTGCTTAATCCGGTATTTCCCATGATCAGCTTCAATACTCTCCACGAAGTATCTGTTATCGTATAGTCTTGCGCTATTTGCTCATATTTTCGGATTCGATGTTCTTCTGTACTTAAACGGACGGCATCCAAAACGTTCTTTGAATCAAATCCGGTAAGTATAATGGTTCCTGCATCCTGCGCCTCGGGTCGCTCCATGGATTGACGCAGTGAAATGGCCGGGAATGAGAGCATCGCTGATTCTTCACTTATGGTGCCGCTATCGGAGATTGTACAGAGGGCATTCATTTGCAAAAAAACGTAATCGATAAATCCAAAAGGTTTCATCCATTGAATGCGATTGTCGATAACAAGATCCTGTATAGTTTCGATTCTTTTCCGCGTTCTGGGATGGGTTGAAACTATAACAGGCAAGTCATACTCCTGTGCAAGCAAGTTTAGCGTTTCAACGATACGTCGCAGGTTATCCCGATTGTCGACATTTTCTTCCCTGTGGGTAGAAACAATAAAATATTTTCCGGATTCAAGGTTCAGGTTTGAAAGCGCTTGCGATTGTTCAATTTTTGTTTTATAATGATCCAGCACCTCTTTCATGGGGCTTCCGGTAAGGTATATCCTACGGTGAGGCAATCCCTCTGAAAGGAGGTGACGGCGGGCATGTTCTGTATATACCAGGTTAAAGTCTGCCAGATGATCAATGATCCTCCTGTTAATTTCCTCCGGCACATTAAAGTCAAAGCTGCGATTCCCGGCCTCCATATGGAATACGGGAATGTGCATTCTCTTTGCCATATAGGCAGCAAGGCATGAATTGGTATCTCCCAACACCAGCATGGCATCGGGCATCTCCTTTTTGAGTACCTCTTCTGATTTCCTGATAATGTCGCCTACTGTAGCGCCCAAGGATGACGTATCGACCCCCAGGAAATAATCGGGCTTGCGCAGATCCAGTTCATTCCAGAAAATTTCGTTGAGCTCGTAATCGTAGTTCTGACCTGTATGAACGATGACCTGGTTAAGATGTTGATCGAGCAGGGCCATGGTGCGGGACAGGCGAATAATTTCCGGTCTGGTTCCGACAATGGTCATTACTTTAAGTGAGGATTTGGAATTCATAACTCAATGTTCAAAGTCGGAAATCAAACAATCGTAAACCCGGAATGAACTTAAAATCTTTTTGATTATAAGTAAAAAGTGTAAAGTTGAAAGTAATAGCTGTTGCTGCAATTATTGCATCAGGAATAAGTAGCCCATGGCTTAATCTGAATTGCTCGATCAATTCAATAGCGAGTCTTGAAGTGGTTTCATTAAAATGAATAATATTATATGCTTTAAGTTTTTTCTTTAATTGAAGCGCTTCGGTCTTGTTTTGAGTACCTTGTAATAACTCCATAATCGTAACTGATGGAATCAAAATTTGTTCAAGGCCAATGCGCTCAAGTATTGCGCATGTTTCTGAATCCCCATTGAACCAGGAAATCAAAATATTTGTATCACAGAGAATTAGTTCCTTTTCCATCCTTTTATACGGATATCATTGAGCGTAATATGACGTTCACTCCATATTCCGGCAAAATCAGCAATTGAAGGGCGCTTGTCAGCCCATTCAATTGGGGCTTCCTCAATGATTTTCTGTTGTGATGCCTTTTTATTATTGATTGTTATTTCTTTTATGAAATTGAATTTTTGCAGAAGATTGATGAAAAAGGAAATATTTTCACGCCCTTCAATTTTTATCGTTATTGTATCCATTTTGTTTATAATTTGAGAACGAGAAAAAGCTAAAATTTTAATTTGTATTTGTCGACGTTCACTTGCAAAGATACTCAATTTCCAGGTTAAATTTGTTACACGTTTCAAGTCTCAAGTTACACATTTTCAAAAAATGTATCGGGATCATCCGGATTAAAGAATTCATTGATCCAGAAGATCGTATAGAGATCATCATTGCCGATGTTGGTGATGTTGTGGGTGTACCATATGGGCATGTCCACATAGGCAGGTTCTTCGCCGGAAATATAAAAATCGAATACTTCGTCTGTTCCTATCCTTCTCAGTTGGATGCGTGCTTTACCCTTAATCACTGAAAACCGCTCAATTTTGCGGGTATGAAAATGGTTGCCGCGGGTTATTCCTGGTTTTGTGGTCGAAAAGCTCACCTGACCTCCTCCGTTCAGGCGGAGTAGTTCAACAAAGGTTCCACGGTCGTCTGTATTTTGCTGATATTTTACCGGGTAGTGATTGGCTATGTCAAGATAACCCCGGAATGTGTTGAACAAATTGACGTCAAAGGTGTTGTTGAATGCCGGGATCATTCCTTTTGCAATATAGTCGGCTTTGAATGAATTCAATTTGGCCAGAATATCCGTAACTTTCATTTCCGCAGTAGGATCAATGCGTACTTCTCGTACATTCCTATTTTCCAGAATAGCCTGAATGATAACTTTCACTGCCTCCCCCACATAAAGCAAGGGTACTTGCTTATCAATATCGACATGGGGGATCTCGCCCCGGGTAAGTTGATGGCAAAAAGTAGCGATAAAGGAATTATAATAGGGATTGCCGAATGGTCCGAAAATATTGGGAAAAATGAATCCTGTGAACAAGGATCCATTCTGTTCAGCCCAGTTGGCTAATAATTCCCGACCCTCCCTTTTTGATTTCCCATATGGATTGTCCAAATCTTCCTGGATGGAGGATGAAACTAAAACATGTGCTTTGCTCTGGGTTTGATCCAATGCGCTAATCAGTTTCTTTACAAGGCTGATATTTGTGTCATAAATCACTTGTGGAACCCCATGCCGGTTCATTGCGGCAAGGTGAACAATTACATCACAAGAGGCAACAAATCGGGTTAATTGCCGATTTTCATTGAAAAAATCATCCTTAAAGGATATTAACTCAAATTTATCCTTATACAGTCGCAGTGTATTGCACAAATGGGTGCCTATAAACCCGGATTCACCGGTAATTCCGATTTTAATCATTTCAGATTTTTTCTCTTGATAAATCCTGGCGAAAGTTTAAATCGCGGGTATAGGCAGGTATCCGGTAATAACTTCTTCGCTCTGGTAGGCGTTTTTGCAACATAGAGCGTGATTGAATTTGGCAAATCAAAGGAAGTATCAAATGGGAATTAAATTTATGCCGACGAATTTCAAGCAAAAATTATAACACGTACTAAATAACTTTTAACAGGTCATTAAGTTCTTTATCGGAGATATTATCTTGTTCGGATTTATCGTAAATGGCAAGCATATAAAGGGTATTGCCTGCAAAATAAACATGGGTTACAATCCTTTGCCAGCCGCTTTAGTTGCCTGTCAAAAGGCGGAATCGTAACAACGCTATAGCTCATTGAGTAGCTCGTTGAGTGGCTTTGCCTTTAGTTTTCCCTGCTTTGCCAGTTTCAAATTTTCCACCGCTTCTTTAATTTCTTCTAAAAGCAGCGCTGTTTCTTTTGTAATGGGTTTTGCCTTAACAAAAGAAAAATTACTTAGCAGTTCCATAAGAAAAGCTGCTTTATTGTCCCTTATGTCAACCAATAATTTCATAATCGTTCTATGTTGATATTTGTTCTTTATCAATAGTCTCTTGCAAAGATACAATATTTCATGGTTGAAATTGTTGCACCCCGACGGGGTGCGGTGGGGGGTAATCATTGCGGGCTACCAGAATATCGCTCCTACATGAGTGGTTCAAAGTTCACTCACGATCATGTTTGTTTTTTAGGGAACATCGGAAAAATATCTCAAACATCATTTTGTATGAATGGTAATTTTAACAAAAGTTGCTTCGTCTCATCCAGGCTCAGCAAATGCGTATTGTGAGAAGTGTAATCTGCAATCTCATCCATATCCTGCTGACCTTCCGTAAAATATTTGCCATAGTTCAAATCGCGGGTATCGGCAGGAATCCGGTAATAACTCCCCATGTTGATTGATTTAACCATCTCTTCACGATTCACGAGGGTCTCGTACAATTTTTCACCATGGCGGGTGCCAATAATCCGAATGGGATTAGGGGAATGGTAAAGCTCAAGCAATGCCGAGGCCAGAATTTCCAAGGTTGCTGCCGGCGCTTTCTGGACAAAAATATCACCATTCGATCCGTTTTCAAATGCAAACAGAACCAGGTCCAAAGCATCTTCAAGGGTCATCATAAAACGGGTCATCTTCGGATCGGTAATGGTTAACGGCTGTCCCTTTTTAATCTGATCGACCAGCAATGGAATAACTGATCCGCGCGAAGCCATCACGTTTCCATACCGGGTACCACAAAAAACAGTCCCTGTTCCATTCAAATTGCGCGATTTGGCAATCATTACCTTTTCACTCAGGGCTTTGGTCATCCCCATCGCGTTGATCGGGTAAACGGCTTTATCGGTGCTCAGTACTATCACATTTTTAACGCCATGTTCCAGGGCACTGTCGAGCACATTCTCACAACCCATCACGTTGGTGCGCAACGCCTCCATAGGGAAAAATTCACAGGATGGAACCTGCTTGAGCGCCGCTGCATGAAAAACGAAATCAACCCCCTTCATGGCCGCATCGATGCTCCGCTTGTCGCGTACATCGCCGATGTAATATTTTATCTTTTCGTTATGATACTGCTGCCGCATGTCATCCTGTTTCTTTTCATCGCGGCTGAATATCCGGATCTCCTGAATTTCAGAGGATAGAAACTTTTGCAATACCACATTCCCAAAGGATCCCGTGCCCCCGGTGATTAAAAGGATTTTGTTTTTGAACATAATTCAGGTTCTATAGTAACACTCTTTAAAGATGGCCTCTTTCTCCATCCTGTTCGGGTAATTGATGAGGACAGCCCGGTATTTCCCCTTAAAAACAAAGAGGCTGCCTGCAGCAGCGCCGATGGCGCCGAACTTTTGAATCAGCTGGCCTATATCATGCAATGATCCCGCTCCGCCAAGTACTGTTAAGGGGATGCCGATTGAATCCCTTATTTTTTCAATGAGGGAGATGTCATACCCTTTCATCGTGCCGTCCAGTTCGATCGAATTGA